>Ga0182015_10008031_pt1 | contig 10151 bp, 8 predicted proteins | sample 712P3MmetaG_FD_120478 | JGI IMG/M metagenome (GOLD analysis project Ga0182015, IMG submission 120478) | Permafrost microbial communities from Stordalen Mire, Sweden - 712P3M metaG | ecosystem: Environmental > Terrestrial > Soil > Wetlands > Permafrost | place: Sweden: Stordalen | collected... | reverse complement strand
TGCTCCACGCGCTGTTCCAACTCGGCATTCAGGGTGCCGAGTTGCGCCCGTGCCCGTGCGCTGACATCAATCTCGCGATTGACGGCGAGCCGGGCCAGCACCCACAAGCCTGCCCCAAGAAACGCGCCTGTGATGGCGCTCAACTTCGTCAACCATTGTCCTGCGGCGGCTCTTTGGGTGCGCTGGCCCAATAACCTTTTTTCTTCAGCGTACATGTCTCGAGTGGTTGCGCGGACTACATCGAGGAGCCGCTCGATCTCCAGAGCGTCGCCGCCGCCAGGATAGGCTTGCGACTTGCGGCGTTTGGCGATGATGCTTTCGGCAAAATCGAGCGCCGTGCGCACCTGCGGCTCGAGTACGTCCAGTCGCCGCTGCTGACTGAGATTGTCCGCCGTCAAATGGTGTAACGCGTCCTCGTCCTGGAAGATGCTGTCTCGTGCGGCCTGGTAGTGTACGAGCAACGGCTCTTGCCCGGTCAAGGCAAACGCGCGGGCGCTGGTTTCGGCTTCGATCACATGTCTGGATGTGCGCTGGATGGCCTCCATTGCCTCATGGGTGTGGGAAACCCAGTAGTCATCCTCCGCCGCCCGTTGGGCGCTGCGCCAGGCGGAAAAGCCGATGAAGACGGTCAGTAACACAGCGACAATGAAACCGCCAGTAACCCGACGCCGGAGCGCGCCCTCGATCGGCGCATCGAAGTGCTTGCGCTCGGCAATTTCCCGTTCCAGTTTGCGATTCACTTCCTGCAAATGCATCCGGCCAGCCAGCGAAATCCCCTTCGGCACCAAGGGTATGAGCATCGCGGCAGTGAGCACGGAAACGGCTGCCGTGATTGCCTTAAGAACGCCCGCGATCAGATAACTGCCGTGCCATACGTTCCAGATTTCCATCAGGTGGGTCGTGCCGCAAGCCAGGATGAAGGTCCCGAACATCCAGAAAATCCGGTTGAAGGGTAGATCGCGATTCTTGCGTATGAAATAAATGAGGATGATCGGTATGCAGTAATATGACAGCGCGATCAGGCCGTCTGAAATGACGTGCAACCATACGATTCGCGGATCCCACAAGTAGCAGAAACCGTGTGGCATGAAATCCGGAGCAAGCAATTGTTTGAAAAACTCCATGACGCCGCGCTTCGCCTCACTCGATATTTGTCGCAAGGTAGTTATCGGCAAGAAAGTTATCGTTATCAGTAAAGAATGAGGTTACTAAGGGTCAGGGGCGAAACCCTGTAGAGTGGCGTGGGATTTGGGTCCCTTCGGCTTCGCTCAGCGCAGCCTCTCGGACCTTGAATCATTTCTTCGTTCCACCGAGTCGCCCGAAAATGAGTTTTCACGCACCCTCTGTAGAGCTGGGTGCCGATATTTTTCTGTCGGCCTTCGCGCTGAAAAGACTAGGCGCCGGCAGCCTGTTTGGCCTCTTGCGCTGTGCCCGAGCTTTCCAGTTGTCTTCGCAGTTTCAGCACCAGGTCGTGGACCGCCTCCAGCTTTTCGGACGCGGCCGCCGGCAGGCCAGGGGTTTCCAGGGCCAGTTCGGTGGACAGGAGGAGCGCCGTGACCGTGCCATTCAGTTCGCTCTGCAGTCTGCCGACCGCCGCCCGGCGGGCCCGCACTTCCTCGCGCTGGCGGCGCTGGACGGCCGACCGAACCTCGCGCACCAGGCGCTCTATACCAGTGATCGCCAGATTGACCTGCACCGGGATGGCTGTGCCCAGGTGCTCGAGCGTGCTCCCGGCCTCATGCGGCTCGGTTTCGAGCAGGAACTGATCGAGCACCACCACCAGGTAGCATTCCGTCCGCAAGAGCGTGGTTGCCCGCGCCAGACTTTCCGCTACCATGACCTCCTCGCCGGTCGCATCATGCAGCGCCGCGGAACACTCGCGTGCCCGCTCGCTCGGCGTCACAAGGAGAATCATGGAGACTCTCTCGCAACTTCCGGGCCAATTGTCTTTCGCTGAAAATAAATAACTTGAGCGCTCAGCCTGTTCCCTGAACTCCCGTTGTGGCACCAGCCTTGGCCCGACCGCTCAGTTTCGGGACTCGTACTCTTTCAGCTTCCGATACAGAGTAGTCTTGCCAATGCCCAACAGGCGCGCCGCCAGCATCTTGTCTCCGTTGACCTGCGTCAGCGCGTTCAGAATGGTTTGCTTCTCCAGTTCCGCCATGGGCACGATGCCATTGGCCGGCTGGCTCACTCCCATCAAGTCGATGGGCGCACCGTAAATCTGTGTAGGAAGGTCGCGAAGCTGAATTTCGTGCGCGCTGCTCAGTGCGCACGCGCGCTCCAGCGAGTTCTCCAGTTCGCGCACGTTGCCCGGCCAGTCGTAATTCAGCAGCGCCTTGAGCGCCTCGTCCGAAACTGTCTTTTCGATGCCGGCGTCGCGCCCGATGCGCTCGAGAATGTGCGCCACCAGCAGCGGGATGTCCTGCCTGCGCTCGCGCAACGCCGGAAGCCGCAGGGTCAGCACGTTCAGCCGGAAAAAAAGATCGCGGCGGAAGGTGCCCTGGGCCACCGCCCGTTCCAGGTCGCGATTGGTTGCGGCCAGAATCCGCACGTTGATGGGAACGCGCTTCACGCTTCCCACCGGACGAATCTCCTTCTCCTGAATCGCCCGCAACAGCTTGGCCTGCAAGTCGGTCGGCAACTCGCCAATCTCGTCCAGAAATACCGTGCCCCCATCGGCGATGGCGAGCAGTCCATCCTTCGGATTGGTCGCGCCCGTAAACGCGCCGCGCACGTGGCCGAACAGTTCGCTTTCGATCAGCGTCGGTACCAGCGACCCGCAATCGACCGGAATGAACGGCTTGTTGCGGAAGATGCCGGCGAAGTGAATGGACTTCGCGACCAATTCCTTGCCGGTGCCGCTTTCACCCAGAATCAGCACCGGATGCACGCTCTGCCCGGCTTTCGCGATGATGCGGTACAGCTTCTCCATCTCGGGCGCGCGTCCGATGAGGTTGCCGAACCCCTGGCGCGATTTGATGGTTTCGCGCAGCACGCGGTTCTCCGTCTTCAGGCGCAGATGTCCCGCCACCCGCTCCAGCAGCAGACGCAGTTCTTCCATGCTGAAGGGTTTGGTGACGTAGTCGTAGGCGCCGTCCTTCATCGCCTGCACCGCCGACTGCACTGTCCCATGGCCGGTCACCACGATCACCAGCGCGTCGGCGCGATGCTTCTTGATCGCGTGCAGCGCGTCGAGTCCGCCCGCGCCCGGCCGCAAATCCAGCAGCACCGCGTCGGTGCTGGAGCTCTCGAGCAAGCGGTAGGCCTGTTCGGCAGACTCCGCCACCTGCGTGTTGAATCCGAGCGACTGCGCGACCTCGCGGCAGGCCTCGCGAATGGAGCGGTCATCTTCCACGATCAGCAGGTTCAGAAAATTCGCTCCCTCGATTTGCGCGGGATGACTATGACTGAGGACGGTAGCGGTGGATGCACTGAACATGGTGAACCTCCCTTGCGGTTTGGAACTTTAGACTGCCAGTATCTCGAGCTTCAAATCCGGGTATCACTTTGGCGCGACGCCGAAAGGACCGGATCGTCCCTGCGGGACTCGCATTATTGCTTCCAGTTTCCCCAGCGCTGAAGCGCTGGAGCTAAGTTAGTTCGCCCCTCCGGGGCGGGCCCGCGATGGCCCGCAGAAACACTTCGATCGACGTACCGCGTCCCGGTTCGCTCTCGACGTGAATCATGCCTCCCAATTCGCCGACGATGCGCTGCACCGTCGCCAGGCCCAGACCCGTGCCCTCTCCCGGCTTCTTGGTGGTGAAGAAAGGCTCGAACAGCCGCGCGCGCGTCTCCGCATCCATGCCGCAGCCGTTGTCTTTCACCAGGAGCGAGACGGCGCGGCGGGTAGCGCCAGGCTCAAAGTTACTAAGGTTATTAAGCAACGTACTGGAAACTTCAACGGGAAACGGGCTGGGGAATTCCGTAGCCCGCGTGATCAACTCGATCTTTCCGCCCTGCGGCATCGCATCGCGCGCGTTCAGCACCAGGTTCAACAGGATCTGCCGCAACTGCGCCGGATCGGCGAGCACAAGTCCCGCGTCGAGGTTGAGCACCGGGTCGCGCACTATAGTCAGTTCAATCTGTTCTCCGATCAAACGCCGCAACAGATTTTTCGTGGAAGCCACAATTTCGTTGATCGGGATCGGGCGCGGCTCCGACGCTTGCTTGCGCGCGATCGCCAATAGTTGATGCGTCAAGGCCGCGCCTTGTTCGCTTGCCAGGCGGACCTCTTCCAGGTGCTGGATCAGGTCGCCCCGTGCCAGTCCAGCATTCCCAAAGCCAGCATTTTCAAAACCAGCGCTCAAAAGGTCGCAATACAACAGAACGCCGGTCAGCAGATTGTTGAAGTCGTGCACGATTCCTGCCGCCAGCCGTCCGATGACCTCCATCTTCTCGGCTTCGCGCAGAAGCTCTTGCATACGCTTGCGCGCGGTCGCATCCGCCAGCATCGCGATCAGGAAGGCGGGCTGACGACACTCGTCACGCGCCATCGACAGCGTCAGATACCCCCAGAGCTCGGAACCGTCTTTGCGCCGGTAGCATTTTTCGATCGCGAACGACTCGCGCTCGCCTCGCATCAGTTCGTCCAGCCGTCGTTGGTCGGGCGAAGGATTGTCGGGAGCAGTTTCGCGGGTATTTTCCGGATGCAGTTCCGGATCAAGTTCGGGATAGAGTGCGCGAGCATGGGTGCTGGCCAGTTCCTGCCGGCTGTAGCCGAGCATTCGGGAGAGTGCGGGATTCGCTTCCAGAATCCGGCCATCGAGCCGGCAAATGCCGATTCCAATCGCGGCCCCTTCAAACATCGCCTGGAAACGCAGGTCGCGGTCGTAATTGCGTGCTGCCGGAAATTGGGTTAGAACGTTCATACGGAATCAGGTCTCAGGTCCCAGGAAAACAGAACTCCGAGACCTTGCTTCTGGCGCGATTCCAAGCTGGGAAAAGGCCAGCCCAACTTTTCCGCGAATGGACCGCGGCCAAGCTGATTAGGGAAAGTGTAGTGCGAAAGCCGTCGCGGCTAAGTGCGACCCATCACATCCAATTTGTGACGATTCCGGGGGCTGAATCGGGGCAAGGCCAAGAGGGTTGTTGCTTATACGTCAGCCTGAAGTCGGTTTTTTTCTTCGGATGTGCAGCAACTTCTCAACCTCGGCGACGACGCTTCCGGATTGGTCCTTGACCTCAACCGTGAACACGCGCTCGATCTTCTCTTGGGAATTCAGAGCTTGTCTGATTTCGCCGACCTGCTCGTCGGACAGCCGGAAACAGGCGGAAACCGTACCCCGTCCCGGCTTTCTGAAACGGATGCTGGCCGCCTTGTCCCAGACAATGTAGTCCTTCCCCAAATTCTCAATCAGCATGACCATAAAGAACGGGTCGGCCATCGAGTACAACGACCCTCCGTAGTGGGTGCCAACGTAATTTCGATTCCACCAGCGCAGCTTCATCTCAACGTCAATCTCTTTCCAGTCGGATGCGAGTCGCCGTATTCGGATTCCCGCGCCCAAGAACGGCGGCCAGATATTCAAAAGCATTCGCATGTGGCGCTTCAAAGTCACTTTTACTTCGCTCCTGCTGAGGTTCACGCTACGATTTGATATTCTGAATGTATAGATTCAAGAAAGCAAAGGCGTGGCCAAGTGGCCGCGCCTTTCGATTTGGGGCGCATTGAATTCGGCATGTACCAGTTTCCGTTTCCCGGTTTCCCCAGTCTCGGTGTCCAACCACGCAATTTGCTGCCAGCCGGGATGGGAATCACACCCTATAATCATCGTGCGAAGACTCCTTTCTTCCCAGCGTCTTTGTCCTCAAACACAAGACTACCGGGTCGAATCGGGCCTTCGCTCTTATCAATCCTTATCGTTTTTGCAAAGGTGGGAGATTATCGTGGCTGCGGCAGCCTGGAGAATTACGAGTATGCGTCGACTGAATGTCGCCGTCGATTTTGAAGTGGAATGTCGAAAATGATCAGGCGGCTCGTGCTCCTTACGGAGATTATTGCTCCTTACCGCATCCCGGTTTTCAATGCTCTGGCACGCCGAGCGGGATTGGATCTTCACGTAATCTTCCTGGCAGAGACGGACCAAACTCTTCGACAGTGGCGTATCTATACCGATGAGATCCGTTTTTCCTATGAAGTTCTGCCCTCCTGGCGATGGCGCGCGGGGAAGCACAGTCTCCTCGTGAATCGAGGGTTGCGGTCTGCATTGGATGCGGCGACTCCGCAGGCCATCCTTTGTGGCGGCTACAACTATCCTGCCTCTTGGGAAGCGCTCTGGTGGGCCCGCCGACACAATGTGCGGTTTGTCCTGTGGACGGAGAGTAACCAGCGAGATCGGAGATCTGGACGCGCCGGTGTGGAATGGCTCAAGCGATATTTTGTGAGCTCGTGCAATGCCTTTGCCGTGCCGGGAAAATCCTCGTTTGCCTACCTCCAAACTCTTGGAGTAAGCGAGCAGGCCATCTTTACTGCACCCAACGCCGTCGATAACACCTTCTTTGCGACCCAGGCGGAGAACACCAGGGCCCATGCCTCTGAATTTCGAGAGAAGCTGGGGCTGCCCTCGCGGTTTATTCTTTTTGCGGGCCGTTTGGTGCCGGAAAAAGGTGTCTTTGATCTCCTCGAAGCCTATGCCAAACTAGAGAGCGGCCTGCGCTCCGAGGTGGGCTTGGTGTTTGCAGGAGACGGCGTCTCCAGAGAGGAACTGGTGCGACAGGCGAAACGGATCAGCCCGGGGTTGGTTTGCTTTCCAGGATTCGCGCAGCGGGAGGATCTGGCCGGTCTATACGCGGTCGCGGAGGCCCTGGTTCTACCTACGCACAGCGACCCTTGGGGATTGGTGGTGAATGAAGCCATGGCGTGCGGACTTCCGATCGTCGTGAGCAATGTCGCGGGATGCACGGCCGACCTGGTCGAAGATGGGTGGAATGGTTATGTCGTGCCTCCCCGAGATTCGGAGAAACTCAGCGTGGCGATCGATTCCCTGGTGCGACAGCCTGAACTTAGGCAACAGATGAGCGCCCACAGCTCGGAACGTATTCAACACTACTCACCGGAAGCGTGCGCCGATGGTCTGGCCGAGGCAGCGGTCTCCGGCGGCAGGGGGGCCCGATGAATTCGGTAAAGCCGCTGCAGTGGGCTGGCATCATCACGGTTCTAAGCCTGGCGCTGTATTTTGTTTATTCCCATTTGCAAAACTTCAGCGACATTTCTTTCCTGGGCGCAATCCTGCTGCTTGAGATAATCATCGCCAGCATCTGGAAATATGACCAGCGTTATTTCATTCTGCTGATAGTCGCCTTTGCTTGGGCGGGCATGTCCGTCCCCCTGGAAGGTGCTTGGACCAGTGGACGCTGGGTGGTATTGGCTGCGGGTGCGGCCGCTGGCTTTATCGTTTGGACGAAGACTCCGCGCGGTCGTTTCGGATCGTTGCATCTCATCGCCTTCTTTTGCGTCTCTTCCGCGTTTGTCTCCGCCTCGGTTTCCCAGTTTACGCAGATGGCGTTCTTCAAGGCTTTGAGCCTGCTCCTTCTTTTTACGTATTGTGCAACAGGCGCTCGGCTGGCCTTTCTCGGACGGGAGGACCGCTTCTTTCGAGGTCTGCTGTGGGCAAGCGAGATATCGGTCTACGTTACGGCGATGTGCTATCTCGGTCTTGGTCAAAGCTTTTGGGGTAATCCCAATTCCCTCGGTGCGGTGATGAGCGTCGCACTGTTCCCGGTCCTGTGGTGGGGATGGTTCACCAGCGATGGGCGGGCGCTGAGGCTCCGGAGGCTGGCTGCCCTGCTACTTTGCACGTACCTGGTTCTTTTCAGCATGGCACGTGCGGGAATGGTTGCGGTAATGGCCGTCACCCTTGTCTTTTGTCTCTGCCTGCGCCAATACAGATTGCTGGCAAAAGTGGTGGCACTCGTTCTGCTGCTGGTTACGGTCACTGGGATTTTAGCTCCAGACGCCTTAAACAGGCGCCTCGGGGGTTTAAAGGATGCGGTGCTCTACAAAGGGCACAAGGAAGGAGGCATCCTCGGTTCCCGGCGAACACCTTGGGAAAAGACGATTGCCTCACTCAAAGAGCATCCGTGGTTCGGAACGGGATATGGCACGAGTCCGACGGGCGAGGATCCCGGATTGTCTTTCGGAAGATTCTCTTCAAGCGCCGAGACCGCTCGTGAGCACGGCAGCAGCTACATGGCCATCGCAGAGTGGGTGGGTCTGTTGGGTGTGTTGCCCTTCATCGCGCTCGTGTCGGTGACGGCGTCGAACATATGGAAAGTGTGCGCGTGGATGAAGCGAACTGCCAACCCGCGCCATTACTCGATCCCGCTTGCGATGGTGGCGTTGGCGGGTCTGATCCACGCCGGCTTTGAAGATTGGCTCTTTGCGGTGGGTTACTATCTCTGCGTGTTTTTTTGGGTTTTTGCATTTGCACTTGCGGATCTTGTCCCTGACGCTGTTGCGCTTCCCGTGGCCGGCGCTGTTTCCCGAGCCTCCCGTCCCTCGCCAGCTGATTTCGGAGCCGTCGTGCCCACCCGATGATCCGATTGTTTATCAATGGCCTGGCCGCGAGCGCGGGCGCGGGCCTTACTTATCTGCGCAACGTGATTCCCCAACTTGCGCGGAGAACGGATGCGCAGGCGACAGTCCTGCTAAGTGCCGAGTTGCGCGGGGAATTCGCTGAATTTCCGAATATTTCTTTTGCCGAGGCCAGCCCGAGCCGTGGGGTAGCAGGGCGTTTTGTCTTCGAACAGACCAAACTTCGCGCCTTGACGCGGCGCAGTGGTGCGCAAGTTCTGGTTTCTACTGGAAACTTTGCACTCCGGAACTCTCCAGTGCCGCAAATCCTTCTATCTGGAAACTCTCTCTACATATCGGACGATTTCTACCGCGACGTCCGAAAACGGGGAGATTACATGCTCTGGGCCGACACCTTGCTCAAAGGCTGGTTCGCTCGGCGGTCCGTGGACTGGGCCGATGTCACCGTTGCTCCGAGCAAAGCTTTTGCGGAAGACCTCGGCAAATGGACGGGGAAGAATGTGCTGTCTGTTTACCACGGATTCGATCGTGACTTGTTTACAGGCGACTCGACTCCCTTGCCTGCCACCATGCAAAATCAGTTGAAGGAGTCGGCCGATGCACTGAAGTTGCTTTTTGTGAGCCATTACAATTACTACAGAAATTTCGAGACTTTAATTCGTGCGCTGCCAATTCTGCGCGGCCGGTTACCCGGAAAGAAAATAAAGCTGTTCCTGACCTGTCACTTGGCGTCATCCATGAACCCGGGCTCATATCGAACCGAGGCCGCATCTTCGCTGATGAGCACTCTTGGCGTCCGGGACAACATCGTTGAACTCGGATCGGTCCCTTATCGCTCGCTTCATCACCTTTACCGTGCGTGCCACATGTATGTAACACCGGCTTATACTGAAACTTTTGCCCATCCACTGGTCGAGGCGATGTCGAGCGGATTGCCGGTGGTGGCGTCCGATCTGCCGGTGCATCGCGAAATCTGCGGCGATGCAGGAATTTACTTTCCCCGCTTCTCTCCCGATGCGCTGGCGGAACGGATAATGCAAATTCATGACTCGCCGGAGTTGGCGGAAGAAATGTCGCGCAATGGCCTGCGGCGTGCGCGCGAGTTCAGTTGGAGCGAGCATGTTGAACGCCTGCTTGTTCTGGCCCAGCAACTGGTTCAATCTGGGGTTGAGCGAAATTCGAGCGAGCGAAACTGATGTCTGGAGCCGCGGAAGTGAATTCACCGCTGCACGTCTTGACGCTCACCCCCTTTTTCCCGTCGAGCGAGAATGAGGTCAGCGGTTGTTTTATCGCGGAACCGATTGAACAGCTTAAACAGTTCGGTATCGAGTCGAGCGTGATCGCGGTGTCCCCGATTCACCATCCGCGAAAAAAGCCGAGTTCGGCGGCGGCGGCAGAATGGGTCCGATACCTGCAAGTTCCCAGAAATCTCGGACTCTCCAGCGCGGGGAAACTGCTCTACGCGCGTCTTCTGCCGAGGGTACGAAAACTTCACCGCGTAAAGCCGATTGATGTAATCCACGCGCACGCGGCGCTACCTTGCGGTCACGCGGCCGCGTTGCTTTCCAGGCGTTTAAGGATTCCGTTCGTGGTCACCGTCCATGGGCTGGATGTG
>Ga0182015_10008030_pt1 | contig 10153 bp, 10 predicted proteins | sample 712P3MmetaG_FD_120478 | JGI IMG/M metagenome (GOLD analysis project Ga0182015, IMG submission 120478) | Permafrost microbial communities from Stordalen Mire, Sweden - 712P3M metaG | ecosystem: Environmental > Terrestrial > Soil > Wetlands > Permafrost | place: Sweden: Stordalen | collected... | reverse complement strand
GCCTGTCTGCAGGAACTGGTTGATCGCCGCCCAATTCCCCTGGGCTATGAGTGGCACGATCACCCAGGCCGAGGCCGCCGCCGCCCCGCCCGCCACCAGCAGCGCCCGGCCCGCGCGGCGCAACAGCTCCGAAGGCCGGACAAGCGCGAAGACGCCGACGGCGGCAAAGGCGAGGTAACCAGTCTCGAAATGGAAGGCGGCGGTGGCAGCGACCAGTAGCGCGGCCGGCACGACGAAGCGGTGCTGGTCGACGGCCCGCCACGACAGCGCCCAGGCGAATGGCAGGGTCCACATCGCCCAGAGCTGGCTCCAAAGGCCATAGCCACTCCACAGGTAGCTGATCTGCTCGTAACCGACGCCGGTGAAGCTGGAGACGAACGGGGAGAGCATCGCGGCCGCCAAGGCGGCGCGGCGGCGCAAGCCGAACACGCGGGCAGCGGCGTAGATGCATAGCGGCCAGCAGCCGACGAGGAGCCAACTCGAAAGCGTGAAGGCCCGTCCGACGCCGATCGCCCAAGCGGCGACGGCGGTCAGGATGGCAGCCAGGCTCTGGTACTGCAGGTACTGGGGCGAGCCGAGGTTCAAAAAGGGGAACCACGAGTCGGGCGGGAAGTGCCCATGGCGGATCTTCACGAGCGCGAAGCGGACCATCTCCTCGTGGACCGCGGAGTCATTGAGATATGGGACCTGCACGAGCTCTGGTCGCAAAATGACCAAGGAGACGGCGCAGGTGCCGACGACTAAGGCGAGCGGCACGAGCCGCCCCGCCTGGCTGGTGTCAGCGCCGGCGTTCACTTGTCGGGACTGACCGTTGTCAGTTGTCGGCGGCGAGTTTCAGTCACACACTCCACAATGCCTCGGTCGGTGACATGCGAGCGGCCCGCAGTGCCGGCAGGAGCCCCGCGACTGCCCCGATGACGATGGCCGCTCCGAGGCCGCCTCCCCAGGCGACGGCTGGGATCACGATCGCCCAGCCTTTGGTCGAGGCGTAGATCGCCGTTGATATGGAGCCGAGGACGACCCCCATCGCCCCGCCGAAGAGCGCGAGCAGAATCGCCTCGGCGAGGAACTGGGTACGGATATGGCCCTTTGTCGCGCCGAGGGCCCTGCGAAGCCCTATCTCGCTGCGCCGTTCGAGGACGGAGATGACCATGATGTTCGCCACGCCTACAGCCCCGACCAACAGCGCCACCGCGCCAAGTCCGAGGAACAGCCCGTTAAGTGCTGCCTGCGCGTCGGCCTGGGCGACGAGAGCGGCAGATGGCTGGCTCACGTCTACCTCGTTGGGTGCTTCCGGGTTGGCTGTCGCTGCCAGCACCGAGTCGACGGTGTTCACCTGGCTCGTCACGGCTCGCACGTAGATCTCCGAGGGATGCCCGTCGAACTCGAGGTAGGTCTCCGCGGCCTTGAAACCGACGAGCACGGCACTGTCGATCTCAGGCGTGAGCACGGCGGAGTTCAATATGCCAGCGACGTAGAACCACATGTTGCCCACCCATATCCGCTCGCCGGCATAGACGCGGTCGATCCCGAGCCGTTGGGCGGCCGCGGCGCCGAGGACACAGACGGGCTCGGTGGCGGTGGCGGCGTTCAGGTAACGGCCCGAGGCAAGCGTGGTCCCGACGTCGGAAAGGAGCCCGAGGCTCGCGGCATCGACGCTGAGCGCGTTGGTGTCGATGCCCGGGATAAGCGGGCTTCGAAAGGCGTTCGCGGTCGTCGACCCGGTGTAGGCGACCGCGGTCACCGGACCGATGCGCCCGATCATGCCGGGAGCCGCGATGGGAAGCTCGGCGGTTTGGCCGAACAGGCTCTGGCCGTTCGTGACCGTGAGCAGGTTCGTGCCGAGGTGGTTGATCTCAGCGAGCAGGCCCGCCTCAGAAGACGAGGAGAGCCCAAGGACCGCGACGATCGCGGCGACGCCGATCGCAATGCCGAGGGCCGACAACCCGGCGCGTAGCTTGCGGGTGCGCAGGCCCACGAGGGCAACCCGGGACAGGTCTGAAGGGCGGAGCTTTCCAGGTTGGAGAGATGCTGTCAGCGCCACTGACCCGTTCCTTCCTGATCAGGCAGCGTTCGTGCGCTCGGAGGTAGCGGCGCGCCGCGGCGCGTGTCAGCCACCACGCGCCCATCGAGCATCTCGATCTGGCGGGGGAGACGGGCCGCGATGCCGCGCTCGTGGGTGATGAGGACGATGGTGGCGCCTTGTCCGTGGAGCGCCTCGAGCAAGTCGAGGATGGACTGACTGTTCACGCTGTCGAGGTTCCCGGTCGGCTCGTCAGCGAGCACGATCGCCGGGTCGCCGACGAGCGCTCGCGCGATGGCGACGCGCTGACGTTCACCGCCCGACAGCTGCGTGGGCCGAGCCAAGGCTCGCTGATCGAGTCCTACCTGTCGCAGCGCCTGATGCGCCTGCTCGCGCCGATCGGCGAGCGCGTTGCCGGCGTAGAGCAACCCGTCGGCGACGTTGTCGAGAATGCTTTGGTGCTCCGCAAGGAAGAATTGCTGGAAAACAAAGCCGATGCGGCTGGCCCGCAGCGCCGACAGCTCACGGTCCGACATCCGGGCGGCGTCCAGCCCGGTGATGCGCACCGTACCCGAGCTGGGCCGGTCGAGCGTGCCCATGAGATGCAAAAGCGTCGTCTTGCCCGAGCCCGAGGGGCCGACGATGGCGACGAGCTCGCCTTCGTCGACGGAAAAGCTCACCCCCCGCAACGCCTCGACCGGAGGCTCGCTCGGGTAGATCTTGGTCACCTCGGCAAGCTCGAGAACCGGCCGGCGTCCCCGGGCGTCTACTTGGCCGACCTGGGCCGTCTGCGGTTCGATCGCGATCGTGTCTTCGAGGCTCACAAGGCCGGCACCACGACTCGCTGCCCGGCGGCGACACCGGGCCCGCTCACCTGGACTAGCCCGTCGGCATCATCGAACAGGCCCAGGCTGACCGGTACGAGATGGTGGACCTTTCCCTTCCCGATCTCCTCGAGGGCATAGCCACCGCCAGACAGCGCCAAGAGGGCGTCGACAGGGACCACAAGGGCGCTGGCGACGCTGGCATTGGTGATGGAGACCTCGACCGGGGCTTGGTCGTAGGCCCCTGTCGCGGAGGGATCGGTTGGCGTGACCACGACCGTGATCGTCGAAGAAGAGCCCCCGCCACCGGTGTTCCCAGCGCCGCTGCTCGACGAGGTTGCCACGGTACCCACCGACGAGACGACACCTGGCGTGGTGTTGTTGTTGGGCAAGGTGATCGTGACCGGGTCACCCACCTTGACCTCGGACTGCTGGGCGGCGTCGAGGGCGATGGTCACAACGCGGCTCGTCGAGGTCGCGGTCAGCACCGAGGAACCTGGCTGGGCGGCGGTCTCGCCGAGACTCGCCGAGACGGTGTCGACCTCGATCGGGCCGGGCTCGAGGACGAAGTCGCCCAGTGCCACGACGCCCGTAGCGGGCACGCCGAGCGAGGCCTGCCACGTCTTGACGGCTTGTTCGGTCGCGGAGGAGAAGTGTGCTGTCGCCGAGATACCGCTCCCGAACCCGAGCGCGATGAGGTTGGCCTGCAGCTGGGTGACGTCGGGCCCGTCCGCGACCCCGAGGTAGAGGGCCCGGTCCGGGATGACCGTGCCGTAAAATAGGGGCACCGGGAGACCGTCGAGGGAGTAGACGTTCGAGCCTCGGCTAAGTATCTGACCGGTGGCAGGAATGGCTGTGAAGGTCGTGTTCGGGTTCATCGCCCTCGACTCGTCGGCCGAGAGTGCTTGTTGGGCGGCGGCAAGGGACTGCTCGTCGCTGGACAGGGTCTGCTCGTCGGTCGTCACGCTCGCGCCGGCGCCGAGCTGGTCTGCCGAAAGGGCGTCCTTCGCCGTCTTGAGCCCTTGGGCGTCCTCGCTTATGACCTGGGTCTCGGCTAGGCACGACGACTCGGCTGTCTCGAAGGTGACCGGGGTGCCGAACGAGGTACCGAGCGAGCTCTTCGCGACGAGACGGAAGATATAGGTCGCGTCTGGCTGGAGGCCGGTAGCCAGCCGGCTCACCGAAGCCGCGGCGCTCGCGGCTCCCGCGTCTTGGGACGCGGTCCTTTCACCGAAGCTGGCAGTGCGGCCCCACTCGAAGTAGTAGCTGGTCTCGAGTCCTCCTGGGTCCACGGTTCCAGAGAGCATCTCGGAGCTCGCCGTCACCGTCGTAGCTGTACCGGTGACAGCCGAGGGTGGAGAAGTTGTCTGGAAGGTGGCGCCCTGACCGTAAGAGGTGCCGACGGAGTTCTTGGCGACGAGACGGTAGTAGTAGGTCTGGCCCGGTGAAAGCCCCGAAAGCTTCAAGGTCACAGCAACCTGAGCGGAGCCCGAGCCTGCGTTCTTGGCGGCGGTGGTTTGTCCGTAGTCGACACTCGTGCCGTATTCGAAGTAGTAGGTCGTCGCCGCCCCGCCCGGATCGACTGCCCCCATGAGGATCGTCGCGGAGCTCGTCGTCGAGTCGACCGAGCCAGTGTCCGCGACCGGGGCACTCGACGGCTTCACCGGCTTGGCGGGCTTGGCGCCTTGAGCGCTCAGGTAATGCGCAGAGCTCCCTCCGGTGTTCCCGGCCGGTGTGCTCGAGCCAGTGGTACCCGCCGGTGTGCTCGAGCCCGAGCCCGTGGACCCCGTACCCGACCCGGTGCCAGCTGAGGAGGTTCCCGAACCGGTGGAGCCCGATCCGGACGACCCTGTATTTGGAGCAGCCGAGGTCGATCCGGTAGCCGTCGTCACAGTGGCCGATGATGCCGCGGGACAGCTCAGCCGGCGGTCGGAAGCAAGCTGGCTGTTGGCCTGGGCAAGTGCCGTCTCGTCGGAGGTGATGGCGGCCTTAGCCGCGAGCAAGGTGGCGGCGTTGTCGGGTGTGGCGAGGGCCTTGGCGCTCGAGAGGGCCGTTTGGTCCGCAGCTACCTTCTCCTGATCGGCCTTCACCGTCGCCTCGTCTGAGCTGAGGGTGGAGGCGCCAACCCCGCTCGGGGTCGAGACCGTATAGCTGCCGCCATAGCCCAAGGTCGCGTCGACCTGTGTCTGGGAGGAGAGCGACTGCTCGGTGACGGTCGCGGTCGAGGTCGGGTAGGCATTGTCGGAAACGCCACTACCCGATTGCCCGGAAGCTTTGAATGGATCTGTTAATCCGAGCACCACACCGGCGACGACGACAATCACGACGACGCCCACCGCCAGTGCTCTTCGGCGCGACGCGACGAAATGGGGGCGCCGCGAGGCGGAGTTGCTTATGGCAGGTGGACTCGAAGGACTCATTGTCATGGGATGGCTCCGAATTGGTTGCACGGTAACTGACAGGCTTTCTGCGTGGGCTTGAACTGCTGGGAGCGGGGATCGATACCCCCTTCGATCACGATGTCCGCTCCTTTTGAGCCGCCGGGAACAGGCTCGGGCAAAGTGGGCTCGCCGGACAAACCCACGCCCGCAACGATCTTCAAAGCGACGGCGACCGACTCCCGGTTCTCTGGCGAAATCCGGACGCCGCCGTCCCCGCGCAGGTCCTCGCAGGCCTTGTTCGCCTCCATGAAGACTTCATTTCCCTGGCCCGCCCAATGCTCTTTCTCCTCGATGAGCAACCCGCTGTTGGTCTTAGGGTCAGGCCGGTTCGCTGTCGCGTCGGTCCTCATGCAACCCGCGTAGGCGAGCGTGTCGGTGGAGTCGGCGGGACCGGTCCCGGCCTGTGACGCTGTCGCCACGGTCGAGCCCGTCGAGCCAACACCCGTCATGCCCGCGGCGGCCGAGTCGCCGGCGCCAGCACGAAGAGCGACACTGACGAGGCCAGGCGCAAGGGACATCGATCCTTCGAAGCTCACCCGACTCCCCCGAGCGGAGCGAGCTTCTGGCAAGCCTTCTGGGCCGCTTGGAACTGAGGCGAGTTCGGGTCGAGACCCTTGAGACTGATCCCGACGACGCGGGCGGAAACGACCGGGTCCGGGAAGTTGGTGATCCCGTGCGCGCGCATGCACTCGGCGTTTTTCAGCAGGCGGGCGATTGACGCCTGCATCTGGGCCGCGCTCGGCGGTCCACCATCTGGGACGAGCCTCTTGCATGTCGTGCTCGCCGAGATGAACTGCTGAGAATGCTGGTCGATGTTCCCACCGCCGAACGAGACGCTGTGAGCCGTCAAAGTGGGGTCCGGAAAGCTCGGTTCGCCGTGGGTGCGCATGCACTGCGCGTACCCCAGTTGCGCCTGGTATGCGTGCTGCAGGTCCGTGTTCCCACCCGACAAGGCTGTCCCCGCCGCGCTCGTTGTCGTCGTGGTCGAGCCGATGCTGGCAACATTCGGTGCGGCCGAGCCTGGGCCGCAGGCCGCCGCGAGCATGGCCAAGGCGCCAAGGGCAATGAGGCTCACAACCATCTGGCTAGAACGCCGCTGTCTCCTATCGAAGCGGGCCTTGCTCATGTCGCGGCCATTCTCCTTCGTCGGCTGACCCAATGTTGGCTCTTTGAGCTGCGTTCTACGCCCCCGGGCATAACAGGGCCTTAACAGCGCCTGTTAACCCGTTGTAAGGCACGATCAGGCATTCTTGATACGAACCGACCGTCGCGATCGTCGTGAAATCGGGCGACTGAATCTGAGGGACCATGCGCCTACGTCAAATGCTCACTGCGACAGTTCTCCGGGACCACCTGCCTCGGCGAACAGTACGACTCCGTCTCACCTTGCTCTACGGTTCGCTCTTTTTGGCCTCGGGCGCGGCCTTGCTGGTCGTAACGGATTTTCTCTGGGGTAAGACCACGAACGGCCAGGTGAGCGTGACGATTCCGGTTTGGCAGATCCTCTCCAACCTCGCCCCACCCCGCAAGGGCCTTAAGATCGCGAGCTATCCCCCGGGCGTGGTGCAACGGGTCGTCAACGCCCGCAAGAGCCCTGTGTCGTCTTTCGTTACGAGCGCGGATAAAGCACAGCGCCATCTCGTGCAGGCCCGGCTCAACTTCGTCACGACCCAACAGCACACCACCGATCTCCATCGACTCCTTTTCTTCTCCGCCATCGCCCTCACCGTGATGGTCATGATCGCCCTCATATTGGGCTGGCTCATGGCAGGGCGATTCCTGCGCCCGTTGCGGACGATCACGACCGCAGCGCGGGACATCTCGGTGACAAATATGCACGAGCGGCTCAGGCTCGACGGGCCCGACGACGAGCTCAAAGAGCTCGGGGACACCTTCGACCGCCTCCTTGAGCGCCTGGAGGGATCTTTCGAGTCGCAACGTCAATTCGTCGCCAACGCCTCTCACGAGCTCCGGACCCCGCTCACGACGATGCGGGCATCGCTCGACGTGGCCGTCGCCAAGCCTGCGCCGGTGCCCGAAGAGACCCTCGCGCTGGCCGCAAGGCTGCGAGCCGATCTCGATCAGGTCGACCGGCTCCTCGAGAGCTTTCTCGCTCTCGCCCGGGCGCAGCGGGGCCCGGAGACAGACGAGGTGACGCTGCCACTCGACACCCTCGTCGCTGAGGCGATCGAGTCCCACGCGCCGGCGATTGCCGAAAAGGCCATCACTGTCGAGCACCGCGACTGTCCCGAGGCGTCAGTCACCGGGAGCGAGACACTGCTTTGCCGCATGGTCGACAACGTCATCGCCAACGCAGTCAAGCACAACGAACAAGGGGGCTGGATCCGCGTCAGGACCGAAGCTGAGGGCACGACCGCCCGCATAGTCGTCGAGAACGGCGGCCCGGTCCTAGATGAGGAAAGCGCCGTGCAGCTGGTCAAGCCCTTCCGGCGACTGGGCGCGGAGCGGACTGGTTCGGAGAACGGGACCGGACTCGGGCTTTCCATCGTCGCGGCCGTGGCCGAGGCGCACGACGGCAGGCTCGAGGTTCACGCCCTTAGCGAGGGCGGCCTGCAGGTGGCGATCGAGCTTCCCCTTGCGGTAGCTGAGCTGGCGGGGAGGTCCGCGTGAGAGTTCTCGTCGTCGAGGACTCCCATCGCCTGGCGGACGTGGTGGTCGAGGGCCTCCGGGACCAGGGCATGGCCGTGGACGTCGCCTACGACGGGCGTGAGGCGGTCTCCAAGCTCGACATCAACGCTTATGACGTGGTCGTGCTGGACCGCGACCTGCCAGGGGTGCACGGCGACACGCTCTGTCGGATGATCACAGAAACCAGCAGTTCGGCAATGGTCCTCATGTTGACCGCCTCCGGGTCGCCGGGCGACCGGGTCGCCGGCTTGAAACTCGGAGCCGACGATTACCTCGCGAAGCCCTTCCATTTTCCCGAGCTCGTCTTGAGGGTGCAGGCTCTGGCTCGCCGCCAGCCCACGGCTCGGGAGAGGATCTTTCGCGCAGCTGGCATCGAGCTCGACCCCATGCGCCGAACCGCAAGGCGCGACGGGCGTCTTCTCGAGCTTTCGGTCAAGGAGTTCGGCGTCCTCGAGGCACTCATGCGCGCCGGGCAGAGCTTCCTCAGTGCCGAAGCCCTGCTCGAGCAGGTGTGGGACGAGCACGCGGACCCGTTCACCAACACCGTGTTCGTCACCATAAGCCGGCTTCGCCGAAAGCTCGGGGGGCCTGCGGTCATAGAGAACGTCCCCAACGTCGGCTACCGCGTCGCCGACGCCTGGGTGCAGGCTGAGGACTCAGGCGGTGCGCGTGACCAGACAGGCAAACCGGCAGCGAGTCCGGATAAGGCGCGCTAGCCACCCGACGACAGTCCCGCCCAACACCAGGGCGGCGACACCGACGAGCGCCACTGTGAAAACAGCCAGATCGGCCAACACAATGTCGACCGTGGTGGTGTGGCGGGCGGCTTCTACGAGGTCGGTGCCGGCCAAGACCACGATCGCACCGTAGACAACGCCTTCGACAAGCTCGACCCATCGGCCCGTCCATCCGACGACTAGCCCGAAGGCGATGCTGAGGGCGAGGTTGATGGCAAAACCTGCATCCCAAATGCCATTTGCCGCCCCTCGCGCGAGCGCGATCGAGATTGCCCCGAGCACGAACGTGAAGCTCATGGCCGACAGCCACGCCCTCACCAGGAAAGGGCCGCTCAGCACTGGGCCTGCGCCTTGCCGGTCGAGGCTGCCGCCGCATCTCGCTCGTGTGTCGGCCCACGGCCGGCTTCGCTGACCCAGCGCGCCTCGATCTCACGCATGACGAGGCCGGAGTCGAGGACGCAGGACCCGGGAGGAAAGAGCTCCTCATCGTCGAAAAGGCTCGAGGACATCCCGTCGATGCTCACCGGCCGCGCCTGCCACGGGCCGCTCTCGAGGCGGACGGCGTCTACAGCTCCCCTGCGCCAGCCGGGCGAGAAGCTCCGCGCGCCGCGTTGGAAGAAGTCGAGAGCCTCCTCGAGCGACGAGAAGAGCTCGCCACCCATTTCAAGGACCTCGTGGGCGGTCACGGCCACGAGGGTTGTGCCTCCGGTGCCGGTCACGGTGATGCGCAGGCTGGACCTCTGATCGTCGGCGCTAAAGCGGGCCAGCTCGTAGGCTCCGGAGAAGACCTTGCCTCCCGCCCAAGCCGAGATGCGCGAGCTCGTGTCACGGCGCGGCACGTAGACCCCGACTTGTCTCTCGCCATCGTCGCCCCATTCGACGGCGAAACGATGCGCCATGTTCTCTGTCCTAAGGCCGAGGACCCTCGGCACGTGGGGGAGGCGCAGCTCGCCGAGGCGGATTAGGCAGACGCCGCCGACAGCCCAGCCGCGCTGGAGCTGGGGCCGGAAGGGGGCAGGGAGCAGCGCGGCAACCCTGTCCGCGTCGATTCGGTAATTGACGAGCAGTCGCCGTTCGATCTGCGAGTCGACGGCGTCGGTGATCACCTCGTCTCCCCTCCGGGCGGCAGAGGGGCTTTCCGCTTCAGCCGGCGGCGCAGCACGACCTGCTCGGGACAGATGCTGGAGAGGAACTCGCCGACACAAAGCGCCAGGCGCTCTTCGATGAGGCAGTAGTAGATCCGGTTCGCCTCGTGCCGTTCCGCGATGAGGCCGGCGTTTTTCAGGACCCCGAGATGTCGCGAGACCGACGGGCCGCTGATCGTGAAGCAGCCCGATATCTGGCCTGCTGTCAGCTCACCGCCGCGCAGGTCGCGCAGGATCTGGCGTCTCGTCGGATCTGCCAGGGCCCGGAACACGCTTGCGTCTTCGCTCACCATCGCAATATAGCACAGTAGCTAAATAAACAAATAGATCGGGT
>Ga0182015_10008028_pt1 | contig 10156 bp, 4 predicted proteins | sample 712P3MmetaG_FD_120478 | JGI IMG/M metagenome (GOLD analysis project Ga0182015, IMG submission 120478) | Permafrost microbial communities from Stordalen Mire, Sweden - 712P3M metaG | ecosystem: Environmental > Terrestrial > Soil > Wetlands > Permafrost | place: Sweden: Stordalen | collected... | reverse complement strand
TGGCGATCCGCCCTGCGGCCGCTGAACGGCAGCAGGGTTGGGATACCTCACTCCACGCAGCCACACGGAGAAAATCACGCCCCAAATAGCCAGCAACACCAGGGTGAAGATGCTAGCCTCCGGACCAAAACCACCGCCTGTCAGCCATGGGTTACCGTGAAAGCTGGCGCTGAACAGATGTCCGTTGGCCGGGTAACCGCTGTCTGGCACGCCGTAGAAGTAAACCTCGGCCCAGGCCGAGGCGGCATGGATTCCAAGCGGCATCCAGAGATCACCGGTCCTCCGCAATACCAGGCAGGTCACCAGACAATACATCGTCGCCGACACCGGTCCCAGCCCATGACCGCTGGGATTGAAGTAATGCAATCCACCCATGAGTAAGGACGTGACGATCGCTGCCGGCCAGAAGCCGATCCCCGTCGTCAACGTGAACAGCAGATATCCGCGATAGAGGAAGTCCTCGAGTAATGCGCCCAGGAATAGTAGAACAGCCCACGCAGCGGCGTATTTCCACACATCCCATCCGTGCAGTGCAATGGCGCCGAATGAGAAGACGCCCGCAAGCCGCATTGTCACAAAAAGTAAACTCATCGACACAAAGCTGAAACAAGCCCCCTGCCAGAACCGGCGTCCGAAGGCTCGCCGCCATGGCAAGCCGAGGTCGGCGAAGGTGCGGCGTTCGATCCGTCCCATAATCCAGGTTGCGATTAGCAGGGGAAGCGCAAGCAAGTCGATCGAAAAGACGGCGTCCAACGGGGTGGAGAAATCGGCATGCGTGCGGCGGATCAGAGCATCGACACCGCCACTCACACCGTAACCGAGCGGCAGGAGGATGGCGAAAAAGATTAGCAGCCGCCAGTCCGCGCGCAGACCGTTTGGTCCTTTCAAAATGCCATAGTGCGGCACCGGCAGCACGGGCGTGGCTTCAGAAGCATCGCTCATAGGCAATCGCGTCTAAAATACCGTGAGCAGTATGATAAGCCTGCCAATTCTGACGCTCAACTTGTCGCGTACGACGAAGTGAACTAAGTGGACACTTACCACCCGGCACTTACGCCGCCGATGTAAATGCGGTTCCCACCGGACAGTTACGCAGCAACTCGCCGGAGGGGAAGTTCAAAGAGTGGGCCGTTTGGTGCGACTGGCTCGTATTGAAGCGAGATTTTGTAGCCCGACGGCGTAAAGTCTGGATTGAGACGAGGAAGCACCCCTAATCTCCATACGAACATCTACTGTAATCCTAGCCACCGTGTTTCCACAGTTGGTACAAACAACCTTGATATCCCCAACAGTCTTACCTCCGGAATAATGCACTCGAACACCCTTATCGCTGAAAAATTCAAGCTCGGGTATAACCCAAGATCGTTCACCATTCACCAAGGCATCAGCACTCGCTTTGGCAGCGGTGGCAGAGATAACCTCGGAACAACCAGTTTCCAGAGGGTCGCAGCAACTTTGCCACTTTGCCGGGACCTCTGAAAATAAGTGTGGATACCCGAAGTCCGGAAGAAGACCTGGTTTGGGGCATGAGCTGTAGGGGCTATGAAGAAGGGTAACGCTCTTCGACGTGGTTCTGGACGCACCTTGCCGCGAGTCACGCTTGTGGCAGCCAAAGGAGACCTGGGCACTTGGCGGTCCTCGTATGGCCAGCGCCGTAAGTCGGAGCCATGATTATCGGAGGCGCCATGATTAAAAGACGAGCGAGCGCGCCTCCGTTGTATTCCGATAGTTCAGGGTACCAGGCCACTCCACCCGTAGGATAATCGGAAACCTACAAATGTTCAGGGCCTTCCCGCCACCGCGATGAAATGGCATACGCGAATACGCATTGGCTGGGAGGGTGCGGAAGTCGGGGGAGTGTACGCACGGCAGACTGGAATCTCCGATTCGGAAATTCAGTCCGCGTGCTTCTGACTGCTTAACTGCCGCTTAACTGCGCCTAGCAGAATTCGGAGCGGTTAGCGTATCCTCGCCTAACCGGTAATCCGCGCTGCTGTAGTCCTTCCCTTAGTTCGTGACCTGCGTTCGTGACCAGTATCGTTTGGTTGCAGCCCATCCGATTGCGGTGAGCGCTGCCATTACGAACAGTAACGTTGAACCGCCATCAGGAACCGCAACCGATCTTGAAGTTTGCGGTCCTACCGCATTTGCATAAGGAACACCACCATTGCTCAGTTCCACGGTCTGTACTTGTTGGGTCTGCTGCCTTACTACGATCCCACTGTATTCCATAATAGTTGTCCTATTCTTCCTTTCGCCCGAAGGCGTAAGTGATACTCGAACAGGTTGATCGTACCTAGCCACGATGTAGAGGGGAATGGTTCTGAAGAGCCGTTACGGAAGTAACAGCTGTTGATGACGCTTGGCGGGCCGCTCCAGGCTGGGTACATTAACCGGCATCAGTCGCAAACCACAAGTTCGCAATCGGTTGGAATTGCTGGGAGTATCTCAGTTTCGGCAAGATTGAAGATCCTCAGAAGCGACCTGCAATCTCCGCGATCTGCGAATCTTGTCGGCGGTCTCCGCGTCGTGAAGCTTCGATAAGATTTCGGCAAACACAAATCCTAGAACGCGGAAGTCGCGGAGAACGGCCGCCGAGCAAACTGAGACATCGCCGCAAGCTGGTTTTTCCAGTCGAATATTTGTTTCGGTGGGCTCACTCCACGACATCAGCGATCAAACCGCCTTATCAAACCGCCTTATCAAAATTTCCGATGCGGGCCATTGTTTCTTTGCGGCATGACTTTACGGTTCCTTTATCCGCTGCCCACAGTTTCTTTATGGCCAGTCTGCTAGCTTCCCGACATCGGGCGTGAACTCCAAAAGAAATCGGCGGACTTGATTTCGGGGGCATCGCGCCGGCGGAGGTTGGTGCCGTGGCTAAGGAAGTCATCTATCGAAGGATCGGGGCGGCAGTGCTCATTCTATGTGGGTTGGGGCTCAATGTCTCCGCACACGCGCAGTCAACGTTCGGCAGCATCGTTGGCGTGGTGCATGACACAACCCAGGCCGTTGTGCCCGGCGCGTCAGTGAAGGTGCGGCGTTTGGAAGACAACAGCGTTCGCTCCACCACGTCGGACGAGAACGGGTCCTTTGAATTTGTGAACCTCAAGCCGGGCAACTATGCCCTTTCCGCTCAGGCCGAGGGTTTTGCGGAGTTCAAAGTTTCATCCGCGGAACTGGCCGCCCGGCAGACCCTAAGGATCGATGTCATCGTTGGGGTCAAGAGTCAATCCATGACGGTGGAGGTTGCAGACACAGTAGCAGTGATTAATACCGAGAACGCGGTTATCAGCGATTCAATCAACAATCAGCAGATCACCGAGCTCCCGCTGAACAATCGCGCCACCACCACCAGCCCTCTGGGAGCGCTGGCGGTTTCGCCGAATGTGCAACAGGACAGTAGCGGAAACATTGCGCTCGGTGGCGCCAGTTCGGCGATGGTCAACTTCTCTGTCGACGGCATCTCGACAGCGAACGTGCGGCAGAATGGGGCGCTGCAGGATGCTTATCCATCGCAGGAGGGAATCTCGGCGGTTAGAGTAACGTCGTTTAACAACAGCGCAGAGTTTTCGCAGGTAGGGGACGTTACCTTCACCACGAAAAGCGGCACGAGTCAGTATCACGGCAGCCTGTTTGAGTATCTGCAAAACGACATGTTCGACGCGGACCCTTACGGCTTCAATGGCAAGGCGCCGAAACACTTCAACACCTTTGGTGGATCGCTCGGCGGCCCATTGAGCATTCCGCACTTCTATAACGGCAAGAACCGAACCTTCTTCTTCTTCGATTACGAGGGAAACCGCCGCTCGACCGCAGTTGCCGAACAGTTTATTGTTCCCACGCAAGAGCAGCGCAACGGTAACCTGACCACGCTTGGCATCCCGTCGATTCCAACCGCCAGCATCAACCCCACTGCCACGGCGCTGTTGAGCTATTATCCGCTCCCCAACGTCGACGGCCCGAACTATTACCCGCTGCCCGACGTTCCCGGCCCGGACTACAACTACGAGAATTTCCAGTCCACGCCCGCCCGTACCGACGGAGCCGATCTCCGCGTCGACCAGACCATCAATTCCAAGCAATCGGTCTACGCGCGCTTCAGCCGCAAGAACATCACCGAAGATTATGCCAACCCGCTTCTGCCGAATGACTCCGACAGCGTGCACAATCGCAGCCTGCTGGTCTCGCATACTTGGGTGCTCACGCCGCGTCTGTTGAACGAGTTCCGCTTCGGCTTCACCAACGTCATCACCAGCGTTGGCTTCCCCATCGAAGGGGCTGCCGCGCTCGCGCAACTCGACCTGACCGGAGTGAACATCAGCCAACACCCCACCACGCGCGCTTTTCCTACCTTCAATTTCAGTGCCGGAACCGGGTTCACTCCCATTGGCCGCGACAAGACGGGAGTCACACAGTCGAAGACGACCCAGTTCACGGACAATCTGAGTTGGACGCGCGGTAAGCACACCTTAAAAACGGGCCTGGATGCGCGAAGGGTGAGGTACTTCGATCTGGAAAGTTTTGCACCCGTTTTTAACTCCGACGATTTCGGTGATTTCACTTTTCAGGGCACGTTCACCGGCAATGCTTTTGGCGACTTCCTGGAAGGAGCGCCGACCACTCTGTTCTTTGCCGTGTCGAGTCCGGACGTGGGCGGAACGGCATGGCAGTATGGCGTGTATGGCCAGGACGAGTACCAGATCAACAGCCGGCTCACGCTCAGCTACGGCCTGCGCTGGCAGATCCTCCCGGGTTTTCAGGAAGACGGGGGCAATCTGGCGAACTTCGACCAGAGAAACAATTCCATTGTGGTGCCCAACCAGCTGTCGGCGTATCTGCAGCGGCAAAACATTCAGGCATCGAATCTGGCATTCCAGCAGTCGTTCAACGCCTGCAACCTGGGGTATACGGCCCTGCCATGCACGAACTATGTTACTGCCAGCCAGGACCACTTGCCGCAGTCGCTGCGCAACATTTATATGCGGAACTTCCAGCCCCGCGTATCGATTGCCTGGCGCCCGTTTAACGATACCAAAACAGTTATTCGCGCCGGATTTGGCATCTTCACGATGACCAATCTGGGTCCTTTATCCTTCAATAACAGTGGGAACCCGACTTCGGCATTGCACACATACACGAATTCGGCAACTGCGAGCGGCACTCCGCTGATTCAATTTCCCAATACAGCACCGCCTACGATGGGCGTACAGTATGGCGGCGGAGGTCTCGATCAGGGGGTGGATCCGAATTATCGCGATCCGCAGGCGAATCAATGGAACTTCACCGTCGAGCATCAAGTTGGAAACAACGACAGCTTGCGCGTCAGCTACGTCGGTATGCACAGCTATCGGCTCAGCATCACCGAAGACCTGAACCAAATCCCGGCAAGCACGACGCCATATCAGACTACCCTCGCCAGCCCCTATGTCGATCCGCGCGCGCCCTACCACAACTGGTTCACGCTCTACAGCACTTTCAACGCCGGCGAAGGAAACTACAATGCTCTCGAGGTTGAGGAAAGCCATAAGATGGCGCACGGCCTCTACTTCCAGGCCAACTACACGTTGGCTAAAAACCTAGCGGACAATCAGGGCGACAATCCTACGGCTTTTGCCGGTGAAGTTAATTATGGCATCCCGATTGCCAACCGCTTCGATGTCGGCAGTGACTATGGCAATGTCGAAGGGACTCGTCACAATCGCTTCCTTTTGACAGGTCTCTACCAGTTGCCCTTTGGTCAGGGACGGACGTTTCTCAATACTGGCGGCTGGAAGAACGCGGCCCTGGGTGGTTGGGAACTCACCACTGTGACTTTGCTCGAGACCGGCCCATGGCTCACGCCGAGTATCAGCCCCGGGGGTTGCCAAGTACCCTCCCTCGCCAACGGCGCCTGCCCTTCGCTCGCGAACGGTCAGCCAGAAACGAATGATCAGTCCAACACCGACGTGGTCAATCGTGGCGCTTACCTGCGCCCCGACGAGGTTTCGACCAATCTCTACGGTGGGCAGTCACGAGTGCATTATTTCAATCTGGGAGCATTTTCTCCAACTCCGGTGGGCACCGGCAGATTTGGCAACGCCGGAGTGGGCATCCTCCAGGGCCCAGGCACAGCCGCGGTCAGCCTCGGCCTTGCCAAAGTCTTCCCAGTTACGGAGCGAGTAAGAATGCGCTTCGAGTCCACATTTACGAACGTGCTCAACCACACCAACTTCGCTCCTCCCGCCACGCAGATCGATGTCCCAGCGACCTTCGGCGACCTCAGCGCTCCGCAAACGGCAGAAAACGCTGGAAACCGCACCGGGCAAATGGCGCTCAGAATTGAATTCTAGGAGGGAGGACGAGAGGTAAGGAACGAAAGAAGGAAAGAACCCAAAGCTTCACATCGTGCCTACATTGTGGCTTCGAGCAAAGAGCCGCCCTTCGAACACATCAGTCTAGGATTACTGGAAGCCGGGAGCGTTCAGCGTTTTCCCGGCGCGGAGTGAAACGGATCGTTTTGCGGAGTGTCTGAATCGTCCTCCGGGCTGGGAATGTCCAAATTGACGACGATCGGCTCCTGGCCGCTGCGCACGATTACGGCCTCGACCGGCTCGTCTTTGCGCGCGTTCAGCTCTTGATGCGGAACGTAGGGAGGAACGTAGACGAAGTCTCCCGGACCGGCTTCATCGACGAACTCCAATTGATTTCCCCAGCGAAAGCGGGCGCGGCCCCGCACGACGTAGATCACGGTTTCCAGTTCGCCATGGTGATGCGGGCCGGTTTTGGCATTGGGATGCACCACCACGGTTCCCGCCCAGAGTTTTTGCGCGCCGACTCGAGCATGAGAGATGGCTTCGGCGCGGGTCATGCCGGGGGTTTGAGGCGTGTTGGTGTCCAGCTCGCCGCTGCGAATGATGCGCAAGCCGTGGTTTTTCCAGTCGGGTGTTTCGTCCCCCTCTAGCCCCCTCGAGCGCGAATCCATGAGTTCCCTTTCCAGTGGTGTTTTGGGCCATCCGACGCCAGTTTGATCCGGTGTGGATTTAGTTTACCCTTTTCGCCATCTTGTATGGCCTGCGCCTGTGGATCCGGTCAAAGCGGATGAGACTAGCCACAGAGGGCTCAATCGCTCTACCCAAGATGCAGTGACGCGATCGACTTCATCGTCCGGCAGCTTTGAAAAAAAGAATGCGGGGATCGGGGCCTTTTTGGGATGACACGACACTGCGTGGGATATTTGTGTTTCGGCCAGGCGCCGCATCTGTTTTGGCGCTGAGCCCGTCGGCGCGCTTCGCTTGCTCAGGGCAAGCGGGCTGGAAACCGTGCCCTTCTCGAAGTTATTTGTGGGATGGCTCTGGAAACCTGAGAACTGCCTTCAGCTAGCCCCCGGCCTTTAGTTCCGTGAGCACCTGTTTGGCGATTTCCTTCAGGGTCTCGAACACGCCCACACCCTGAAACGCCACTGCCTCGACCACGGCCTCGTTCTTCTTACGAAGCTCCTTGCTGAGCGCATCTGGCGATAGAATGTTTGGCAGGTCGCGCTTATTGAGCTGCAGCACGTAGGGAATCTTGTTGAAGTCGTAGCCGTGCTCTTTCAGGTTTGACATGAGATTGTCGAGAGCTTCCACGTTGGCGTCCATGCGCTGTTCCTGCGAGTCTGCCACGAAGACGATCCCATCGACGCCGCGTAGGATCAGCTTGCGGCTGGCATCGTAGAAGACCTGGCCCGGCACGGTATAAAGATGGATTCGGGTCTTGAAGCCGCGCACCGACCCGAGATCGAGCGGCAGGAAATCGAAGAACAGCGTGCGCTCGGTTTCGGTGGCTAGGGAGATCATCTTGCCCTTCTGCTGTTCCGCGGTCTTCTGGTAGATGATCTGCAGGTTCGTGGTTTTGCCGCCTAATCCGGCGCCGTAGTACACGATCTTGCAGTTGATTTCGCGGGCTGCGAAGTTGATGAAACTCAAGACTTTCCTCGATCGCGCGGGCTGCCCACCCTCGCGGGCGCTGGCACGCAAAATATCCCTATGTGGGCTTCGGGCTTTTATATCACACGCACCCGATGGAAGGCAGGTTACTCAGGTGACTCCTGCCGGAAGGGGGCCCCGGAGCCCGATGGATGGGTAGCTCTTGACTGGCTGACTGTTGACTGAAAACCCGACGAGTATAGCCGAGGAGTGGGCTTTCTTTTGGACGGCCAGCCGCCAATGACCTAGGGCCTAAGACCCTGAGCCTGCCTATCTTGCGGGCGGCGCCGCAAAATACCCGTCCTTGGCATAGACCTTCAGTCCCGGCCGGTCTACCAGAACTTCGATGCTGCGGTAGCTGGATGCGGTGGGGGTCTTCGGACGGGTCGGCGTATAACCCAACAAGTACTGGTTGCGCGCCTCGCTCATGGCGCGGGCGTAAACTTCTTCGATCGCGTTGGTGGAAAGCTCGGTGTAAACCGGCAATCCGCCCGTGTACGTGGCATATTTAGGCAGGAGGTTGTCGCGTCCCTGGTCGGGTATGTGCAGCCGTTCCAGCTTGCCGTAGATCGGCAGCGCCGTGTTTCCCACCGCCACCGCCCGCACCTGGATCTCATTCGACAGCAGCACCCTCTTCACATCGTTAAAGCTGGCCTTGCTTCCGGATTCGCGTCCTTCGCTGATCACGAGAATGATCTTGCGCCGCGCGCGGTCGCGTTTGCGCAGATCGAGAGCCGCCTGCAGAATGGCGTCGTTCAGCACATGCGACTCTTTCGACGGCGTATACACCGGCTCCGTCGGACTTCCCACGGGAACACCATTGATGATCGGCCCGCCCGCCATAGGGCCGCCCAAAACCGGTGGGCCGTCGTAGTTTCCGCGTTCCGTCTTCATCCGGTTCAATACCGCGATCAACCTCTTGGTCGCTCCCGCAAAGTCGCTCGCCTGGCCCACCGTACTGCTGTAGGTATAAACCGCGACTTCGTCGTACGCGGCAAATGCCCCCACCAGTGCCGGAAAGGTTTGGTTGACCTTCTGCACTTCCGCATCCGACATGCCCAGATCCAGCACGATCGCCACCGAAAGCGCCATGGGATCGGCGGTGAAATAGCTTAGCTTCTGCACCGTCCCGTTTTCCTTCACGGTGAAGTCCGTGGAGAGCAGACCATCCACCATGCGCCCGTCCCGGTTCTTTACCGTCACCGGAACCTGCACAAAGGTGGGATGGACCGTGAAGGTATAAAGCTGCTCCTGCGCGCTCGGTTTAGCCGAAGTTCCTGGGGGCAGCGTCTTGACCGGGGGCATCGGCGGCGGTGCGGAAGTTTCGTCAGTCGTTCCAGCGTCCGGCTGGGCTGCTGCCGGTTTGTCAATCGGCTGGTTTGTCCACGGATCCCTCTCGACTGGCTTCTTTTCTTCCGGCTTTGGAATCGGCGGCGTTGGCTCAGGTTTCTCCGCTGGCGGTTGCACGGTCGACGGCGCATCTGGGATATTCTGCGCCGGCTGCGTCTGCTGCGCCTGCCCACTCGGCATCTGGCTTGGGGAAGACTGGCCCTCGATTGCCCGAACACCAACGCACAGACACCCCAATACTAGAGCTGCCGCAAGCCCATTCGTGCGGCTGCACCGCTTCTGGTTCCTGTTATCAGCCGCCGTTTCGATGTTCACAAACACCGTCCGTTCTTTTTACGATCTGTTCCTAGGTTCGAGCCAGGGCCCATCGGCGAGTTCGCCCATCCGCCACCACAAGAAATACTCATCTTTTTCTTCGGATGCCTGAACCTGCCCATTTGGTGCATCTAACTCCAAGGATTAGACTAACAAAAGTCCTCAGAGGAATTCCTGGCATGTTTAAAAAGTCCCCTTACCAAAGGTTCTCCCCGGCCCTGACCGCTCCATCCATTCTATTCTTGATCGGAGCCTTGTCGGCTGCCGCTCCCTTCGCCCTGGCCCAGCTTCCTAGCATCCCCAAGGCCCCTGAAACGCAAGCACCCGCGGCCCAGAAGCCCGCCGCCCAGAAACCCGAAGACGAGCAAACGCCCACTGAAACCCTCAAAGTCAGCGTCAACGTCGTCGGACTTTTCTTCAATGTCAAAGACAAGCACGGCACCCTCTTGCCCAACCTCACCAAAGACGACTTCACGGTGTTCGAAGACGGCAAACAGCAGACCATCAAGTACTTCGCCGCCGAATCGAACCTACCGCTTACCCTC
>Ga0182015_10008027_pt1 | contig 10158 bp, 6 predicted proteins | sample 712P3MmetaG_FD_120478 | JGI IMG/M metagenome (GOLD analysis project Ga0182015, IMG submission 120478) | Permafrost microbial communities from Stordalen Mire, Sweden - 712P3M metaG | ecosystem: Environmental > Terrestrial > Soil > Wetlands > Permafrost | place: Sweden: Stordalen | collected... | reverse complement strand
GGGACTCGAGGCCTGTTCGGCGGCGGTATGCAGGAGTGCTGCAGTGCCGGGCGGAGGCGCGGTGAACGCGCTGGCGGAGGATGAGGCGGGGCGGGTGTGGATCGGAACCGAGGCGGGATTGTTTGTCACGGATGGCGATCGGGTTCAGGCGTTTGGGCAAAAGACGGGACGAGTGGATTTTCTGTATGGCGATCGGGCTGGGATGCTGTGGGCAGGGACGGCGCAGGGGTTGACGCGGATTGATCCGGTGAAGGGCGCAGCGGAGTTGTTGAGGAGCGGCGATGTTTTTCTGAGCGCGGCGGAAGACCGCGAAGGCGATTTGTGGCTGGGCACGGAATCGGGCGGGCTGGCTGTGCTGCGGGACCGGAAATTCTCGACCCTGACTGCCGAAGAGGGACTGACGGATGAGTATGTGCTGGCGCTGGCACAGGCGCCGAACGGTCACGTGGCGGCGGGGACGAAGGGGGGCGGGCTCAATGTATTTCGGGATGGGAAATTCCGCGCGCTAACGACGGCGCAGGGCTTGTTGAGCAATGTGGTGCTGACGATGGCGGCGGCTGCGAATGGCGATGTGTGGGTGGGCACGCCGGATGGGCTGAACCTGCTCCACGAGGGCGATGTCGCGCGGGCGTTCACGACGGCGGACGGTTTGGCGGACGATTTTGTGCGCTCGCTCTACATAGGGCGCGGCGGAGAGTTGTGGATCGGGACGCGGCATGGGCTTTCGCGGGATGAGGATGGCAAGTTCGCGACGTGGACGGCGCTGGACGGACTGGGCAGCGATCTGATCGGCGCAATGACACAGGATCATGATGGCTCGCTGTGGATTGGGACGCTGGGCGGGCTGAGCCGCTTTCGCGACGGAGAGATTCGGAATTTCACCACGAAGGATGGGCTTTCGAGCAACGTGGTTACGGCTCTCTATGAGGATGCAGAAGGAACGCTTTGGATTGGGACCAACGACGGCGGATTGAATCGCTGGCGCGCGGGGAAGATTGTGACCCTTGCATCGCGGCAGCTGCCGCAGCGGGCGATCGGGATTCTGGAGGACGGCAGCGGGTATTTGTGGATCAGCTCCAATACTGGTATTTATCGCGCGAGCCGCGAGGCGCTGAATCGCATGGCGGACGGAGGCGCGGCGGCGGAGGTGATGCGCTTAGGGGTGGCGGACGGGATGCGCATCAGCGAGTGCAGCAGCGGAGGGCATCCGGCTGCGTTGCGGCTGAAGGATGGGTCGCTGTGGTTTGCGACGCTGAAGGGGATCGCGCGCGTCGATCCGGAACACATGCCGGTGAATGGCGTGGCGCCGCAGGTGGCGCTGGAGCGGGTGAGCGTGGATGATGCGTGGCAGACTTCGACCGCCGATCTGACGGTGGCGCCGGGACACAGCCATTACGAATTCGACTACGCGGGGCTGAGCTTTGTGGCGCCACAAAAGGTGGAGTATCGATATCAGCTGGAGGGGTTCGATCGCGGCTGGGTAGATGCGGGGACGCGGCGAGCGGCGTACTACACGAATCTGCCGCATGGGCACTACACGTTTCGTGTGATCGCGCGCAATAACGATGGGGTTTGGAGTGAGACGGCGGCGACGGCGGAGCTGACGATCGAGCCGCATGTTTACCAGACGGTGTGGTTCCGTCTGCTGGTCCTGCTGGCCATCGTTGGGCTGGCGTATGCGGCGTGGCAGCGGCGATTGATGCGCGTGGAACGGGAGTTTCAGGCGGTGCTCGGGGAGCGGACGCGCATTGCGCGGGAGATTCACGATACGCTGGCGCAGGGGTTCGTTGCCGTTTCAGTGCATCTGGAGCTGGTGGCGCAGCTGATGCGGAACTCCGCTGAGGCGGCGCGGGAGCAACTGGCGCGGGCGCAGTCGCTGGTGAGGAGCAGTCTCGAAGACGCCAGGACGTCGATCTGGGAGCTGCGGTCGCAGGGAACCGAGCGCGAGGATCTGGCGGTGCGGATTCTGAAGATGGCGGAAGAAACGGCCTCGCGAGCGGGCTCGCGAGCGCGGGTGCAGATGCAGGTGGCGGGGACAAATCATCCGCTGGATGAGGATGTGGAACGCGAGCTGATGCGGATCGCGCGCGAGGCGGTGACAAACGCGGTGCGTCACGGGGATGCGGAGAACATTGTGCTGCGGCTGGAATTCGAGGGGAGTATGTTCGGGATGGAGATTCGCGACGATGGGGAGGGATTTGCGGGGACGCCTCCGGATGGCTCGAGCGGACACTTCGGATTGACGGGGATGCGGGAACGGGCGGAGGCCATTGGCGCTACGCTGGCGGTGGAGAGCAGCGTGGGCGAGGGAACCGCGGTGCGGCTGGGACTAAACATTTCCCAGGCCGGGGAGACGGAGATGAAAACGTAACTATGGCAGATACGATTAACATCCTGATCGTCGACGATCATCACATCGTGCGCCAGGGGCTGGCGGCTTTGTTGAAGACAGTGCCCGGATTCGCGGTGGTGGCGGAGGCCTCCGACGGCGAACAGGCGGTGGATCTGTTCAGAAAACACCGGCCGGATGTGACGCTGATGGATCTGCGGCTGCCGAAGATGAACGGGGTGCAGGCCATCGGGCGGATCCGCGGGGAGTTCCCGGCGGCGCGAATCATTGTGCTGACGACGTTCGACGGGGATGAGGATATCTACCGCGCGATGCAGGCGGGCGCGAAGGGATACTTGCTGAAGGGGATGGATCTGACGGAGCTGACGGATGCGGTGCGGGTCGTGCACGCGGGGAAATCGCGGATTCCGTCGCGTGTAGCGGAGAAGCTGGCGGAACGGATGGGCGGTGCGACGCTGACGGCGCGCGAGCTGGAGGTGCTGCACCTGATCGTCGCGGGAAAAAGCAACAAGGATATTGGAAACGCGCTGTTCATCTCGGAAGCGACGGTGAAGACGCACGTGAACAGTCTGCTGAGCAAGATGGGCGTGGAAGACCGCACGCAGGCGGCGACCACGGCGCTGCAGAGGGGGATTGTGCATCTGGACTAAGAGCAGGGTTTAGGGGTTAGGGTTTAGAGATGACGTTGTCAGGCGGGTTGAAGTTGCGGCGCGCAATGGCGGCTGCGGTTGTGATGGCGGCCCTGGCGGTATGCGGGTGGGCGCAGGAGACGCGGCTGGCGGAGTGGCGTCAGGCCAGCGACGCTGAGCTGCGGTCGGTGATCCCGGCGCGTGCGCCGGTGGTGCGGGAGCGGATCGAGACGGAGACGCGCTCCGCCTCCGGCATCACGAATGGGCATGGTAAATACGTTGCGGGGGTGGTGCTGATCACGGCGGGGTATTCGGCGGAGGGAAAGTATTCGCATTTTTTTCTGACGCAGGTTCCGCTGAGAATAGGAACGGATACGCGGCTGGCGGCGGGCGAATACGTGCTGGGCTACGAGCATACGGACAACGGTCTGCTGATTCATTTTTATGACGCGGTGACGGGGCAGGCGGAGGGCAGCGTGCTGGCCACGCTGATGCCGGGCGTGACGCGGGTGGAATCGTTTCGCATCTGGCCACCGGCGGAGCGGGCCGCGATCCAGATTGGACGATTTGGTTTTAGCTATCAGATTGGGAGCTAGCGGAATGGCGCAGACTTTGTCGCAAAAAGAACAGAAGATACTGGAGGCGCTGGGCGAAAACTGGCAGGCGGAGATGCGCGGCTACCACACCTACAACACGCTGGCGGAGCGCGATGATGACGCTGTCCGCAGCAAGACGCTGCGACATATTGCGGAGGCGGAGGCACAGCATGCGGCGTTGTGGGCGAAGCGCATTCGCGAGCTGGGCGCAGAATTGCCGAAGTACGACGGCAAGCCGACGGGGGACGCCGACACGCTGGTGAACCGGCTGGGCGGACCGCAGATGGCGCTGCGGCGGCTGGAGATCGACGAGAGCCGCGACATCGCGCGGTATGGGCAGCAGCTGAAGGAACTGGGCGACGAGCCGAGCATCGTCATTCTGAAACAGGTGATCGCGGACGAGCAGGAGCACTATCGCGAACTGAGCGAGCTGATCCGGCATCGCTATCCGAAGACGGCGACCAGCTCGGACGCGGCGCGCAAGCAGCTGGACGAACTGCTGACGCAGCGCAATCGATCGGGAAGGCAGACGGCGGGATGGATCGGCGACGCGATCTACGGAGTGAATGACGGGTTGGGCGCGATATTCGGGATTGTGTCGGGGGTTTCGGGCGCGACGCTGGGCAACAGCCACTGGGTGCTGCTCTCGGGAATTGCGGGGATGGTTGCGAGCGCGTTGTCGATGGGATCGGGCGCGTATCTGGCGGCGAAGAGCGAGCGGGAGATTTATGAAGCGGAACTGGCGCGGGAGCGTGAGGCGATCGAGATGAACGGTCCGGAGGCGCAGGAGCTGCTTTCGCTGTACTACCAGGTGAAGGGCATTCCGCACGACGATGCTGACCACGTGGTGGCGCATCTGGCCGAGTCGCCGGCTCAGTTCACACGCGCGCTGGCCGCGGAGCGGCTGAACATGACGGAGGAGGGACTCAGCAAGCCGCTGGTGTCGGCGTGGTCGGGAGCGCTGTCGACTGCAGTGGGGGCGTTCATTCCCATCGTCCCGTTTTTCTTTATGACCGGATATCCGGCGGTGATCTTGTCCGCGACTGTTTCGCTGATCGCGCATTTCGCGGTGGGCGCGGCGAAGTCGCTGATCACGGTGCGGTCGTGGTGGGCCAGCGGACTGGAGATGACACTGGTGGGCGCGGCAGAAGGTGTAGCGACGTACGTGATCGGGATTGGGCTGGGACGACTGGGAGCTTAAGGGCAGGCAACAGCCAATCGGTCACTTCTGCATCTTCGCGTAGTAATCCTGGAGGGTGAAGAAGGCCTTCTTCTTTTCGCCCTTGTCGGAGACCAGGCCTTTGCGGTTGTAGTCGTCCTGGATGCCGGGGAGCCGGCGCATGGGCGAACGGAAGTCCATCAGGACCCAGGGTGTCATGCCGCGCAGGAACGGAATTTTGCCGAGCATGAGGAACTGCTGACGGAAGACATTGTCCTGGTATTCCTCCGTAAACATCTCGGTGGCAGGGCCGTGCAGGCCGGCTTTGGCGCCTGCGCCGAACTCGCTGACGATGACCGGTTTGCCGAGGGGGTTCTGCCAGGTGTAGTCGGGGATGGCGGACGGCGTGCCCTGATACCAGCCGAGATATTCGTTGTAGCCGAGGACATCGAGGTCCTGGCCGAGCGGATCGTCGAGCGTCGCGGTGGTTCCTTTGAAATGAGTCACGATGGCGGAGGTGATAAGGCGGGTGGGGTCTTCGCTGCGCGCTTCGACCGCGAGCTGGTGGATGAAGGCGTTGCGGTCGAGGCTCTCGGGCGTTTCGTTCGATAGCGACCACATGATTACGGAGGCGTGGTTGTGGTCGCGGCGGATCATTTCCCAGAGCTGGTGTTTGGCGACGTCGAGGGTGGGCGGGTTGGTCCAGTCGATGCCCCAGTAGACGGGAATTTCGGACCAGACCATGAGGCCAAGCTTGTCGGCGAGGCGATATTCGTTTTCGGTGTGGGGGTAGTGTGCCATGCGCACGAAGTTGCAGTGGAGTTCATGCGCCCAGCCGAGGAGGGTTTCGGCGTCTTTGTCGGACCAGGAGCGGCCGGAGCGGAAGGGCGCTTCGTCGTGATAGCTGATGCCGCGGAGGAAGACCGGTTTGCCGTTGAGGAGGATCTGATCGCCCTGGACTTCGATGGTGCGGAAGCCGATGTCGTCTTTTAGGTCGTCGGGACCGGCGTGGAGGGAGATGAAGTAGAGGCGGGGGTGCTCGGGCGACCATAGCTCGAGGCTGGGCGCGGGGAAGGAAAATTCGGCGCGGCCATTTGTATCTGTGACTGCGTCTTTTTCGATGTGGAGGTCGGGGATGCTGAGGGTGACGTGCGCTCCGGCGGCGGCGCCGGTGACGTGAACGTAACCTTCGAGTTGGTTGGATGTGCCGCGCTTGAGCTGGAGCGAGTAGTCGTCGATGTACGTGTCGGGGACTTCGACCAGGGAAACGGGGCGGGTGACGCCGCCGTAATTCCACCAGTCGGACTTGATGGTGGGAACGCGGTCGACGGTGCGCTGGTTGTCGACGGCGGCGACGATGAAGTTGCCGCCATCTTTCACGACACCGGTGATCTCGCAGTCGAAGGGCGTGGAGCCGCCCTCGTGATCGCAGACGTGCAGGTCGTTGACGAAGATGTGGGCGGCGTAGTTGACCGCACCAAAGTGGATGAAGAGGTGGGTGTGCGGCGTCGGATGGACCGTGAAGTCGCGCTGGTACCAGAGCAGGCCCTCGTAATAGAAGAGCGAATCTTTCTGGGAATTCCAGTCGCCTGGTACGTCGAGAGTGGGCGATCGGGCGAAGTCGTACTGGAGGAGCGGACCGCCGGGGACGTAGTGGGCGTTCTTCACGTAGCCGTTAAGGCTGGCGTGGTCGGGGTTCGATCCCCAGCCTTCGCGATAGGGATCGGGGATGTAGTGCCAGGGGCCATCGAGGCTGGTTTGTGCGCGATGGTCGATGTCGACGAGCAGCGTGGGTTGCTGGGCGGTGGCGAGGAATGCGAAGGCGGAAAACAGAGCAAGGCAGAGCGCAGAACGGCGGCACATGCGGACCATCTTATTCCGTGCGGCGCGCGATGGCGACCCGCGCTGGAGGGGGTTTCCCGCAGTGCGGCACGCAGAGAAATGGCCGGAGCGATGGCTCCGGCCGTTGGTTTGAGACAACACTTTGCTCAGTGAACGCCGACCGCGTCGTGCTCGTGGTAATTCGGGTAAGGCGGCTTCGGATAGGTGGGCAGCGGATGTTCTTTGAGCTGCTCCATGACATATTGCACGGCGCGCTCGAGCTGCGGATCATGACCGGCGGCGACGGACTTCGGATCGTATTCGACCTCGATGTCGGGCGGGATGCCGTGGTTCTCGACTTCGAACTGCCCTTTCAGGCCGTAGATTGCAGTGCGGGGCGCGGTGATTTGGCCGCCGTCGAGGAGCACGGGATAGCCGCCGATGCCGACGAGTCCGCCCCAGGTGCGCACGCCGATGAGCGGACCGAGGCCGGCCTTGCGGAAGTACCAGGGCATGAGGTCGCCACCGGAGCCAGCGGACTGGTTGATGAGCATCGCTTTGGGACCGAAGATGGCGCCGGCGGGATCGGTGACATCCTCGCCTTCACGGGTTTCGTAGCGGGACATGGGGACGCGGCGCAGCGTGTCGATGACGTAGTCGGCGATCTGGCCGCCTTCGTTGTAGCGCTCGTCGATGATGACGCCCTTCTTCTGCACCTGGGCGAAGAAGTAGCGGTTGAAGTTGGTGAAGCCGCCGCCCGCGGTGTTGGGGATGTAGACGTACGCGACCTGGCTGCCGGTCATCTCGTCGACTTTGCGGCGGGTGCCTTCAATGAAAGCGAGGTTGCGCAGGCCGTGTTCCGACTCGATGGCGACGACGGTGACATCGCGCGCGCCTGTGCCGTCAGGGTTGGGCCCGATGTGCAGTACCACCTGTTTGCCCGCGGTTCCTTCGAAGAAGCTGTAGATGTTGTCAGAAGCGTGCAGATCGCGGCCGTTGACCGCGAGCAGATATTCGCCTTCCTTCACATTGACGCCGGGCTGAGTGAGCGGGGCATGCAGGGCGGGATTCCAGTTTTCGCCGTTGTAGATGTGCGCGAAGCGGTAGCGATCGTGGTCGACGGAGTAGTCCGCGCCGAGCAGGCCGGTGCGCGGGGAATGATCGGGCTCGCCGGGGCCGCGAATGAACATGTGGCCGACGGTGATTTCGCCGAGCATTTCTTCGAAAAGATAACTCAGCTCGTCGCGCGAGCCGATGCCGTCGAGATACGGTTCGTAGCGTTTCTCAACTTTGGCCAGGTCGAGGCCGTGATGGTTGGGATCGTAGAAAAAGTCGCGTTCGATGCGCCAGGCTTCGTGATACATCTGACGATACTCGGCGCGGGGATCGACGTTGGCCTGGAGACTGCCGAGGTTCAGCGGCTTGCCTGGTTTTTCCTTCACGTCGTCAGCCGTGGCAATCGACCAGGAGTCGCCTTTCTTGTAGAGCATCTTTTCGCCGTTGGCGGAGATCGAATAGCCGTCGATGCCGGAGAGAACTTCGGTGGTTTCGCGCTTTTCGAGAAAGAAGCGCCACAGGGCGTGAATGCCGGAGCCGTTGCGCTGGGATGGGTTGGCGACCGGGCCGCCTTCGGCGATGTAGAGCACGCCCTCTTTACCGGCCTGCAGGTCGACGTAGTTGCGGGCGGGAATGGGCAGCGCCAGGATGCGCTGATCGATGCCGTCGAAGTCGACCTTCACCACGGGCAGCTTCTTTTCGTCCTTCTTTTCCCTGCTCGCAGTGTCGTCTCTCTTGTCCTTCGCGGCCTGGTCGTCGGTCTTCTTTGCGTCGTCCGCTGCTGGCTTCGTGTCGTCCTTTGACTTTTCGTCCTTCGCCTTTTCGTCATCGCTTTCGGGAGGCAGAGGCGAGGGCAGGTCTTTGGAGAGGACGACTACGTAGACGCTGCTGGAGACGGCGCGATCGAGGCTGGAAAGATCGAAGCCGGCAACGGAGGGTCCGACGTTGGTGCTGGCGGTGAAGTAGAGATACTTGCCGTTGCGATCGAAGGCGATACTGCCCACATCGCTCATGCCGTCGGTGACCTGCGTGGTCTTTTGCGTGTCAAGGGAATAGAGGAAGACGGCATGCATGAAGTTGTGGAGGGTCTTCAGGTAACCGATCCATTTGCCGTCGGGGGACCAGGTGGCGCTGCCGGCGAACTCGAAGCCCTCGTAGTTTTCCGTATCGACCAGGACGGGATGAGGGTTGTCGACGTCGAGATACCAGAGATGCAGCTTCTTGTCGGAGTAAAGGATGCGCTTCGAATCGGGCGACCAGCGCGGTGAGTAGAAGTAGGAAGGTTCGGGACCGAGGTCGATGACCTTCGGCGGCGCAATGCCGTTTTGATCGCGGATGTAGAGTCGATATTCGCCGGAGGCGTCGCTGAAGTAAGCGATGGATTTGCCGTCGGTGGACCACGCCGGATCGCGTTCGGCGGCGTTGGAGGTGTTGGTGAGGTTGCGCGCGTCGCCTTTCTCGGCGGGGACGGTAAAGATGTCGCCGTGAGCTTCAAACGCGGCGCGCGCGCCAGTGGGCGAGATATAGGCGTTGAGGATGGTGTGCGGATCGATAACGGCGAGGCCGGGCTCGAGCGCGGGCAGGTCGCCGTGGAGGGTGATGTCGACGAGATGCTCGGCGCGGGCGGCGGTGTCATACAGATGGATGCTGCCGAACTGCTCGTAGACGATGCCGGCAGGCCCGGCGCTGGCGGATTTGAGATCGAAGCTCTTGTTCTCGACGACCTGCTCGACCTGCTTCGATTTGGTGTCGTAGCTGAAGAGGGTGACAGGGCCGTTGCGATCGGAGAGGAAGTAGACCTTGTCGCCGACCCAGAGAGGATTGGAGTCGTTGGAGTTGTCGCGGGGGACCTTGGTGAGGTCGAGGCTGGCGAGGTCGATGATCCAGACGGGCTCGGTTTGGCCGCCGCGATAGCGCTTCCACGCCCGCTGCCACTGGTTGATGGGAGTGTAGGCGGTTTGTTTACCGTCGGGCGAGAGTGAGCCGCTGTCGGCGGAGGGCAGCGGGAATTCAACGGGAAGGCCGGAGCCGTCGGCATGGATACGGAAGAGCTGAGAGAAGTCATTCCAGGCGGCGCGGCCGCTGAGAAACAGTACATCTTTGCCGTCGGGAGACCAGCCGACGACGACGTCATCGCCCGGGTGGTACGTGAGGCGGCGCGGGACGCCACCGTTGACGGACACGGTGTATACGTCGAGGTTGCCGTGGATGCGCGCGGAGTACGCGAGGGTCTGGCCGTCGGGGGAGAAGTACGGGCCGGCGACGACGGAGGCTGTTGAGGTGAGGCGAATCGCGTCGCCGCCGGTGCGCGCGACGACCCAGATGTCGTCGGCGTGGCGAAAGGCGATTTGGTCTTTGCTGAGCGTGGGATGGAGCAGGAGCAGCGGCGAAGCGTGGGCAACGAGCGGCAGGACGAGAAGCGCTAAAAGCGCAGCACAGGTGTGGCGGAGCACGGACCCTCCAGCTGAAAATAAATGTGAAGGGCAAGTTTACTCGCGAGCTTGCGAATCTGCCATCGGGTCAGGACAGGACATCGGCTCGTGGCGC
>Ga0182015_10008026_pt1 | contig 10158 bp, 7 predicted proteins | sample 712P3MmetaG_FD_120478 | JGI IMG/M metagenome (GOLD analysis project Ga0182015, IMG submission 120478) | Permafrost microbial communities from Stordalen Mire, Sweden - 712P3M metaG | ecosystem: Environmental > Terrestrial > Soil > Wetlands > Permafrost | place: Sweden: Stordalen | collected... | reverse complement strand
TTTCGACAAAAAGGTTGCCGGCCTCTCTCAAATCCACCTGGTTCAGCAAGGCGCGGAACTCGCCTATCTGATCCTTCACGACCCTGATTTTCGCAAGGTACGCCGCGACGATCTAATCGCCGCGGGCAAGCTCGTCCGTCTGAAGCAAAATGTCGGCCTATTCGCCCGCCTGCTCGATAACCTCGGCGACGGCTACAAATTTCACTTCTGTGTTATCTCTGCGGCGCCGCAGGAAATCGTTCAGTCGGCTCTTGAAGGAATTGTTCCGCCCGAACGCATTTTTGGCACTAAATTTGTGTACGACGACTCAACCGGCGAAGTGCAATCCATCGTTCGCGCATCGGCCGGATGGGGCAAGGTCGCCGTCCTCGAAGAACAGCGCTCGAAACTTCATCTCAGCCCCGATTGCGTCATATACGTCGGTGACGGCAGCTCCGATCTGCCGGTGATGATGCACGTCAATCAAAGCGACGGCCTCACGATTGCCGTTTCCGAGAACGAATTCATCACGCGCGTCGCCAAGCGTACTGTGCTCAGCGACAATGCCATGAGCGTCCTCGTTCCCGTGCTCGAAGACGTTCTCCGCTGGGATTCGACACGCATCCGCAGCTTGTTCGCATCGCAAGGTCTCGCAGTCCGCGATTGGGACAAGCGCCGCACCGACACGCTCTCGATTCACGCGTTCAGCGAATCGTTCGAAGCCGCGGAAAATCGCCCGTAACTCAAATCCGCCCCACATAGCTTTTGCAGATAGCGCATCGCCGGGCCCCTCCCCGGCGATCGGCAATTTTGCGCCTGCATCGCCGTACATCTCCGCCCGCTTTTGTTCGCTCTCTTCCGGACAATTCGGTTGCTCTCGCTCGCCTGTTTGTATACAAACGGGAGCGCGACCGGAGATCTCCAATGGCTCACGAAGAACCAACGAAATCCACGCCGACCACAAAACTTCTAATCCGCAACATCGGCCTAATCCTTAGCGGCGATCTGGCTCACCCGATTCTCGACGCAGATGCAGTCGTCGCCATAAACGGCAAAATCTCCGCCCTAGGTAAAGAAAAAGATCTCGACACAACAGCCGCAACAACAACCATAGACGCCAACGGTTCCACCCTCGCTCCCGGCCTCATTGACAGCCACGTTCATCCCGTCGCCGGCGATTGGACTCCTCGCCAAAATCAAACCGGCTGGATAGATAGCTGCCTGCACGGCGGCGTCACCACGATGATTTCAGCCGGCGAAGTGCACACGCCCGGAAGGCCAAGAGACGTCGTAGGCCTCAAAGCCATGGCCATCACCGCTCAACGTTCCTTCGCCGCGCTGAGGCCGAGCGGCGTCAAAGTTCATGGAGGCGCGCCGGTGATCGAGCACGGCATGATCGAAGAAGATTTCAAATCTCTCGCGGACGCAGGCGTAAGACTTCTCGGGGAAGTTGGACTTGGCAGCGTGAAAGACGGAGAAACTGCGCGACAAATGGTCGCTTGGGCCCGCAAATACGGCATTCAAAGCACGATTCACACCGGCGGGCCATCAATTCCCGGCTCGAGCCTGATTGACAAAGACATCGTCCTCGCGGCCGACGCCGACGTCATCGGCCACATCAACGGCGGCCACACTGCGCTGCCCGACGATCAAATCACAGCGCTGTGCGAGCAATCGCAACGCGGCCTCGAAATCGTTCACAACGGCAACGAGCGCGCCGCGCTCCTCACGCTGAGACTCGCGAAAGAACTAAAAAATCTCGATCGCGTAATTCTCGGCACCGACGCGCCCGCGGGCTCCGGTGTTCAGCCGCTCGGAATCATCCGGCTGATTGCAATGCTGTCATCACTTGGTGATGTCCCAGCGGAAATCGCATTCTGCTTCGCCACAGGAAATACAGCGAAATTACGCAAGCTTGATTGCGGCATCATCGAAACGGGCCGCGCCGCAGATTTTGTTTTTCTGGATTATGCGCAGCACTCGGCAGGAAAAACACTTCTAGAAAGCGTGCGCCTCGGCGACTTGCCCGGAATCGGAATGACGATAATCGACGGCGTAGTCCGCTCCGAACGCAGCCGCAACACCCCGCCCGCAACCAAACTCCCGAAGGTCATCTGAAACAAACAACCTCGGATCTATGTAATCCGCACGAACGCCGAATCGGCACGAACGCCGAGCCGGCACTTGTAGCGCCCGGCTTCACAGCTTGCGGAAAAAAGCAGAAAGTTGTCATCCCGAACGAAGTGAGGGATCTGCGGTTTGTATGGAGGCTTTATCACGTTTCCATACTGGCAAGCTCGCCCTCCGGCACTTGTAGCGCTGGCTTCACGCCGGGCAGCCTTTGACCTCTTTTCATGCGAAAAAAAAGTCACCGCAATCCGTCTTCGCCCTTAATCTCTTCCTTCTTCAATCCCCCCACACGCGCAAGCGGCCGTCCGCTATCCGTCACCGCCACCGCAACCATAATTTCATTCGCACGCGGCGCATCGTTAATCCGCACTTCCATCCCGTCAAAATGGCTGCGCACAAACGCGGCGTCTTTGTGCCCAAGAGGAATATCGAGTGCAACTCCGAGCCCTCCGCGCTTTTTAGAAGATGGAATCAGCGCCGCTCCTTTGCCGAGAGCCTTTCGCACTGGCGCCCCCAGCTTCGGATGTAAAATCGCGGCCGCATGTTCGAGTTCGCCGTTCTCTCCGACGGCAGCTGCCTTGCCGTAGCTTTCAACTGATGTCCCCGAAATTCCCAGCGCCGCCACCGCCCGTTCCGTCAGCAAACCGCCCAATTCTTCGCCGATGTTGATCAACTCACTCAAGTCCTCAACAAATTTCCCCGCGCATGGATTTTTAATCACGGCAACAGCGGCAGCGCGCCGCGTCGGCGGATCAATCGCGCGTCCCATCTCGCTTCGCGTCTCTTCAACGAACGTAACCAGCTTCCGAATTTTTGCTTTTCCCGTCGCCGTCATCGCAGGCCGTCCTCTCCCTTGATCTCCGACGCTTTCAAACCGCCCACACGCGCATGTACACGCGCGCCAGTGGTCATCACCAGCGCGAGCAACATTTCGTCCGCGCGCGGCCCATCGGCTACGCCGACTTCCATGGAATCAAAATGGCTGCGAACGTACGACGCGTTGATGTGCGTGATCGGAATGTCGAGCCGCGCGCCAGGCCCTCCAACTTTTTTTGACGACGCCACAATCGCTTTCGCGCCGCCAAGAATTTCCCGCATCGCATATCCGCCAGGAACATGCCACAGCGCTCCATGCTCCAGTTCGCCGGCCGCGCCGACAATCGCGCCTTTGCCGTAACCTTCAACGACGTGAGAATCGCCGCCGAGCGCGGCAACGAGAGCTTTCGCCATCTCGAGGCCGAGCAGCTTTAGGTCATCCATAAAACCAGCAATATCAGCAACATACGAAGCCGCAAACGGATTCGCGATAATGGCCAGTACCGCCGCCCGGCGAGGTGGAACTTCCGCCACAGGCCCGCCCTCGTGAAAAATCTCTTCGACGACGGTCACGAATTTTCGCACTCTAACTTCCGGCAACGACCGTTCTCCTCAGATTTTCATCCGATGCCGCGGTCAAAAATCTACAGCTCTCATCCCGCGAGTCAGCGACGCGAGTCTCTCCCTGAAGACAAATCGCCACCGCAACTACGAGTCCTCGAGCGATGCATTCCTGTGCCGCGGCCAAGCCCGATGCGAAAGCGATATCAATTTCGTAAGCGGCCAGCTCACCAACATCACGGGTCACCAGCCGCTCACCAAGATCATTATCCGGAGCAATCTCGCAAGCCGCGACGCGGGCGATCGCCGGATGCCCGGGCAAATCCACGGCGTTCGCGATAATCGTTGCCCCCGCGTCGGCCATCGCGGCACGATCAGCCAGAACCGTCACCGCATCCGCGATTCCCAGAGAAAAACTTCGCCCGCGCCATCCGCTCGTCGCAATTCCGCGCACACGATCGCCCGCTTCGAGCCGCACCGTTCCAAACAACGACGGCCGGTCCGGCCGTTCGATCATCCCTATTCGAAAACTCTCGCCCGCAGAAAGATGAATCGCGATGTCGCCGCCGTCATTCACGTACGCTCGCGAAAGCGAAGCAGCTTCCGTCATCACTTGCAGAATTTCCTCCGCCACAGCGCCCGCCACTGCGGCCATCGGCGTGATAAAAGTTTGTGCTGCAAACGGCGCAACAGCCTCCGCCATCCGGCGCGCCACGGGGCCAGAAAGTTGCGGTCCATCCGCTCGCGCAGCGGATCGCAAAAGCGGCAACTCGCCGCACAACTCATCGAGAACAGTGACGAATCGCCGAGCCGCCGCACGATATGCCGCCTCGATCTCCGCGCTTTCACCAAACGCTTCAACAATCAGATCAATCGGGCCATCGTGCAAATGTAGTCGGCGATTGTCCGGCAAAAAGCGAATGACAGGCGGCTCTCTCATCGCTTCGCGCTCCGCGGAGAATCGGCCTCACGCATCCCGGACTTCATCGGCCCAGATTTGACTGGTACTGGACTCTGCGATTGCGGTTCTAGCTGCTCGCGATTGCTCTCGCCCAGCGAACTGAGCGGACGAACTTGATCCATGTGCCCGCCAAGCGCCGCATAGTCCTCTAGCTTTAGAGTGAATTCGATCGGCGCGACAAGGGCGGGCGTCGGCACGTAGCCGAAACCATTCTCCGGCATCCTTGTAACGTCAACCATGAACGTGATTCCGCCACCGGGCCAAACATAAACCGGCGCTCCACCGCACGTGACCCGCGTGAAATTGTGTTTCACCGAGCGCGTGAGCTTCACAGGGTTATCCGTCACTCCCGCACGTAAAGAACCTCCCGCTCCTCCCATAAACAGCACCGTCGAAAGCGCCGGCTCGCAGTTTTCCCTTATTCGCTCGACGGATTCAACGAGCGACTCAGGCAAATCCCGCGCCACAGGCCGCAAATCATCATCAAGTTCGTAGTACGCATGTTGCTCTCCGGTTGTGCTCACCATGAGCATTCGAAGATGCGGCCACGCGATCTTCGGCTTGAATGTATCAATGATGGAAAGCGGATCGCTGATGGAGGTACCGCCCCAGCCCGTCCCAGGCTCCGCAACTTGGAAATAACGCCCCGGCGTTGACCGGCGACCCTTGATGCGAATTCCGGTCGCACGAACTCCCAGAAGCTTTCCGGCTTGATGTTCGGAGAGAACGCCAGTGATGTGATCGTCCACCACCACCACTTCATCCACCGCGCCGAACCATTGCCTCGCGAACATTCCAATCGTCGCCGAGCCGCAGCCGACGCGCATCCGCGCCTCGAGGACTCCGTTCACAACCGGCGGCTTCCCGGCTTCGACGATCACTCGCGCGCCATCATCAATCGCCAATTCCACCGGCTTTCGATTGCAGAGATCGAGCAGCGTCTCGCACGTGACGCGGCCTTCCTTTTTCGTTCCGCCCGTCAAATGATGAACGCCGCCAAGCGAAAGCATTTGCGAGCCATATTCGCCCGTCGTCACGTGGCCGACCGGCTCGCCTTCCGCGCGCACGAGATTCCGCTCCGGTCCGAGATGCCGGTCCGTATCAATTTTTACTTTCACGCCGCAATAACTGAAAATTCCTTCGGTCACCACCGTGACCATGTCCACGCCTTCCACTTCGGAAGAAACGATGAACGGCGCAGGCTTGTAATCGGGATACGTCGTCCCCGCGCCGATTGCTGTGACGAACGTTCCCGCGCCTTTTAGAAGCGTTCCGTCCCAATCGCGATCCGGCCCGAGAAATCGGACAAGAGGCGTGCCGTGCGATTTCGCGCGATCGAGAACCACCTGCGGATCCACGCGCACGAGCTGCCCCTCGTGATTCGCGTACCGGTCGCACGCGCCGGCCATGCCGCGCTTGATGTAGCACAGCACCGGGCACGCATCGCAGCGAATCGTCTCTTCAGCCATTGCGGACTCCCGCAGCAGTTGCAGCAAGAATTTCCGCGCGCACGCGATCGGGCGTCGCGGGAATTCGGCGAATGCGCACGCCCGTCGCGTGGTAAATCGCGTTTAAGATTGCAGGCGCCGTGGGAATCAGCGCCTGCTCGCCCACACCCTTCGCGCCGAATGGCCCGATCGGCGAAGGATCTTCGATGAGAATTGTTTCGACCGGAGGAACGTCGCCCACGGACGGAATAAGATAATCGTGCAAATTCTCTCCTTTGCCCGGAAAAAATTCCTCCATCAGCGCAAATCCAAGTCCTTGCGCCGCTCCGCCATCGATCTGGCCTTCGACAAGCGTCGGATTGATGGCCCGCCCAACATCGTGTGCCGCAGTAATTTTGAGGACCTGAACTGTGCCGAGCTCCATGTCCACGCTAACTTCCACCATATGCGCGCCGAAGCCGTACAGCGCGTAAGGATTTCCCTGCCCGTCAGAATTGAGCGGTCTCGTGGGAGGATCAAACGTCGCTTCCGCAGAAGCAACGTAACCGCGCGCGTCGAGAGGAGAATCGCGAAGAGAAATTGTGCGGCGCTCGCCGCGCTCTTCGATCGTAATCGCGCCGTCGCCAAATTCGATTTGCGCGCACTCGCACGCATTCGCAATTCGCACAATTGCTTTTCGCAATTCCGTTCCCGCGAGACTTGCCGCTGTTCCCGAAACAAATGTCTGCCGCGACGCCGAAGTTTTTCCGCAGTCCGGCGTCACGTCCGTATCCGCGGGGAGCAAATCGAATTTTTCAAGCGGTGCGCCAATCGCCTCCGCGCAAATCTGCGTCACGACCGTCGCCGAGCCCTGTCCAATGTCCACAGCACCTTGATGCAGCGCAATTCGCCCGTCGCGCTTGAGCCCAACGCGCATCGTCGAAGGATTCGGCAACGAAGTATTGCCGCACCCATACCACATCCCAGCGACGCCAACTCCGCGACGCAAAGATCCTTTGCCTGAAGAATTCGCGGCTTCCGCACTCGCGCGCGCCGCGATCCATTTCGAACGCAGCGCCTCAAAACATTCGCGAATCCCCACACCGCTGCCAAAAACTTGCCCGGTCACCGTAGGGCTTTCGTCATCGAGCGCATTCAAAATTCGAAATTCCAGCGGGTCCATTCCAAGCTTTTCCGCAAGCTCATCGTAAAGTTGCTCCTGCGCGACGGTCCCCTGCGGCACTCCAAATCCGCGGAACGCGCCAGCGGGAACCAGATGCGTATGAATCGCACGAGTGAGCGCGCGATAGTTCGGAACTTTGTACGGCCCCGACGCGTGAACCGGCACGCGGTAAGCAACGGTCGGTCCCCACGATGCATACGCGCCCGTGTTGAAATCCGCCTGAAAATCCATCGCGACCAGCGTTCCATCGCGCTTCGCTCCCGCTCGCGCGCGAATCCGCGCCGGGTGCCGCTTCGTCGTCGCCATAATGGATTCCGGCCGCGAATAAATCATTCGCACCGGCCGCCGCAAATGCCACGCCGCCACCGCGAGAAACGGCTGCACCGAAAGATCGAGCTTCGTTCCGAAGCCGCCGCCAACCGCCGTCGGTAAAATCCGCACCGAACTTTCAGGCAGCCCGAGAATCGCAGCGATATCTTTGCGCGCCATGTACGGCGCCTGCGTGCACGATTGCACTTCGATGCGATCGCCGACGCGCCGCGCAAATCCCGCTTCCGGCTCGATGCACGCGTGCTCCACAAATCCCGTTTCAGCTTCGACGCTCGCCACAACATCCGCATCTCGCAGCGCCGCCTCAACATCGCCGCGCACCACTCGCCCGCGCACCAGCACGTTACCGGCGCGATTCGCGTGAACGAGCGGCGCATCCGCATCGAGCGCCCCTTCAATCGTAGTCAGCGCCGGCAATTCTTCCCACTCCACAGGAAAATTCGCCGCATCAAACGCAGCAACCGCATCCGCCTCCCCAACAATCGCCGCAACAGCTTCGCCGCGAAATCGCGCCGCCTCTACTGCGAAAACCGGTTGGTCAGCGCAATTCGGAATTACTCCATAGCAATTTGTGCCGGGAACATCTTTAGCGATGAACACAGCATGGATGCCGGGATGACTCGCGACGAAAGCAGCGAGATCGCCGAAACGAAATCGCGCGTGATTGTAAGGGCTGCGAATCACGCGAAGCGTGAGCGCGCCGGCCGGCGCTTCGTCGGCGCCGTAAATTTCGGTGCCGTTAATTTTGCGCGCGCCGTCCACACGCGCCACCCGCTGCCCGACCGCCCCGGACAAACACTCCTCCCGCAACGCAATCGAGCCGGAAGCCGCTGCGAGAACGGCGGAAATAATTTTGCGGTAGCCGGTGCAGCGGCAGAGGACGCCGCCGAGCGCGTCGAGCACCTGCGTCTCATCGGGCGCAGAATTGCATTCGAGCAGCGTCGTCGCCGATACCAGCATCCCCGGAGTGCAAATGCCGCACTGCGCCGCGCCGTGCTGCAGAAACGCAGCGCTCAGCTTTTCGAAATTCGCGGAGTAGCTGCCGAGACCTTCCACCGTCGTAACTTCCGTCGTGACGCCGTCAAGTTGCCCCACCGCAATCAAGCACGAGCACGCCGCTTTGCCGTCAATCAGAACGGTGCACGCGCCGCAATCGCCCGCATCGCAGCCCACTTTCGTTCCCGTCAGGCCCAGCTCATCGCGAAGCACTTTCGACAGCCGCGTAACAGGCGGCACGTGCACGATTGTCTGCTTGCCATTTACGCCGATAATCATTGGCTTTGCTGGTTCTCGCACATTCACGCGCCGCTCACTGGAGTGGCTCCCACGCATGCATCAAGCGCGCGCCGAATCAAAGTGAGCGACGCATCGCGGCGGTACGCCGCAGTCGCGCGCAGATCGTCAATCGGCGCGAGTACGCCATCCAAATACTCCGCCGCGGCTAATTTTCCGAGCCCAGGCCGCGCCGCAGCGCCCACAAGCGACTCTTCCAATCGCGGCAGCCGCCGCGCTTGCGCCGAGCACGACCCCACAGCAACGCGCGCTTCGGCAACGCAATTTCCATCGTCATTTCGCTCATCCACTACAATCGTCACCGCGACCATGACAATCGAAATCACCAAATAGCGCCGCGCGCCAAGTTTCAAAAATGACGACGCGGCATTCTCCAGCCGCCGCGGCACAGCAACGCTCGTCAAAATCTCATCCGCGCGCCGCGCCGTCTTGCGATTGCCCAAAATAAAATCGGCAAGCGGCAGCGTCCGCGTCCCCGACGCGGAAGCGAGCCGCACCTCAGCATCAAGCGTCAAAAGCGGCGGCACGCTGTCGGCGGCCGGCGACGCGTTGCAAAGATTCCCCGCCACCGTACCGAAATTTTGAATTTGGATCCCGCCGATTTCGCGCGCCGCGCTCTTCAGCCCGTCAAAGCCTCGCGGCAGCGGCGCGCTCGCAATTTCGCTCCAGGTAGTCCTGCCGCCGATGAGAATGCGATCCGCTTCAACGGAAATTCCCTTCAGCTCGCGCACCCGCGAGATATCAATTACGGTTTCCGTGATGGGACGATCCACTCGCGCGGGGAAAAAATCCGTGCCCCCGGAAAGTAGGACGCCGCGCGTCTCCGCAAGCGCCTGCACAGCTTCCGCGAGCGTCGCCGGTTGAAGGAATAAGCTCATGTAATAAGGTGGTTCAGGATTACCGTCCGGATGCCAAAAAGGGCCCCAGGCGCCTCAAGGCTGCCCAGGTCATTTGTATACCAACAAACGGAAATTGTGAAGCGGCAGATACCTTCTCGACAATGTGGTGGGAGCCCCGCATTGATGCGGGGGAGGTTTTCGCCGTTTGCCGCTCCCGATTCCGACCGTAGGGGCGAGTCTAAGACCGGCCCGGCCTTTTCTCCGGGTGCCGCATCCTTTGCAACGCAAAGGGTGCGGATTTGCACTTTCTATGTCGCCGTTCCCAACCGCCGAAGGGGTTTCAACCCCTGAGGCCCTAACACATTCGCTTCAACAACCTCAACAACGTCCCCTGCTCGGCTCTCGAAAGCGGCGCGAGCGTCTCCTCCGTAATCCTCGCGGCTTCGCGCATCGCCGATTCCGTAATTTTGCGCCCGCGCCCCGTCAAATGAACCATCAACAGCCGCGCGTCCTGCAAATCCGCGCGCACCTCCGTGAATCCGCGCTTGGTCAACCGGTCAATCACGCCCTTGATCGTCGCCGCATCCATCGCCGTCAATCGCCCCAGCCGATTTTGCGAGCACGGCCCCACTTCGTAGA
>Ga0182015_10008025_pt1 | contig 10158 bp, 6 predicted proteins | sample 712P3MmetaG_FD_120478 | JGI IMG/M metagenome (GOLD analysis project Ga0182015, IMG submission 120478) | Permafrost microbial communities from Stordalen Mire, Sweden - 712P3M metaG | ecosystem: Environmental > Terrestrial > Soil > Wetlands > Permafrost | place: Sweden: Stordalen | collected... | reverse complement strand
TCAAGTAACAATAAGAAGATTCCTGATCCAACCAGTGCGGAAGTGGTGGAACTGGCAGACACACCATCTTGAGGGGGTGGCGCCGAAAGGCGTGGGGGTTCAAATCCCCCCTTCCGCACCAACTTTTCAATCGGTTACGAACCGCCCCAGTCCATTAGCAGTCCGTTAAGCGAACTCATTGCAAAAGACCATTCACGACAGCGTAGTTGGCTTTCCGGTTCGCTTCGGGAATTCCACGACCGTAACCATCCAACGTCATTGCGATGGTGGAATGCCGCATTAATTCCTTCTGCACTTCAGGCCCAGTTCCAACTTCTGCTAACCATGTGCGATACGAGTGACGCAGTGCGTGCCAGCCAAGCGGGGTTAGACCGGCTTTGATCGATTCAGGACGGAGATAATCCCGCTGCACGGTGTTGCTGTTCAGCGGTTTCTTTCCCATCATGAACGGACTGGCGAACACGTAATCATCTTCAGCGCCATACGGGGTGGCCTGCTTCCACGCCAACAACCCCTCTACAATCGCAGGGTGCAACGGCACATCGGCATTGGAGGATTCAGTTTTCGTTTCGTCCTCGTAGCCTTCCACCGTGCTCCGCTGAATGAAGATTTCATTTTTCAGCCAGTCGAAATCTGACCATTTCAGGCCGAAGATTTCGCTTCGCCGCAATCCGACACAACCCGCCAACAAAATCATGACTCGATACATTCCCTCGAACCGTTCCAGCAAAAGACGAAATTCATCCTTCTTCAGAACGATGCGAGGTTTCGGTTTCGGAGCGCCTTTGACAACTGGAACTGTGACCAGTCGCATCGGGTTGGTTGTGAAGGGGAGGTATCCGAAAAACATTGCCGTGTCGTGCAGGATGACAAGAATGCTTTTCAGATGTTCCCGGCTTTTCTTAGAGTAGAACACACCCTGAGTAGACTCCACTGTTTTCAGCCAATGCTCAACTTCAGCCGGGTTCAACGGAAGAGTGTGCTTCCCCCATTTGGCCCGGATGATTTTGAGCTTCCCTTTGTAGCCCCGACTCGTGGTGTGACGAGCGGGCATACGGTCTAATTCGTAGCGATCTGCAACTTGGTCCAGCGTGATTGCGGGAGTCGCTACGGGATTATTAATTCGGAGTCGCATCCCTTCAGAGGCCTTCATCGCTTCAGCCTTGGTGCGATAGTGCTTCTTCAGACCGATGCGCTCGGATTTGCGGGTCTTCCCCTCGTACCACCGAAAAAACCAAGTTTGACTTCTCGGGTCCAAAACCACCGACCCAGCCTGATATCGCTTTCTGCTTCTGCGTTTCTGCACTGCTTATCTTCTTTCCGCAGAGCAGCCGGGACGCTCAGACATTTTATGATGATGTGACTGGGAGGCCAAGCACGCTTCGACTTCGCTCAACCTGAATCGCCACCTCCGGCGGGCTGTTCCAGAGACCGGATGAGCCGGTATACGGCCCTCCCGCGCCATTTTCGTGATAGTGCGACGGGACAAGCCAAGGAATATTGATACTTCAACTGCGGATACGAAAGGTTCCATGAAGGTCTAATACTGATCTCCATGGCCTTTCTCTCTTAATGAAAGGCAGAAATTCTAACTGTTTCTCGGAATTTGGGAAGTAAACGGTGCCAATAAATTTGGAACAGCTGGTCAGTAGCTAAGAAGCGACGGTTTACAAAGAGCTTTAACATCTCACGAGACCTAATCGGTTACAGCGTTTCGCGCTCAGCGTTTTTTCCTGCGCTTCTTATGTTCTTTTATGATGCGCGGCCAAACGAAGAGCATATTCTTCATTCTAGGCTGTTGAGCCATCCTTCTTATTCTGGTGAAATACGGCATTACTCGATTCGGCAGTTGTTGCAGCGCAAATTCCCATGCCTCGCCATGAGCTACTGAAATGCCCTTCTGCCGAAGCGCCTTCTCCCAAGTTTCTGGAAGTACAGCCAATTTGGCACGCGCTGTACGTGTTCTAAGGGCATCAAGCCTTCCGTTATTTCGATCCAGGTATCGCACTACTTGTTCGTTGCTGGATTTGGGGTATTTCTGAAGGTATCCGACCAAAAGAAAACGTGCGCGATCCTTGCCAAGACTTAAACCGGTTCGAAAAACTGCGTGCCCATGGAGAATGCCCCGGTAAGAGGCGAGACTGCTGAAGTTGAATATGATCCGCTTGAGACGTTTTGCTAGCTCCAGACCAGGAGCTCCCATCTCCGTGAGCGCTGTAAATAAACAATCCTTGTCTTTCGCGATTTCTCTCCGAAGATTCTGTTCTTCCGCAAGGCGGAACAATTTCGCACGTGTCAGCTGAAATTCCCTGCGACTTTTCTCAAACAACTCGGTTTTCTCGGTTGCCTTCGTCCTCATGGAATTTGCACACTTGCGCCTTTAATTTCACGGCATCGCTAGGTGATTGTTAGCACGGTACTTATGAGCCTTCACTTGCGCAAGTGCATACATAGAGGCACGAAGCTAAACTCCGGCTAGCTTCGAAGTTGTGAATGGATTCAGAGAAAATCCAGGAAGTGAGGGGCACAAGAAGCTTCTGAAATACAGTTCGCTCTGCTCTGGGATCTCGTGCGAATCCGTCGCGTGGAAACCCCTTGGATTTGAGCCAGTTTGGTTCGCTCAGCACGATCCGAAACACAATTACGAAAATGGTCCCGATTTCCCGTCAGCGGTATTGGCCAATCAGTATCCCAACACTCCCAACTTAGGAGACATTACAAGACTCAATGGCGAAGAACTCAAAACGAAACAGATTGACATCCTCGTCGGCGGCACCCCATGCCAAAGTTTCTCGATCCTCGGAAACGGGGAAGGTCTCAACGATGAACGGGGGCAACTGGCACTCACATTCGTCGGAATTGCCGGCATCCTCAAGCCGAAGTGGGTTGTTTGGGAGAACGTCCCGGAAGTCCTCTCTTGTAACGGAGGGGAAGATTTCGCCACCATCCTCTCGGCGTTGGCCAAAGTCGGCTACTGCTGCTCGTGGCAATTGCTGGACGCGGGAAGCTTTGGACTTCCCGTCAGCCGGGAGCGACTGTTTCTTGTCGGACATTCTGATTGGAGACGCGCCGCAGCGATATTTGCTGAGCGCGGAGGTCTGCGCACAACTGATCCGGCGAATCGGCGAAGAGCTCCCCGAGGTGGCAAGGCGAATTCTAGAGAAGCAAATGAAGCCGCGTACGCGATAGCCAGCAATTTAATCCAGCGAAGTGACGATGCTGGTCCTCGCGGAAAAGGTATTCGCGCAGAACAGATGTACTGCCTCACGACCGCTGATCGGCACGCGGTGATTGCGAACGGCGTCGCCAGATATCTCACGCCGACCGAGTGGGAACGGCTTCAGGGGCTGCCCGATGATTACACCAAGATTGCCGCCAACGGGAACCCAGCGAGCGAATGCTCATACGATCGGCGGTACAAAGCCATTGGCAACGGTATGGCAGTTCCCGTTCTGAAATGGCTAGGCGAACGCATTCAGCTGATCGATTCTTTGGCTGATTCGGATTTGCCGCCACATCTTCATCCCAATGATCTAGCCCACTGCCTCTCTGATTCCGAGATTATCGCGAAGTGCGAACAAGGATTTACGAAGCTGAAGGAACTCGTGCCCTATTTACGCGAGGCCCGCGAACGCTTTGCACAGCCAGGCAGAAGAGTTCCGGTCGAAGGAAAGCCGACATGGACTGAATGGATCGAGAGAAATCTGAAAGTTACCCGGCAGCACATCAACCGTTTGTTGCGCGACGCAGATACTGCGGAGACTGAGGAAAGCGGCACCAAGAGGTCCAAGAAGCAACCTCGGAACAAAATGTTCCAAGGTGCGGACGAAGGATCTGTCGACCCCTTCGAGTTGAGTCTCGGTGCTGACCGGACCGTGTTTTTGGCAGACCAAAGCACTAAGTTCGTCAATTTATTCCTCGGATTACAAGAGTTTCACGCAAAATCATTCAAAGAGCGAATGGAAATTGGTCTGGAACTAGCGAAGAGGATCCACGCGATGCGAGAGCCTGCAGAACCCCCCCGCCCTCAAGAAGTCCAATGAAGTTACGATTAGGGGGCAGGATATTCGGGACGAATTGATTTCGGCCTTAGTCAATCTGGGGTATTCGTCGCTCACGGCTAAAATAATGGCGGCCTCGGCTGAAGGAGCGACCTTTGACTCCTTGCTGCGGAGTGCCCTGAGTACCAAGGCGCCGGCGAATGAGGTTAATGAAAGCCTAGGGACAAAGAAAATTGCTTAGAACTTCTAACAAAACCCCATTTCCAATCAGTGAAGTATCCGACACACGTTGCTGGGCAAAGTGCTAGGATGCTCAGCCTATGAGAAGCCATTTGCTTCCTGATGCTTTGTGGAATCTGATTCAACCGCTGCTGCCGTCCTTACCACTTCGGCCCAAGGGTGGCAGACCCCGCTTACCAGACCGCGCCTGTCTAACTGGAATTCAGTTTGTCCTGCGTAGCGGGATTCCCTGGGAGATGTTGCCGCACGAAATGGGCTGCGGTTCGAGCATGACCTGCTGGCGGCGGTTACGTGACTGGCAAGAGGCGGGCATCTGGCAACTGATCCACTTTGTGTTGCTGGACTGGTTAGCACGCTACGGACAGATTGATTGGTCACGGGCCGTCGTAGACGGCAGCTCGGTGCGGGCGGTTTTTGGGGGGCCGCAGACAGGTCCAAATCCAACCGACCGGGCCAAACTCGGCAGCAAGCGTCCTCTGATTTGCGACGGACGGGGAATTCCGCTGGCTATCCAGCTCACCGGGGCCAATCGGAACGACTCGCAGCAAGCCCTTGCACTCGTTGACGCCATCCCAACCTTGCAGGGAGAGCGGGGACGCCCACGCCATCGTCCTGACTGCGTATTAGGCGACCGTGGTTATGACGCTGAGTCAATCCGGCAAGGTCTGCGTTCCCGCCGCATTGTACCTTGGCTCGCCAAGCGCAACACCGAACACGGTAGCGGACTGGGCCGATGGCGCTGGGTCGTGGAGCGGACCTTCGCTTGGTCGAATCAATTCCGCCGGCGGCGCGTTCGCTACGAGAAGCGGGCGGACATTCACGAGGCATTCCTATCCTTGGCGTGCGCTCTGATCTGCTGGAGTGCTCTTGAAAGCGGTGCGGGTGGCCTTTCCAAGCCCCTATTCGGAAAGTGAAATTCTGCGGGTATTATTGCAGCTTCGCGTACTCTCCCTTGGCTTCCTTCAGGATGGGAACATCAGGGTCGGCGTCTTTCCAGAGGGTGAGGAAATCTTTGTAAGCGGCGAGCGCCCGAACGCGGGCAGCATCGGCATCGGCTCCCTGCGAGGTTCTCGACTCCAAGGCATTGGCGCGAGCCACTCCCAGATGTGCCAAGGCTCCCGTCCAACAGTTCCAGACGATGCCGCCGTGGTCGAGAATCTTCTGAAACTCGGCGGCGGCAGCGTTACCCTGTCCGGCTGCTAGGTATGCCTCTCCGCGTACATACATCGGATAAAGGCAGGAAATGTTGGGGACGAACAGAATATTCCCTAACTCGATGGTTGAAGCAGCTTGCAGGGCATTGAGGGCGACAGCCGTGTTCTTTTTGTCCAGTGCCAATTGTGCCTGAATCGCAGGCAGCCAAAGCGACTGCATCTGCGTGTCCAGCGGGAAGCGTTTTCCTAAGTCTTGGGCCAAGGATTCGGCTCGTCCGATATCGCCCGCCATGGCAAACGCAAAGGCCGCTTCGGCTGCGGCCCCCGGACTCGCCGGAGCAAGCTTCAAAGCCTCCGCCGCTGACCGCCACGCTTCCGCACGATTGCCGTAAGCGGCTTCCCGCTGGGCAGCAATCGCCTGCAGTAGTGCCCCATTTTCTTTGTTGTCCGCCCGTATGGCAGAATCGACCGACCGCTTGGTCAGTTCCCGCGCCTTTCCCAGATGACCGCCATAAGCCTCGGCGTCAGATGCGAGCGCAAGTCCATAGTTTTCATAGGCGGGCTTGTCCGCAAACCACTGTTGCTCTTCCGCCATCGCGCCGGAGTCCGCCTCGAAAAAGGCAAGAGTGTAGCGAATACTGTGGAGTGTGGAATCATCCATTTCTTGGGCGTCCGCCTGGTGGACGATTTGCCGCGCGGCGTCGAAGCGTTGCATGGCAAGGGCGTAGGTGGCAAGATTCTCGTACCAACCTACGTCATCCGGCGCGAGGCGCAGGGCTTGCGTGGTCATCTCCGCCGCCTTCTCGTACTGCCCCTGTTCAGCGAACTCATTGCCCAAACCGCCGTACGCTCTGCTTTCCCGCGGGTAGCTCTCAATCTCCTTCTGATACGTCTGGGCCGCTTTATCCACTTCTCCGGTTACACTCCGATAGTAGTCGGCGGCGATCACTAGCTTTTCCCGCTCGCTGGCATGCTCCCGCAACTGGAATGCTTTGGTGAGGTATTCGCTGGCCCGCCCTAGCTCGCTGAGATTGTTGTAGTCGTTACCTACTGCTCTGTAGCCCATGGCAAAATTCTGATCCAGCTCGATGGCGCGCTGATCGTAAGGCAGGGCTGCGGCAGGGCCTTTCTCGTGGGTGGCCTTTCGGCCGAGGCTGTACGCTTTCAGAGCTTCGAGCGAAGACGTCGTAGCCTGTTCGAGCGGAACGTCAAACTTCTGCACCGTAGCCAGCGATTCGCCCACCTCAGTGCGCAACTTGGACGCGGCCTCGCCCAGCGCGTCCAGCACCTTCTCCTTGGACGCCGCCGTCACCTGCTCCTGTGCCAGTGTGTCTCCACTCTGACAATTCACCGCCTTCAACTCCAGCACGTATTGGCTGCCCAGACTGCCAATCGATCCGGCAAGGTAGGCTTTGCTGCCCGCCCGCTGGCAAAGCTCGCGGACCACCTCGGGCGTGAGTTTCGTGCTGGCCGGACGGGTCATCAGTTGCAAGGTCTTGGCGACTTCGCTGTCGGAGAGCACATTGAGGAAAGGCGATTGCCGCAGGGAAACGTTGAGCGCCGTCTTCAGCGTGTCGTCGAATACCGGATCGCCCGTGCCGTTGGCAAAATCGGCAAGAACAACCATGTCCTGATCGGTCAGGCGCTGGCGTTGATGGGAACGATAGTAAAGTCCGCCTGCTGCGAACAAGGCAACCACCAAGACGGGAACTGCAAGCTTCCAGAGCCTCGGAACCCGAACCGGACGAGCTTGGTCAACCGCCACCGCCCACTTGCCGGACTCCGTGTCCCGCTTCAGCCGTTGCAGTTCAGCCCTCATATCTGAGGCGTGCTGGTAGCGTAGATTTCGATCCTTCTCTAGTGCCCAGTTGATAATGTCTTCCAGCTTGGGTGGCAGATCGGGATTAAGCCGCAGGGCTGGATGTGGGGTCGCATCCAGAATGGCTTTGAAAATCACTCCTGTGCTTTCACCACGGAACGGCAACATGCCTGTCGCCATCTCATAAAGGACTGCCCCGAATGAGAACAAATCCGTTCGAGCGTCCAATTCCTTGGCGCGGACTTGCTCCGGCGACATATAAGCGACGGTGCCAAGCGTAGAACCGGGGCTGGTGAGATGTTGTTCGTCGATCTTGTCTGTCATGGTGTTGGTTGCCCCAATTTTGCTCGGCGACCTGGTCGCCGGCGCGAGCTTCGCCAGCCCAAAGTCGAGAATCTTGGCGTGCCCGCGCTTGGTGACAAAAATGTTGGCGGGCTTGATGTCGCGGTGGACAATTCCTTCGGAATGTGCGGCATCGAGCGCGTCTGCGATCTCGATTCCCAGCGACAGCACGGTTTCGATCTCCAGCGGTCCGCCTGCAATGCTGTGCTTCAGGGTCAGGCCATCCAAGAATTCCATCGCGATGAAGCGTTTGCCGTCTTGCTCGCCGATTTCGTGGATGGTGCAGATATTTGGATGGTTCAGGGCGGATGCCGCACGCGCCTCTCGGCGGAAACGCTCCAGCGCCTGCGCGTCTTGGGCTACGTTTTCAGGAAGAAACTTGAGCGCGACTAATCGGCCGAGCGAGGTGTCCTCAGCCTTGTAGACAACACCCATGCCTCCGCCACCGAGCTTCTCGACCACGCGATAATGGGAAACTGCAGTGCCAATCAGTTCTGCTCCGCCCCCTGGGATGACAGGCTCGTTGGCAATCAGTTTGCCCATAACCTCCAGTGCGGGCGACTCAATGAAATGTTCGGCTGCTTTCTCGTGAGCCAGCAGCGACTCCACTTCGCGTCGAACTACCTCGTCCTCAGCGCAGGAATGTTCCAGGAACTCCGCGCGGCGGCTCTCGTCCAGCTCCAAGGCACGGTGATACAAATCTTCGACTCGACGCCAGAGTTCAGGTTCCACGTTTAGTTAGCCTCGCTCAACTCCCGCAGGAGCCAAACTTTTGCCAGCCTCCAATCCCGCACCACGGTTTCGACCGAAACTCGCAATACTTCGGCGGTTTCTTCGATGCTCAATCCGCCGAAGAATCTCAGTTCTACGACCTTGCTTTTCCTCCCATCGACAACGGCCAACGCCTTCAACGCATCATCCAGGGCCACCAGGTTCGTATCGGGTTCGTTGCACACCGACGGCGCCTCGTCCAAGGACAGGTGAGGCGTACCTCCGCCCCTCTTCTGGTAACCACGAGAGCGGGCAAAATCGATCAGAATGCGCCGCATCAGCTGCGCGGACACGGCAAAAAAATGCGCCCGATCCTGCCAATTGATTTGTCCGCAGTCAACCAACTGCAAATAGACTTCGTTGACGAGAGCAGTCGTTTGCAGGGTGTGGCCGGATCGTTCACTTGCCATACAGCGTTGGGCTACTCGATGCAATTGCTCATACACGAGAGGCGTGAGTTTTTCCAGAGCCTGTTCGTCACCCGTGGTCCAAGCCTTGAGTAGCTGAGTAACTTCGTGGGTCGAAGGCAGAACCATCTAACCCTCCGCAGTTTCAACACATTACACCTTGGACAGGCAAAAGGCTAGTCCCAGTGGCTGTTTTCCTCCGAGGGGTGGTTCTCATTTTCTTCAACTTTCTTATCCATTCGGTTGCTATTTTGGCCCTCCTTTCGCGCCTTACTAGGTAGAGGCCGAGTTTGGACCGTAGGGACGCAAGGCAGCAGATGAACATCAAGGTTCGCGATTCTCTGCCGCGGCGCTCAAGAAAACTGACCACATTAGGAGCATCTATATGAAGAACGCACTGCAACACCGGAATTGGATTTCCAGGATGCGTCTGGCAGGGGCGGGTGCTGGGCTGGCGTTAGCGACCGTGCTGGTGCTGGCGGTCCTTACAACCCAATCGGCGCAAGCGCAGGTTTTCACCGTACTGGCCAGCTTTGACGGGACGAACGGAGTCAGTCCCGCTGCGGGGCTGGTCCAGGCCACCAATGGGAAACTGTACGGGACCGCGGCTGGCGGCGGAGTCAACAGTGGGGGCAACGTCTTCGAGGTCACCACGAGCGGTACGCTGACCCCCCTTTACAGCTTTTGCTCGCAAGCCAATTGCGCGGATGGCAAGAGTCCCCAGGCTGGGCTGGTGCAGGCCACCAACGGGAAACTGTACGGGACAACAGTAGTCGGCGGGGCCAACAGCGAGGGCACGGTCTTCGAAATCAGTCCAAGCGGGCTGACCACGCTCTACAGTTTTTGCACGCAAGTCGATTGCACTGATGGCGCAGTCCCCGCGGCGGGGTTGGTGCAGGACACCAATGGAGACCTGTATGGAACAACCACCGATGGCGGGGCCAACAATCAGGGCACAGTCTTCAAGATTACCCCGGCTGGCGCGCTGACAACGCTTTACAGCTTTTGCGCGTTGCCCAGTTGCCGGGACGGCGCCGCACCCTCGGCGGGGCTGGTGCAGGCCACTAACGGGGACCTCTACGGCACGACATCACTCGGCGGGGTCCACAAGGGGGGGCTGGTCTTCAAAATCACCCCGGCCGGCAAGCTGACCACATTTTACAACTTTTGCTCGTTGCCCTCTTGCAGCGACGGAGAGGAACCGCTAGCGGGACTGATCCAAGGCAGCAATGGGGATCTGTACGGGACAACCAGCACAGACGGGGTCACTGGCGGAGGCAGCGTCTTCGAAATCACCCTGTCTGGCAAGCTGACCACGCTTTACCGTTTTTGCTCGTTGCCCAATTGCGCCGACGGCGCTGATCCCACGGCAGGTCTGATCCAAGCCACCGATGGAAACTTCTACGGGACAACCCTCAGATGGG
>Ga0182015_10008024_pt1 | contig 10158 bp, 7 predicted proteins | sample 712P3MmetaG_FD_120478 | JGI IMG/M metagenome (GOLD analysis project Ga0182015, IMG submission 120478) | Permafrost microbial communities from Stordalen Mire, Sweden - 712P3M metaG | ecosystem: Environmental > Terrestrial > Soil > Wetlands > Permafrost | place: Sweden: Stordalen | collected... | reverse complement strand
GCGCCCGGTAGTTCCCGTCCGGCGTGATCGCGGGACCGCAGATCCCGCCCCCCGGGCACGGGTAGTAGTAACCGCCGCCCGCGGAGACGTGGCTGATCAGCGCGACCTGGCCGCCGCGGTACAGGACCAGCACTTCCCTGCTGAGGTTGACCTCGACGCGTTCGCTCCCGCCGCTGCGCACCAGCACCTGCGGCAGCCTGGGGTGGACCAAGGCCCGCGCCGTGACGTAACCGACGTCATCGGCGGCCACTGCGGTCGAAATGCCCTGTACCTCCTTAAATGCCCAGACGGCCTCCTCGGTGTCCCCGCCGAAGCTGCCATTGACCGGTCCGGGGTAGTAGTGGAGCTGCGCCAGCCGCCGCTGAACGTCGCTGACCGCGGTGCCGTGCATGCCGGGATGCAGATAGCCGGAGGGCGGCAGGTACGCCCGAACGGACATGCCGGCCGGCGCAGCCCAGACCGTTGGAGCGGCTCGGGCCGCGCTCGCTGCCCCACCCTGGCCAAGCACCGACGCGGCGGCCGCGGTCACCGCGCCAAGGGTGCCCAGCCAGTACCGAACCGTTCGTTTCATCACGGCTCCTCACGCCATGCTGGCCACGGGCACTGCCGGGCATGCGCGCATACCGCGCGGACGGCACTTCCCCCTAAAAGAGATCTTGGCCACTTTTATCGATGTTCAACCCTCGCTTCCACTTCGTGTCTCTTTCAAGTACGCCTAATCTCATGCCTGGCACAGAAACTAATGCATCCCGAAAAAGGCGCAAATTCTTTGACATGGCGCCGAGAAACCCTGGCGATCCACTTAGCGAAACTGGTCGGGCCTGATCGGGGACGCCTGGCCGGCGGATCAGGAGAGCGCGCCGCTCAGTGGCTGCTGGGATCTGCCCAGCCGGCCCGTTCGATCGCCTGACGAGCCAGATCGGCCACGGCCGCACCCTCGGTGTCCAGGACGTCCGGCATCCCGGCAGTGCGGCGGCGAAACCGGCGGGCCTGGGCCAAAGTACGCCTCAGCTGGTCTTCCACGCCGGAGCCGATCTCCCGGGCCCGGACCCGTCGCTCGAGCTCGTCGTCGGAGGCTTCGAGCACGACCCTGGTCACCGAGGCGTGCGGGATGGCCGTCTCGATCCAGTCCCGGCTGGCTTCAGGGTTCAAGAAGACCCCCACCAAGATCAGGCGGCTGTGGCCGAGCGCCGATACGTTGGCCCAGAACGCGGAGAGGTTGGCCCGGTTGAGCGCCTCCTGCTCGGCGTCGGACAACGGCCAGGCCCGGTCCAGCTCATCGCTGTCCAATACGACATGGGCCATACCGGCCTGGCGGAGCTGGGCGCTGATCTCCCAGCCGAGGGTGCTCTTACCGACCCCGGCCGGGCCAGCCACCGCCAGAACATGAACGTGTGATTCGGGCATTGGGCCGCCATCCTCTATACCGTCCTGAAATGCGCTTGATGTCCGCCACAATGCGCCGCGGAGATAAAAATACGCGGACCCGCGCCTCAGCTCTAGGGGATATCCCCCATTCCAGGATGGGTGGCAGCCGACTGCCGCTGGCCGCGGCGCTTCCATAGCGTGACTGCTGATGCAGGAACGCTAACCAGGCGCGATCACCCGCGTCGCACAGGGCAGCACCGTGCTCGACCCCGAAGTCGTCCGCCAGCTCCTCGGCGCCAGCCGCCGCGCCGACGCCCTGGCCACCCTCACGCCCCGCGAACATGAGGTGCTCTCGCTGATGGCCCAGGGCCGGTCGAACGCCGCCATCGCCAGCACGCTGGTCATCTCTCCCGGGGTCGTGGAGAAACACATCGCCAGCATCTTCGCCAAGCTCGGCCTCCCCCCCTCCGACAACGACAACCGCCGGGTCATCGCGGCCATCAAATACCTGGAGTCCTGACCGCCAATCCGGCCTGCTGGGCCCGGCTGAGCCGGTCCTGGCGCAGCGACCGCATTGGTTCGGCGAGTTCCATGGCGGCGAAGGCGGCCGGCCAGTCGCCGGGGCCGTAGCCGGCGCCGAGATCGCAATGATGCAATTCGACTTCGACCAGCCGCCGGGTCAGCAGGTGGGCGGCCGGGAACGCCGCCGAGTCCAGGATCCGCACCGGGAACTGCCAGGCATCATCGGACAGCTGCCGGGTGATGGCGCGAAAGGCCATGGCCGAGCCAGCCACGTCGGCCATGAGTTCCTTCGCCTTCAGGTCAGCGCCTTGCTGAATGGCGGCTTCCCGTGCCTCTGCGCCGACATAGGCGGGACGGCTGCGCCCGGACCGCGCCCCGATCAGCAGGTTACGCATCGCGTCGGCGCTACGGGCCAGGTGCGCGAGGACGTGCGCCCGCGTCCAGCCCGGCAGCAGCGACGGCTGCCGGAGATCCGGCTCGGCCATGACCCGTGCCGTACCGAGCAGGCGCTGCGTCGCGTCATCGATCTGGTCGCTCAGCTGGCGTTGTGCCACGTCCATCTGCTCACTGTAAAGAGGCTACGGCCGCTGCGTCTCGGTCAGGATCCAGCCGTCGGCCCGATCGTGGTGTGCCAGCATGGCGAGATGGCTACATCGGACGATCCCTACTACCAGCCAGACCTCGCCGCCGTGCATCACCGGGGCTTCGCGTTCCACGCTGCCGCATGCGCTCCCGGGATCGTGGACATCCTGGCCCCGGTACGGGCCCGGCGCGGCCTGGTGCTCGAACTCGGCTGCGGCACCGGCCTGCTGACCAAGGAACTGATCGCCGCAGGCCATCGCGTCATCGCCACCGACGCGTCGCCCGCGATGCTCGAAATCGCCCGCGGCCTGGTCGGCGAGGCGGCAAAGGACGTGCGCCAGCTCACCCTGCCCGATGATCCGCTGCCCCAGGCCGACGCCATCGTGGCCATCGGCCACCCGATCAATTACCTCGCCGACGCGGCCGCGATCGACCGGGCGCTGACCGCGATGGCCGGCGCGCTCCGCCCGGACGGAGTGCTCGCATTCGACCTGTGCGACCTGGAATGGGGCGAAGCTCGCCGCGACGCCCCGAATTTCGCTGGGGTCGGCGCTGACTGGGCGATCATCACCGAATTCTCGATGCCATCACCCGACCGGTTCGTCCGGGACATCACCACGTTCGTGCCCAACGCCGACGGCTCGTGGCGGCGCGGCAGCGAGCACCACGAGAACGTGCTCACCGATACCGCGCGGGTCCCCGCGCTGCTCCGCCAGCACGGTGTCGAGGCCCGCGTCGCCTCCTCATTCGGCGCGGAAACGCTGCCCCCCGGATTGCGCGTGATAACCGGGCACAAGGCATCCCCATTGCCCAGCCGTTGACGCCAGCTCATCCGCGCTGGCGGGCTGGCCGGTATACCGAGACGCCGTCCGCGCGGTAGTCGAACCGGAAGCCGGTCTCGGTCAGGTAGCGGACCACACCAGGCCGCCGATGCCAGACCAGCACCCAGCCGATGCCCATCCGGCGAGCATCGGCTCGTGCCGCGGCCAGGTCGGCCGCGGAGTTGGCCGCCCCGTGCTGAGTGTCCACCAGGCGGGCGTAGAACGGGTGCCGCTTGATGGCGGCCGACACCGGCACGGGAACCCTGGAGATGTACGCCTCCGCGCGCGGGTGACCGTCCATGGTCGCCAGAGCTAGCGCCTGGGGCCGCAGCCAGTCCCCGTACAGTCCCGTCCCGCCCCACAGGCCATACGGGACGTCGACCACGATCGAGTTCGAGTGATCGGCCGCGATCGGGCCGTCGACCGCGGGCAGCCTGGCCGGCACCACGGGGACTTGCCGCCCCGGAGGGGTAATGGACAGGTTCCCGGTCCAGCCGGCCTCCAGCACCCCCAGTGCGAGCAGGCCCAGTGCAAGCAGGCGGAGTGCGAGCAGGCGGAGTGCGAGCAGGCGGAGTGCGAGCCCGCCGGCCAGCAGCGGCTCGGCGTGGTAGCGCAGCCAGTCCACCGCGCTCCCCGCGAGCAGTGCGGCAGGCATCATGCCGAGCAGCGTGAACCGGGCGGCCTCACGGAAGTTGCCCAGTCCTGGTATCCGGACGAACCACGTGTATGGCATGATCCCGGACAGCCGGTAGCCGTCTGACACCTCCGCGAACGGCACGTACTCCCGGGTGCCGATCCACAGCACCGGCCCCAGGGCCAGCGCCGCACACGCCATCCAGCTCAGCGCGAGGAACCAGGCATTGCGCCGCCGCCATGACGCCGCCAGGCCGAGTACCGCGCAAGCGCTCAGCACCAGCCCGAATGTGGACACGCCTTCGCCGGTCCGACCGTGGTAGTAGACCGATCCCAGGCTTTTCAGGCCAAACGCGGCCACCCGGGGCGACGGTCCGAACAACTGCGGCAGGCCGACCGCGTACCTGACGTACGACTGCGCGAGCCCGCCCGAGCCGAGCGAGGCCGCGCCCGCATGCCACTGCTCCCCCATGGCGGCCAGCTGCGGACTGGCCACGGCCAGGCCGGTCAGCCCGGCGACGGCGGCCATCGCCAGTTTTCGCGCCGACGGCCCGCGCGCCAGCCAGGGCAGCAGGGCCGCGACCGTGACGAACGCCACCATGATCGCCGTAATCTGATCGACCAGCATGGACGCGCCCACCGCCAGGCCCAGGATCACCGCCTGCCGCCCGGCTGGTTTCCGGGTCAGCCGTACCGCGGCTTCCAGCGCCAGCGGCAGGAAGAGCGCCCCCAGCGCGATGTTCAGGTGATACCAGGCCCGCCACGTCAGGTTGGCGGACAGGCCGAAAAACGCGCCGGCCACGATCGCGCCGGCCCGCCGCGGCAACCAGAGCCGGGCAGCACGGTACATCGCGTAACACACCAGGCCCGGGGCGACGACGCAGAGGAGGTTGAACGAGAAGACGGCACCGAAGGCCAGCGTGACCGGAATCATCAGCAGGCCCGGCAGCGGCATCAGCGTGTGGAAACCCAGGTACGTGCCCACTGGTGCCGCCATCGCCCGGGTGAACCACGGGTTCTCAAGGTGCGTGACCTGGTGCGCCATCCACCACAGGCCCCAGACGTACTGCCCCTCGTCGGACTTGCCCGGCACCTGGCCGGTCGCCAGGTAGGTGATCCTGGGCCAGGTCGCGGCGATCCCGGCGACGAGGAAGCCGGCCGCCGCGGCGAGTTCGCGGGCCACCGGGCGGACAACGATGCCGTGCGGCACGGTTGGCCGCCCGCCGGCCGTGCCCGCCACCGCATCCAGCGCCGCCACCCCCGGCGCTTCCAGGCGGACCTGCGCATCTCGGGTTATGACCCGGCCCGCCTCCGCGTGATCCATCGGCGCAACGATAGCGGGCTTGACTGCGCTGCGTGCGCACGTTGTGACGTGCCGTCAGCAGCTCACGCCGCCGCCGATCCGTCCCCCGCCCGCCACCACTGCGGCGACGCCGCGGACATCCTCGCGCTCAACGAGGTCCTCAAGCAGGACGGCCCGGCCCTCGCTGTCGCACAGCGGAACCCGCCAGTTCGGGTACTCGCTCGTCGTGCCCGGTATGTTCTGCGGACGCCGGTCGCCGACAGCGTCAGTCAGTGAGACGCCGATCAACGCCGCCGGGGTGCGGGCCAGGTAGGCATAGAGCGCGACGGTGAACTGCGCGGGCGCCGGGTCCCCGCCTCCCCGCTCCCCGTCTGCCCGCTCCCCGTCCCCCGGGAGCAATCCTTGACCGGCGAGCGCACCCCGCCAGGTGGAGATGGCATCGGCCGCCGACGATCGTTCTGAAGCTTCTGAGCGGGTCAGCAGTCCGAGCCGGGCACGCAGGGCTACGTGCTCACCTGTGATGAAGGCCGCCGCGGGCGGGACGTCGTGCGTGCCGACGGTCGCCAGGCAGCCGCGGCGCCACTGGCCGGGCGGCAGCGGCAGGCCGCGGGCATCGCGCTCGAACCAGAGCATGGACGTGCCGAGCACGCCGCGCGAGGCGAGGTACTCGCGGATCCACGGTTCCACCGTGCCGAGGTCCTCGCCGATAGCCAGCGCGCCGGCCCGGGATGCCTGGCTGGCCAGCACCCCGACCATGGCCTCATGGTCGTAGCGGACGTAGGTGCCGCGATCCGGGGGCAGCCCGGCTGGCACCCACCACAGCCGCAGCAGGCCCATCACGTGATCCACCCGCAGGCCCCCGGCATGCCGCAGGCCTGAGCCGATCAGGCCGGCCAGCGGCGCGTAACCCTGCTCCGCCAGCCGCTGCGGATGCCAGGGCGGTTGCGTCCAGTCCTGCCCCCGCTGGTTGAACTCGTCGGGCGGAGCGCCCACGCTGACACCGGGAACGAGAACGTCCTGGCAGGCCCAGGCCTCGGCGCCGCCAGGGTGGGTGCCTACTGCGAGGTCATGGATGATGCCGATATCCAGGCCGGCCGTGCGCGCCGCGTCCTGGGCCGCGGCCAGCTGGCCGTCGGCGAGCCACTGCAGCCAGGCGTGAAAGTCAGCGCTCGCGCGCAGCCGCTCCGTGGCCGCGCCAGCAGCCAACCGGACATCCCGCAACTCCCCGAACCGACGCCAGTCCGGGCCGTGGATCTCGGCGAGCGCGCACCACAGGCTCCAGTCGACCAGTGCCTGGCCTTCGCGCGCCCGGAACTGCTCGAAGTGGGTCCGCCGCCCATCACTGAGCGGCCGGCGGTGGATGATCTCCAGCGCGGCGCGCTTGGCCCGCCAGACCGCGTCCCGGTCGATGAGGTCGCTGGTGGCGCTCTGGGCGCGGAGCGGGGCGGCGAGGGCCTCGACGCGCCCGCGATCGCTGGCGTCCAGATCTCCGTACTCCGGGATGTCCTCGATCCGCAGGTAGAGCGGGCTGGTGAACCTTCTGCTCATGGGCAGGTACGGAGACGGGCTCACCGGGGGCAGCGGCTCGGCGGCGTGCAGGGGATTGATCAGGAGGAAACCGGCACCGAGCTCGCGGGCACTCCAGACGGCAAGTTCCGCCAGGTCATGCAAATCGCCATGGCCCCAGGAGCGCCGTGAGCGCAGCGAGTAAAGCTGCGCGGTGAAGCCCCAGGACCGGCCGCGCGGCACTGGAGCCGTGGCGCCCACCAGCGCATCGCGCTCCTGGCGTTCCACACTGACCGGCCGCTGCCCCGGCTCGCCCTGCTCTCTGTGCCCATCCCGCTCTCTGGGCCCGCCCGGCTCCCCCAGCGCGGCCAGGATCGCGGCCAGCGTCTCCTCGCCGACCTCGACCTGCTGCCCTCGCCAGTCCTGGTATCTCGTGGCCACGCCACGCGCCTCCGCCTGGCGTCTCAGCTCCGCAATCGTCACCCCTCAATGATCAGGCCACTGGCGACCGGACAAAGCCTGAGGGCAAACGTTGGGAAAGGCGGACTGCCACGGGGGTAACTACGAGCTACGCTCTCGCCGCAGCATGTAGCTGACTGCGGGGGCACGCAGGGGTTGGGGGGCAGGGGATAGTGGGGAGATCGCTGGTGATCATCAAGGACGGCGCCGCCGGGGCCCGGGAACTGCCGGAGGCGACGGAGCAGGCCGCCCACGCGGCCCTGCCGCTGCCGCGCTGGGTGTGGCCGGGAACGTTCGCCGCGATGGCCGCGTTCCTGCTGCTGCGGAGCAGGTTCCTGTTCACCACCCGGCTCTATGAATCCGCTGATCCCGCAGCCAATTCCATCTTGGTGGTGCAGGCGGAGCATTTCACGTTGCTGCACGGGAACTACTCGCGGGAGGAGTTCTTCCATCCGGGGCCCGCGTACCTGTACCTGATGGCGGCCGGGCAGTGGCTGCTGCACGACCTGACCCATCTGGTGCCGACGCCCTGGAACGGCCAGCTGATCGCGATCTTGCTGCTGAACAGCGCGCTGGTGGCGACGGTGGCGTGGATCGCGGGTGGCTGGGCCCGGACGGCATGGGCGGCGGTGGCAGCGGCGGCGGTGATCCTCGGCTGGGCCGCGGCGCTGAGCTTTGCGGTGCCCACGCCGCTGAACCCGGAGATCCTCGCCTCGAACTGGATGCCGGACGTGTACGTGCCGACTTTCCTGGCGTTCGTGGTGGTCAGCTCGTCCGTGGCGGCGGGCCGGACACGGCACCTGTGGCTGCTCGCGGCCACCGGCTGGCTGCTGATCCATGGTCATGCCGAGTTCCTGTTCTTCGTGCCGGTGATCGCCGCGGCCGCTGCCGCCGGGGCGCTGTGGCCGGCCCGGCGCGCGCCGTGGGCCGCGGTGCGCCAGTTCCTCCGCCAGCGCCGGCGGGAGTGGGTCCCGGCCGCGGTGGTCAGCGCGTTGTTCGCGCTGCCGATCGCGGCCGACCTCGCCACGGCCTGGCCCGGCGAATTCGGCAAGTATCTGAGTTACGCCCGCTCCGCCCGGGCCGGTCACCACCCGGTGAGCCAGGCGGCCGGTTACCTGCTGTGGTACTGGGTGCCCGGGCCGTCCTGGCTGGGGCTCCTGGTCATGGTGGGGCTCGTGGGGGCGGCGCTGGCGGCGGCGATCGTCATCCCCTTCCCGGCGGCCGCCGCGGACCTGCGCCGGTTCCTGCTGGCTGCGCTGGGGATCATCGCCGTCGCGACCGCGGCCATGCTCTATTACGCGGCGCGCGGCGTCGATGACCTGTCCGCCCACTACATCGGGTTCTTCTACTGGTCAGTGCCGCCGCTGGCCCTCCTGGTGGTAGTGACCGGGCTGACCGCCGCGTATCGCGGCCGGGCCGTCGCCAGGGTGGTCCTGGCCGGGGCGGCGCTGCTCGCGGTCGGCGCCGCGACGGCGGCGCCGGGCCTGCGCGCGGACGTGCACGACAGCGAACCCGCTCTGGCCCCGGCGATGGCGGCCCTCGCCGCCCGGGCGCCCGGGCGCCTGATCGTCCTCGACGTGGCCCCCGCCACGTCGTACGACGCCGATGGGCTGGTGATCCAGGCGGAACGGTCCGGTGCCCGCATCTGCCTGGCCGGACCTTATTTCTGGGTGTTCGCAGTAACCAGCCAGTTCATTTGCGGGTCACGGCAGAAAACCACGGGCGTCACCTACGTGCTGCATCAGCGGCCCTACACGCCGCCGCCCGGTGTGCCGGTGATAGCCCGGCTCCGGTATTCCGTGCTGACCACACCGGGAGGGGGGCGTTCCGGTGGCTGATCCCTCGTCGGTGACGGAGCGGGCGATCCCGCCACCTCCCGACCGCGGCGTCCCGGCCTGCGACGGCATCGCCGCCCAGCCGGAACGTGGCCGGGCTGGGCACCGGTGGCTGCTGCCCATCGCGCTCGCCCTGGCCGGGGTGGCGTTGTTCCTCGCCTACCTGCGCCTGTCGTGGACGGTGGCGGCGAACTCCGACGGTGCCGGGAACGTCCTGCAAGCCTGGGACATGCTGCACGGCAACCTGCTACTGCACGGCTGGTCGCTCTCGGACACCTCCTTCTACACCACGGAACTACCCCAGTACATGCTGATCGTGGGCGTTCTCGGGCGGCACGGTGACGTCATTCACGTGGGCTCGGCGATGAGCTACACGCTGATCGTCCTGCTCGGGGCGCTGCTGGCCCAGGGACGCGCGACCGGCCGCGAGGCACTGGCCCGGATACTCATCACGGCGGGGATCATGCTCGCTCCGCAGATCGGCAACGGCGTCTTCGTGCTGGAGTCATCACCGGGCCATATCGGCACGTCGGTGCCATTGCTGGCGACCTGGCTGGTGCTGGACCGGGCGGGCCGGCGCTGGTGGGTGCCGCCAGTGGTAGGAGCGATGCTGGCCTGGGCGCTCGTAGCCGACGGCGTGGTGATCCTCGCCGGGATCGCACCCCTGACCTTGGTGTGCGGGATACGGGCCTACCGGGAGGTCGTGATACAGCGGCATCCGCTGCGCTCAGCGTGGTTCAGCCTGTCGCTAGCGGCCGTCGCGATGGCGGCGATCCCGGTCGCGGCGGTGGCGACGGCCATCATCAGCGCTCGGCACGGCTTCACAGTGGCGCCCCTGGACGACATGCTGGCGAGCGGCGCTCAGCTGGTCCAGCACGCCTCGGCGACCGCCCAGGGTGTGCTGGTGCTGTTCGGCGCGGACTTCCTTGGCCTGCATATGGGCATAGCCGCGGCCGGCGCGATGCTGCACCTGGTCGGCGTGGGCCTGGCCGCCTGGGCCACCTGGCTCGGGATCCGGGGATACCTCCGTGGCCATGACACCGACGGCCTGGTCGTGGGCGTACTGGCCGTAGGCACGGTCATCAGCCTCGCCGCGTACACGTTCAGCATGTTCGACGTCGGCGCCAAG
>Ga0182015_10008023_pt1 | contig 10160 bp, 9 predicted proteins | sample 712P3MmetaG_FD_120478 | JGI IMG/M metagenome (GOLD analysis project Ga0182015, IMG submission 120478) | Permafrost microbial communities from Stordalen Mire, Sweden - 712P3M metaG | ecosystem: Environmental > Terrestrial > Soil > Wetlands > Permafrost | place: Sweden: Stordalen | collected... | reverse complement strand
CAGGAATTCCCACTCCGTCATCTCGGAGTCGCGGTAGCTCAGATAGCTCGATACGTTCTCGAGAAGAATCTGCCGACCGAGGATGTCCTGGACCTCGCCGACGCGGGCCGTGACCGATGCGAGCGCTTCTTCGGTGTAAGGGAGCGGAAGGAGGTCGTGGACGTTCCTGCCCTCGACGCCGGTCCAGCAGAGATGGTCGGAAATCCAGGCGGGCTCCACTCGTCGCGCCAACGACTTCAGGTCCGAGAGATAGCCCCGGTCGATCGGGTCGGTGCTGCCGATGGACAGCGATACCCCGTGCATGACCACCGGGAATTGAGCGCGAATCCGATCGAGATAATCCAAGGGCTGGCCCCCGGGTACGAGATAGTTCTCGCTCAGGATCTCGAGCCAATCGACGGCATGGTGCTCGCTCAGGAGCGCCGGGTAATGCACGGGGCGCAGCCCCAAGCCAAATCCTTCAAGTGTCATGACAACCAAGGGCCGGATGCGTATCCGTCACTTTGCCGGTGCGCAGCCGGCCCTTGACTCGATCGCTATCCGATATCAGCTGCCGGACTTCATCTTCGCCTTGGCGGCGTCGCAGTCGGCCTTGGACGACATGTCCTTGAACCCCTGACCCTTGCAGCTGTTCTGGCCCTTGCAGCTGTTCTTGGCGGACTTGCAGTCCGACATGCCCTTGCAGGAATTCACACCCGTACACTTCACGTTGGCGGAGTCCGCGGCAACGGATACTCCCGCCAAACCCGACGTGAACAACAGCGCGGCCGCAGCCGCCAACGCAGCACCCGACACTTTATTGATTTGCATGATGGAACCTCTAGTTGTAATTGATCGCAGCGAAATTGCTGCTCAGCGGTAACTAGACCGGGGCAGCGGTTTGATTATTACCCATCGGATGTTCTGCTGTCCCTCGTCTAGCGAGCACTGGTACCCGTCGGGGGCCGTTGCAAGGCTCCGTCCCTGGCTGCCTGGCGCAGCGCGACGAGCTGATCGAGTTGGGAGCCATCGACACACTTCTTGGTGGTGAAGCGGGTTCCGAGATTGGCATCCTCGTAACAATAAACCGTGACCCCTTTGTGGGTCTCCGCATGCAGTCCAGCCGATTTCGCTTTTTTCAGCGTTTCATCGGATGGTGCGGCGGGCGCTGTAGTCGCGGGAGCGGTTGGCGCCGTGGTCGTGGCTGTCGGAGTCGAACTCGAGCCCGCGGGCGGCGGTGATGCAGGCGTTTCTTGCGCCCACGCGGGCACCCTCGCGAGTATCACGCCCAGGAATAGGGAATAATGAAATAACCGATGGCTCACGGCAGTTTCCTCAGGGTCTGGTAGCGGAAGCCTCAATTTATACGCCCCTCAGGGTTCAAGGCGCAACGGATACGCTGCACTGCACATCATCGGATCGCTCGTATTCCTTGCATCGACAGGGCGACTCGAGGCCGCGATACTTAGCCGCATGAGTAAGAAAACGTCATCCTTCGCTCGCGGAGTCTAGTCAGCGTGGTGGCCGCTCCAATCGATGACGCTTCAGCAACCGCTGCGGGATTCGCAGCACTCGACCGCGGTGATCTCGAGGCGGCCCGCGTATATTTCGACCGGGCGGTGGCCACGGGTGAGGCGGACGCATCGGCGTGGTTCGGGCTTGCCCGGGCCCACGGCGATCTCGGAGCATCTGGCGCCGAGAGCGACGCGCTCGACCGGGCCCTCAAGATCGATTCTCGCCACCTGCCTTCGCTGCTCGCAAAAGGCGACTTGTTCGCCCGGCAGGGAGACCTGCGAGCAGCCGACTCCTTTTATCGCGCTGCCCTGAAGCTCGCGGCGACCATCCCGTCCTTGCCGGCGGAGTTGCGCCAAGCGCTTGGCCGCGCGCAGGCGTTGTCGCAGCAATTCGCGCGTAATTACGAATCTCACCTTCTCGCGGCGCTCGGCGCGGCCGGTTTAGGCTCCCCAGGGACGGAGCGATTCACCCACGCCATCGATCTGCTGCTTGGCCGGAAGCAAATTTATCCACAGCAACCGAAATATTTCTATTATCCGGAGCTGCCGCAGATCCAGTTCTTCGATCGCAGCGCGTTCCCATGGATAGTCGCCTTGGAAGGCGAGTTCGAGAGCATTCGCGCGGAAGCTTGCGCGGTGCTCGAGACGGGACGGGGCATCGAGCCGTACGTTCAGCGCGCCACGGATCGGCCAGCATCCGCCTTTGGCGGGTTGTTGGACAATCCCGACTGGGGCGCGTTCTTCCTGATCAAGGACGGTCTGACGGTCGCCGAGAATGCGGTGCGCTGTCCGCGGACACTGGCGGCGCTGCGCGATGTGCCATTGTGCCGGATCGACGGCCGCACCCCGTCCGTCCTATTTTCGCTGCTGCGCTCCGGGGCCCGAATTCCGCCGCACCACGGCTTCATGAACGCGAGACTGATCTGCCACCTGCCATTGATCGTGCCGCCGGGAGGCGCTTTGCGGGTCGGCAACGAGACCAGAGCCTGGCGGGAGGGCGAGATTTTGTTGTTCGACGACAGCATCGAGCACGAAGCATGGAACTCGAGCGGTGAGCTGAGGGCCGTGCTGATCTTCGATGTCTGGCGGCCCGAACTATCGGAGAAGGAGCGAGCTCTGGTGGCGGCAATGCTTTCGGCAATCAACGACTTCGACGGCGCGCGACGTAAATGGACCGAGTAACGCACCTCATCTGTGCGAGGTGTCCCGCATGCGGATTGACAGCGTCCCAGACCTCGAACATACTTTTACCGCAGAGCACCATCGGAGACGACGCGGATCGCTCCGAATGCGTGACTTGATAGGCGAACGATGTTCCTCCAGATCGAAAACTTTCTTACTGCGGCTGAAGTGCAGTCCGTTGTGGAGAGCGCGCGCCAGGCAAAGTTCATCGACGGCAGGCGCTCCAATCCGCACAACCCCACCAAGGACAGCGCGATTGGAGATCCCAGCGATCCGCCGGTGCAGAAGGCTGCACAGATCGCTCTCGGCGCGTTTCAGCGCAGCGAGCAGGCGCGAAACTTCTTGTTCCCGCAGCGCCTTGCCGTACCCTCACTGTGCCGCTATCAGGCGGGCATGAAGTACGGCCCTCACATCGACGCGGCGTATTTGCCGGTTGGTCCGCAACCCCTGCGATCCGATGTCTCCTGCACCATCTTCATCGCGAATCCCGGCGACTATCAAGGCGGGGAGTTGGTGGCTCACGTGGGATCGGAGTTGTTGCGCATCAAAGGGAACGCGGGATCCGCCGTCTTCTACCCGTCCACGACCGTGCATCAGGTCGCGCCGGTCGGGTCGGGCGAGCGCCTCGTCATCATCACCTTTATCGAGAGCCAGATTCCCGATCAATTGCAGCGGGACATGCTCTACTCACTGGGTGAGGTTCGTGCGCTCGAGGCGCTTAAGATGGACTGGCGCAATCGGATTCAGCTTGATTACGTGATTCAGAACCTGCACCGAATGTGGTCCACCTAGACCGTCGCCGTTGAGCCAGTCCTCCATGGCACGCGATCTCGAAGCCGACCATGCGACCCTGCGTGCCGTTTATCAAGCGGCGCAGGGAGGCGACCATGATCGGGCCGGATTGCTGGCGGACGCGGCTCTCGCTGATGGCCTCGAACATTCGCTGCTCCTCAACCTGGCAGCACTCAAGATGGAACGGCACGGCCGGTCGTCCGAGGCCCTGCGCCTGCTCGAGCGGGCGGTAGAGATCGCCCCCGGCGACGTGGGGTCCCGCAATGCGCTCGGTCTTTGCCTGCTGGGGCTCGAACGGCCTGCTGAGGCCCTCGAGCAATTCCAGGCACTTCTCGGGATGGACGACTCGTTGCCGTACGTCCACGCGAGCCGCGGCCGAGCGTTGCTGGCCCTCGGCGAGGTGACGGAGGCGGAAGCCAGTTATCGGCGCGCGCTGGAGATCGATGCCAATCAATGCGTGGCCCTGGCGGGGTTGGCGTACCTCTCGAGCAGCCGGGGCGCTTACCCGGAGGCGCGGGCATGGGCCGAGCGCGCGCTCGCGATACTGCCGGGCTTTCCAGATGCGGTGGTGAGCCTTGCCGCCGCGGAATTGGGCGAGCGGAAGGCGCCCGAGGCCGAGGAAAGGGTCCGAGTCCTGCTGGAGGACAGCCGACTATCTGCCCGCGAGCGCGCGTACGCCAACGGACTTCTCGGCGACATTCTCGACGCACGGCAGCGGCCGACCGAGGCCATCGCGGCATATACCGCATGCAACCAGGTGTTGCAGAGCCTGTACGCGGGGCGCTACGGCGGAGCAGAAAATGCGCTCGACTATGCGCGCGGACTGGCACGTTACTTCGAAGGCGCACGGCCCGAAACCTGGCAATCTCCCGCGCCCGCGAGCTTGAATGACTCCGGTGCGGTCGGACACGTCTTCATTCTGGGCTTTCCGCGCTCCGGCACAACGCTTCTCGAGGTCATCCTGGAGGGTCATCCGAACGTCATCAGTCTCGAGGAAAAGGAATCGTTGATCGACTCGGTGCGGGTATTCATGCGACGGCCGGAAGACCTTGACCGCTTGCCCCGGGCCACTCCGGCGGCGCTCGATGCGCTGCGGGCGGCCTACTGGCGCCGCGTCACGGCGGAAGGTGTCGAAGTGAAGGGCAAGATGTTCGTGGACAAAAATCCCCTCAATTCACTGAAACTGCCGCTGATCGCACGATTGTTTCCCGATGCGAAAATCGTGTTCGCGTGCCGCGACCCGCGCGATATCGTGCTGTCTTGTTTTCGTCATCGATTCAACATGAGCGCGCCGATCTACGAGCTGTTATCGATCGACGGAGCGGCGAGATATTACGACTCCGTCATGCAGCTCATGATCCGCTTCACCAGCCTATTGCAGCTCGATACATGCCTCGTGCGGCATGAGGATCTGGTGACCGAGTTCGCCCGCGAAATGAGGCGCATCTGTACCTTCCTGCGCCTCGAATGGTCGCCGGCCATGGGAGATTTCGCCTTGCGCAGCAAGAACCGGGGGGTGTTGACGCCGAGCACGGCGCAGCTGATGCGCGGTCTCAGCACCGAGGGGCTGGGTCAATGGCGTCGCTATCGAACGCACCTGGATCCCGTTCAGGAGACGCTCGATCCGTGGGTGACGCGTTTTTATTACGATCCGCGCTAACGTGCGCCGCTATCGAGAGGCGCATCCGGCAGCGTGAACCAGCAGTTGAAGGCGATCGTGATGCGTTCGCCGCGACCCTGAAACGGCTTCACATCGTGCAGCACCCACGACGGGAAAATGACGAGCTGCCCGGATTCGAGCTGGATGTTGGCGACCATGTACCCGTAAGGCAGCTGCATGTTGGCGATGCCGGCATCCATGTGCATAGCGCTCGTGATCATCGGATTGACGAAGCTGAGAAGACCCGAGTCCTCAGTGCCCGCTTCGGCCTGCCCACGATCGACACAGTAGACTCCGCTCCAAGAGGCGTTCGGATGGTTGTGCAGGCCGAAAAAGCCCCCGCAGCGCGTGACATGGAACCAACAATCGTTGTAGATCTGCAGGCGGCCCAGCGTTTGCGTGTCGTAGCGGTTTAGACCGCCGATGACTGCGAGCAGCTGATCCCAGCAGAACGCCTTCAGCTCCTGGATCGCCGGGTCCGGGTCGCGGAACAGATTGAAGTGGCTCTCGAACAGCGCGGCGTTGCGCTGGGTGAGCGGCCGCGGATTGGCTGCTGTCCCACCCTGCTCCGCCGCGAGAATGTAGTGCCTGAGGGCCGCATTGAGGCGCGCGTGCTCGGGATGCCGGCTGAACGAGAACGGTACGGCGAACATGTTGATGATTTCCGGTGAGGCCACATTCACTCCTTAGGATCATCCGGGCGGGGAGGTATACTTTACCAATGAACGTGCGATCGGCAGAGGCGGGCGTCAGCGCCGATGAACAGAGGGTGGCTGCGCTGATGGCCAACGTCGATCGCCTGATCGCCGAGCGCCGGGATGCGGAAGCGGAACGGCTCTATGGCGAGGCTGCCACAATCCTGCCAAGCCATCCCCTGGTGCTGCACGAGCGCGCACGGCGGCTAGCTCTGGGCGGGAACGCCGCGGCTGCACGAGCAATCTTGGAAAAGATCGTGGCCCAGGTGCCGGGCCACCTCCCGTTCTGGCTGAGTCTTGCCGCAGCCCTCCGGGTGCTTGGGCGTCGCGAAGAGGAGTTGGCCGCGCTCGAACGCGCGCTCGCGCTCGACGCCACCCATTTGGTCGTGCTGCTGCAGAAAGGGGCGGTGCTCGATCTCATGAACAAGCCGCGCTCGGCGGCGGCGATATATGGCCACGCGCTGCAGACCCTTTCGACGGGAACGCCGCTCCCTCCGGCCGTCGAGGCGCATGTCCGGCATGCCCGGCAAAGAGTCAACGCAGATGCGGCCGGCCTCGCCGAGGTGATCGATGCGCGGCTGCGGACGATGTCATCGCCCGAGCATGCCGGCGGCTCGCGGGCGCGCTTCGAGCGATGCCTGGATCGTGTACTAGGGCGCCGGCGCATCTTTACTCCTGAGCCGACGTTCATGCTGTTCCCTTATCTGCGCAACTACGAATTCTTCGCGCGCGAGCAGTTCCCGTGGCTCGCCAACCTCGAGGCAGCCACCGAGTCGATACGCCGGGAACTGCTGGAGGTACTTAGGGAAGACCAAGACGGAGTGGAGCCCTATATTGCCTTCAATGATGGGTTGCCGCTCAGGCAATGGCGGGAACTCAACCACTCGCGACGCTGGGGCGCGTATTTCCTCTGGAATCAGGGCCGGCGCGAGGAATCTCACCTGGCGCGGTGTCCACTCACCGCAGCGGCCCTCGCGGCCGTTCCGCAGGTGGATATTCCTGGGCGCGGTCCGACTGCCTTTTTCTCGATATTGGACACCCACACGAAGATTCCGCCGCACACCGGCGTGACGAATACGCGCTTGACCGTGCACTTGCCGTTGATCGTGCCGCCGAACTGCAGCTTTCGGGTGGGCGGGGAAACCCGCCCATGGCGCGCGGGCACCGCCTGGGTCTTCGACGACACCATCGAACACGAGGCCTGGAACGATTCGGACGCACCGCGTGCCATCCTCATTTTTGACGTTTGGAACCCCGAGCTCACTGCGCTCGAGCGCGACTTGGTGCGCGAAATGATCGCTGCGCTCGCAGAGTACTACGAAGCCGAGGGCGCGCTACCCGGGGTGGTCATTTGAGCGGTTTGCACGGGCTTGCGGCCCGGACCGCCGCGCTCGCGGCTCTTCTATTCTCGCTGCCGTGCGTCGCATCGGAACCTTTGGCGCCGCTGCTCGGCTGCCGTGCGCTGACGGACCCGACGGCACGACTCGCGTGTTTCGATCGCGAGTCGGCACACCTCGACGCGGCGCCCGTTGCACCCGCGGCGCCGGCGGCGGTTCGTCCTGCGCAATCCAAGGAGAATTTCGGCCTGCCCGACGCTGCGATCGCCAAGAAGGAGGTTGCGGCGGGAACGCGCGCTGCAGACTTGCCTGCCATCGATGCCCACATCACTCATGTTTCAGTGTCCGCCGACGGGCAGGCCACGTTCACCCTCGACAACGGCCAGGTCTGGCGACAACTACTGGCGGAAGGGGATCTTCTCGCCGCTCCAGGCGAGCCCGTTACCCTCTCGCGCGGTGTCTTTAACTCCTACTGGCTGCGGCTCAAAACCGGACGCGGTTGCAAGGTCACCCGCATTCGTTGATCGGCTCAGTCGATTCGAATCCCGGCGGCTTCGAGGCGTGCGCGCAGCGGCGCGAGCTGCGCTGCAAAATGCCGCCACTGGTGGACGGATGAATCGAAAAGCGGCTGACTGACTTGCACCGCACTGGCTGTGGTCGTCATCGGAGCCCGGCTGAGGTGAAAATCCAGACAAGACTGCTCGAACGGCAGATCCAGGTACTCAAGAAGGCGTTGGGTGGTCACGGGCTGTGCCGTCACGATGTCCTCGTAGGCGATGTCATGAATACGGCCCGGCAATACTCGATGCCAGTGAGACATGAGACGGCGGTAGCCGATATAGAAATCCGCGAGTTCCTCCAGGTCGTAGGCGAATGGAAACCCAGCATCAAATTGTGTCTTGTAGATGGCGTAGCAAGCCGCGAGCGGGTGGCGCGTCAGATGCACGATGTGGGCGTTCGGGAATGCGCGCAGTATGAGCGCGCAGTAAAAGAAGTTCGTGGGCTGCTTGTCCGAAAAGCGCACTTGTTCGCCGCGTTGCGGGAGCGACAGGATCAGGTAGTCGCGGGCAATTGATTCACCGTCGAATTGCGCGAGACTCGCGGCGAATTCTTGCCAGCTTCGTGTCTGAGCCGGGACTGCCCGGCCGATGGACCTGGCGATCGCCTGAGATAGGGCGGGCAGCTCGCCGGCGGAATGCACCTGGGAGTGACTGCCGGTGATTCGCTCGACGAGCGTGGTGCCCGTGCGGGGCAGTCCGACGATGAAAATCGGCCGTGCGCCGGTGGTATCGGGCCGCAGCGCCTCGATTTGCGGGAAGCCGGAGATGATCAAATCGATCACTGCGCTATCAATCTTGCCGTCGTAGTCGATTCGGGAGCGCTCGAGTTTGTTGCCGATAGCCAGGTGACGCCAGCTGGTGGTGAAATCGCCCAGATCCTCATGGCACTTCGCCAGCGCAAAATGCAGCGTGGCGGTTGCCTCGCCCGGCGCAGTTGCCAGCGCAGCTTCCAAGGCCGGGATCGAGTTGCGGTCCGTCGTCTGGCGGTGAAGGTAGACGAGCCCCTTCAGGGCCTCCGGATCCGAGGGCGAAAGGGCCAAAATAGCCTCATGATCGCGCGCAGCGAGATCAAAGTTACCGAGAAAGCGATGCATGATCGAGCGTTTCGCCAGTATCGAGGGGTTCTCGGGAGCTTGAGCGACGGCCCGGTCGTACACTGTCATGGCCTGTGCATACGCGCGCGCGTTGACCAGGAATTGCCCGACGGCGTCCAGCGCGCTTGAGTCCGCGCCTCTGCCGGCGGCGGCCTCGTCCGCGGCCGCAAGCGCTTCGCTCCGTCTACCCAGGGCCATCAAGCATTCCGCCTGCTGCAGACGGCACAGGCACTGCGCATCGCCGGAGTAGCTCACCAGGTACCGCTCGATCAGCGCGAGGGCAGCGTCCTTTTTGTCATCGCAGAGTTCCGAGATGCTGCCGAGTAGCCAGCCCGCGGGATGTGATGGCCACGCTGCCCGGCAGCGCGCCGCTGCGGCCGCTGCTGCCGCGAACTGTCCGCGAGCCATGAACGAGCGGATCTCGAACTCGAAATCAGCCAAGGAAAGTGTTTGCATCCCCGTCCGCACACCGTTTCAAACGATGCTTGAATGATACGCGAAGGTGCCTGTCGCGACGTCCAAGGTGCCCGAGGACTCTGCGCCGGGCGTTGTAGGTGAGCAACATGTGGGCGCCGACGATCTAAAGCCGGCTGCTCGGCTTTCCAAAAAAATGGGCGGCCGAGGGCGCGTTGCGACCTGCGTCGATGGATATGGATCATTCGCACTATGTTGTATGTGTCCAATATTGTGTTATATTTTTGCCATCGGTGAGAAGTTCGCAAAGAACGGCCGGCTGACGGGATGAAATGTAGCGATTACGCGACGACCTGAATCCAGCGGGGATTTGGGCGGCATTGGCATCAAGTCGTCATGGCCTGACCAAGCGGCGATTCACTTACATTTTTTGGCAACTCGTATTGCCTACAGGGAGAGCCATTCATGCTTCAGAACGACACTGGAAATCCTCGACTGCGGTTGGCGATTCGCGCTGCGCTCACCGGCAGCTCGTTGCTCGCCTCGTTCGGGGTTGCGAACGCGCAGCAGCAGGCCGCGGAGGCTACCGCCACCACCGGGCCCGCACTTGAGGAGGTCGTGGTCACCGGCTCGCGCATTTCCGTACCGAATCAGACCTCGATCAGCCCGGTTACTTTCGTCGGCAGCGATGCCATCCAAGAGAGCGGTGTGACCCGCGTCGAGGACCTCCTCAACCAGATGCCTCAGGTATTCGCCGATCAAGGCAGTACCGTGTCGAACGGCTCGGATGGCACGGCTACCGTCAATCTGCGCGGCCTGAATCCGAAGCGCACCCTCGTCCTGGTCAATGGCTTTCGGCTGGGACCGGGCGATCCGGCAGGCGTTCCCGGCGCCGCCGGTGTGGCCGACATCAACATGATTCCGGTCGAATTG
>Ga0182015_10008022_pt1 | contig 10160 bp, 7 predicted proteins | sample 712P3MmetaG_FD_120478 | JGI IMG/M metagenome (GOLD analysis project Ga0182015, IMG submission 120478) | Permafrost microbial communities from Stordalen Mire, Sweden - 712P3M metaG | ecosystem: Environmental > Terrestrial > Soil > Wetlands > Permafrost | place: Sweden: Stordalen | collected... | reverse complement strand
TCGGTGATCGGCAGTTCGGAGACGAGCCATACATCAGCTCCAATATCCGCTTGGCGGACAGCATCGAGAGTCCCTCCCGCCAGCGGTCCTGCAATGGCGATGGTGGGACCCACACCCATCAGCAGATGACGCCAAGCAGCAAATGGAGACGGCGTAAACCATTCCGGTTGCTCCGAAAGGCCGAGGCGCAAGTACGCAGGATGGTCTGCCCGCATGAGATATCGGATGACCTCGCTCACATCACGATCAAATGCCGGAAGATAGACGCGCATGCCCAGAAGGGAAAGTAAGGCGCCGTAGTCTTCGATGGCGTGATGAGTGCTGCCCATGACGCCGTATCCGTAACCGCCGCCATTTCCGACCAGCATTACCGGCATCCGGTGCAAGCAGACGTCATTCCGAATCTGCTCAAAAGCACGCGCATAGAGAAAAGGTGCAATGCTGTATACCCATGGGCGGAATCCCTCTTTCGCAAGACCTGCTGCAACTGAAACCATATTCTGCTCGGCTACACCCGCGTTGATAAATCGCTCGCCCATTTTACGGCGAAGCGGCTCGAGCGCTTGGAATCCAAGGTCGCCGGTGAGAAACACGAAAGCTGGATTGGCAGCTAACTCTTCGAGAGCGCTGCAGAACGCCTTGCGCATAGGCTAGTTAATTCCTCGACGGCCTGCTGATAGGACTCCGGTGAGAGCGGCAGATAATGCCATTCAAACAAACCCTCCATGAAAGATATGCCGTGTCCCTTCGTCGTCTTTGCTACAACGACCATGGGACCATTCCCTTCTTGGTGCAGAGCCGCTGTGACAGCTTCGAGATCATGGCCGTCCACCTCGACGGTGGGCAGGCGAAACGCCCTAAACTTATCGGCCAGAGGTTCCAGATCGGCGATGTCGGAGGTCGTTCCGAACCCTTGCAGGCCGTTTAGGTCGACGATGAGTGTGACATTCAAGCGATGATGACGACTGAATATCAGAGCCTCCCAATTCGACCCCTCATTCCACTCACCATCGGAGGTCAGGCAGAAGAGCCTCCCCTTCCCGCTATTCAATTTTTTCGCCAAGGCAAGGCCGGCGGCAAGACTAAGCCCGTGCCCAAGGCTGCCGGTGGCAAAAGGAATCTCGGGGATACTATTAACCGGAGGGTGTCCGCTTAAGCGAGTTCCGTCCATGTGAAAGGTTTTCAGATCCTCGTCGCTGAGGAGTCCCAGGGACCAAAGTGTGACATATAAAGCGCCTGCGGAATGTCCCTTGGACAAAACGAATCTGTCGAGAGGCCCGAGCACATTGTGGTAAAGGGCCATCAGGATGTCAAAACAAGATAAATTTCCGCCGATGTGACCGACCTTGCTCTCATAATGCATTTGGACCAGGCGGAGGCTAGCCTTTAGGAGCAACTCAGGAGTCAGGTGCATATTAGCGCCAGAATTCAGGCCCAATTTCGCATACCCCGAAAAAGACATAACCTACCGGGCTGTCATAGTAAGATATAGCAATGCGCTTTGAAAGCAGTTCATCGGCTTGGCGTCCCAACGATGCCTCAGCATGCATCGATTCCATTACCGTGTCGTATTAATTATAGCCTATAGCCGGAATGTCCGGGGAAATCCATACGTAGACAAGCGCGGCGATCGCGTGGACGGTGATTTTACCCTTGCTTCCGGGAGCAGTGTCATAGGAAATTACCCCACCGTGGAAATTCCCCTAGAAGGGTCGCCGTACCGAAGCGTGATTCTGGTGGTTTCACTCCTGATCCTGGGAGGATTGCTGCAGCATGGCATTCGCCGGACGCTTGCGCAGAAGGACAGCGAATCGACTAATTTTGAACAGATCCAGAAGGCGGCGCGGCTCGAACCCAGCAACGCGGAATACTGGGATCTCCTAGGACGCTTTAAGGAGCTGGATTTCGAGCGGCCCGACATCAGCGCTGCGATCCAATATTTCAACCGCGCCGTACAGCTCAGCCCGCGCAGCTCCGCGTATTGGATTGATCTCTCCTCCGCCTACGAAACGGCGGGCGACGCCGCGCACGCGCGACAGGCGTTGGATACGGCACGCGGCGTCTATCCTGCATCGGCGGAAGTGGTGTGGGAATACGGAAACTACCTGCTGCGTCAGGGTGAGTTCGATGCCGGGCTGGCGCAGATCCGCCAGGCCATTCGCATCGATCCATCCCTGTTGCCGCTGGCTATTTCGCGGTCGTGGCGGGCCAACGGAGACGTGAATCAGCTACTCGATCAAATGCTGCCGGTGGACATTGATGCCTATTTCCAGGCGCTCGACTTTTTCGCGTCGATTCGTGAGGTGGATCCGGGCATGACGGTGTGGCGTCGAATTCTGGCGATGCAACAAACATTCCCGTTGGCTAGGTCCTTTCCGTTTATCGAGGAGTTAATCCGGGAGGACCGGACCGCGGAAACGCGCGAAGTCTGGCGCGATGCGGTGGCCAGGTCCGGACCAGTAAGCATGGGCGGGGCGTCCTCACTGGTGTGGGATGGCAGCTTCGATCAGGACTTCGCGAACGGCGGTTTGGGCTGGCGAGTGACGGACCTGGTAGGAGTTTCGAGGGAATTCGATACCAAAGTTTTCGTTTCGCCGCCGCGCTCCCTGCGGATTGATTTCGGGGGAGCCTCAAACCTCGATTTGTGCGAGCCGAGCCAGTTTGTTCCCGTCGAACCGAACCGGAGCTACCGCTTTCAGGCCAGTTTACGCACGGATGTGATCTCGACGGAGAGCGGAATTCGCTTCGCCGTTTTTGACCCTCAACACACCGGCGCCCCCGATCTGCTGACGCCAAGTGTGACCGGCACCAATGAATGGATGACCCAGACGGGAACGATCACTGCGGGTCCATCGACGCATTTCCTGGACATCTGTGTGCGCCGCCGGCCCAGCCGGTTGTTTGAAAATCGGCTGAGCGGCACCGCCTGGGTGGACGATATTTCGTTAAACCCGGTCGAAACCCCGGCGGGGGCTTCTGACAAATGAAGCTTCTGCGAACCGGGATCTGCGCGGTAATTGTTTTTTCGGTGCTGGCGTATGGCACGGTAGAGGTGTGGTCAGCCTCGGTACTGGAAATATCGGCGGCCTTGCTGCTGGTGCTGTGGGCGTTGTCGTTAGTGGGCGGGTCCGTCAAGACAGTTCATTGGAACCCGTTGAACTGGCCGCTGCTGGCGTACCTGGGCGTGGGTCTGATCCAACTGGTCTTTCGGACTTCGATGTCCCCGTTTTTTACCTGGGCGGAGTCGCTGAAGCTCTTTGCATGCATGCTGATCTTCTTCGTGATGGCCCAGGCCTTCCGGGAGCGAAAAGACTTCGAGTATTTGGCCGCATTCCTGATGACGTTTTGCTTCGGTGTGTCGCTGCTCGGGATCGCGGAATTCTTCACCGCCAACGGGAAGCTGTATTGGACGAGGTCCACCCCGGGCGACGTAGCGTTCTTTGGACCCTACGTGAACCCGAACCACTTTGCGGGCTTCGTCGAGCTGTTGCTACCCATGGGTATGGCGCTGCTGGCGATGCGCGGGGTGCGCCGCGACCTGATCCCGCTGGCCGGGCTGTTTACCGTTTTGCCCGCCGGAGCGCTGATTATGAGCGGCTCCCGTGGCGGAATCCTGTCACTCCTGTTCGAGGTCGGATTGTTGATGTTTGTGACGTGGAGCCTGCGCGCGCGAAAGTCCCGGCTGGGAACCTTCGGGTTCTTCGTGCTGGGGGTGCTCGCGCTGGTGGGGTGGCTGGGAGCCGGAAGAGCGGTGGAGAAGTTCTCACACGTGAAGGCGGGTGAGGTGACGCTTGCCCGCAGGTGGTCGATGGTCAAAGGCGCCAGCGACATCTTCCTCGCGCATCCCATCGTCGGGACCGGCCTGAGCACGCTGGTGCTGGCTTTCCCCCAATACGAAAACAGCTACGATGCGCGGGTGGTGGACCATGCGCACAACGACTACATCGAGATTCTGGCGGACACCGGGATCCTGGGTGGATTGTGCGCCCTCGCTTTCCTGATACTGTTGTTCCGCCAAGCGATCGCGAAAATCGAGTCCGAACAAGGGCATTTCTCTCGCGCCTACCACGTGGGGGCACTGATCGCATGCAGTGGCATTCTGCTGCACAGTTTCGTCGACTTTAACCTGCATATTGCAGCGAATTACTTGCTCTTTCTGATCAATGCCGCCCTGGCGACGTCCCCCGTATTCGGATCCGCCACATCACGGCGGGGACCGAGACGAGTGGGAATCGAGCGCAATTAGGACGAGAACCGACACGGAACCGGGTTCCATTTTGGGCTAGCACACTGACCAAAATGGGAACAAGTTTCAGTTCGCAATCCTCCGACTAGTTACCTTAAAATAATAGACTTAGTCGAAATCCAAGGTGGCGGCCACCGCGTAGTTCTGGTACTTTACCAGCGGGGGATTTCCTAGGTTGACACTCTGAGTATGGGGGGTCATATTGGATTTGGGGTTAAAGCTGTCAATGAACGAGTTTCCTCGCATGCGCGTCTTATCTGCCAGAGCCTCAGCCCGTTGGCTTATTGTGTTGCTCGCGATCACCATGGGGCGGGCATACGGCCAGCAAAAAACAACTTCCGAACCTCCGGAAATCACCACCACTCAAGCCAATGACAAAATCCAGCAACTCGCGGCGCTGCGCCGTCAACAGCCTGTGGAGATCCAAATCGGCAGCGGCGATGTCCTGCATATTGAAGTGTTCGACGTTCCCGAACTGACCCGCGATGTCCGCGTGGACCCCACCGGAATGATCAGCCTCCCATTGATTCCGGGCAAAGTACAGGTGGCGGGATTGACCCCGTTTCAGGCGCAAGACAAGGTTGGCGGTCTGCTGCAACAGAATGGACTGGTGTCGCATCCGGAAGTATCGGTGGTAGTTAAGGAACAGAACAGCCAGCCGGTGATGATAATCGGAGCGGTGGGTCACGTTCAGGTGCTGCAACTGGTAAAGCCCACCACGCTACTGGAGGTTCTGGCTGGTTCCGGGGGAGTGGCGGATGACGCTGGGGCGGTAGTGTTGGTAGTGCGGCGTTCGCCGCTGGCGACAGCGGTTACCGCGACTGCACCCGGAGACGTGGCCACGAAAGTATTGCCACCGGCCGGGACGCCGGGAACTCCGGAAACGACAGATCTGAAAGATGTGCAGGGCAGCGATGCTGCGGCGCCGGAAATTGCCGAGGTGAACGAAGCTGGTTCGCAAACGATCTCGATCCGGTTAAAGGATTTGTTGGACTCCGGGGATCCGACCTTCAACATTCCGGTGTACGGGGGAGACATCGTCAGTGTCCCGCGATCGGGAATTGTGTATGTCGCCGGGGCCGTACAAAATCCGGGCGGATACGTACTGCAAAGCCGCGGGGAACAAGTGACCGCGCTGAAAGTGGTGGCGCTGGCGCACGGCCTCAGCGGTACCGCCAAATCAAACGACGCAGTGATTGTTCGCAAGAATACGGACACCGGACAGACCCAACAAATACCGGTCAGATTGAGAGACATCATGAGGCGTAAGATCGCCGACGTGCGCCTGATGCCGAACGACATATTGATCGTGCCGGATAGCTTAGGTCTGAAGGCGCTCTACAAAACTGGCGAACTGGCCACCGTGGTGGGAACGGGCCTATTGATTTATCGTCACTAGACCCGGGCGTTTCCGAATTCTCAGTTCATCGATCAGGCCTGATATTCCGAGGAGAGAATGGAAGAAGCAAACCGATTAACGTTGCGAGACCGAAGGCCGGAACCGCCGCTGGCGGTGATCCCTACGCCATCGATCACCGGGACGGCGTGGGACCAACTGCCGCGGCAACCGCACCTGCTGGATTACCTGATCATCCTGCGCAAGCATCAGTGGCTGATCGTGACGTTCTTGCTGACCGTGGTGACCATTGTGACCATCGCCTCGCTTAAGATGAAGCCGGTATATGTAGCGGCAGCTCGGGTGGAAGTGGACAAGGAATCACAAAATACGCTTCCGTTCCAACAGGCCGATCCGTACGAGGAATTGGAAGACACCGAAAATTATCTAGAGACCCAAGTCCACATCCTGGAGAGCGAGACGCTGGCACTACAGACCATTCGCTCCATGGATCTGGGGCGATACCCCGAATTCGGAGGTGAATCGGCCGGTCCGAACGCGGGCCGAGCCGGCCCGCTTAAGCGTCCAGCGATTCTGGGTGCGTTTCTGGGCAGCCTGGCGGTGAAGCGGGTGCCAGATACCCGGTTGATTGAAGTCCAGTTTGATGCCGGTGATCCGCAACTGGCGGCGGCTATCGTGAATACGCATCTCCAGAATTTTATCGAACAGAACTTCCGGAGCCGTTACGACGCGACGACCCAGGCATCGAACTGGTTAGCGTCGGAATTGGAAGAGCTGCGGATCAAGGTGGAGAAGTCCGAGGATGCGCGCATCGCGTACGAGCGAGCGAACCAAATTTGGACCATCGATGAAAAGCAAAACATCACCGGGCAGAAACTCGGAGACGTGAGCAAGGCCCTGACCGATGCGCAGACGGATCTGGTTCAGAGGCAGGCGTTCTATCAACTGGCGCACGCCGGAAACGTGGATTCGATGCCCCAAGTTCAGGAGAGCCCCCTGGTTGGGCAACTGCAGCTTCACGTCACCGACGCCCAGTCGCAATACGACGAAGCGCTGAGCCAATTTGGACCAAACTATCCCAAGGTCCAGCGGCTGGAGAAGAACAAGAAAGAGGCCGAGGACGCGCTTGCCCGTGCGAAGCAGGCCATAGTGGTAGTGGTGGAAGGACAGTACCGGGCGGCGCGCGACCGCGTGGATTTGTTGACCGAGACGCTGAACCAGCAGAAAAGCGACACCAACGATCTCGCCGAGAAACTGGTGCAATATAACGTCCTGGTTCACGAGGCCGATTCGAACAAGCAGTTGTACGACGGCTTGCTGCAGAAGCTGAAGGAAGCCAGCATCAGCGCGGGACTGCGGTCTAGCAACATACGCATCGTCGATCCGGCGCTGGCGCCATCGACTCCGTCGCGTCCGCAAAAGGGCCGGAATATTTTGATGGCGTTCCTTGTGGGTTTGATCGGAGGGGTGGGCTTGGCGTTCTTTCGAGAGTATCTGGATAACACGGTGAAGTCGCCGGACGATATCGAAAATCTGGCCGGGCTGCCCTCGCTGGCGGTGGTGCCGGCAATGCCGAACATGAACGGGCACCATAGAAACACGCCGCGGCTGGTGAAGGACGTGACCGACGACGGAACCAACGCGCGCATCGAGTTAGTGTCTTACAACCAGCCGAAATCGCAGGTTTCGGAAGCATTCCGCGCGTTGCGCACCTCGCTGTTGCTCTCCCAGGCCGATCATCCGCCCCAAGTGATATTGGTGACCAGCGCGCTGCCGCGCGAAGGGAAGACCACCGCAGCGGTAAACCTCGCGGTCACACTGGCGCAATTGGGAGACCGCACGCTACTGATCGATTCGGACTTGCGGAAACCGGGCGTCCGGCGGGCGTTGAACCTGACCATCCCACGGGAGTTGGGATTGAGTTCGTATCTGGCAGGTGTTGCATCGTTGGATGAGGCGACCGTGACGCACCCGGCGATTCCCAACCTGGTGGCGTTGACGACCGGACCGGTGCCCCCGAGTCCGGCGGACTTGCTATCGTCGATGCGCATGCGTGAGGCGATTGCCGACCTGCGCAACCGCTATAAGTTCATCGTGATCGACTCACCGCCGGTGATGGCGGCAACCGACGCGGTGATTATCTCCGCGCTGACCGACGGCGTGCTGCTGGTGGTACGCAGCGGAGAGACGCCCAAGGAAGCGTTCAAGCGAACCCGCGATTTGCTGGCGGGGGTGAAATGCCGGCTGCTGGGCGTAGTGCTCAATGCGGTCGACGCGAATGCTCCCGATTATTACTATTCGTATCGCTACTATCCATACGCCTACGGTTACGGTTACGGAGAAGAGAGCCATCGCATGGCCGAACCTCCCGGCAGCGACCGAACCAAAGTGCCAACCAATACACCATCCTAGGGAGTACCCATTGCGGAATTTAATCACCGGCGGAGCAGGGTTCATCGGGTCGCACCTTTCCGAGGCGCTATTGGCACGGGGAGACGAGGTGACGATTCTGGACGACCTCTCGACAGGCGGGGTGGAGAATATTCGCCATTTAAAAGAGCACCCTAGGTTTCGTTACTACTTCGATGGCATCGAGAACCGTCAACTCTTGGCGGAATTGGTGGATGAATCGGACACCGTTTTCCACCTTGCGGCCGCGGTTGGCGTACGGCTGATTGTGGAAAGCCCGGTGCGAACGATCGAGACCAACGTGAACGGCACGCAACTGGTGCTGGAGGCGGCGACCAAGAAGAAGAAACTGGTATTTACCGTATCCACTTCCGAAGTGTACGGAAAAAGCGAGAAGGTTCCCTTCCACGAGGACGCTGACCTGGTACTCGGACCGACTAGTAAGTGCCGCTGGAGCTACGCAGCCTCAAAAGCGTTGGACGAATTTCTGGCGCTGGCCTATTGGCGCGAAAAACGGCAACCGGTGATCATCGCGCGGCTGTTCAACACCGTGGGACCGCGGCAGACCGGACGATACGGAATGGTGATACCGAATTTCGTGCGCCAAGCGCTTTCGGGTTCGGCCATAACGGTCTACGGCAACGGTCAACAGTCGCGATGTTTCTGCGATGTGAGTGACTGCGTGGAAGCAATCCTGCGGCTTGCCGCGACGGACAAAGCGGTGGGGGAAGTGGTGAATATTGGAACGGATCAGGAGATTTCGATCGAAGGGCTGGCGAAGATGGTGAAGCAGCAGGCGAGAAGCGATTCGCCGATCACGTTTATGCCTTACGAACAAGCCTATGAGCCTGGTTTCGAAGATATGCCGCGCCGTGTGCCGGCGCTGGGGAAGCTCGAGCGCCTCACGGGCTTCCTGCCGTCGAAGACCCTGCCGCAGATATTGGATCGCGTAATCGAAGATATGAAGAAGAACGGTTCAGCGCAGTTGGTGCGCGAGCGAACCGCGGCCAAGACATCCGGGCCGCGCCAACAGCCCGGAGCAATCGCCTGATTACTCCGTTGCCCGCACTCGCTGTGCAGGGCGCTTCGATCGTACTCCCGAACGCCAATAGCCCGGATCGCGACGCGAGCGGAGATTATTATCCAATCATTCGTCCGGACGGAGACACACTATGCCCGTGCGTCATCGCAGGTTAAGATGGCGCCATGAGCGAGCCCATGAATGAACCGGTGCGCCGACCTAAGCTTTCCGTGGTAATTCCCGTGTACAACGAAGCGAAGACGATTCAAGAGATTTTGCGCCGTGTGGCCGCGGTGGCGATCGATAAGGAGATCGTGGTCATCGATGACTTTTCTACGGATGGTACGCGGGACGTCCTGCGACGCCTGGATGCGGGTGGAGGTCCGGTTTCCAGCCAGCCACTGAGCCCGGCCGCGGGCCTTGCGGGCGCCAACCTGCGAGTCTTCTATCAGGACCGAAATCAGGGGAAAGGCGCGGCTTTGCGGCGCGGGTTTGCCGAAGCGCGGGGAGAAATCGTCCTGATTCAAGACGCCGATCTCGAATATAATCCCGAAGATTACGGGGCGCTGCTCGATCCGTTCGAGCGGGGGTTGGCGTCGGTGGTGTACGGAAGCCGATTCAGCGGGGGCGCTCACCGCGTGTTGCTTTTTTGGCATTCGGTGGGCAACTGGTTTCTGACGCTGCTATCGAATATGTTCACCAACCTCAATCTCACCGATGTGTGGACTTGCTACAAAGCATTCCGCCGAGAGGTACTCGAGACCATCGTGATTCGGGAAGACCGCTTCGGAATTGAGCCGGAAATCACGGCGAAAGTGGCGCGAGGGCAATGGCCGATTTTCGAAGTGCCGATTTCGTATGACGGCCGGACGTATGCAGAGGGAAAAAAAATTACATGGAAAGACGGAGTCCGGGCGCTGGTGTGCGTTATTCGCTACAACCTATTTGATAGCCGTCCCTGATCTATTATGGCGTTCGCCAAAAAACTCAGCAAACCTGAAAAGCTAATGTGTGCGCTGTTTTTGCTCACCCTGCCCTTGATCAATCCGTGGGTGCGGGGGGACGGAGTGGGGTACTACGCGTACGCGCGGGCGATTTTGATCCAGCACAATCTGGATTTCCGGAGC
>Ga0182015_10008021_pt1 | contig 10161 bp, 10 predicted proteins | sample 712P3MmetaG_FD_120478 | JGI IMG/M metagenome (GOLD analysis project Ga0182015, IMG submission 120478) | Permafrost microbial communities from Stordalen Mire, Sweden - 712P3M metaG | ecosystem: Environmental > Terrestrial > Soil > Wetlands > Permafrost | place: Sweden: Stordalen | collected... | reverse complement strand
ATCAAGAAGCCAAAAAGCGCCTCGATCAACTGCGCTGACGAGGATCAGTATTAGATCCCTAACCGCTGCTTGAGCGCGCGCACCCGATCGCGCGACACGGTGAGCTCGGTGTGTTTGGAATCCTTCAATCGCACCATCATCCTTCCTGCGAACCAGGAATGCAGCTCTTGCACGTGATCCACATTGACCAGTGACGCGCGATGGACGCGAACGAATCTTCCAGGGTCGAGCTTCTGCTCCAGCTCCTGGATGGTATAGTCCACCGCGTAGTTCTTTGCGCCCGTGGCTGCGTAGGTGAGTTTGTCCGAGGCGAAAAAATGCGTCACTTGTCCGAGATCGATGAACTCGATCCGTTCGCCGACCTTGGACGCAACGCGGTCCGGATAGGCCGGCGATTTCACGGCCCCGGCGGCCGCGGTCAGCCGCTCGATCAGCTCAGTCATTCCTGGAGGAGCCGCGGCGCTTCCGCGCAGACGCTCGATCTTGTCCAGAGCGCGATCCAGGTGCACGGCTTCTATGGGCTTGAGCAAATAGTCAACCGAGTTCACGCCAAAGGCTTCGAGCGCGTAGCGATCATAGGCCGTGGTGAACACCACCCAAGGCTGCGGCTGAAGATGAGTTAGCATCTCGAAGCCGGTCATCCCGGGCATTTCGATATCGAGGAAAAGGATGTCGGGTTTCGCTTCGAGAATGGCGGGCACGGCTTCGACCGGGTCCGTGCTTGTGCCCACCACTTGCACCCGCTTGGTCACGCCGAGCATCCGCTGAAGGCGCTTCAGAGCGAGCGCTTCGTCATCAACCAGAAATGCCCGCATGTCCATAGGTCACATAGGAGTGACAGCTTGAGGAACCGACAAGATCAAGTTGTTGCGCCCGCCCACACGCTGCAATACCAGAGCCGCCCGGTCTCCGAACAGCGCCGACAATCGGTCTTTCAGATTGTCGAGCCCGTGGCCGGAGGGCGCCGATTCAAGCTGGAACGCCGGGCCGGAATCCGAAACCTCGACCCGGCAAAGACCGTGCGCGCTCGCGCAGGTGATACGAATCTCGCCGCCGGCGCGGTCCGTCGCGATGGCGTGCTTGACGCTGTTCTCCACCAACGTCTGCAGCGACAACGGCGGGACGCGGGACTCGTTCAAGTCAGCGGGAACATCGATTTGATAGCGCAAGCGGTCGCCAAAGCGGGCGCGCTCGATATCCAGATAGTCGGCGACAATCTTAAGCTCGCTCGCGAGCGGCACCAGGCCCGATTGATTGGCGTCCAGCGAGAAGCGCAGCAGCGCGGCCATCTGCTCCACCAGGCGTTCGGCGCGGGCCGGGTCCTCGGGAATTAGCGAGGAGATGGAGTTCAGCGTGTTGAACAGAAAATGCGGATGGATCCGCGACTCCAGCGAAGCCAACTGTGCTTCCGTCGCCAGCTTGAGCGCGCGCTCGCGCTCCAGTTCCTTGGTGCGTAGCTCGAGAGTTGTTTCCTCCAGCCGTTCGCGCAGCGTGCTGTAGACGCCAATCGCAAGCCCGGCGCCAATGGTTATTAAGACAGCGAGCTTGAGCGATCCAAGAAACTCTGGCCAAAAGTGATCGATAGGCTCCCAGTGCAGGCCGACGAAGATGAGGCCGGCCAACAAGGCGCCCGTGACACAAGCGGCAAGCATCGCAGTCACGCGCGCGCTCCAGCGAAGCCATTGTGGGTACGCGCAGGTTCCCATCCACACCTTCGGAATGAGGAGGAACGCAATGCCGCCGATGCAGTTCGAATAGATCCAAGAGAAACGGAAATCTTCGAGGAGACGATGCCACGTTATGCCCGGATTCAGCGCGAAAAGCAGAATCGGCGGAATGAGCGCAATGGCCGAATCCCAGAGTACGACCTTGAGGATGCTGGTGCGATAGGTTCGCGTGTCCATGAATGGCCTGCCCTTATCTTACTTCTGCCGTGCCAGTGTGGCAGCCCAGACAGCCGGCCTGCCGGGGCGTTAACGTCTTGGTCTCCAGCCACGTTGCCGCGGAATTAGCGTAGGGTGTGCCGGGCAGGTCCTTTTGAATGCGCTCGAACCACTGCTGCGCCTTGTCTTGCTGGCCCAGTCGGGCGTACGCATCGGCCATGCCGATCATGAGCTCGCCGCTCTTATGCGTGCCGAGATGGCTGAGATCAGGGCCCTGGACGGAGTACGCTTTCTCGTAGTCACTCAGGCCCTTTTCGATTAAAGGGCGGGCCGCCTCTGCATTGGGCAGATATTGGGAGGCAACCAAAAGCACCGCGCCGCGAACGATGCGGACACCGAGATCATTGGGCGCCATGGCCTCGGCTTGGTCCATTTCGTCCAGGCCGCGCTGCCACAGTGCGGCGCCGTTTTGCTGGTCGCCCTTTTGGAATGCTTCACGGGACTGGCTGACTAGGCCCATGCCGTGCCAGACCAGGGCTTCCGGCTGCTTCGGATCGCTCGCCAGGATCTCTTCGCAGATCTTCATGCCCTTCTGGAGTGAAGCGGCGTCGCCCGCGAGACCGGCGAAGAAGTAGTTGCGGACCTTCATGTCGAAACGATCCTGACTCAGGAGGACGCCGGCGGTGAAGATGAGCACGGCGGCGATGGTTGTCTTTTGCAGTTTCATTGGGTGCTCCTTACGAATCCAGATTAAGCGCCAAGCTGCGGATTCCGAGCGAGGTTCGGATGAGGGGTCAAAAAAACGGATGAGTCGTATGGAAGGGGAGACGGAGAGACGCCCTGTACCAGGCTAGACGCCCTGAACGCGATTGACCGGCTATACGTGGATGCCGTATAGCGCTGAACATCTCGAACACCGGAGCCAAGAGACGAACCGACTCAACTTGGCACTCAATGCCCGGCCGGCGGAATGAGGACCCTACCCGTGGACTTCCAGGTGCACAAACCCGGGAATGCTCGCGGGCTGATTCCCGAGAAACACGATCCGCCGCGTTTTGGGGAACGGCAGGCCGGATTGGATGGCGCGCGAATAAAGACCAACTTGCCGAAGAATCCCCCGATAAGTTTCGTCCTGCGTATCCAGGAACGCGATCTTCGAGAGAAAGCCCGCGCCCCAACCGAGCGGAAGAATGCAGCCTCGCTTAGCTTCGCGAACAGCCGTCAGGCGAGCTTCGAGCTGCTCGATGGTCGATTTCAGCAGAGCCAGGCCGGTCCACGCGGCGTACTGCTTTTGGATGTGCAACAACCGCTCGGTGTAGCTGTTCACCAGCTCGAACATGGCTCTGGCATCCATCGGCGCGCGGCGGCGTAGGGCCTTGCCAATTTCGGGCTGCGAGAGAAATGCGTTCTGACGCCACTCGCCCTCGAAGACCGCGCCGGGCTCGGCCATTTCGGCGAACGTAGGCGTGCTGTCTTCGGCCCGCTTCACGTTGCCGCGCGGAGTCTGCTTCCAGGCCACTTCAAACTTTCCGCCGCCGCGAGCTTCGAGCGTGGAAGTGCGCAGCAGGTAAATCTTGAACGTGGTCGCCGCAACGCTCTTTGAGTCGTACGCGGAGATCACGCGCAGCGGGTCGGCGCTGGCCGCTCCGAGTGCGGATTCTTCGACGGAATTCGCGGGGTGGCGCGGCAGACGGCCCTCCGAAGTGCTGCGCTCGGCAAGATCGGTGAGCATGCGCGCGGTAACGCGGCCGTGGATGACGCCCGTGCGGAACGCCCCTTTGATCGCCGTGCCGGGAAGGTACGGGCCGCTCGGACCGATGCTGAAGGTCGGGATAAACAAATGCTCGGCGTGCGTTCTCTCCCAATATTGCGTCGAGCTCGGATGTTCAAACGGGATGCGTCGGCCGGCGTAGTTCTGCGCGAATCCGCCCCAAGAGCTGAAGTCGAGCTTGTCGGCCTTCTTCAATTGCGAGAGATAACCTTCCAGCCGCGGACCCTTCGCCAGCAGGCGGAAGATGCGCCATTGATCGAGAACATTGACATGGTCCTTCCAGACCATGTAGTCGATGGGAGAGAGTCTCTGGCCGTCGCCGACGAGCGTTGGCGTGAGACACGTCAGACGATAGTTCATGCGGCAACCCGCCAGGGAATGGGAACCGTCACCGCGAATCCGGAGCGATACACCGGATGCGGAAACCCAGCAGGGGCCACGTTGCTCGCGGCTCCCAGCAGTTCGTTGGCGGCCAAAAGCACGGAGCCCTCGGCGATCATGTTCGTAGGCTGTTTCGGCTCGCCCCACCGCGCCCGGCTTTCGATGCGGCCGCGCCGCGAAACGGTGATGTAGCTGCCGCGCTTCCAATCCACCGAGTCGTTTTCCGATGGTGTGTAGAGCGAGAGCAGCCAGTGTGCGCGTTCGATTGGTTGCTCCAGCGCGGGCGCTTGTGGCGGCGTCCAAGGCTGCCACTCGGGCGCTTCCGAACGGCCCCAGCCGCGCGAGCGTTCGCCACCCAAACCCGAATCGGCCAGCAGCAGCAGCGCGCTCCGGACGGGCGCTTCCCACTTCACGGCGGCATCGCTGTCAGCGAATTGAACGATGGTCCAGAGCCCAGCATCGCGCGCGAATTCGAGACACGCCGTGGAATGGACCTCAACGCCCGCATGGTGCAGCCGGTCCACTCCGGCACTGGAACGCAGCGCCACGCGGAACGGGCCCCGGCCGTGCGACCCGGACGGTGTCAAGCATTCGCTTTCGCCGTCCACCGCCCAGCGGTCGTCATCGATCGCTTGATCGGAGAGCAGCGCTTGGATCACCGGCAGCGGAACGAAGTGCGCGCCCTTGTAGCGGACCTTGGTGGACTCGGGCGGCGGCCAGAGGCTGCGCGGGGGCACGACGAACATCGTGTCGCCGATGAATGGAAAGAAGGAGCTGAAGCGCACCGCGGGACTCGACGCAGTGGCGGTGGCCTCCAGCCAAGCATCGGCCAGGCCGAGCTGCGACATCGCCGAACACACCGCGGAATAAAAAGCATCGCTGTGATAGATGAGATCCACGCGATCACGCGCGCCCGAATCGGGGCCGAAGCGCCATGGGCCCATCGGGCGGAATCGCACCGCAAAGCTGGTAGCCTGGGACATCCCGAATGACATGCCTACTCGGCGAGTTTCTCCGCAAAATCGGCCGCGGTGACAAGCGACTGCACCGCAGCGGAGTCGGCGCCAGTCAGCAGCTCTTGTTCCGCTGCGCCGGACGCGTAGAAGCCGCGGCTACGCCAGGTGAGCTTCACGCTGGAAAGCGCGACGCGCCCGTTGCCGCGCGAACCTCCGCCGCCCAGACTATCGTCTTCGAGCAAGCGCAAGCCTTCGATCAGACGCGGCAGCAGCTCGCGGTCTTCGGCGCACAGCACGTCCAGCACGATGCGAAAGTGAAAGCGGGCTCCCGCCGGCACGCGTTCCAGGGTGCGCGGATTCGCCTGGGATGTGATGCGGTCGATGGCGTTCTCGCTTTTCACTTCAGTCAGCTCGTCGTCCATGTTCTCGCGCATCTGAGCTGTGATACTTTCGGCGATCAGCGGAGCGTCATACACAGTGAGGCGCGCCGGGGTGGCGGCGCTGGATTCTTGCGCATCGCCCGCGACCCGCTCCATCCGTCCCGGATTGCGCCCGAACAGAAGACAGATTTCGTCGTCGGGACGTTCGCTCTGATGAATGCGCACTTCCTGGCCTCTGCGCTTGGAAACATAAACCAGCTCGGACGGCACGGCCAGGCCGGAGGATTGCTCGAGCAGCGAGCGCAGCTTGCCTCTGAGCGAACTGCCGGGGATGTAGGGCAGCCCGAAAGCGTCCTTGACCACCGGATTATCGGCGCCGCCGATTTCGAGCGATCCTTTCCCGGCCCCGATGTGCAGTCCGGTTTGGCAGACGATGTCGCCTTCCACGATCAGCTTTCCAATCAGTTTCAATTCCGTTTGCGCGGTGTGCGAACTCATGGTTATTGGTTGTTAGTTGTTAGTTGTTAGTTATCAGTTATTCGTTGTAAGCCACGATGGCTTCGAACAGATCTCTGAAGCGCTCATAGCCGCGTGCTTCGTTCTTGCGCGTGACCTGCAGCAGCAGTTTTTCGAGTGGATCCAGGCTGCGCAAGGAGTGACGCGCGATAGTATAGGCCAGACGCGCTCGCAGCATGACGAATTGCTGCTGCCGCTCGTTCTCCGGCGTCCGGACGGCGCGGCGAACGGCGTTGTAAAGGCGGCGCAGTTGGCTCTTGGTCCCGGAGTCCATGTCACGCATGCGGCCCACCACGCCGTGGGCCTGGTTGTCGAGGTACAAGGGATCGGAGATCAACTTCTCGATGTCGATCTCAGGCGGGCCTTCGAATCGGGGGCGATCGCCGCCACGCCGGTCGTCACCTCGATCGCGTCCTCCTTCGCGGGCACCCTCGCGCCCACCATGCGGACCCCGGTTATCGCGGCGCTCTCCTCCCTGCGCTCCTCGGCCACCTTCCCTGCGCTGGCCTTGAGGCGCTTGCCCTTGTGGCCGATCGCCTTGCGGCGCTGGCTTGCGTTCCGAACGCTCCGCTGGCGGGGCCTGCACCGCGGCAGGTGGCGCCTCGCTTTCAGCCGGGGCCGGTTTACTCTCGGAAGCCCGTGGTTGTTGCTCTGTCTCTTGCGTGTCAGCCATCCAAACCTCGTATTGTACGTTAAGTCTCTGACGGACCTTCAGTCGACAGCCTGGCCCATTCTAGCGCTACGCGGCCCGACGGACGCAATTTCAGGTTCGCCGGGTTCTTGCCCACCAGGTCCGCGATCAGGCTGGCGCGGGCCTTCTGGAAATCGCGCGAGCGCGAACTTCCGAGAATTCGCAGCAGCCGCCGGTGGAAACGCCACGGACGCTCCACGCGCTTGGCGCCGGGCGCGCGGCGGGTTTCACGATAAATACCGCACAGGTCGCGGAGGTACTGCGGCGCGACCCCGAACTCGCGCACCATCGCGGTAAGTTCGTCCTTCAGCTCGGCGGCGTCGGAGAGTTGCTTCCATTCCAGAGTGCGGCCGAGCAGAAAAAAGCAATCCTTATCCGCGGATTTCGCGATTTCCAGCCGATCGCGCGATCGGCCGTACACCGAACCGAGCGGCGTGTCGAGCTCGGGCGCCAGCGCCAGCGCCATCGTGATCGTTTTGCCCTCCGGCCCCGGGAACTCCTTCAAGTGTTCCTCGGTGAAGCGCTGGAACAACCGCTGCAACTCGCGAGCAAATCCGATGAGCGCATCCCACGCGCCATAGACTGCAAAGTCATCGCCGCCGGTGTGCAGCAAGTTCACTTTGCGCCAGAACTCTGGCAGCGAGCAGAGCACTTCCACTTCGCCCGCGAAGAACTGTTTGTAGAGCACGGAAAGCTGCACGTACTCTTCGATGCTTTGCAGCCGGCGCATGCGGATTCCGAAGCTGTCCACGTCGCCTCGCAACACGCCCCACACGGGACGGCCCTCGGTTCGGGACGCCAGTACCGGCGCAGTGGCGGCTTCGCGCCCGTCGTCGGTGAGCGCGGTGTGGCGGGCGAGCGGCACCGAATCAGGCGTTGTGCCAATCGTCCAGGAATGCTTTCCGCCCGTGGTTAGTATAGTCGCGGGCGACTCGGGTGACCAGCTCACGGTGGTGGCGTCGCGCAGCACTCGGCCGAGGCTCTCGAAATACTCCGAGCCCGGCTTCGGCGCAGCTTCCGGCTGGACCAAGCCGGTGTAAGCCAGCGGCGTCCCTTGCTTGCGCTGGAATTCATCGTTCAAACGCTTTCGGACCACGGTCCAATCGCCGAGATTTTCGGTGATGGCCCAGAATAATTCCAGGCGGTCTTGACTCAGTTCGCGAATGCCGGATCGCGCGGCCACAAGAAACGTCCCGGCTTGCGCCCGCACCTCTTCGGGAAGAACCACCAGAAACTGATCGCCCCCGCTCGAGCCCAACAGCATTTTCGAGAGTCCCAGCTCGGCGATGAGCGCGCGGGGCAGAATCTCGCTCAGCAGACTGACCCAGCGCAGGCGCCCGGTGAGGAGGGCTTCGCCAGGTTGCCCGGATGGCAAGAACTCCTCGACACCCAACAACTTGCCCTGCAATAGGATCTGTACGGACATGCGACGCGGCGGTGAAAACTCAAATGTACCACGAGACCCATGGGCTTGCAGCCGACAAAACTCCTCCTTGACAGTGCCTACATTTCCTGATAGCATGTAGGCATGAGATCGCAGGCAACAAAGATGCAAACAGAGGAACCCGCCCAGTACACCGTTCGCGGCATTCCACGGGAAGTTGATCGGGCGCTTCGGAAAAAGGCGGCTCAACTCAAACTAAGCCTCAATCAAGTGGTGGTCGACGAGCTGACGCGCGCGACTATCGGGCGTACCCGCAAGTCCGATTTTTCCGGCCTGGTCGGCCAGTGGACTCCAGACCCCGTATTCGATGAAGTGATTGCATCTCAGCGCCAAATTGATTGGGACAGGTGGAAGTAAGAGTTGCGCTGGACACCAACCGGCTCACCGATTTGTTTCAAGGCGATGCGGAGTTGGCTGACCGGTTGGGCGAATGCGATGAAGTCTGGATCCCATTGATCGTCCTGGCAGAGATCAAGGCGGGATTTTACGGCGGCTCCCAGCAGCATCGGAACGAGATTCTTCTCCAAAGCTTCTTGGCCAAGCCGACGGTCGGAATCTTACTTCCGGCGCGCGAAACGGCCGAGCACTATGCGCGCCTGTTTGTACAACTCAAACGCGCCGGGACGCCAATTCCGGACAACGACCTTTGGATTTCGGCGCTCGTACTGGAGCATGATCTCTCGCTGATCACTCGCGATCGGCACTTCGAGAGCGTGCCGCAGTTATTGCGCCGCTAGAGCATAACCAAGTCTCGCCGGTGGGTTGTTACTCTAGTGATCGAGTGTCTTCTGGCGTCGTCACTGCTCAATCCCCTGAAAATTGGCGCAGCCGTCTAGGACATTGGACAGACGGCAAGGCTCTGCTCCAGCACGAAGACAAAATCCTCCTGCTGCTCACGCTGATCATCGGCGCGCTGGTCGGGCTGGTGGTCGCGGCGTTTATCTACGTCACCGAGAACCTTGGCGCGCGCATGTATCCGGCCGGAGGCGCGGCCTGGCGGCGCGTTCTGATCCCGACCGGTGGCGCCCTCATCACCGGTTATCTGCTCTCGCGCTTCTTCACCAACGCCCGAGGCAGCGGTATCCCGCAGACCAAAGCGGCGTTGTTCCTCCGCGATGGTTACATCAGCCTTCGCACGGTGCTCGGGAAGTTCGGTTGCTGCTCGGCATCGCTCGCCAGTGGCATCGCGCTGGGCCGCGAAGGGCCGTCGGTGCAAGTGGGAGCGGGGATCGCGTCGGTGCTTGGGCGGCGCCTGGGACTCGGGCCCAACCGGATCCGTGAGCTGATTCCAGTGGGCGCGGCCGCGGCTCTGGCGGCGGCATTCAACACGCCCGTGGCAGCCGTGCTGTTCACGCTCGAAGAGGTGATGGGCGATCTGCACGCGCCGGTGCTGGGCTCCATCGTGTTGGGCTCCGCGACATCTTGGGTCACGCTGCACTTGCTGCTCGGCGATGAGCCGCTGTTTCACGTTCCGTCCTACCAGCTTGTCAGCCCGATTGAATTCATCACCTACGCGGTGCTGGGAATCGCTGGCGGATTCGTCTCGGTGGCGTTCGTCAAGCTGCTGCTGGCAATTCGCAAATATTTTCTCGCGTTGCCAAGGTGGAGCGAATGGCTGCAGCCCGCTGCAGGAGGCCTGACAGTAGGTCTGATGGGATGGTTCGTGCCCGACGTTCTCGGAGTCGGCTACTCTCACGTGAGCGAAGCGCTCAACGGGCAAATGACGCTACAGGTAATGGCCCTGCTGGTGGTGTTGAAGCTGATCGCGACCACCACCTGCTACGGGACTGGAAACGCGGGCGGCATCTTCGGCCCCAGCCTGTTCATCGGCGCCATGCTCGGCGGCGCGGTTGGCACCGTGGCGCATCAGCTTTTACCGGACTTCACGGGCGGCGTCGGCGCGTATGCTCTGGTGGGCATGGGCGCTCTGTTTGCCGGCATCGTGCGCGTGCCGCTGACCTCGGTGATCATGATCTTCGAAATGACGCGCGATTATTCGATCATCGTGCCGCTCATGATTTCGAACCTGATCAGTTTCTACATCTCGTATCGACTGCAAAAAGAGCCGATTTACGAAGCGCTCCAGCACCAAGATGGGATACGTCTGCCGTCGGGTCTTCGCTACCGGCAAGGCCTGCT
>Ga0182015_10008020_pt1 | contig 10164 bp, 5 predicted proteins | sample 712P3MmetaG_FD_120478 | JGI IMG/M metagenome (GOLD analysis project Ga0182015, IMG submission 120478) | Permafrost microbial communities from Stordalen Mire, Sweden - 712P3M metaG | ecosystem: Environmental > Terrestrial > Soil > Wetlands > Permafrost | place: Sweden: Stordalen | collected... | reverse complement strand
TGTTTTCTTACCTTTATCGGAAACCCGCGTATCTATTGGCTTTCCTCAGGTTCAATCGCTTCGCCTGCGTCGCTCATTTCAACCCCATAGAACCAAATTCCGAGGTTAATGGACACCAAGCTAAACCACCGTCCAAAACTGTTCTGCAGGCAAGCCCAACCCAGAGCAGCTGTCCCTGCCCCGAGACTGAATTGTAGCAGAGCGAATTCAGATCAGTACAGGCTTGACCATCATGCCTTGAAGTCAAACCCTGCCCCTCAATCGTCTACACCATATTACGCACAAAGGAGTTTACTCTAGTGAAGGGGGTTACAATTGCGCGTGGACAGGTCCTTTTGCGACCGCGATTTCGGTTGACTGTCTCACGGTGTCGGAGACGAGAGGTCATTTTTTGGGCAGACTTTCTGAAGAACCCACGAGAAAAGAAGTATTGACCTTCGTAGCGAGTTCCGCAAGCTACGGAAATCTTGGGCTGTTTGTCGGGGCTGGATTTTCGAAAGCCGTCCTGAACGAGACGCTGACCGACAAGATAGCGCTTTCCTGGGGAGAACTGCTGAAAAAGGCCGCCAAGAAGATGCACGTTGACTATGCGTCGATCGGGAAAACTGGCGCGTCTTACCCTGAAATTGCGTCGGCGATATGTGCGGACCGCAGCAAGAGCAAGGATGAGCCGTTTGCGACATCCTTGCGGCAGCTCAAGAGCGAGATCGCAAGGCTAACCAGTTGGTACCCTTCGCCGGAGCAAAGAACCAAGTATTCCGCCTACCTCCAAGCGTTCAGCCCGTCCTGGATCGTCACAACAAACTACGATCTGCTTATTGAAGCCCTGTTGACGGGGACGTCGATTCCCCTTGGCCCGAACGACTCTCTCTCGGCGCGGAGGGGATTTGTTCCGGTGTTTCACCTTCACGGGGTTAGGACGAATCCGAAGGAAATCATCATCGCGCAGGAGGATTACATAACGCTCTTTCGGCCAAGCGAATACCGGCAGATGAAACTCGCGCTCACGATCAAGGAATCCACCACACTTTTCCTGGGTTATGGTCTGGGCGATGTTAACGTTCTGACGGCACTGGATTGGTCCAGGAATGTTTTTAAGGGCAGACACGAAGAGTATCCCCATGACGTAGTGCAAATCATACGCAACCGAAAGCCGCGCGAGTCGCCGTATAGAGCCAAACCCGGCATCGTGGTCGTCGAAACGGCGGAGCTTTCGGATTTTTTCGAAGAGTTTGCCGACGCTCGCACCGAACGCAAAGAACTGGAAGAAGGGGAAAAGAGAACCTTGAGGAGGTTGGCAAGAAAATTGAGTTCCGCCGACAGTTCCATGGTCGAACGGTTCATCGACGACGGGGCCTACAGGACGAAAACGCTAAAGTTGGTCGCGAGGTTTTCCATCTATCTGGTCGCCGATTTCATCTTATTCCTGGATACGTGCATTGCTGAAACTTGGAGGCGCTCCAATCCGAGGGGTGCGTTCGCGGGCTACAACCAGAATCTGACCATCATTCTCGACACCCTTACGGAGTTTGATTTTGAGCGCTTTCCGCCGGCCCTCTTTCAAACAGCGGCAGAAAACTTGCAACGAGTAGCCCGATTTGTTGGAGGCAGTATCGGTCAGTCGTATGCTGCGAACAAAACGTGGGAAAACCGAAAAGGACAATTGAGCACCGAAATCGTTTCGGAGCTGCTGAATGTTGCGAAACAGTACGGCTATGGTGAGCTTAGAGATCTGCTGAAATCCGCTCGCAACTGAGAATGGTTTCCCATTGCGCCTACAAATTCCTTCTTGATGGTCGGCCACTGGACGCTATACAGAAACTGGGCTGGTCCTAACGTCAATCGTAAGTTCAGTGGGTGGCCGTACTCCGATCAAGAGAGTCTGCCTGTTCGTTCCGATGATGCGAACTTCTTTGCCGCAGATGCCAGCAAACTTTATCGCCAATCCAATGAGGCGATATTCCTCTTCCTGATAATCGGCGGCGAAGGCATCTTGGTGCATGATGACAACGGGGGTATCATGAGCGCGGCACGCCCTGGCAAAGTCTGGGAGGATCTCTTCGACAACAGCAATGAGGTTGGCTTCCTTCCTCGCAAGTTCCGCCTGGTTCCCGTTCAGCATAGTCAGTACCTCATAGCCTTTCAATTGAAAGCCGCTATCCCGCAGTCGGAGCTATCAAACCGCGCGGATGGCGGTTTCACCCCCTCAAACGCAAGGACGTTCAGGAAGCTGTTCTCAGTCCGTGCTTGATACGGTCTCTGCGGATTTGGTCAAGCTCCCTGTACAGCGCCGTGATTCTTTGGGATCGTGAGTGGTATTCCCAAAGCTCGGAAGATGTCAGGGATGATTCCAGACGTAGGGTGTCAATTTGCAATTGAATCAACTGCTGGACTTCGTGCCTGATGCCAGAGGCCGGGTCTGTCACCATAAAACTCTCCATACGAAATAGGCCGCGAGTTTCCTGTAGTCGGTCACGCAGCCCAAGACAACCTTAGAGAGTTGTCGGGGGCATCATACACGACGCAATGTTGTGAAAAACCATTCTTTCCTGCGCTTCGGTACTTTTAATCCTCCCGTCACATTCACTTTCTTCACTGCGCTTCGCTGCTGAAGCCATGCTGTCAACCTAGGACGACCACCCGTCTGACAGGTATCCCTAAGGCATTACAGGGCCAAAGAGATCAGCTTTTCGCTTTACGACCTGCCGACTTTGTTCGCGACCTGGCGGCGGTCTTGCGTTTGGCAACCTTCTTTACTGGCCGTTTTCGCGAAGATCTCATCGGCGCAGGAACCTGTTTGCGCTGGCGAGCATTCGCAGTTCCCGGCGCCCCGGCAGCGGAACGAACCTGCTGGATTGAATGTGCGCCAGTGCTGGATTCGGCGTGCCCCTTCAAAGAACCTGAGAACACTGTGCGGTCGGCGTACTTTAACTTGGTAGGGTCGTAGTAATCGTTTGTCCAGTTATCGGTGCCATCCAGATAAATAGGAGTCTGCGTGAGGGCTCTGCGCTTGTTCTTGATTGTTGTCCCCTCTTTGGTAACGAAGCGGAAACGGTAATGGTCATAGAGTCGGAGCACTTCGATCCCAAAACAGTCGGCGAAACCTGGGTTGTTACGGATGATCAAGTAATTCTCGTCATTCGATTTTGAAGCAGCGCCTGAGTAATTATGCGATCCGTCAATGACAGTTGGTGAGTCAGAGGTGAAGTCCACGACAATAATCTTGTCATGAATCAGGATATTGCCCTTCTGCCCCGGCATCCGATGCTCATCAAGCCAGCCGTCCAATCCAACTGGGAGCGCGGAAGCTGCGGTAAAGTTTGCCGTACGGTCCGCGTGGACACCGGTTACCTGTTTGGTCGGCTTGTCCTGAACCCCGAAACGGAGAACGGAGTCATGAGGCTGACCAACTAGGGCGTTTAGCACAATTGGATCGATCCCGAACGCTGTTGCGAACAGCACGTCTTGATTTGCCGACTGAATGATTGAAGCAAAGAAAGTGAGATCGACTTTGCCCGCGCGAGGCGAGAATCCAACCTGCCACGGGAGCGCGGGATCAAGAATGTTCTGCTCTGAATCCTGCACCGATGTCGCCGCGGGATTGTGTGCTGGCTCTTGGAATAGAAAGTCGAATTGAGCTTGATACTTGGCCATAATAATCGGATCGGATGTGATCACAACGTTGTTGGCCTGCGCGTATACACCATTGAGAGTGAAATTAGTCGAGCCGCAGAGCACGGCCTGAGGCGTCTTACCGGCACCTGTAAGCTTGCTCAGGATGATGAACTTGTGATGGAAGATCGCATTCGTGATTCGTCCGTACTTGTCGGCCACAGGTAAGGCGCTCGCGCTGGCCTCGTTCTTGGTGGTCTGTTTGTCTCCTTTCTTGGCGTGATAAATTAGCCGGACATGGACGCCTGCTTTCTGGGCGGCGTCGACTGCTTGGAAAATGTCGGGCAGCTCGTATTGGTAGATCGCAATATCGAGTGCGTAGCTATTGTCCTTCGCGATCTTAATGAAATTAACAATCTCTTCCTTCAGCCCGTGGCTCAGCCAGTCCATTTCAGCCTGGGTCAGAATGCCATCTGTTCGTTTCGGGCCCGATTTTGGTACTGGCTTTGCGAGAGCCTTGTTCAGCTTCGCTGTGGTTTCGGGGAACTCGCGGCTAAACGCTTGGCTAGAAGCGACGGCACGATTGAACGCGACCGCAAGATTCTTCGGTTTCCCGATCACCGACAGCGAATCTATACTTTCCGTTGTCACCGAGACCGAAGCGGTTAGTTTTGGGTCAAGGTTTGTGGGACTCCCGTACATTGCTTGCACAGTGTATGTGTACGTCGTCTCAGGTGTAGTCGTGTAGTCTGACCAGCGAAACTTCTGCACCGGAGAGACATTGGTGGGGATGGGCGCCCCTGGCGTGTGGGCTTGCCCTTTGAAGGGAAGCATGGCATCGAGATAGCAGGTGGCATTCCCCGGACCGTCTCGCTTAATCGCAAACCCTAGAAGCCCCTTGCGGCTATTGTCGCTTTCGAAATTGAACGCCAGCAATACGCCCGTAGCACCAGCGTAGACCTTAAGAATCAAACCGTTCTCAGAAACAGCCTTTCTCATAAGCCCTCTTCAGTCAGCGTCCTACGAAGAAATATGTCTGCTGACAATGCTCTCGCACATCCCGAACGGCTCCCCTCCTGCAGGGGACTGGAACTAGGACCGCTACGGACTCTGTGGCTTCGTTGGTGTTGAGACAGGGGCCGTGCTTCCACTTGGCTTTTGCGACGAGTCGGTGGACTCCGTGATCTTTATGGTGGTCGTTGTCCCATTTCCTGAATCTTGGCCAGATGAAGATGATTTTGTCGGAGCCGCAATCGTAATCGTCAGCGGCTTGCCTTGGTCGTCGGTCGCTTCGATTGGCATATAGGGATTCTTGGGATCCGCACCCACGAAGAACAAAGGCGTCAACGCATAAGTGCCCGGTGCCAAGCCGCTGGCCGAAGCGCCGCCTTTCGTAGTAGTCGCCGCCTTTGCCGACGCGGGTGTCGCAACGGATCCAAGCGTGAATGTCACACCGTTGCTTGCCACAGCGGAGACAGTCACCACGAAGTCGCCGGTGGTCGCCCCGGTCGGAACTTTTGTCGAAATGCTTGTTGCCGTCCATTTCGTCACCTGCGCCGGTTTCCCGTCGAATGTGACCGAGGCCTTGTCCTGCTGCGTCCCGAAGTTCGCACCTTTGATTGTGACAGAAGCTCCAACGGGCCCCGACGAAGGCGCTAGCGAAGTGATTTGTGGCGCATTGGCTGGCAGTTCCACGGTAAACGTCAGAGGATTGCTGGGGGCACCTGAGACGGTGACAATGACTTTCCCGGTGGTCGCTCCGGCCGGAACTTTCGCCGAGATACTTGTTGCTGCCCATTTCGTTACTTGCGCCGACTTCCCTTCAAAGGTTACCGAACTTGTGTCCTGCTTCGGCCCAAAGTTCGAACCCTTAATCGTTACGGCGGTATTGCCTGAGCCCAGAGGAGGCGACAGCGCAGTGATCTGCGGGCCCATTGGCGCCGAGCCAATGGTGAACTTTACGCCGTCGCTTGCTGCACCGGAAACCGTTACCACGACATCGCCGGTCTTCGCCCCTGCCGGCACTTTTGCGACGATACTGGTTGCCGACCACTTTGTGACCTGAGCCTCCTTACCGTCGAACGTAACCGTATTCTTATCCTGTTGTGCTCCAAAGTTCGCGCCTTTGACCGTCACGCTGACACCAGCTACGCCGGAAGGCGGCACCAAGCTAGTAATTTGAGGCGACGACGAAGATGGCGCTTTCGAGTTGTCGCTTGGCTGAGGCAATGTCACAAGAGCATAGTTAGGACCCGATGCCGCCGGAAGGGTCTGCGCTGAGGTTCCGCCCTGCATTCCCACGGCGGCAATCGCGCCGGCGTTTTCTCCCATCAGCGCAAATTGCGTAGCGCTCAATTGCTGGACTTTCAATTTCGAGGGCAGAATCAGACGACGAAGACTGGGCAGAGTACCAACCTGAGTGCTTTCGGTGCCGCGAACAATGAAGTTGGTTGGAGCAAGAGACGGCACGTCCGCCCGTGCAACGGTGAACTGCATCTGGACGCGGCCGTTCAGAGACTCGGATTGCCAGGTTTTGTCGAAGTTCGCGCCCCAATCTTTTTGGAAGTCCACGCAATGACTGCCTGTCTTACTGCCCGCGAGCCATTTGAAGCGCGGGCTGGGTCCTTCGTACGAACTGATCGAATCGTCGCAGTTAACCCGCGAGACAGGAATCGTGATGGTCCACTGCATCGGACGATAGTTATCTTTGGGTGAAAAGTTGCCCGGCACGACCATAGGCTTTTCAAATGAAGGTCGGAGAAGAGACGCGGGGATAGTGTACGGCGGTTTGCTTGAGTACCTGTCTTGTGTTGAACGAAAGACGAGAGGGTCGTGAGACAGGTCTGAGCTGGGTAAGTTAAAAACCCCGCAGTTCTTGAATTGAGAATCCTCAAAAAGAGTGAACGTGAGGGCATTGTTCGAGGCCCGAGCTCGTTCACCAAGAATGTCAATTTCTCCAGCTTTCGTGAGGTATTGACAGCCCTCAAGCTTGACAGCTTCGCTATCGATCTCCACGGCTTGCCAGGGCAGAAAGCCTTTCAAATCCTCTCCAGTCGGGAACAAACCCAGGCTCACCGGAGCTGGTGAATAAAAGGCGTTATCTCCGGCTGGATCGTATTGTTCGAGCCAGGCCTGTAGAGTGGAAACGAACCCGTCGGTCAATGAGCTCGAAATCGCGGGGCAGTTTCTAGTCCCGCTTCCGCCGCAGCCGATGCTGGCAATGCTGTAAGCAGCTTGGATTTCGGGCATGGGCAAGTCGCAAACGAGTTCCCCACCTTGCGGATAACAAGAAAGCGACCATGCCAGGTCCAAGTCACGGTCCTCCAGAATGACCTGAGTACGAGAGGCGAGCCAGCTGTACCTCCTGCCCCCGTCAGACGGATCGCTGAGAAAGCCGATCAAGAGCTGAGTGTCAGTTTCGCCGATGGAGGCCCAGAACCTCTTTCGACCAGGCTCGCGCAGAAAAAGAGGAACGAAAGTATCGTGTGAGTACGGGCCGCCCGGCTTCAGTGCCTCCTTCGCACTTATCAGACCTTGCGCTTTCGCAGCGTCTGCCTCTACAGCATCCGCCTTTACGTAATAGCGGTTTCGGAGAAACTGATCGAACTGTTCCCCTCCCCGAGCCGCGAGGTGAAAGCCATTAACCAGGAGTTCGGAAAATCCTTCATCGAGATCCTGGGGAAGCGAAACAACTTTTTTCGAAGGATCAGTAATCCTAATGGTCGGAAAGTCTTCGTCCGGCACAGTCGTGTTCGAAATAACCAGTAACAGGCGATGGGAATCGAGCGCATACCAGGTATCCGGGCCGATCTGATCAGCTTCCAGAAGTCCCGGTGCCGTGCGAGTGAGAGAGCGTAGCGAACCTTGCGATCCGGCTCCGCCCGTCGGCCCGGAAGCGGATGAAGTCAGGTCGGATAATGATTCGGCCGGCGGCAGAATGGATGTTGCACGCCCTCGCCAATCGCGCACACGTTCGAGCACGGTGCCGTTTACCGTCACCACGAGATTGGGGTCAATCGGCTGATCGAGCCCGATCAGCACTTCTGCACATTGCTTGACGCGGCATCCGTTCGCCAGGGTAGCGGTCCCGGCCGCGACGCCGCTACTAGGCGGGGGCGATGCCCCCGTCGTACTCGCTGGTGTTAGCGACGCAGTTGTTGCACCGGAGCTCGGAGGCGTCGTTGTGTAAACAGTATTGTATTCAAAGCTCACTACATGCAGCTTTTGCGGTTCCCTTTTAATCGTGGTAGCCAACTTCGGGGCGCCTGCCGTACCCGGAAGAAGAATCGTCAAGGTTTTCCGAACCGTCGACTTACGGTCGGAGTCTATTGAGGCATCGCGCTCCAAGAAGTGGGCGTGGTTGTAGAACGGATTATTACGCAGAGACCAGTTTGCTTCGACGCTTAGAGCAAAGCATCCTGCTTGTGGCGGATTGTCAGCTTGCGCTGGTTGTTGGCGTTCTTCAATTAGTTTGCGTGGAACGGTAAGAATCGCGAAAGTGGACCGGATTCCAGGGCTCACGTACATTTCAAATGGAGCGGCGCCGTAGTTCCATCCAAAGCGTTGCACGGCGCCCTCTGTACCCTGGTCGGTAATATCTTGAAATCCCGAGGTATAGACAGATTGAACAAGGCTCCCATGTAGAGTGTCTTCTTGTCGGGTGTAGGCGCCACTTACTCCTAATCCAATCAGGAACGACAGATTTCCCCAGAAGCTTCTCCTGCGACTCTCGCCTGTGTAGTTCGCGACGTTGTAGCTGCTCTGCCCTGGGTAAATCGAATAGATCTTGCATCCTTTGCACTGTTCGTCATTCAACTGAAACTCGACCCGCGCCATGTGATTCTTTGTTCGGTTGGCCGGATACAAGCCGACATCAAACTGCAAGAGAAATGCCTCCGTGTCGGGATCTCTCATGGTGTCGTCTTGCAAGGCAGAAATTTCGCGGGATAGTCGCTCATAAAGAAGCGTAATGAAACTATCCAGCCGCTTTGTCGCCGGATAACTAGGAGACTGCAGAGCGGACGTCAGTTCGCTCTGGATCCCGGCTGGAAGCTTGCCCAGAAGATCCGAAAGTCCGTAGAACGTGGAACTCATAGAAGTCCCAGACGCAGGTCCCTGAACCGTCGGGGTTTGCAGTACTGGCGCGGTCGGGAGAGTAGGCGGGGCACCCGCGCTTGCAATTGCTGAGTTGACGCTCGTTAATGCTGTTTGAAGGTTGGTGAGCGACTGTTGGGCGTTGGTTAGTGCATTTGCTTGTGGTGTGGTGAGCGTTGTCCCGGAAGCCTGCAATTGCTGGAGATTCGTGACAATTGTGGATTGAGCCACAATCTGCTGAGTAAGCGTATTTTGCTGATCGTGAAGCTGCTGCAGGTTCGAATTGTATTGCGTGATTTGCTGTTGTTGCTGCTGGTACTGCGCCTGCCACGTTTGCATGGTAGTCGCATTGCTGACCCCGATTGTTTGGTTATACTGCACGCCCAATTCAAGCGCAGACTGGATGAACTTGATTGCGCCCGCATTCTGCGCGTTCGGGTCAAGTTGGGTCAGATCTGAAACTGAAATACCCTCTACATCCCGCAACAGACCGTCCAGATAGGTGTTAACTCGCTCGTATTGCCAGATTTTCGGTTGTGCGATGCTGATGTCGCCCCACCGCTCCGCGGCGTGGCGATCATCGATATTCGAACCTCCCTTTCTTGCGGAGGCAGAGAGAGCACTACACCCACTCGCGGAAACGGTCGGCGGTTGAGGAGAACCGGCGGGCGACGGATTGGATGTGGTAGAAGTAGAATTCTGCGGAGCAGACGCTGAAGCAGGGTCGGGACCATTCGACGTTGCTGGGAGCGGAGCAGGTTTTTCCTGGAGCCGCGATTCCGCGAAGATTCCTAGGGGAACTGCCAACAACGATACTAAAACGATCGCGAGAATTTGACACAAAGATGAAGGGATTGCGCCTCCCACCCCCGTTCGGAACATGAATACCTCCTGCAGATATCGGATGTCACCGTTCTTGTGGGTTTCTTATTATCTTTATTGCTTCTTTGCACAAAGGTTCGGGTCCTTCGCTCTTCGCCTTGCACAGAATCTGCCCATCGTCAAAGCGATGTTTCAACCGCCAGACGAAGTTCGGAAGCGCCGATACAACATCCGGAGCGTCCAAATGGCAATCGGAGCGCCTGAACCCGAAGGCCCACCTGTGCGAGCACTCTGCGCACACAAATGCGCCTTCTTAATACAATTCACTTTTTGGGGAAGTCGGCGAGTAGAAGCCCCCTCGGATGTGAGCTCAATTCCAGAGACCCACTCTTCATTTCGCCGAATAGCGAGCAAGTTACTCTTCGTAGTACAAGAATGTCAATAGCGAATACGGACAGGCGAATACGGACAGGTTCAACTGCCGCGCGCGGAGGCGGTAACCCTTCTAAAGGAATGAGCGGCGAACCGGAACATTGAGGCAGTTTGACGCGATCCCCCGATTGCTTGAGATGCGCTGGTGCTTCGGGCGCCGCCCCCACTCAGCCGTTCAGGGCTACCGAGGCCGATCCTCAGCCT
>Ga0182015_10008019_pt1 | contig 10164 bp, 11 predicted proteins | sample 712P3MmetaG_FD_120478 | JGI IMG/M metagenome (GOLD analysis project Ga0182015, IMG submission 120478) | Permafrost microbial communities from Stordalen Mire, Sweden - 712P3M metaG | ecosystem: Environmental > Terrestrial > Soil > Wetlands > Permafrost | place: Sweden: Stordalen | collected... | reverse complement strand
GCCGCTGGGCATCGGCCTCGCCACGTGGGTGACCGAGTACGGACGCCCGACGTGGCTGGCTCGCGCCTTGGAGTCGGGGATCGAAACGATCGCGGGCGTGCCGAGCATCGTGCTCGCGATCTTCGGCCTCGTGATCTTCTCCCGCTCCTTCCTGGGGTTCCTCTCACAGCCGGCGAACGGCGTCGCGACCGCGCAATCGTTCATCGTCGCGAGCGTCATGCTGTCGCTGCTCGCCCTGCCGCTCGTGTTCGGCGCCACGCGCGAGGCGCTGACACAGCTGCCCCCGCGCGTGCGCGAGGCGTCATACGCACTCGGCAAGACGCGCGCGACGACGATCCGGCGCGTGCTGCTGCCGTCGATCCGCCCCGGGATGGCGAGCGGCGTCGTGCTCGGCATGGGGCGCATCATCGGCGACACGGCGATCCTGACGATTTTGCTAGGCAGCACGCTCAGGAACGAAGGTTTCGGCCAGATCCCGATCCTGAGCTCGCTGCGCGGCACCGGCTCGACGCTGACGAGCTACGTCTACAACAACTCCCCCGCCGGCGAAGGCGGCTCGGACCAGAAGGCCTACGCCGCGGCCTTCCTGCTGCTGATGATCGTGCTCGCGCTGAACGCGCTCGTCACGCGCCTATCGCGCGGCCAGGGCGAAGCCGGGCGCGGCTCCCTGAAGGCGCTTTTCGCGCTTCGTCGGTGGCCGGTGGGCCGATGATGGACCCGGACGCGCTGATGCCACCGCCCGTGCGGCGGATCGCGGTCGACCGCGATCCCAACGTGGCCCCGGCGCGCTCGGGCCCCAACGGCAACGGAGCGTCCGGCGTTGCCCTGGCCTCGCCACGGCCGCGGACGGCTAGAGCCCCGGCCACGAACGTCCGCCAGCGCATGGCGGTCGAATCGGTGTGGTTGGCCTACGGCGAGAGCTGGGTCGTGCGCGACGTCAGTCTGCCGGTGCGCCAGGGCGAGGTGCTGGCGCTGATCGGAGCGTCGGGCTCGGGCAAGACGACGCTGCTGCGCTCGATGAACCGCCTCACCGAGATCACCGCCGGGGCGGGACGCGCGGGGCGCATCACGCTCGACGGCGACGACATCCACGAGCTCGAGGTCAACCATCTGCGCCGGCGCGTGACGATGGTCTTCCAGCAGCCGAACCCGTTCCCGATGAGCATCTTCGAGAACGTCGCCTACGCGCTGCGCGAGGCGCCCGGGGGTCATCGGCGCGGACGCCGCGCGCAGCTGGAGCCGGCCGTGCGCGATGCGCTGCGACGCGCCGGGCTGCACGACGAGGTCGGCGACGATCTCGACCGCTCGGCGCTCGCGCTCTCGGGAGGCCAGCAGCAGCGGCTGTGCATCGCGCGCGCGCTCGCGGCCGAGCCGGAGGTGCTGCTGCTCGACGAGCCCTGCTCCGCGCTCGACCCGATCTCCACGGCGGTGATCGAGGATCTGATCATCGGCCTGCGCGACAGCGTCGCGGTCGTGATCGTCACGCACAACCTGCAGCAGGCGTTTCGCGTGGCAGACCACGTCGCCTTCATGCACCTCGGCGAGCTCGTCGAGTACGGATCATCCGAGCAGGTCTTCGACCACCCCTCCCAGCAGCGCACGCGCGAGTACATCAGCGGAGCCTTCGGGTGAGGCGTGCGGCGCTCGTGCTCGTCGCGCTTGCCTGTGCCCTCGAGGGTACGCTCAGCGGTTGCGAGACATCGGCGGAGAAGAGCGCGAAGCTCGAAAAGGTCGCCAAGCGGGAAGCGGCGGTGGCCAAGCGTCACGAGGAACTCGTGCAGAAGGGGCTGTCGATCACGCACGAGAGCACCAAGATCAGGGTGAGTGCCACCGCGGTCGTGCACAGCTCCGAAGGAACCGCCGCCGTGGTGACGCTGCGCAACCTGTCGGCCACCGCACAGCGCGACGTCCCGATCGCGATTGCCGTCAAGAGCGCAAGCGGCGCCACGATCTACACGAACAGGATCTCGGGCCTCGCGTCCGCGCTCGTGTCGGTGCCGCTGCTGCCGGCCCACGGGACGACGACCTGGATCGACGACCAGATCGAGGCCGCCGGCACCCCGGCGACTGTCAGCGCACGGGTCGGCGAAGGCGAACCCGTCACCGGCGCGGTCCCGAAGCTGAGCGTGCAGGGTGCTCACCTCCTCAACGACGAAGCAAGCGGGCTCGAGGACGAAGGCACGGTCGCCAATCACTCGGCGGTCGCCCAGCGCGAACTCGTCCTCTATGCGGTGGCGCGCCGCGCGGGCCGGATCGTCGCCGCCGGGCGCGCCCTGATCCCGCAGGTCGCGGCGGGCGGCTCGGCACGCTTCCAGGTCTTCTTCATCGCCAGCCCGCAGGGCGCCCAGCTCGAATTGAGCGCTCCCGCCAGCACCGTCGGCTGATCCGCGCCACCTCAGCGACGGCGTCGACGCTGCTTGAGCGTGATCCCCTCGAGCACGTGGGCGACCGTCTCGCATGCGTCGACCGCCGCCTCGAGCGACTCGAAGATGTCCTTCCAGCGGATCACCACCATCGGGTCGATGCCGCCCGCGAACAGCGAGGCGACGCCGTCGCGCTGCAGTCGATCGCCCTCGTTCTCGAGGCGATGGATCTCGACCAGGTGCGGCCCGAGCTCGGTACCGGTGCGCAGACAGCGCAGCGCCTGCGCGATCTGCTCGCCGGCGCCGACGAGCACCTCGGTGAACTCCACCGCCTGCTCCATCGGCGCCTCCACCCCGTAGAGGCCGAGCTGCGCGGCAACCTGCTCGGAGTGGTCGACGATGTCGTCGAGCGCCGTCGCCAGCGCATAGCCGTCGCCGGCGTCGAAGGGCGCGCGCACGCGCCCGCGCCCCGCAAGCCGATGGATGATGTCGTGGGTGATGCGATCGCCTTCCTGCTCGCATACCTTCAGGTCCTGCGCGAGCGGCGCGCGCTCGGGGTACTCGCGAAGCAGGTCGTGCAGCAGCAGTCCGCAGCGCTGGACGTTGCGGCCTGACTCTTCGACCAGGTCCATCAGGGTTGCGTCGAAGCTCGGCCGCAGGAAGCTCATCGGCGCGAGGATATTGGCCAGCCGCGCAGACCGCCGGCCGGGGGCCGACTCTTCACGGATTTTTCACGACTAGATCACGAGTTTGCAACGCGGCTCTGGGCCACGCGTGAGAGGGTGCTCGCCGTGGCAGTGTTTCCGGAGAGCGCGGAGAGCGGCGATGTCTCGTCGGACGTCCTCTATGCCGGCGAGCTCGAGATCAGGCTCGAGGAAGGGCTCGTGCTCGCCACGGGCCAACCACTGATGCTCTCGGTCAGGGAGTTCGAAGTGCTCGTCGCGATGGCGCGACGGCTCGGCGCGATCATCACCCGCGACGATCTCTACAGAACTGTGTGGGGCGGCGAGCAGCGCCCGGGCGACCGTTCCGTCGACGTCTATGTGAGCAAGCTCCGCAGCAAGCTCGAGGCGGCGCTCCCCGACCGGCGCTTCATCCATACCCACCCCGGCTTCGGCTACCGGTTCCAGCCGCAGCTTTCACGAAATGTTCACATTGGCATAACGGACGGTTGAACAGACTTCGCGCGGGTACCCCCAGCGGCGGAGAGGCGTGCGATGTGCCCGCCAGCCGATAATCCACCAGAGGAGATGTTGTGATCAAGAACAAGATGGGCGCGCTTGTGAGCTGCGCGGTGCTCACGTTGGGCCTTGCCGCATGCGGAAGCTCTAATAGCTCCAGCACCAGCAGCACCACGAGCAGCACGTCGAGTGCCTCAGCAACGATCTCCGGGGCCGGCTCGACGTTCGCCGCCCCCGTCTACGAACAGTGGGCGTCGGCGCTTTCCGGCCTGACGGTCAACTACCAGGCGGTCGGCTCGGGCGCCGGCATCACCTCGCTCGAGTCGAAGACCGTCGACTTCGGCGCAAGCGACCCGCCGCTGAAGGCCGCCGACGAAGAAGCGCTCGCCAAGAACGGCAGCCCCGCCGTCGAGATCCCGATGTTCCTCGGCGCGATCACAGTCTCCTACAACCTCCCCGGCGTCAAGGCCGGGCTGAAGCTCGAAGGCAAGACGATCGCCGACATCTACCTCGGCAAGATCAAGACCTGGGACGATGCCGAGATCAAGGCGCTGAATCCCGGCGTCAGCCTCCCCAGCACGCCGATCACGGTGATCCACCGCTCCGACTCCTCGGGCACCACCGACGGGTTCACCGGCTTCCTGTCGGACGTCGACCCCGAATGGAAGAGCAAGGTCGGCGAAGGCAAGACCGTGCAATGGCCGACCGGGACCGGCGAGAAGGGCAACGCCGGCGTGGCGGGCGGCGTCCAGCAGAGCGCTGGCGCGATCGGCTACGTCGAGCAGGCGTACGCGCTGGAGCACAGCTTCACCTACGCCGCGGTCAAGAACAAGGCCGGCAGCTTCGTCGAACCGACGCTCGCCTCCACGAGCGCGGCCGCGGAAGGGATCACCGTGCCGGCGAACCTCGGCTTCAAAATCAGCAACCCGTCAGCCGCCGGCGCATACCCGATCACCTCGCAGACGTTCCTCGTCGTCAACAAGGATCTCTGCAAGGCGGGCACCCCCGGCGGCGAAGCTGGCGCCAAGGGCGTCGTGAGATTCCTCGACTACGGGCTCGGCGAAGGCCAGGCGATCCTCGCCAAGGCCGACTACGCGGCGCTGCCGGCCGCGATCCTGGCCAAGTCCAAGGAAGCGGTCGCGGGCCTGGAGTGCAACGGCACAGCGATCGGCTGACCGTGACACCACGGCCGCGTTTCCGGTAGACAACTGGCCGTGGAGGCAGCATCGATTCCTGGCGGTGGCCGTTCGATTCTCGAGCGGTCACCGCTGGCCCGCCTGCCGGACCGCGCGTTGAAGTACGGCCTGACGGCGCTCTCCGCGCTGATCCTCGCGCTGATCGTGTACTTCTTCATCCGCCTCGTCGGACAGGCCCGCCCCGCGTTTGCCAAGGAAGGCGTCGGCAGCTTCGTCTTCGGCAACGACTGGAACGTCAGCGCCGAACACTTCGGCGCGCTGCCGCTGCTCGTCGGCACGCTGATCACCTCGGCGCTCGCGCTCTTGATCGGCGTGCCGGTGGCGGTCGCGGCGGCCGTGTACGCGACCGAGCTGTGCCCGCTGCGCCTGCGCGCGCCGCTGACGCTGCTCGTCGAGCTGCTCGCCGCGGTCCCCTCCGTCGTCTACGGGCTGTGGGGCCTCTTCTTCCTGGCGCCAAAACTGCAGGGCGCCGAGCAGTGGGTCGCCGATCGGCTGTCGTTCATCCCGTTCATCGGCGGCGGCCTCGTGACGATCCCCAACTACTTCATCACCGGGCTCGTGCTCGCGATCATGATCCTGCCGATCGTCAGCGCGATCAGCCGCGAGGTGATGAGCACCGTGCCCGCCGACCACAAGGAGGCGGCGCTCGGGCTCGGCGCGACGCGCTGGGAGATGATCCGCCTTGCCGTGCTGCCGTACTGCCGCTCGGGCATCGTCGGCGGCGCGATGCTCGGGCTCGGCCGCGCGATCGGCGAGACGATCGCCGTGACGATCCTGATCGGCAACGCGCCGGAGCTCGGCCACCACGTCTTCTCGCAGGGCTACAGCCTCGCGGCGGCGATCGCGAACGAGTTCGGCGAAGCCCAGGGCGTGCACCGCTCGGCGCTGTTCGCGGCCGGGCTCGTCCTGTTCGTGCTGACGCTGCTCGTCAACGGCGTCGCGCGGCTGTTCGTGGTCAGGGCGGCGCGCGCCGGCAGCTCCGCGGCAAGCGGCAAGACCACTGGCGGCATGACCTCGGTGGCGGGCGCGGCGGTCGGCGCGTGAGCGCACACGGCACGTCCGCGCCGCGGCCCGGCGCAGGCCAGCTCGAGCGCTTCGCGCTCAGCCCCGCGCGCCGGCGCAAGGACCGCATCGCCCGCGGGGCGATCCTCGCCGGCACGGTCGTCGCGCTGATCCCGCTCGTGCTGATCGTCTACTACCTGCTGCGCAAGGGGCTCGGCGCGTGGAGCACGAGCTTCTTCACGACCGACCCGACGGGCAACACGTTCTTCGGCGGCTCGAGCATCGGCGGCATCAAGAGCGCGATCCTCGGCACGATCGAGATCGTCGCGCTCGCCTCGGCGATCGCCGTGCCGATCGGGATCGGCGTCGCTGTATGGCTCGTCGAGTACGGCCGCAGCAGCTGGTTCGCGCACACGGTGCGCTTCTTCGTCGACGTGCTCACCGGCGTGCCCTCGATCGTGTTCGGACTGTTCATCTACATCGTGCTCGTCGTCGGCACGGGGAGCACATATGCCGGCTACAAGGGCTCGATCGCGCTCTCGCTGCTGATGCTGCCGGTCGTGATCCGCTCAGCCGAGGTGATCCTGCTGCTCGTGCCCTCGGCGCTGCGCGAGTCCGCACTGGCACTCGGCGCGCCGCGCTGGCGCGTGATCTTCAGCATCGTGCTGCCGACGGCGCTACCAGGAATGATCACCGGCGTGCTGCTCGCGGTCGCGCGCGCCGCCGGCGAGACGGCGCCTCTGCTGTTCACCGCGGCCGCCACGCTGAAGACCAGCTTCAACCTCGGCGGGTTCATGAACTCGCTGCCTGTGCAAATCTACAAGGACGTGACCTCTCCCACGACGGCGGTCGTCAACCGCGCCTGGGGAGCAGCGCTCACGCTCGTCGTGATGATCCTGCTGCTAAATCTCATCGCCCGCCTGATCGCGCGAAGGAGTCGCCTTGCATGACACCCGACGGACGGACCCCGGAGGTGACTGACGTGGACCCCGACGGCAACTCGGAGCACGCCCGCGAGCAGCAGTTCGCGGGCGAGTCAAGCGCGGGGCAGGGACCGGTACGGATCACGGGCACAGCGACCGCCACCGCCCCGACACCGGCAGATGCAACCGCAGAGGCCAAGCGGGGGCTACGCGTCAAGCTCGAGCAGCTGCGCGCCTTCTACGGCAACGCCGAACAGGTCAAGGGCATCGACCTCGAATTCCGCGCCAACGAGGTGACCGCGATCATCGGTCCGTCCGGGTGTGGCAAGTCGACGATGGTGCGCTGCATCAACCGCATGCACGAGGAGATCCCCGGTGCCCGCGCCGAGGGGCGCGTGCTGCTCGAAGATCGCGACGTGTACGACCCGTCCGTCGACGTCGTCGCTGTCCGCCGTGCCGTCGGCATGGTCTTCCAGAAGCCCAACCCCTTCCCGACGATGTCGATCTTCGACAACGTCGCCGCCGGGCCGCGGCTGAGCTCGCGCCGCGGCGGCGACCTGCGCGCGAGGGTCGAGAAGGCGCTCCGCGGCGCCGGCCTGTGGGACGAGGTCGCCGAGCGCTTGGACGAGCCGGGCGCCGGGCTTTCGGGTGGCCAGCAGCAGCGGCTGTGCATCGCGCGCTCGCTCGCTGTGGACCCCGAGGTGATCCTGATGGACGAGCCCTGCTCGGCGCTCGACCCGATCGCCACGCTCAAGATCGAGGAGCTGATCGATCAGCTCAAGCAGCGCGTCACGATCGTGATCGTCACGCACAACATGCAGCAGGCCGCGCGCGTTGCCGATCGCACTGCGTTCATGCTCGGCGGCGAGCTCGTCGAGGTCGGGCCCACGCAGGAGATCTTCACCAAACCCAAAGATTCGCGAACAGAGGACTATGTCACCGGGAAGTTCGGCTGACGAGGGCCGGCCACCCGCGACGTTCCCCGCCGCCACCGACTCGGGGCGCTCCGACGCCTCGCCGGCGAGCGACGGCGGACCCCCACAGGGACGCGCGCACTTCCAAGCCCAGCTGCGCGAGCTCGAGGCCAACGCGCTGGGCGGCCTCGACCTGATCGTCGAGCAGCTCGACCGCGTGCTCGAGGCGCTGCACCACCAGGACGTGGAGCTCGCGCAGATGGTGATCGCCGATGACGACCGCGTCGACGGACGCTACCTGGAGGTGCACCAGGGGATCCTCTCGCTGCTCGCGCTGCAGGCGCCGGTGGCCGGCGACCTGCGCCTGGTGGCGGCGCTGCTGCACATGATCAAGCACATCGAGCGCATGGGCGACCAGTGCGTGAACATCGCGAAGCTGATCCCATTGTCAGGGTATGAGCCGCCGGTGCACCGCGAAATGCTCGACGCGCTCGCCCGCATGGGGGCGTTCGCCCGCTCGGAGGTGATCCAGTCGAAGGCCGCGTTCGCCGCGCGCGATGTCGGCCTGGCCGAAGACCTCGTGCGTCAGGACCGCGAGATCAACCGCCTCAACCGCGAGATCTTCCGTCTGGCGATCGAGATCGGCGACGATCCCGACACGCGCGAGTGGGCGATGCACATGACGCTCGTCGCGCGCGCGCTCGAGCGCATCGGCGACAACGCGGTCGACATCGGCGAGCAGGTCGCGTTCGTGGTCACGGGACTGTTTCGCGAGTTCTCGGACTCCTCACGCGCGCCCGGCCAGTAGCCTCGCGATGCCCGCCTGCAAGCGCCGCAAATAGCGATCTCCTGTGAACATCCTGTTACGTTCGCTCGCAAAGCTGTCCAGCGTCGCGGCAATCGCTTACACTCCGCCGCGATGAGCGCAAGCGTGAGCGTCGAAGACGCGGGGGGCGCATCGACGGCACCGGATGCCACGGGCTCGGGCGCCGCGTCCCTGCGAATCGCCGTCCTGGACCGCGACAGCGGCTTCATACAGGTCCTCAGCAAGCGCCTCGACCGCCTCGGCTGGGAGCACCGCGTGCTGGCCAGCCCGGTGCCGTCGGACGCGATCGTCTCGATGCGCCTGAGCGCGCTGGTCGTGGACCTCACCGTGCTCGGCCCGCAGGCGTGGAGCTGGCTCGAGCGACTCTGCGAGGCATTGCCGGAGCTCGGCATCGTCGTCTGCACCGGCCCTTCGACCGTCGCCCAGCGCGTGCGCGGGCTGCGACTCGGAGCGGACGACTGGATCACCAAGCCCTGCCACCCCGAGGAAGTCATCGCCCGCGTGCAGAGCGTCGTGCGCCGCCGCCGGCGCAGCGCCAGCCGCACCGAGGCCAAGCCGATCCTCGCCGGCGAGGTGGAGATCCGCTCCGATCGCTTCCAGGCGTTCGTCGGCGAGCACAGCATCGACCTGACCAGGCGCGAGTTCGAGCTGATCGAGCTGCTCGCCGCCGCCGAGGGGCGGGTGCTCGAGCGCGAGGAGATCTACTCGCGCTTGTGGGGCTACACGATGGTGCGCGGCGACCGCTCGGTGGACGTGTTCGTGCGCAAGCTGCGCCAGAAGCTCGAGAAGGCGTCGCCGGAATGGCGCTACATCCACACCCACTTCGGCATCGGCTATCGCTTCGCGGCGGAATCGGTCGAGGTCATCGACCCAAGCGCCGTGCCCTCGTCACTTCCCGCCGAGTGGAGCGACGACCTCGATCGCCGCGTCGGCGATCAGGGCGAGCTCGCGGGGCCGCAAGAGGGCGACGAGCTCACCGCTCGCGGGGTGGGCGGGATTCACCTCTAGCCGCACGATCGCAAGACCGCCCTTCTTGACATCGGCGAGCGCGCCGGTGAGCTCGCTCACGACGCGGGACATGTCGGGCTCGTGGCCGACCGCCAGCAGGCGCCCGTCGGCAGGGATGGCGCTCAGCGCGTCGAGCGCTTGGACCGCGTCGAAGCCCTCGCCCAGCGGCGCGTGCACCGCCAGCAGCGCTCGTTGCGACTCGCTCCACGCCTCCGCCGCCAGCTCCGCCGTCTCGCGCGCCCGCACCCGCGGGCTGAACAGGACTGCGTCGAAGTCGGCGCGCAGGCGCTCGATCGCGACGCCGGCGACGCGCGCCTGCTCGCGCCCCCGCTCGGTCAAGCGGCGCGCTGCATCCGTGCGTGTGCCATGCGGCTCGGCCTCCGCGTGACGAAGTAGCCATAGCTGACGAGCCATTCCTGTACGCTGCAGCCTAGCGCGTCGTGTAGCTTGAGAGCCTATGGACGACGATCGCGAGCCGCAGCCGCAAGGCGCCGCAGCCCTCACAGCCATCGCGGATGACACGACCGGCGCGGACGGCGATCCCCCGCTCTCGGACCCGTCGCTCTACCTCAACCGCGAGCTGTCGTGGCTCGACTTCAACGACCGCGTGCTGCAGCTCGCCGAGGACGATCGCGTGCCGCTGCTCGAGCGGGTCAAGTTCTGCGCGATCTACACGACCAACCTGGACGAGTACTACATGGTGCGCGTCGCCGGCCTGCGCGACCAGATCGACGCGGGCGTCGAGAACCCG
>Ga0182015_10008018_pt1 | contig 10165 bp, 10 predicted proteins | sample 712P3MmetaG_FD_120478 | JGI IMG/M metagenome (GOLD analysis project Ga0182015, IMG submission 120478) | Permafrost microbial communities from Stordalen Mire, Sweden - 712P3M metaG | ecosystem: Environmental > Terrestrial > Soil > Wetlands > Permafrost | place: Sweden: Stordalen | collected... | reverse complement strand
GGTACGGCAGCTTCGGGCGAACCCGCGGCCCGGGCAGAGGGTGAATTGCCGGGCATCTGCTGCGTGGTAGGAGTAATGTTTCGATCAGTTCCGGCGCGGTGCATGACAGGACCGGTCTCCCACCTGGAACGGTAGCGGCCCTCGTAATCCGACCACTGCTCGTCGGACTCCAAATCCGTCTCGCTGTAGGGAGGGAAGTTCTCGACTTGATCCTTGCTGAGGTCGATGGCGAAGTCATTATCATGTTTCGTTGAGGGACGAAGACGGTCCGCGGGAACAATGAATTTTTTTGTGGAAAGCCAACCGCCAGTGTCTACAACGACGTACCGAATGGATCCGTCAGAGTGATCGAAAATCACATCATCAATCTTGCCAAGTTTCTCGTCCTGCAAGCCGTAGAGCTTGGCGCCGCGGATATCTTCTGCGGTATCCGTAAAGCGGTAGTTTCGAAGCATTCCGTAATTCGCCATGATTGTGCCTCCCAAATTTCAAACTCTTACAATCTTGGATGTCGAATTAGGTGAGCACGTATACTGACAAAATCAGTGCGAAGGCGGAATAGGAAATCGTCTCGCTAGTTATGTTTCATATACATGTCCGCGAAGACCCGGACGCCATCATTTATAATCGAGTCAATAAACCCCCACATCCCAATGTCATTGTTTTCATGTTCTGCATTCTTCGTCGGCGGCGATATTCTGGAACTGCTTTCCAGTACGGGAGCGGTCGCCAAATTCGTGCTTGTCACACTGTTGGCTTTTAGCCTGATCTCATGGGCGATTATCCTGACCAAGTGGAGCTTGTTGCGTCGGGCGCGAGTACAAAGCGGACGGTTCCTAAGGGCGTTCCGCAAAGCCCAGCGCCTGCAGGATATTGCCACGGTTGCCGATCAATTTCGCCCGAGCCCGCTAGTGGGCGTATTTGAGGGGGGCTACCAGGAATACAAAAGGCAGCAAACCAATTCTTCAGCCAATTTGCGAAGCCTGGCCGCGGTGCAGCGTGGAATGCAAATCGGCGCTTCGGAAGAAATCACCCGTCTGGAACGGAACGTTCCCTGGCTTGCGATTACCGCGTCGGTCACACCTTTTATCGGCCTTTTTGGTACGGTGTGGGGCATTATCGATGCTTTTCATGGACTGGGTACCGCAGGGGGCGCCACGTTGCGGGCCGTCGCGCCAGGCATCTCGGAGGCACTCATCACAACCGCTGCAGGACTCGCCGCTGCCATCCCGGCTGTAATCGCCTACAACCTGATTGGCAATTCAATTCGAGTGTTTGCGGCGAGAGGGGACGACTTCACACTGGAAGTACTGAATGCCATTGAGAGCATTCAAACTCAGCCTGCGGCCGAAGCGAGGCGTTGATGGCTTTCACTTCGCCGAATGGCCGTACGCAAACCGCACTGGCCGATATCAACATTACTCCTCTGGTCGATGTGGTGCTGGTGCTGTTGATTATTTTCATGGTTACGGCGCCGGTCCTGCAGTCGGGAATTGAAGTAACCGTTCCGAAGACTCGTACCGTAAAAGAGATCAGCGAAGAACGTACGGTGATCACCATCAACAAGGATCAACGCGTTTTCCTGGGCAATGACGCAATCAATATCAATCAAATTGCCGCCAAGCTTCGGCAGAAGATTCGCGATCCCCGAAACCAGTTTATTTTTATCCGGGCCGATGAGAACGTACCTTTTGGCGCATTTGCCACGGTGATGGATGCGGTGAAGCAATCGGGTATCACCAACGTAAGCATCGTCACCCAGCCCCTGGAAGAAAATGGCGCAAAACGCTGAGATTTTTTTCGAGCACGATAGTTGGGGACGAGCACTCGGCTGGTCGGCCGGGTTCCACCTGGCGCTCACAGCGATTATTTTGTTTTTTCCTTACATTTTTGGCGGATCGCGCGGCAGTGACTGGGGCGGTGGAGGCGGCGGTGAAGCGATGGGAGTAACCCTGGTCAGTTCAGTTCCTTTGCCTGCAACTCCGGCGCAGACTCAGAATGTTCTGGCAAACGAGTCGAAGGGCGTCACCAAGTCTCAGCCGAAGGTTGAAGAGAAAGAACCCGACGCCATCGAGATTCAAGGGAAGAACGCCAGGGTGAAGCCCAAGAAACCGCCGACTCCTACAAGGGAAAAAGCTCCGCCTGCGCCGGAACCAGAGACAAATCAAGTTGCATTCGGCGAAGGGGGGCCTGTCAGCGGTCCCTATGGCAGTTTCGCCGCGGGCGGTGCAAAGGGCGGATTTGGGGTGACCGGCAGCGGCGGCGACTTCGGCACTCGATACGGATGGTACGTTCAAGTGATTCAGCGAAAGGTATCGGAAAACTGGCTGAAGTACGAAGTAGACCCTCGCATCGCCGGTGCGCAGCGCGTCTACATCACTTTTGATGTGGCTCGAGATGGCCATCCCTATAACGTGCAGGTCGAGCAATCAAGCGGCGTGCCCTCGCTTGACATTTCGGCGGTCCGCGCTCTTCAACGTATCGATACTTTCGGCAGCCTTCCGCCGGATTACAGCGGGAGCAAGATTTCAGTCGAGTACTGGTTCGATTACAAGCACTAGCTCCAATGCTGATGATTATTGCTTGTGTTAGCGCTGATGATTATTGAGGTTCCCATTCATGAGTATGTACAAATGTGACTTGCTGAACCTAACCTATCGGCCTACGATACAGTGTCGAATAGATCGAACTCGGAGTAGCGACTTCAAGGGATGCTTCAATTTAAAGAGACAAGCTGGCAGTCACTTCTGATCGAGCGCGCCCGCATTAACTTCCCCTTCGCGGTTTCACTGCTCTCGCTTCTCTTTATTCTTGCGTCCGCCTCGGCTGCTCAGGATTGGGTACGCACAGGCTCAGGGCTCGGAGTGGAAAAAGTACGGCTTGCCGTTCCTGACTTTAAGCCTTCCAGCGGCGATCCGCAGACGGCCGCGCTGCTCAAGACCTTCGACGATACTTTCTGGAACGATTTGGATAATTCAGGGGTCGTGGAGCTCGTTTCAAAAAGCTTTTACCCATTGCAGATTCCCGGACAGCCTCCTGAAGTGACTTTTGGATTGTGGAATTCTCCGCCTCCGAATGCCGCCATGCTGGCTTTCGGCAACCTCGGCGTGGCCTCTGGCAAGCTCACGGTGCAGGGCTGGCTGTACGACGTCAAAAACACTGCTTCTCCGCTGGTGATTGGCAAGCAGTACAGCGATGTTCCCACCGACGATGCAGCTCGCATCATCGCCCACAAGTTTGCGGATGAGATTATCTTTCGGCTCGGCGGAGGAATTCCTGGCATAGCCGAAACCAAGATCTATTTTGTAAGTGACCGATCGGGCCACAAGGAAATCTGGGTGATGGACTATGATGGATCGAATCAGCGTCAGGTGTCCCATCAAGGATCGATCTCGCTCTCTCCCCGGATTGCGCCCGACAATTCGCGGGTCGCTTTCAGTTCGCTGACCAAATCCGGCTGGGAAATCCTGATGTATTCCATCGATCTGAACCGCTTAGTCAGCTTCCCGCATTTTGGCGGGACGAATTTATCGCCGTCCTGGGCGCCCGACGGAATGCGTCTGGCGCTTTCCTCCTCGCGCGGCGGCCATTCGGAAATTTACGTTTGCGACTCCAACGGTGCGGGCCTTCATGCGATGACGACGGGGAGAGGACCTGACGTTTCGCCAACATGGAATCGAAAGACTGGATCACAAATCGCATTCGTTAGCGGAAGCACGGGCTTGCCTCAGGTTTACACGATGGAGGCGGACGGCACGAATCAGCAGCGAATGACGGATCAAGGATACGCGGTGTCACCGAACTGGTCGCCGAATGGGCAATTTTTGTCGCTGGCATGGACCCGTAAGTACGGTCCGGGCGAGCCCGGGTCCTCCGACATTTACTTGATGGATATCGCCAGCAAGCAGTGGGTTCAACTTACCCACGACGGCGGGCGGAACGATTTTCCCTGGTGGGCGCCGGATGGCCGCCATATCGTGTTCCAATCCAGTCGCTCGGGCAAAGAGGAAATCTGGATGATGTTGGCCGATGGTACGAAATTGCATCAGTTGACTTTTACTGGACGTAATTCGCAACCGAATTGGAGTTCGAAATAAATACTTCGTCTGACTTCGGAGAACTCTTCGAGGTCGCGGGAGGATTACTGTGAAGGGGATGAATATGAAACGTCAGCTTTTTAAGTCTGTCACAACCGCAGCCGCACTTAGTGCCATTCTGATGCTGGGAGCCTGCCATAAGAAGACTGCTCCGCCGCCACCACCACCACCACCGCCACCGGCCTCGCCCACCGCTTCAATTTCAGTGAGCCCGGACACGATTCCGAGTGGACAGTCCGCAACCTTGACCTGGCAGACGTCCAACGCCACCGATGTTTCCATTGATGGAATCGGCGCTGTTCAAGCCAGCGGAACACAGCAGGTTACACCCACCGACTCCACCACCTATCACCTGACCGCCAAGGGTTCCGGAGGAACGCAGGAAGCCACAACACGCCTAACGGTAACGCCTCCGCCGATGACACAGGGCCGGACAACGCCCTCGCCCACAGAAGAAGACTTGTTCGGCCAGAACGTGAAAGATGTTTACTTCGATTACGACAAGTCTGATCTTCGCGGTGAGCAGCAGACGATCATTCAAGCGGATGCTCAATTCCTCAGTCAGCATCCCGATATCAACGTCACCGTGGAAGGTCACTGCGATTCCCGCGGCTCAACCGAGTACAACCTGGCTCTGGGTGATCAGCGCGCATCTTCCGTGAAGAATGCACTGGTCGCTGACGGCGTCAGCGCAAGCCGCGTCAAGACGATCAGCTACGGCAAGGAAAAACCGTTCTGCACGGAAGAGAACGAACAGTGCTGGCAGCAGAATCGCCGTGCGCATTTCGTTTACCAGAAGTAGTTGGCGTCACAGTAAGGGGCAAAGGAAGCTTTGCCCCTTACTATTTGTCTTCCCGCTGACTCTTCACAACCGCACCTGTCCGAAATCCATCTAAAATGGTCTCAGGAAGCTTTCTTATGAAACTACAGCGTGGCTTCACTTTACTTGCGTTGCTTTCGGCGCTCTGCTTCGCCATTACACCGGCGTGGGGTGTCAGCAAAGAAATGGTTCAACTGCAAACCCAAGTCCAGCAATTGCAGGAACAAATGACCGCCATGCAGCGCGGCTTTGACGAGCGCATGGGAGTGATGAACAACCTGGTGGAGCGGGACAGCGACGCCGTAAACAAAGTGGCGGCTGCGGTCAGCGCGCTGCAGCTTATGTTGCAAAAAGAGCAAGGGGATTCATCGGGACACGTGGATCAGCTTTCAGGCCAGATTCAATCCCTCAACGACAGCCTGGACGAGTTGAAGGCTCGCCTGGCCAAAGTCAGCAAGCAACTCGAAGATATGCAGTCGACGCAGCAGAGCACCGCCGCCCAAACGGCACAGCAACAAGCTCAGCAGCAGGCGATCGCTCAAGCGCCGCCTCCGGATGTCCTCTACCAGAATGCGTTGCGCGATTACAACGGAGCCAAATACGATCTGGCGACCCAGGAATTTTCCGACTACATCAAGTTCTATCCGAACACCGATCTTGCTGGGAATTGCTACTACTATCTGGGAGAAATCCAGTTTCATCAGGGAAACTACCAGCAGGCCTCGCAAAGCTACGATCAAGTCATGCAGAACTTTCCCACCGGAAGCAAGGTGGCTTCGGCCCAACTGAAAAAAGGATTATCGCTGATTGAGTTAGGCAAAAAAGATGACGGTGTAGAGGAGCTACGACGAGTGATTCAGCGCTATCCGCGTTCGCCGGAAGCTCTCCAGGCGCGCGAGCGGCTGCGACAGCTGAAAGTGCCATCGGTGGGCAGGTCGGGCGAGTAAGTTTCTGCATCAGACTAAGCTGAGGTTTTCCCATGACTAAGATTTCCGACAACGATCCGGACCGCGCGAAGGGCGCTACTGAAGAAGAACACAATCACCATCAGAATGCGGGATTGGCTGACCAACTCGGACATCGGGACCAGGATCCGCTGATCAAAGACGCTGATTCAGACTTTCCTGAGCCTGGTAATAGCGCCGAACATTCCACTGGCAGTTCACCATCAATAGCTAAGAAGAGCAACTCCAAGGTGGCGTAGAGCCGTAGAACAAATCATGCGTTGCCAAGCTCAGGTCTTGGCGGAGGTTAGTGAACCGAGCACCGCTTTTTGCACTTCCCTCCACGCTGGCGTGCGCGGATCGATAATTTCGAAATGTCCTGCACCGGCGATCTCCACCGGTCGCACGTCCTCTCGAGTCTTTCGTTTGAAGCTAACGTAGTCTTCGGCAAGGACCGGCGGCACAACATCATCTAGCGTGCCATAGACCAAATACTGAGGAATACGAATCGCCAGCTTCATAGGATCCGCTTCGCGATAGTGATCCGGAACCTCGGTCGGAGTTCCGCCGAGAAATTCCACCACGGCATCATTGCTTAAGTGCAACTTGTAAGCTTGCAGTAAGTCCACCACACCCGCCAGCGAGATCGCTGCCGAAAGGCCGTTTTCATGTCCTGCCAGACATAGAGCGAGTTGGCCTCCGGCTGAGTGTCCAATCCCGATAATGCGACGCGTGTCAAACTCGTATTGCGCCGCCTTCTGAATTACGAACTGATACGCGGATCGAATATCGGCAAATGTTCCCGGCCATCCTCCCCCAGCATTGCCTACCCGTCGGTATTCGAGATTGGCGGTTGCGATTCCATTCGCCGTGAGCGCGGCGCAAATGTGCCCCAAGTACTCCAAATCATACTTGGCTCGCCAGTAGCCCCCATGGATGCAAATTGCGAGAGGGTGCAGCCCCTTTGCTTTCGGCACGCGCAGGTCGGCAAATTGATTCGGGTCGCTGCCGTAGGCCACCCGCGCATCGGCCTTTGGCGGAGGCAAATTCAGAATGTCATCGGACACTTAGTTCCCCCACGTTCACTCGTACCGTAGCGCCTCGATCGGATCCAATTTTGCAGCGCGCATGGCCGGGACCATCCCGCTCACCACGCCGACCACGGCGAGTATGCCTGTCGCCACGATTAAAATCATTGGCGAAACAATCAGCCGGACGTCTCCCGCTTCGGCGTGCTTCGCCATGGCGCTATACAACGTAAGGCGCCCGACAGACACCGAGATGAGATACGACAGCAAAATCCCTAGCACGCCACCCACCGCCGTTATCGCCATTGCCTCCGCCAGGAACTGGAACAGAATGTCACGCCGCCGCGCCCCCAAAGCCTTCTCTACTCCTATTTCCCTTGTCCTTTGTGTCACTGAGACCAGCATCATGTTCATAAGACCGACTCCGCCGATACCAAGCGTGAGGGTACCGATAAATGCGAGCAGGCCCTTCAGAGCGAGCGAAATGATTCCGAACTGAGACAATTGCTTCTTCGCATCGAAGACAAAGACGGCACGCTTATCGTCCACTTTGAAATTATGTGCCGCCGCCAGTGTGGCGCGTACCGTGTCGTCAAGCTTGTCGTGATTCAGACCCTGGGAATCCATCCAGATGCCATCCAGATAGTGAGTGTCCTTCAATACGTTCATTGAGTTATAAGGAATGTAAATCGTGCGGTTATCGTCATCGTCGCCCTCCTGCATTCGCGGTTTCACGACTCCGATCACCTGGAACTCGACGCCGTTGACGCGAATATCCTCACCGAGCGCCGGCGCACCGGAAAATAGTTTGTCCTTGGCCTCGGAACCGATCACCGCCACCAATCCGTGCCGTGAGTTGTCCGCATCGTCGATGAAGCGGCCTTGGCCGATATCGAGATTCCAAATATCTTGAATCGCCGGATCCAACCCATTCACAGGCATGGTGAACGTACGATTTCCATTCTGCACCGATGAATCCAGCGCAGACATGCGAACTACATGCTTGCACAAGGGAAGATTATTCCGCATTAACTCGATATCGTCATTGGTGAAACGGATTTGTACTCCCGCCTTATTCCCTCCTGCCTGCTGCGAGGTGCGGCCGGGAAAAATCCCAACGGCAGTCGCGCCAAAACTTTGAAAGATATTTTCAATCGCGGTTCCGAAACCATTGCCGTAGGCAAGGAGTAACACTACCGTCGCAATACCCCACGCCATCCCCGCCATCGTCAGAAGGGTCTTGCGCAAATCGTGCCGCATTGCGGCAAAGGCTTGTCCTAATAAATCGCGAATCATAACTTCTATTATTCCTTTCGCAGCGCTTCTACCGGCTGCAACAAAGCTGCGCGGCGCGCAGGGTAAAGTCCCGCTACCACTCCGGCTACGGCCAGAGAAACCACAGCCAATGCGGCTGTCCGTGCCACCAATCTTGGCGGATCAAATCCATCGCCTAGCGACACGTTCGACAAAAGAGCCATCACGCCTGCCGCAGCGGCGATGCCCACACCACCGCTCAGCAACGTCAAAAATGCCCCTTCCACAAAAAACTGGAACATAATGCTCGCGTTCGTTGCCCCAATTGCCTTTCGCAAACCAATCTCACGTGTACGATCCGCCACCGCGACGAGCATAATGTTGATAATTCCTATCGCCCCAAGGCCCAAGGTGACTAATCCCACGCTGCCCAAAAAGGTATCCATGGCATCAAAAATCTTTCCCACGGTATCAACTGTCTGAACCGTATCCCATTCGTCAAACGAATCGGCGTTATTCGGGTCGAAGCCGTGATTGCGCGCGATTACCTTGTGGACCTCCTCTTTTGCTGCTTGATGCTGGGCACGGGTCTTGGGCTGATACTCGATAATGCTGATTACGTCGGGCGCCTCGCCCACATTGGTAAGTCGAAAGTATTCTTGCATGGTGCTGAACGGCATATAGCATTGCAGGTTCTGAGTATTGTTATCGCCGTGTCCAATCCGCTGCAGCGTTCCGATTACCTCGAATTGCACGCCATTCAGAAGGATTGTGCTGCCAACTGCCGACCGGCCGGAAAACAGGGTTCGGCGGGCCTCGTCGCCGAGCACAATCACCGCGCGTTTTTGCGCAAGATCCATTTCATTCAGCCATCGTCCTTCCTTGATCGGAAGGTAACGAATCTGGTTGAACATGGCAGGAACTCCCATCATCTGCCCGCTGGCCTGGAAAAAGTCGCTCACAGCGCGAATGTCATTGCGTCGGATCACCGGAGCGGCCGCTCCCACACTGGGGCAGTCGCGCAAAATATCCAGGTAATCGCGATAGGTCAGATAATACTGGCGTAAGGCCGTAAAACTTCCCTGTATCGCAGGCGCTCGACTCGACCAGATGAACATCACGTTTTCGCCCAGAGTATCGAACTGCTTCTTGTTGCCTGAACGGAATCCTTCGCCTAGTCCTACCAGAAGCAATAACGAAAAGACTCCCCAGGCAATGCCGAACATGGTTAGAAAAGAGCGCAGCTTGTGTCCCCACAAGGTTCGCAGCGTTTGACCGAAGATGTCGAAGAGAAGGCGCATTCTAACTGATTATACGTTTCGTGGATCAAATCCTCGCCTGGCCAGAGTGGCTCTTTACCTGCATACAGCAAGAATCTTTTCATTTTAATTGAACAAAATTATTTCGCTCTCCCGCAGAACTCGGCTATTCTCTAGCGGGATGTCCACGCTGCCTCTTTCCGAGCTTCTCGGCGCCACGGTGTATGAGCCGTCAGGCGCGGCAACCGGCCGCGTGCGCGAGGTCACGCTGGCTCCGCAGGAAGACCGCACACGCATTGCTTCGCTCATCGTTAAGACCAAATCTGGCGACCGTGTTCTAGCCTTTTCAGCAATCTCGGCTATCGATACCAGCATTCACGCATCGACAAATTCGACCGATTGGCCAGCCGCTAACGGTTCAGAAGGGCTATTTCTTCTGGAACGCGATCTTCTTGACCAGCAGGTGATCGACATCAACGGTCGCAAGGTGGTGCGGGTAAACGATGTCGAACTTCAGATTGAGTCTGTGGTTGAAGCCGGGCAGACTCATGCGATTTTGCGGGTTACATCGGTTGACATTGGCACACGGGGCGCAATCCGGCGACTCTTACAGGGGATTGCCCCGCGCACTGCCATCCATGCCATGCTCCAGCGAATTCGTCCCCATACCATTCCCTGGAGCTTCATCGATCTGATCGAGACGGATCCGGCACGCCAAATCAAGCTTAAGATTTCTCACGATGGGCTGGCCAAGCTGCACCCT
>Ga0182015_10008017_pt1 | contig 10165 bp, 10 predicted proteins | sample 712P3MmetaG_FD_120478 | JGI IMG/M metagenome (GOLD analysis project Ga0182015, IMG submission 120478) | Permafrost microbial communities from Stordalen Mire, Sweden - 712P3M metaG | ecosystem: Environmental > Terrestrial > Soil > Wetlands > Permafrost | place: Sweden: Stordalen | collected... | reverse complement strand
CTTCCGGGGCCCCAAGGTGAGAATCCAAAATGCAATTTTCGGCGACAAGTATACGGTTGATCAAGGAAGAAGAGCGCCGCCGCGCTTTAGGTCTTGTCGACCGGCAGACCGCCACGGAAATTTTGGGCGTAACCGTCCGTACTCTCCAACGGTGGCACCGAGCGGGCATCGGTCCGCAGCGAAAAAATCGCCCCGACGAACGGCCAATTCAGTAAAGCCGAACGGAATTGGAGCAGTGGGGCTCCTCTGCCAAGTCGGCCGAGTAGGCCGATTGGTCATCTGCGCCGTCAATTGCAAATGGACACTGGTCCGAATGTGGAACTTTCTAAAAAATGCAGCGAATTGCAAATGGACATCTCCCGTTGACCGGACCGGAAAGCAGCCAACTGCAAATGGACATTAGCCCGTCGAGTTTCCATCAAAGTTCAGTGCGGAAATGGCGAACATGAAGCTGATGAAACAGGAATCTCACGTGGAGCAACTTCTGAGCCGCATACGCGTGGCAAAAGAGCTTGGTCGCGGCAAAAGAGTTGCTTACTCTTTGTGTGAGTACCTCAATTCCCACGATGCAAAGTGCTCGGCCGCCAGACGCGCGAACCGGCAAGTGAAGCTCGATCGGCGTCTTGGAAAAGCGAAGTTGCGGGCGCTTGCGGCGGGTCTTGATCCGTGGAAGGGCACGAAAGAAGACGTGCTGGTCAACCTGAAGCGGAAACCTTCGAATCCTGATGATTTTCGCATCTACATGGCATTCGGATTTGAAAACCGAGCGGTTCAATACCTTGTGCTGCGGCCACTCGAAATTTTGGCGGACCTCGTCCCAGCTTGCAGGGTAACGGCCCAGATTTGGACCCGCGTCCTATACGATCAACAAGTCTTGGTCAGTTGGGCAGCCGGTAGGAAACGAAGCCAGATCGCAGAGGGCTTCAGATATCATAGGTCGACAAAATGAATAAGGAAACCAATCCCAGTCGGCTGGCCCTTTGCGTGATGCTGACCGGGGGAAGTCACATGTTGGGCGCGTTTCTGGAACGGGCGGTATATTGGAGTAAGTACGGCAACGCCAAAATACCCGGTGTTGAGGGTAGGTGGATTGCCAATCGCCGCACCTGGTGGATGCGGGAAGTGCAGCTTTCCAGTGCGCAATACGATCGCGCCAGCAAGAGACTTCTCGAATTGAATCTCGTAGAAAAGCGGCAGTGGTGGTTTAGCGGGCGTTCCATCCTCTTCCTGCGACCATCCGCGACCACTCTCGATTTTATAACTGCATCAGCGACCTGGCAGGCCGCATACGAGTTTCTCGAAAACGAGAACGATTTGGCCAGCGCTTCTGCCATACCGGGATCGGCAGTTCTGCCAAACTCCAATGGCCTCAGCAAACCCGCAAAACCCAGTTCTGCAAAAAAGCCGAACCCCAATAACATTAAAACATCACATATAAACTTTTCTGAAGGGAAGAAACTGTCAGGCGCACATCCGGCTTCGCCCTCGTGCGCGCAGCTTAAAGACGAACCAACAGAGGTAGTTTCAGGGAAGAAGAAAAAGGGAAGTACTGGCGCCGCCAAAGCTCAGGCTCCAGACCATTATTCAATGTCGGCGACCGGTCCTGTGACTGTGAAATCGTTACGTGATGCATGGCACTGCGGAATGCAAAAGTACTACGGCGCGGCCGTCACGGCATCGACGGAATTTTTTGAGTTTCCGCCGCAGGAATGGAAAAGCCTCGGTCAAATACTCCAGAGCCTGAAATGTTTGCACGGGCCTGACGGTGAAGAGGATTGGCAGGCGCAAGCCATAGATATCTTGGTTCACGCCATCCGAGAGTGGCACTACTTAGGTAAAGGGGACGCCAAAACCCCTAAATACCCCAACCTCGCTTTTATCCACGAAAAGCTCCTCAGCGAGGCGCTCAGTAATTGGTACGACGCGGGGCGTCCGCCTCACGGGTTGGATGGATTCTAAGCAGAAGGTCGTAGGCGGCGTGCCCTGGAAACGGGTTTTTGGTTTCAATCATCTGCACAAAAGGAGGCTCACTATGCCTGTAATAATCAATGGCACACCAATGCCACCAACAGCGCCGCCACCACGACGTCATTCGCTCGATGATGAGGTTGTCAGGGAGTTGGCTCCGATCATCGCGGAAATTCGAAAGGCGGCCGATCATCGCATTTGGAGAATCGCAATGCGCCTCGAAGAGTTCGGTATACTCGGTCCTAGCGGAGGGAGCTTTACGTACGAGACGACGTGGCGGATTCTGAAGCGCATAAAATCGTTGGGCCTTGGGGACGGACCCCAAACAGTCTCGGCGGCCTTGAGGGCTCGGCACGCGCGGGAGCGTGCCAGACACGCCATGGAGTTGGCGGAGTTGGAAGCCCGGATGAAACGGGAGCATCCCGATTGGAATTGACTCCGCAACAAGCTTGCGAGGTGGCCGATCATTTGGTGAGCCAGCTACGCATGCCGCCTCCGGACCTAGGCGACGACCAACCTTCGCTTTGGGCTACCGATCTAAATCAGGAGCTGACAATGGACGATAACGAAAGCAGGAGGTTCCTTCGCCAAGCCTTACTTGTCGACGCTCTTAATATCGAAGCTATAAATATATCTGATTTAACAACGGATATGGCCGATCCGAGGACCGCAATCTATCGGGCAGGCCCGCGAGATTGTCGACGCAAGTTATCTGGGCCTATCGGCGCGCTCAGCCGGCCTGTCCTTGTTGCGGGCGGCACAGTCCATACCTCAGTTTTTCGGCAGCATCGCCAGTTGGCGGCCGACAAGGATTGTCGACGCCCTGCGCCGACCTGAACAGCCGCGTACGGGGCCGGGCAGGTACTCTCCGGCAACGGGGAAGTTCGATCGGCTCTCGCAAGGTACGACGGCGCCACCGCGTCCCGCTGACCAATATTATGCCCGTGTTTCACGACGTCCTTGGACAAAGACCGGACAATCAGTCGCCGCCGAGAAGTCGGCGCCGCCGGACTGAAACAGACAGCCGCATTTCAAAGTGGATTGCAATGAACTGCAAAGAAAGGAGTCCGGAATGCCTGTAACCATCCACCCCGCATTATTAGCGCCGTCAAGGAAGCAATCTGGTCCACGACGTCGGCATTTTGATCAGGCAGTCAGGAAGCTGGCGCTAGTGATCGCCGAAATCCGAAATGAGGGCAGTAGGGGCGTTAAGGAGATCATGGATGCTCTAAATGCTCGTGGCGTGGCTGCCCCTAACGGCAAGGTTTTCACCTTCGGAACAACGCACAGGGTCCTGCGCAGACTGTATCAGCTAGGGCTTGGACCTAAGCTCCGAACTCTGTCCAAGGCGCTGTCGGAGCGGCCCTACAAGCCGCGAGTGAGTGGTCCAAGGCGGAGCCGTGGCATGACGCGGGCGGGCAAATTGGCTGTAGCGGAATTCGAGCGCGAGTATCTCGACATGGGTCCAAAGACCTCTCAATGAGTCTAGCTTCTCCGGGTGCAGCGTTCCTGGAACTCGCGCGTTTTTGCGGTCCCAGAGCCGCACTTGGACAGCCAAAAAAGCTGCGATTTGCTTACGCTCCCGTTATCCTGCGCAGCATCGAGAAAGAAGCTCCGGCCGGCGCTCCCCTGCTGGTTGCCTCCAACACGTGGTAAGGACAGTGGCTCTTCTTCATGGTAATTCCCAATTTCTTGCATGCACGGCGAAGTCGATCTTCGTGGCTCCCGATATCTGTCATAGACTCCTTCTTCGGCGTCGTGCCTCTTTGACAGCGCCGCGACCACTTGGGCGCCGCATGTCAAATGACGTCCCCTACGCCATCCTAAGGAAAAGGCATGCTCAGAGACGATACGGGAAATGGAGGCAGGAGGCCGGCTGCGGCCCGCAACGTGCTCGGCGAGCCGCTGGAGATTTGCTCGATCAAACCGATGACAGGTTTTTATCGGGACGGCTGCTGCAACACCGGGCAAGAGGACGTTGGCAGCCATACCGTCTGCGTCGTCATGACGGCCGAGTTTCTCGAATATTCCAAATCGCGCGGCAATGATCTGTCAACGTCGGTGCCGGAATTCGGCTTTGCTGGTCTGAAACCCGACGACCGTTGGTGCCTCTGTGCACCTCGCTGGCAGGAAGCATTCGAGGCGGGAAAAGCACCCCGCGTGGTCTTGCGCGCTACCCACGAGGGAGCGCTGGCGGACTGCTCGCTCGCTGACCTCAAGCGCTTTGCGATAGACTTGGCGTGACTTTGATCCTGGAAAGCCATGACACGCTTTTAGACATCGGCGAGCCTGGCGAAATTCTCATTGAACCCCCGCTAACTTATTGATGAAGCAGGGCCTCCCGGACAGGGACGTCGAACAGTTCAAAATGTCGGAAAATGGGAAAGGCAGATTTGGACACGCGGCGTAGCTCTAAGGCAGGAATGAAGAATGCACAAAAGTGCAGTTGCCCCTCATGTTCTTTTCCCAGCGAGGTTTTAATCCACTTTCTGGTCAATCCAAGTTATACTTCAGAAACTAAATCGCTCACGGATTGTGTCAGAAGAAGGCCGGCTCTTCGGCAGGCAATGCGACGCTTCAAGCCAATGTCAGAAAAGAACAAGGAATTCTTTTACAAGGACAAGGACGGCAAGCCGCAGGACAAAGACCTGCATGAACCGATTTTGTCAGGCATCGACCGCGATGCCGAGGCGCGGGTCAGGAACATCGGCAAGGAACAGGCCCGCAAAGCCGGTCTCACCGAAGCCGAGATTAGAAAGTTGTACGCCGACGACTGAAATAAGGTGATGCCAGCAGAGGCGGTGATGACATGCCGGAAAAGATGAGAGTTGTTCGACCTACCGATCCTGACTTCAAGGAACTTCTGGAATCTGGCCGACTTGTTTCCGGTGCCGACATCCAGGTGCTGTGGCATGCATGGAACGCGGGGAAGAATCCAGATCGTGCTGATGGCGGCGAAATCGTGCAGCCGAAGAGCCGGTCTGACCTCAGCGAAGATTAACTCATAGCCATTCAGTAGCGCGTCGAGCAGGACATCGCAAAGGATGAAGTCCTCACGCGAGAACGTGCCGTCCCCGCGCTGGGATTTGTCGATGACCGGCACATGCGGCGCGATCCCCTGCTGGTTGACCATCCAATCCAGGTTGGACGCTGAGCCATAGGCAGTGTCCGCCGCGAGCCATGCGGGCTTGATGCCAAAGCAGGCTTCGGTCCGCTCGATCATGGTCTTCGATGCGCCGACTTCGGCCTGCCGGATGGCGCGCGAAGCCTCAACATCCATGATAATCCCGAACCTTACGTCGATCAGATAGTTGTCGGCGTAGGCAAAGAACGCGGCATTGCGCAGCGCACCCGTCCATTGGGCGGCAGGATCGGACGGTGAGACGAACTTCGGCGTGACGACAGCGCCGTAGGCCGGCTCGTCGAGCGTCGCCAGATACTCTTTGACTGCGCGATGTGCCCGCTCCGGATCAATATCCTTGTTCCACTCCGCGCCCGGGATCGAGCGATGCTTGTTGGCGTCAGTCTGGATGAGGCTCGCATCGACAGCAAAGCCTTCACCACCGACGAGACCGGCCGCGACGCAAGTCCCGACAACACGCTCAAACAAGCGGCGGAAAATATCGCTGTCGCGGAAGCGCTCGTTGCGCGCGCGTGAGAACGCTGAATGATCGGGCATCTTGTCCTCGATGCCGAGGCCACAGAACCACCGATAGGCGAGATTGAGCTGGACCTCGCGGCACAGCGCGCGCTCCGAGCGGATGGTGAACACGTAGCCGACGATGAGCATCCGGATCATCAGCACCGGATCGACCGAAGGGCGGCCGATCGGAGAATAATGCGGCGCCAGTTCGGCGCGGACCCACGATAGGTCGACAACACGGGCAATGGCGCGCACCAGGTGATCGTCCGGCACGACCTGTTCGAGATTGAACGAATAGAACAGCTGCCCTTGATCCTGGCCGATCCGCCCAATCATCATCCGCTCCCGCCGATGTTCGCATCAGCACGACGGAATCACTGTTCGCCAGCCGCTTCAAACGACTTCTGCAACAAAATCGGCCAGCACCGGACTCTTGCACTGCAAAAATGATCGGGGAGATACTTCAACGGAAAAAATCAAAAAATTTGCGACGCCGGTGACGTGAGGCTGTAGCTAAAGGTTGTTGGCATTCGCACCCGGGCACGTTAGAAGTGTTGCAATACACGCCGTAGCCGAAAATCCTGATTACCCAATAGTCGTGGGCGGGGCAACGGACGATGAATCAACATGTGGCTGAGGCTCCCGTTGCGGCCACAGCCGGCTTGAGCGCCAAGGTCTTCGTCTCCTATTCACGCAAGGACTCGGCATTTGCGCAGATGCTGGTCGGGGCGCTGGCCGAGCGCGGTTTCGATGCCTTCCTCGACAAGACGGACATCGCGCCGGGCGAGCCCTGGAAGGAGCGCCTTGCCGGGCTGATCGCCGCCGCCGACACGGTTGTGGTCGCCGTGAGCCCGGATTCGGTCGCATCACCCATTTGCAGCTGGGAACTGGAAGAGAGTACGCGGCGCGGCAAGCGGATGATCCCGGTCGTGGCGCGCCGCATCGCGGACGCCGACGCCCCACCGGCGCTAGCCCGGCTGAACTGGGTGTTTCTTGCCGAGGGCGACGACAAGGATGCAGCGCTGGCCGCCCTCGACACGGCGCTGCATACCGACCTTCCTTGGGTGCGCGAGCATACGCGTCTTGGCGAGCGGGCGCGCCACTGGGACGAGGAGGGACGGAGCAAGGGCGCAACCTTGCGCGGTGCCGACCTCGAAGCCGCCGAGCGCTGGCTCGACCGCCGCCCGGCAGACGCCAACGCGCCGACCGAACTGCACCAGGATTTCATCCGGGCTAGCCGGCGGGCTGCGACCACAAGGCAACGTTATTGGGTCGGCGGCTCGCTCGCCGTCGCCATCGTCGCAATTGGTCTCGCCGTTTTCGCCGAGATTAGCCGCCGCGAGGCCCAGACGCAGCGCGAGCGAGCCGAGCGCACACTTACTCTGGCGACTGAAACTGCGAACGGCCTCGTCTTCAACCTAGCCGAAAAATTCCGCAACGTCATCGGCGTACCAGCCGCGACAATCAAGGACATTCTCGATCGTGCGCGCCAGTTGCAGGACCAGCTCTTGGGAGCAGGCGAATCGAACCCAAGACTGCGCCGGAGCCAGGCGGCCGCATTAATTGCAACAGCTACTACGCTTCTGACACTCGGTGAAACTCAGAGCGCCCTCACGGCGGCAACGAAGGCGCAAGGGGCCCTCCGGGCTCTGCTGACGCAGCAACCAGACAGCACCGACTTACAAGTCGACTTGTTGGATTCGTACGTCAAGGTCGGCGATGTGCAGGTTGCACAGGGCAATTTGACCGCCGCGCTGACCGCCTATCAGGCGAGTTTGGCCATCGAGGAAAATCTGACCAAGGCCGATCCGACCAATGCCCAGCGGTTTGGTCTCATCAGTGAGAGGATCGGTAATGTTCAGATGGCGCACGGCGATCTCGCGGGTGCATTGAAGTCCTTCGAGGCGAGGCGAGACACTATTTCTCGCCTAGCGAAGTCCGATCCCGGCAACGCCGACTGGCAACGCGATCTGTCGGTTTCGTACGAGACGGTCGGCGAGGTGCAGCGGCTGCAGGGCAATCTGCTCGACGCGCAGACCTCCTATCAGGCGAGCCTCGCCATTTTCGACCGCCTAGCAAAACTAGACCCCGGCAACGGCGACCGACAGCGTAGTCTTTCGGTTGAGTACCAGAAGATCGGCGACGTGCAGGTGGATCAGGGCAATCTGCCAGAGGCGATGAAATCCTACCAGGCGAGCCTCGCCATTATCGACCGCCTGGCGAAGTCCGATCCCGGCAATGCCGGCTGGCAGCGCGATCTGTCGGTTTCGTACCTGAAGATCGGCCACGTGCAGGTGGATCAGGGCAATCTGCCAGAGGCGATTAAATCCTACCAGGCGAGCCTCGCCGTTATCGACCGCTTGGCGAAGGCCGATCCCGGCAATGCCGGCTGGCAGCGCGATCTGTCGGTTGTGTACGACAGGGTCGGCTACGTGGAGGCGGATCAGGGCAATCTGCCCGCCGCGCTGACCTCGTATCAGGCGAGCTTGGCCATCGCGGAAAATCTGGCTAAGTCCGATCCCGGCAACGCCGGCCGGCAGAGCGATCTCTCAAGCAGCTACGAACATGTCGGCGACGTGCGGGTGGATCAGGGCAATTTGCCCGAGGCGCTGACTTCCTATCAAGCGAGCCTCGCCATCAGGGACCGCCTGGCGAAGTCCGATCCCAGCAACGCCGACTGGCAGAGGGCTCTGTCGGTTTCGTACATTAAGGTCGGCGAGGTGCAGGTAGCGCAAGGCAATTTGACCGCCGCGCTGACCTCGGATCAGGCGAGCTTCGCCATTTTCGACCGCTTGGCGAAGTCCGATGCCGGCAACACGGGCCGGCAGCGCGATCTGTCGGTTTCGTACCAGAAGATCGGCGACGTGCAGGCGGCACAGGGAAATCTGCCCGAGGCGCTGACCTCCTATCAGGCGAGCCTCGCTATTTTCGACCGCCTGGTAAAGTTCGATCCCGACAACGCCGGCTGGCAGGACGGCCTTGGGATCAGTTACCGACTCGTCGGCCAGGTGCTCATGTGGCAGGGGAATCGTGCTCAGGCGCAGAAGCCCTTTCAGGCTGGGCAGGAAATCTTCTCCCGCTTGGCGAAGGCCGATCCCGGCAACTATGGCTGGCAGCGCGAAGTGGCCGTTTCGTACGAGAAGATCGGCGATGTCCAGGTGGATCAGGACAATCTGCCCGAGGCGCTGAAATCCTATCAGGCGAGCCTCGCCATTTTCGACCACCTGACGAAGTCCGATGTCGGCAATGCCGCATGGCAGCGCAGTCTCTCGGTTTCGTACGAGAAGGTCGGCAACGTGCAGGATTATCAGGGCAATTTGCCCGAGGCGCTGATCTCCTATCAGGCCAGTCTCGCCATCAGGAACCGCCTAGCGAAGTCCGATCCTAGCAATGCCGGCTGGCAGCGCGATCTGTCGATTGCGTACTACAAGGTCGGCAATGTGCAACAGGCGCAGGGCAATCTACCCGAGGCGCTGAAATTCTATAATGAGGCGGTCCGGCTCGATCCCAAAAACAGGTCTTTTTATTATGATCGCGGGCTGGCGAATCTCTACACTGGTGCTCTCCCCGATGCGCGCGCCGATCTCAACCAAGCGAGATCGCTCAATCCCAAAGACGCCTATGCGGCACTGTGGCTCGACATCGTAGACACGCGAAGCAATCTTCCTAGCGGGTTGCCGCAGGCCATCGCGCAGATCGACATGGCAACTTGGCCGGGGCCGGTGATTCAACTTTTCCTTGGGCACCTGACGCCGGCTGGCATCCTCGCCGCCGCCGACGATCCTGACGCGACCAAGAAGGAGGGCCAAGTCTGCGAGGCCAATTTCTACAGCGGCGAATTGGCGCTGCGGGAGGGCGCAAAGGACGAGGCGGTTCGCTTGTTCCGGCTGGCGGCGGACGATTGTCCGAAAGACTTCAGGGAATGGTTCGCCGCCAACCAGGAACTCAACGCGCTCGGCGTAGGGCCTTAAACAAGGCAACAAGGCACAAAAAGGCCGAGCGACGGCCTTGAACCTAGCCCCGAACGAATAAGCAAACGGCAGCGATGAGATGGCAGCGAATCCGGAGGCATTGCCCGATGCGCTCTTGCGGGAACTGGGGGGCCTTGAGAAGCTTGCCGAGGCGCTAGGGCATGCGATACGCACCGTGCCAAGGAAGCCTAGCGAGAGCGGCGGGCGGAAGCCTCCTCTTCGAATAGCGATCGGATTTTCACGCCAAGGGCGGTTGCGGTATGCCACAGAGTGATGATTGTGGGATTGCGCTCGCCAAGCTCCAGTCCGCTGACGTAGCCCCGATCCACTCCCATTCGTTCTGCTAACTCGGCTTGTGACAGTCCAGCTGCAATTCGCAGCCGCCGCACATTGCGCCCGAAGCTGCACTGAAGAATTTGGTCGCTGTCGGGCCATAGCGGACATAGCCGGACTTGCGGCCGGCTCGACCCGGTCGCGAATGACCGACCTTGTGTGAAAACGCGCCGCTTTATTTGATTCTCGCGGTATGATTCCTTTGCGGAGGGATTCGATGAAGCGCTTCGTTGAGGGCACGGATCGCGGG
>Ga0182015_10008015_pt1 | contig 10167 bp, 3 predicted proteins | sample 712P3MmetaG_FD_120478 | JGI IMG/M metagenome (GOLD analysis project Ga0182015, IMG submission 120478) | Permafrost microbial communities from Stordalen Mire, Sweden - 712P3M metaG | ecosystem: Environmental > Terrestrial > Soil > Wetlands > Permafrost | place: Sweden: Stordalen | collected... | reverse complement strand
CGCCAACATCACCGTCGTCAACCCAACAGATACACTTCTGATCAGCGGCGCCCTGTCCGGCACCACCGCGATCACCATTAATCCCGCTCCCGGAAATGGCGCGGGAACCGTGATTCTCGCCGATCCGGGCGGGAACGCCGGTTACTCCGGCCAGCCAACCGTCAATTCCGGAACACTCCAGATCGGCAACGGTGGCGCAACCGGTGGATTCGGCGCATTTGCCGGAACCATGACCGTCAACGGCACCCTCAGTTACGATCTCTCGGGCACCGTCACTCTCGCCAACAAGATCGCCGGCACTGGCACACTCCAGCAATCCGGCACCGGCATTCTGAATGTCGACCATGCCGATACGATGTCCTTCACCAATATCACCAATGGAACGCTGCAACTCGGCGTTGCCGGCGCGCTCGGATCTTCCAGCGTCAACATCGCCAGCCCTGGAACTCTCGATCTGAACGGCAAGAGTCCCACCCTCAATGCTCTGTCCGGCAACGGCACGATTAATAACGTCGCCGCCGGCGGAAACGCGACTCTCACCATCGGAACCACGGGTGTCTCAACCAACAACAACACATTCAACGGTTCGATCCAGAACACCACCGGCACGGTCAGCCTCGTTCAGGCCGGCACCGGTACGCTGACCCTCAACGGCGCCAGCACCTACAGCGGCGGCACCAGCATCAATGCTGGCGCTATCAAGGCCGGCAATAATTCCGCCTTCGGAACCGGCACCATCACGATCGCCGCCAGCGTGATTAACGCCCTGCAGCTTGCCAATGGCGTAAATATCTCCAATCCCATCGTCGCTAACACAGGAACCAATGTAAATCCATTTGAAGATGTGCCCGATCCCGGCGCTTCTGCAACCATTTCCGGCAACATTACGACCACCAAGGCTGTGCGTTTTGGCACGAGTCAGACGAATTCGACTCTTACCCTGACCGGTAATGACACTGTTGGTGCCGCCACCACGGACACTGCTCTGGCCCGCGGAAACCTGGTTTTCGCGGGCAACAACACGTTCGTCAACAACGGTGGTGCGTCCCCCCTAGTTGTCGGTCGATTTAGCAACAGCGCGAGTCTCAACGCGACCATTCAGGACAACGCTGTGGTTACCAGCGATTCCGGCGTCGAACTTGGGGGCAACAATGAAGCCGCCAACAACACCACTGACGATGCTTCAGTGGTATTGACTCTGACCGGGAACGGGACGCTCAATACCGGCCCGGGCCTTATGGACCTTAACAACAGCAACAGGGCTGTCAGCACCGCAACCCTCAATCTCAACGGAACCTCAACCCTCGCCACCAGCGGTTTCAGCCTGCTCAGTAGTTCAGGCGACGCCACCACCTTCAATCTGAACGGCGGCATTATCGTCGCCAACGGCAGCGACCCGGTCGGCGGGTTCTTTCCGAATTTATCCGCGGCTGCTCTGAACGGCACTTCGCTCAACGTCAACGTCTTGGCCGGTGGCGGAACCATCAATAACAATGGTTTCAGCATCACCGTCGGTCAGGCCCTCCAGGACGGAGGCGGCAGCAGTTCCGACACCATGACCTTCCTCGGAACCGGCGGCACGACCACCCTCACCAACGGCGGCAATAGCTACCTCGGCAATACCACCGTCGGCGACGGCATTCATCCCACTACTTTGGTCGTCTCCAACGCTTCCGGCTCGGCAACGGGCGCGGGCAATGTCATTCTCAATTCGGGAACTCTCGCCAGCGGCGCCACCGGCATCATCTCCGGCAACGTCATCGCCGGCACGGCCGCCCATACCATCGCCCCGGGCGGCGTCGGAACGGTCGGCAGCCTCACCATCGGCGGCTTGACCAGCACGAATCTCACCACTCTCAACTTCGATCTCGGCACCGGCAGCGGTGAGATCACCAACGGCGATCTGCTCACTCTGGGCTCGGGAACTGTCAGCATTGGATCGGGCACACTCATGACCTTCGGCGGCTCTGCCGCGGTCGGCAACGATTATCGTCTCATCGGCGATCTGAGTTCCGGAACGGTCGTGGATGCGATCCCGCTGACGAATTTTTCTTTGCCGAGTGCTCCCGTGGGAGAAACCTACTCGCTCAGCAACAGCGTGGACGCCGGGTACATTGATCTGGTCGTCGCCTCCAGCGGCCCGGTGAGTCTGACCTGGAACAATGCCGGCGCCGGCGCCCCCAGCGACGGTCAGACCTGGGATATCAGCAACAACAACAACTGGAACAACGGATCCGCTGCCACCGTTTACACCGATGGCTCGAACGTCACCTTCAACGATGCCAACAACGCGGTGTCGAACGGCGGCACAAACCCCAACGCCTACAACGTGACGCTTAACACCACCGTTGCTCCCGCGTCCATCGTCGTGAACAACAGCCTTGGCAACTACACGATCACCGGCACCGGCACCATCGGTGGAACAGGCTCGCTCACCAAGTCCGGCACCGGAATATTGACCCTGGCTACGCCCAATACCTACAGCGGCGGAACCAACGTCACGGCCGGCCTGCTCCTGATCGAGCCGACCAGTTCCACCACCAGCGCTTTGCCAGCAGGCGCGCTCTCCATCAGCGGCACGGGCATCGTTCAATTGGCCGCAAACGTTACTCAGGGAAGTCAATCGGCCAACGCGCCGGTAACGCCCCCCACGAGCAATGTGAATCTCACATCGCTCTCCATCACCGGCAATGGCACGCTGGACATCGTCAACAATCACATCATCATCAATTACGGCAGCGGACCTGATCCGATCGACTCCATCGCCGCGTTGATTGCCGATGGAGCTTATGGCAGCGGAAACACTGTGACCTGGACTGGCACCGGCATTACCTCCAGCGCCGCCGCCGCCAATCCCAATTACGGCATCGGTTATGCCGATGCGCTCGATCCAGGCGATCCGGCCGGCCTGGCCTCGGGCCAGATCGAGCTGGTGTACACGCTCCTCGGCGACGCCAATCTCGACGGAAAGGTAAACGGCACCGACTTCAACCTGATGGCAACCAACTTCAATCAGGCCGTCACCGCAGGTTGGGATGAAGGCGATTTCAATTACGATGGCAAGGTCAACGGCAACGATTTCGTATTGCTGGCGGCCAATTTCAACCAGTTCGCCAGCCAATCCGCCATTTCGTCCGCCGACGTGGCCGCACTGAACTCGTTCGCCGCGGCGAATGGCATCAGCCTAAACAGCGTGCCTGAACCCGCTTCGATGGGTTTGCTGACGCTGGGTGTGGTCGGGGCGTTGGCGCGCCGGCGCCGCAAAGCGTGAAGGGTAGTGCGTCAGTCTGAGATTGGAGTTGGTTCTGTAAATCTCCCACGGCGGCGCCGTTGGCGGTCGGTGAGCTAACTGATCCAGTATTCCTGGACACGAAATCCTTATTTCCCCAAATCCGGGGCTGATCCCGGGGTCATTTTTCTTGTCGCGGATTTGTCCGCGAATTATAATCCAGCCCTTCACGTGCGTCCGCCGTGCGCCGAAGGAAAGATTGCAGCATTCTTGTCGGGGAAAGCGCGCCCTCTTCTCGCTCGGCTTTTTCGTTTTCGGGTGGCCTCTGCCAGCTCGTTTGAGGTGAAGGATGAGACGGCGAATCTTCCGGATCGCGGTGCTGGCCCTGGGAGGGCTCATCGGGCTGGCGATCGTCATCTTTCTCATCGCCAGGCACATGGGCGCGGGCACCATCCAGGAGTGGATCGGCTCACAACTCCAGGACGTGGCCAATGACTATCTCAATCCCAAGCTCAGCTTCACCGATCTGGCGTATGAATATCCTCTGACCGTATCGCTGAAGAACCTTCACCTGACCGCGGACGATCCCGCCAATCCGGGCCATACCATTGACATCATCGCCTGCGATAGCGCGGAGATTTCCCTTGCCGAAGTGCCTTCAATCGGGAAACCCGTTGTCATCCAGAAGATTTCCCTGAAGGAACCGTTGATTTCCGCGGTTGCGGTCGAGCCGCGCTCCAAAAAGTTCGTCGGGTTCAGCAATCTCATTCGCGGGTCTTCGGACACCGCGGCCGACACCGGATCATCCCCATCCAAAAAGCTGAGCGATGTTTTCCGCATGCGCCTCGTCCAGATCATCGACGGAAAGATTGTTTACGACCCTCGAATTTCCGGCACCGTGCCGATGGCGCTCGACAAGATCAACACCCTGCTCAACATCGAGCCAACCGACGCAGGTTGGTACAAGCTCGATACCGACATTGCACGCAGTCCTGTTTTCGACTTTCAGGTGAAAGGCCAGCTCAATCTCGATTCATTCACCGTCAAGGACGTTGACGTCAGGATGCTGGCCGATCTCGGACAGGACAAGCTCGACTATCTCCCCCCCGAAATCCAGGCTCTATTAAAGCAATACGACGCCAAAGGAAAGCTTTCCGTCCAGGTGACGGGCGCTATGCCGGTGATGGACCCCATGAGCGGCCAGGTTCAGGCGACCGTGAAGCTGGATCGCGCGAATCTGGACATGGGCGGACTGCGCATCCCCGTGGACAATCTCAATCTTGAAGCCCGCTTCGAAGATCGCAAGATTTACCTGCCGCTGCTGCGGATTTCAGCACTCGGCGGCACCGCCGACCTTTCCGGCGCGGTAGATCTCAACGACCGCCTCGACGCCGTCTTGCGGATAATCATCGCCTCGATGGCTCCGGGCAAGCTTTTCGCCAATCCCATGATGGCGACGGCCGTTGAAGACCGCCTTGATCTCGATCTCAACATCGCCACCTCCCTCATGAGCCTTTTCGGCAAAGCGCCGCCACCGCAAAGATCGCAACTGGCAACCGTCACGCTGAGAAACTTCCGCCTGTCGGCTCCCGATCCCGTCAAACCACGCGCGCGGCTCGATCTTGTCGCATGCAAAAGACTGCAGGTCGGTCTCACCCAACCGATCATTTCCGGAAAACCGATGGTGATCAACGATATTGCGCTGGACTCGCCCGTGCTGTCCGCGGTCTCCGTCGCGCCCGGAGCGATGCAGTTCGTTGGAATTCCAAGTCCCCCGCCCCAGCAAAATGCTCCTCAGCCGTCGCCCAACTCCGCCGCTGCTTCTCCCTCACGGATGCCCAAGCTGGCGGATACTGTGCGGGTCAAAAAATTCCAGCTCACCAATGCCAAGGTTATTTACGATCCGCGACTTCCCAATACCGAGCGCATGCACATCGATGGCATCAATGCCTCGATCAATATCGATCCGGACGATCCGGGTAGCTACAAGCTCAGCACGGATATCGATCGATTTCCGATTTTCAAGCTTGATGTCAATGGCGTGATCAACGTCGACAACCCCGGGCTGCAAAACCTGGTCGTCGACCTCCAGGCTGATCTCTCGCAGGACACGCTCGATTTCCTTCCGCCGCAATTGCAACTGGTTTTGAAACATGTCAACGCCAGGGAAAAGCTCGATCTGCATGCCGACGCTTCGGTGGCGATGTCAGACCCCACCAAGGCCAGCGCGCAGCTCGATCTTCACGTTCAAAATATCGATCTGAACCAGGGGAATGTGAACATTCCGGTGCAGGACTTTTCGATGTCCGCTCGGGTTCAGGACAAAAAGGCGGTTCAGACCATCAAGATTGCCGCGCTGAACAACGTGTTTGAGATTCACAACACTACCGCGCTCAACAGCCGTTTGGACACGGATGTTACTCTTGACCTCAAGGATGTCATTCTCGAACCGCTTCTCGCTTCTCTAAAACCGGATCAACCGGCTCTTAGCACCGCGACAATGCTCAACGCGCAGATCGAGCTGCGGTCGCCGCTCATGGTGGCTCTCGGAGCCATCCCCGCCGCGCCGAGCGAACCGGTTGCCACTCTGACTCTTCGCAACCTTCGGCTTACTACAGCCAATCCCCTCAATTCCACCCCGCTGGATTTCTTTGCCTCTGACAGCATCGGCGCCGTCTTGTTCGATCTTCCCTCTCCCGGAAAACCGATCGAGATAGGCAGCATCGACATCGACCATCCCGCCATTCGCGCCATTGCATTGGCCCCGCAATCCAGCCAATTCGCTGGTTTCGCCGCTTTGCAAAGTATGGGAGGCGGGCAATCCGCGTCCGCATCTACTGATATTCTCGCGACCATGCCGGCCAATGCCACTGCCCAAGCAAAGCTCGGTGACATTTTCCGTCTACAGACCCTGGCTCTCTCTAATGCGTCGGTTTATTACGATCCGCGCATCGATGGCACAACCCCGCTCTCGCTGGATCAGATCAACACCAAAGTCAATCTCGATTCCCCTGCCGGCAGCGCCTACCGCTTTGATTCGCTGATTCCTTCCAAGCCGGATTTGAATCTCGAAGTTTCCGGTCGCGCCGACATCGATTCGTTGAAGCTCGATCCGGTGAATCTCGATCTGACGACACGCGTTGGGCAGAATTCTTTCAATTACAAATATCTGCCGCCGCAATTGCAGGTCATGATGCGGCCCTACGATCCGGTGGGTTCAATTCATATCAATGTCTCCGGATCGGCGCCACTCGCCAGGCCGACCGACGCCAATCTCCTGGTGAAAATTGCCAGTGACGGTTTCAACGTAACGGCCGGCGGTTACAGGCTCCCCATCGACCAAATCAGGATGCCGATGCGTTATACCTCGGGACAGGTTGAATTTCTGGACTCCAGCGGAATGGGAGGTCCGGACATCACGGCCTTCGATGGCTTCGCCAACATCACCGGCACGGTCATGTTGAACGACCGTTTGGATTCCACCCTTTCGCTAAAGGTCAATGGCATGCTGATCCAGGACCTGATGGCCGACAAGATCGCCGAGCCGAGGAAAACGGACTTGATCGGCGCGATAGCGATGGATTTGGAACTGGTGGATGCTCCCGTTCTCCAAATCATCGCCGAGGCCACGCCCCCGCCCGCTCCCGCGCCTGCCGCGCCGGCCGCGCAACCCGATCTTCAATCCGCCGCATCCTCCGGCTCACCGAAATACATGAACGATCTTCCCGCAAGCTGGGGCTCGTGTGAAATCGAAATCACCCACGCCCGCCTGGCGGGCCTTGAGGTGCTTCAGGGAATGGGCAACATCGCCAAATCAGCGTTCAGCGATTTGTTCGAGAAAAAGGACAAGGACAAGCCGGAAACGATCGTTCCCAAGGAAAACGCCACAGTCGTCTGCAATTTCGTCAAGGATCGTGTCGAATTACCCAAGATTCATTATGAAGGCGAAGCTCTTGCCGCCGACGGCAAAGGGTATATCACGCTCGAGCAGCAGCTTGACCTTTATCTGACCGGTGGAGTCTTTCAAAAATTCGGCGGTTTTATGAAGCAGATCAGCGATTCGCTACTTTACTATCATGTCTATGGAACGTTTCAGCATATCCAGTACGACGTCCATCGCGGCGACGGTAAACCCATCGTCGAAGGCGCCAAAAAGATCACGAAAGTCGCCGAGAGCGGCATGAAAACCGGCATGCAAAAAGCCGGCGAGGGCATCGATAAAGCCGGGTCTTTTATTGGCGGTTTATTCAACCACAAGAAAAAGCCAGATCAGAGCCAAACCCAGCCTTCGCCAAACAATTGAATATCAACTTCTGCCAAATCTTCGACTCCCACATCGAACTCCAAAACGCGGATGGATCTCCCATTGCCGCCTATCGCTTTGACCGCAATCTTCCTAAGCCCTGCTTTTATCCGCTCCACACCGCCGCCGGACGTCAGATCGCCGGGTTTCAGATGTCCGACCACACCTGGCATCGCGGGCTCTGGTTCACGATCAAGTTCATCAACAAAACCAATTTCTGGGAGGAAAACTTGCCGTTCGGCGTTCAGCAGACGATCGCTCAGCCGAAATGCGAATGCATTTCTCCCCAGACGATAAGCATCGCGCATAAACTTCAATGGACCTCGCAGGCAACAGGCGCCGTCATAAATGAAGACCGCACGATTCACTTCACCGTCATGGCCGATGGAACCCGAGAAATAAACTGGTGGACATCGCTGATGCCGCTGCAGGATCTTCTCCTCGACCGCACGCCCTACACAACCTGGGGCGGCTACGGCGGCCTCGCGTTCCGCGCCGGCCGCGAAGTTCACAACACCAGCTATCTGCTTCCGGGCGGTCAGACCACCAGCGCGATTATCGGCGAGCCTCATCCCTGGGCGCTCTTGCGCGGCTCTGTCGATGGCGACGCCGACGCGAAAATCTCCCTTGGTATCATCGATCACCCGGGCAATCCCCGCAGCCCGCAGCCGTGGTACGCCAAATCCGGCCAGAGCTATGACTTCATGAACGCCGCCTTTCTCTTTCACGAACCTCTCTCCGTTTCTCGTGGACAACCGCTCAATTTCCGCTACCGCATTCTCTTTCGCGATGGATGGTGGGAAGCCGGCGAGTTTGCCAAATTCGCCACTGAATTTGCTCAATCTCCCCCATGAATCTCCAGCAATCCATCGAGCAGGCGACCGAGCTTCACCGCGCCGGCCGGCTGCAAGACGCCGAGCGCTTGTACCGCCAAATCCTGGCTATCGATCCGAATATTCCCGATGTCCTGCAACTTCTCGGCATCGTCGTTTCCCAGCTCGGACGTCACGATGCGGCCGTCGAATTGATCCGCAAAGCGATCGCCATCAATCCCCGCGCCGCTGTCTACCACGGAAATCTGGCCCTCGCCCTCGATAAGCTCAACCGCCTGGACGAGGCGGCGGCGTCTTTTCAAACCGCCCTCGATCTCGGCAGCCTCGATCCGAATGTTCTCACCAATTTCGCGAGCAACCTGCGCAAGCGGAAGAAGCTGGAGCCCGCCATCGCTCTCGCCCGCCAGGCGCTTGATCTGTTGCCCGATTTTCCCGAAGGGCGCAATAATCTCGGTGTCGCCTTGTTCGATGCCGGCCGAATCGACGAAGCCATCGACCAGTACCGCGCCGCGCTTCGCCTCCGGCCGCAATATCCGGAGGCTCACAACAATCTCGGCAATGCCCTTCAAAAAAAGAAAATGTTCCAGCAAGCCATTGCCGAGTTTCAGGATGCCATCTCGCTGCGTCCGGATTATTTCGAAGCCATGATGAACCTGGGCGTCGCCTGCCAGGCGCTCGGCGAAACCGATCGTTCAATTCAGGCCTATCGTCAGTCGCTCGCCCTACGGCCCGATTTCTACGAGGCGCATCTGAATCTCGGTCAGGCCCTGTGCGACCTGCGCGATTTCCCCGGGGCAATCGCGGAGTTCCGCAAAGCCATCGCCCTCCGTCCGGATGACCCCGATGCACACTTTCATCTCTCCGGCGTGCTTCTGCTTACCGGAAATTTCTCCGACGGCTGGCGCGAATACGAATGGCGCCTCCTCAAACCTGGCATCGGCTTCTCCGAATCGCAATTCGCAAAGCCGCGCTGGACCGGTCAGGACCTGGCCGGCAAACACATCTTTCTCCATTCCGAGCAAGGCGCCGGCGACTTCATTCAATTCTGCCGCCTTGCCCCCTTGCTGACTAAGCGCGGCGCGCACATAATCCTCGGCTGCCCACGGCAGCTTTTCCGCCTTCTCCACAGTCTTTCCGGCATTTCCGAGCTCGCCACCCAATCTCCGCCCGCAGATCAATATGATTTTCGCTGCTATCTCCTCAGCCTGCCTCTGCTCCTCGGCCTGACGCTTGCAAACATTCCCGCCAATATTCCATATCTTCACGCCGAACCAGCGCTTTGCGCCAATTGGCAATCGCGTCTCGCCTCGCTCGGCGCTCGGAAGAAAATCGGCCTCGCCTGGGCCGGAAATCCCCGCCACACCAACGACCACAATCGCTCAATTCCGCTTGCCTCATTCTCGCCACTGTCAGAACTTCATAACGTAGCGTTCATCAGTCTTCAGAAAGATGATTCCCGCAATCAGCCCCCGCCTCCCGGCCTGGAACTAATCGATTTCACCGCCGACCTATCCGATTACGCCGACACCGCCGCCCTGATCACCAATCTCGATCTCGTCATTTCCGCCGACACATCCGTCGCCCACCTTGCCGGCGCGATGGGCAAGCCCGTCTGGACATTGCTCCCCTCCCACCCTGATCTCCGCTGGCTCCTGGATCGTCCCGATTCCCCGTGGTATCCAACCATGCGCCTCTTCCGCCAACCCGCCCCCGGCGACTGGCAAACGCCGATTGGAGCCATCGCTGATGCATTACGAAGCTTTGCGCTCAACAAGGATGATTGAACCGCCAAGACGCCAAGT
>Ga0182015_10008013_pt1 | contig 10168 bp, 7 predicted proteins | sample 712P3MmetaG_FD_120478 | JGI IMG/M metagenome (GOLD analysis project Ga0182015, IMG submission 120478) | Permafrost microbial communities from Stordalen Mire, Sweden - 712P3M metaG | ecosystem: Environmental > Terrestrial > Soil > Wetlands > Permafrost | place: Sweden: Stordalen | collected... | reverse complement strand
TTGCCCTTGTAATTGGGGCACTCGAAAGCGAGAGGGGTCTGCTCCCAAGGCGAGGGTCTGCATTTCGGGAGGGGCACAAAAAGTCTTCGCTGCAGTTTGCGAAGACTTTTTGGGAGGAGACGGAAAAGCAGAAGAGCCGAAGTTGCAGGGCGCAGGAATTCCCCCGAAGCCGTGCCCAATGAAAAGGGTGGAATGGAGACCCTGTACAAATTGAAGGCGAACTCTTTTTTGGGAAACGGAAGGCACAATCCACACGGGACGCTCGCCATCCTCGCGTCGCCTGCTGGTGGGCTAAGAACGAGCAAGGCTCAGTGCATCGCATCGTGGGGATGGCCTTGTGGGAGGCGGCAAACGGAAGAGGCGAGTCCTATGTCGAGGATCGTCGGGAGTCGGAGAAGAGAGGCAAAGGGAGAAACAAGGCGCACGGCGGGAACTAGGCGCTTCGATTTCGCATAGGAAGCTGGGCATTTCTTCGGTGCCAACCGCGCCCGCGACTGGCGAGAGCTGCCCGAGCGTCCAACCTGAGTCGAACTTGCAACCGAGAGGCTTCCTTGACTCCGGGGAATTTTGTGAAGTGCGGAAGAAGTGAGGAGAACGGGGCCGTCCAGCGAAGGACGGCCCCGTTCGGTATTGCAGTTTTGCTAGTTGCGAGCGGTTTTGGGTTTGGGCGCGGTTCTCTCCTTCATGCCGGCAGCCTTGTTCTTCTTCGCCGCCTTCTCTTGCTCGGCTTTGGCAACGGCAGCGCGCAACGACTTCGTATCTACTTTGTAGAGGCTGGCTGCGTCCGCCAGCGGGTCGTCGTCTCTGTTTGGGGACGCGTTTCCGGCAGAGCTGATGAGCATGGCTTCGAAAATGAGAACAGCCAGAGCCGCCCCGTCCGCCTTTTTGTGGAGCGTCCGCGCTTTCTCGGCCACTTGCCAATCGTGAGCGTCCTTTGGATTTTGCAAGCCGTGACGCTTGGCGAGGCGGCACGCCAGTTCGGGCGAGAGGGAATGCAAGACGAACTGCGCCACCATCCGTAGTTCCTCGGTTCCGAAATGGGGCTTCACGCGTTTGAGCACATCGGCCAAAAGGCGGTGCCGGAAGGCGAGGGTTTCTTTCGCCTTGCGATTTGCGGCAGTTTTTTCCGCCTTCCATTGAAGCCGCCGTTTTGCTTCCTGCTGCCGGTCTCCAAAATGAATCTTGCACGTCGGGTCCGTGCAGACTTTCACGAGACGGCCTTTGTCGATGCCGTCCGCATGGATCGCCGCGGTCAAATGGGTGCAGAGTTTTTCCTCGGGCCGTGCGTCCCCTCCTTTCTTGCCTTTGCGGGTCACGACCTCGACGTAGTTGCGGCGAGGCAGAATGGGCGTTTCGCCCGTCGCGTTGTAATTCTCCGAAATCTGCACCAGGTTCGGTATTTTGGAAACGCGCTGTGCGATGTGCGTGTTGAGCTTGCGATTGAAACACGCGGCATCGGCGCATGAGTCGGAATCCTCGCGGACTTCGGAAAAAAGCAACCTGTTATATCCGGTGCGCTTCGGGCAGTTGGCGCAACTTCCGGCCTCCGGCACGAGCGTTTCGTCCTCTTTCGAGAACGGAATGGATTTGAGGCTTAGGTAGATGTTCTGCGCTATCCACGCCTGCAAGCGGCTCACGGGCATGAGGCTGCGCTCAGTGTCGTTCGCCGCGTAGTAGCCATCAAAGCAACGCGTCAACGCCTGCTCCTGCATGTCCGCTGCGAGTTTGGCAATGAGCAAGGCATGACCCAAGCCGATGTGTCCGGCGAGGAATGCGTTTGCTACTGGTTCGGTCAAGTCCAACAGCTTTAGCCTTTCGGCCACGTATTCCGGGCGTTTTCCGATGCGGGCAGCAATTTTTTCAATGGTGTACTTAGCCCCTTCAAACGCGAGAAGCGTGCGAAAGCCTTGCGCCTCCTCGAAGGGGTGCACGTCTTTGCGCTGCACATTTTCAATTTGCTGTACCTCTTGGGCCTCCAAGTCGGAGAGGGCTTGCAGCCGGATAGGAGCGACCTCCAATCCCGCCAACTTTGCGGCACGGTATCGTTGCGCTCCTGTGACGATTTCCAGATGGTTGTTGACTGGCCGCACGAGCAGGGGCGAGAGAATGCCCCTATTGCGAATGCTCTGTGCCAGTTCTTCCAGAAACGATTGGTCAAAGACCTTGCGCGGATTCGTACTTGATTCAACCAACTCCGCAATCGGAACGTTCATGTACTCTTTCGAGGATTTCACCACTTCGGTCGTGCTCATCGTATTTCTCCTTTAATTGTTTTTTTGAATCTTCATCAATCTCAAGTCATCGGGCGAAAGAATGGTTGTAAGTGTTGGGTTTGGCAGGTTCATGTTTGCGGTCGTTCCCAAGATTCTTAGGATTCGGTCGGGTCGCTCTCGTCGGCTTTGAGTTTCAACTGATTCACCGAACAGTCGCCTAGCGCTACATCGTTACGAATCTTCCCGAAATACTTCGCTTGGATGAGCTTTCCCTCGGCTCCGGGATGGCAGTAGAGATAACGAACCTCAACGATCTGCCCCTCGTGTGGAAGCGCATAACGCTCCGGTACTCCGACAGTGCCCATGAAGCGCTGGCGGTTTTCCTCCAACAGATAGAGAGCGATGGAACGGTGTCCATCGGCGGCCTTTGGTGCTGGCTTGGGGCCGACAATGAAGGAAGCGGTCGTGACAAACTTGCATTTGAAGTGCTGTCCCGCTCGTCCCCCCGCATATGCGGCGTACCGGTTCTTGCAAACGAACCCTTCGGCGCGAGATTCGTGCATGGCTTTCACGAAGGCGCGTTTTGCTTTCGGTGTCATGGCCGTCTCGCAAACGCGGAGCGCCTCGTCCACGCCTCGAAACTCAAGGCCAAGACGTGCGTAACGGATTTCGTATGGTTGAATCCGCAGGTCAGTTCCGTTTATGTCGAGCAAATCCCAGAGATAGAACCGCGAATCGGTGATTTCACCGTCCACTAGGAGGGCTTGCGCCTGGATGGACTCTAGGCATTTCGTTAGCCGAGAGTCGATCGGAATAAGCTGGCCAAGTTTATTGATTCCCGAATATTGGCCGTCCGTCTTTTGTACGGCCAGTCGTCGCCCATCGAACTTCTGCTGGAACCACCAAGACGCATCCTGTACCAACTGCAACGCATCGGGTTCCTCGATGAGCGTCAGCAATTCCGGCGCGTGACCGGAATGCTCTTTGACGGAAGGCAGCCCAACGGATATAGGCGTATCGCCGTTGGCCGTTGCCTGCGCGATGCGATAGCCTTTGCCCGTCTTTTCTCGAATGATTCGGTCATAGACGTGCTTCGCTTCCTCATAAGCGACGCCGCTCACCTTCGTATCGCTTTGCAAAGCTGAACCACGCCGCCCCCATTGCGCATGGACCGACCACTGTTCCTCAACGCTTTCCAACTGGAGGTGATACACCTTGTCTGAACTACCTTGCTGGAAATACAACTCAATTGTTTCTGTCTCCTTCACGTACTCTCGCAACGATTTCACTGCTTCTTTCGTGTTCATCTCTTTTTCTCCTCTGTATTTATTTCGCAAAGTCTTTTCGTATTTCTTCACACTCGAATAGCCAGTCGGATACAGCGGGGAGCGGGCAGCCTATTGGCTGACCGCTGCGGGAGTTCCCGCTTTCAAAATGGAAGTAGCGGCGGCGAAGATGCGAGCCGCATTGTGGTTAGGGATTTCCTTTTCGGTTTTCAGCCAGTGTTGGATATAGCCACCGCAGAACTGCGTCCCTTCGAGACCCAGCGTTTCACAACAGATCAGGGCGACGGATTCCGCTTCCACCTCGCGGAGATGGACGGGGGTGTGTTCGTGGTCCACGAGTTTTTCGGAAGTGGTGTGCCCAAGAACGATGTGGGCGATTTCGTGAAATGTGGTTTTGTGGGGGAGCGCCGCAAGGGGATTCACGGCAATTTCCCGCTGCCTCGCAAACCCCTGAACGTTGCCGTTTATTTCGTCAAACGCCGTGCGCGTCACCTGCAAAGTACGGAGCGCTGTTTCCAAGTCAAAGCCCGGAATCGGCGCAACGTAGGTTTCTGCACCCTCGGTTTGTGCAAGCACAAACCAGTACGCCCGAAACCGGAAGGCGACGCGTGTCTCTGGCTCTGCTGGTTCTTCCTCTGTGCTGTCGGCGTGCGTGGTCCGCTTGAACGGCATGGGCATACAGAGCGTGATTCCTCGCTCCCCCTTGTGGACCTGCCGTTTCTTTTCGAGCCAGCCGCGATAGGTGTTGAGCGGCCCGGGTTGCAAGTTGCGTCGAACGCACTGTTCGAGCGCGAGCAACGCATTCCCGAAGCTGTAGTTGTGAAATGCGGTGTAGGCTTCGAGTATCCGTCCCGGCTTTTCGACCGCATCGCGAAGGAGTTCCCCCCAAGTGGCATGTTGTCTTTCTGGCATTTTGCGTTTCCTCTTTTCTTCCGTTTTTCAAGCATGGTTTTCGCTTGAAAAAAAGAGGCAATGACCTTCCTGAGAGGTCCCCGGCGACTAGCCGCCCGCGCTGTCAAGGGCGCGTGGGTTTCGCGTTCACGGGAGCGCAGCGGACGCCCTTGACAGAAGAAGCGGGCGGTCTAGGCGCAGTCTTCTCGCAGGAAGGGCATTGAGGAGAAAGGACAGTTCCGGTGGGAACCTACCGATGGAAGGTGAGGTTTTGTAAATCTAGGGAGTGTTGTGTGGGTCGTGTGCTACAGGAACAAATCAAACTTTCAATGGGCGAAGAAAGGCCAAGGGAGTAAAGAGGGGAAACCGTTTCAGTTCTTCTTCGGTAAGCGAATCAGTGAAAAGATTCTCTTCGGCCGCCTTTGGCAGGCACAGCACGAATGGTTCAAACGCTTCCCGCAGCATCGATGCATATTTCTTTCGGTCGTAGCCGAACCAGCCTTCCCATAGCGCAAAGGCCCGAACGCGGTCATTCGGTACGGCGGAGTCACTATGCGTAATGACGTATTCGACGGTTTGTCCGGGCCGCAGCTTTACGCCGCTGCCGAAGAGTTGTTGCGTCGCAATCGCGGTGACGCCGGCTTTCTGGTAGTCGCGTGGCTCACGCGTGATGCGTTTGCTAACGATGAGTTCTCGAATATCCACGTCTCCGCTGACAAGACGCTCTTGGTAGTCGGCTAGGACCATGCGTGCGGCATCGATCTTGTGAACGTACGATTCAAAGTCGTGTGCTTCTGCAAGGATCGCAAGCACCTCGTGCTGCATCCGGTTCAGGAGTGGAGGTGTGTCATGGCGGCGGCATTCCAGGCCGCGTACTTTTAGTTCGCCGTCTTCTCCGACGGCAAAGAAACGGTTTGGCACGGGCACGTCTGCATATTGCTTCGAGGGTAGAAAGACAACGTAGCGATATACGGACTCAATGGCGAGAGGGAGGCGCGTTTTTGTTTCGATTTCGGTGGCCAATCGCTCGAAGTCTTCTCGAGTAGCCCCTTCTCTCCAGACATACAGGGAGTCCACCAAAGCATGGATTAGTTGAAACCCCTCGTTTTCCGCAATCTCCTTCGCGACAAGAAGGGTCTCGCGCGCGACCGCATTGATCGCTTCGTGCGCTTCGATTTTTCCGAATCGGGCGTTCTTGTAACCTGTATAGCCAAAGCAGCAGACGAGAAGCCATTTCATGGAATCGCGTTGCAGTTTGAAACGCAACGCGGCGTCGGGCGGAGACGTCTTCTGCAGTTTCTTGAGTTCGCCACGCTTGGCAATCAAGCGTTCGACAACGCGGCTAGTGATTCCACGCCTTTTTTCGCAGATACGATAGCCTAGCTCGGGAATGCGCGGAGCGTCGGGGCAGCACGGGCAGTTGACGGTTTCGGGCGAGATGTTGAATCGCGCCATGATGCTGGGAAACTGGCTCACGAAGTCGAGTTCTGCAACATTTGCGGTGAAGCCAAGTTTAGGCACGAAGACGAGTCCGCCGCGGTCGGCGCATAGAAGTTCATCGGGATGCTTGGGATCTTCCGGTTCGGCTTTCTGTTCGGGAATTAGCACGCCATCGCGATGGGCGAGTTCCATCTGCATGTAAGAGATGCCGGTGCCCGTCGTTGTTCTAGCCGAGTATTGAATGGGAAGTTTCGTGATGCGGGCGAGTTCCCAAAGCCCGGCGAAATCGCATTTCTCTGAAATGAACGAATTCTGCTTGTCCACATGGATGCGGCCAAAAAGAGTCGTCGCACTCGCCTTGAACAAAATCCTTCCGTAGCTTGTGTAACTGCGTCCCTTCGACTGTTGGACAGATGCTGACTCATCGCGGTTCAAGCGCAGTGAAAACTTCAAGCGTTCGGCCTGCTGGCGAAGCAGCGGGAGAATGGTGGAATCGCCCCATTCGGAAAGGATCACGTCGGGGTCTTGCCGCTTGACCAATCGCGCAAATCCCAGCGCAGGAGGTTCGCCTGCCTCGTCGAGTTCCCAGCACGTCCCATCCATTTCAATTTCGAGCGCGGCGCGGCGGCCGTGTGTGGGATCGATCCGCGATAGTCCAGCGAGCCGAATCTGCATGATCTTGAGCGGTGGCATTTCATAATTGAGAGCCCATTCATCATCGCGGCACTCGATGGATTGAATTTTCCCCTCGTCGTCGCTTTCGACTTCGACGTACGCCAGCGGGAAGATTCGTTTCTCCCAACAGTAGAGCGACGCGACCATAACGTCGCTGTTGTAGAGCTGCAACCGTGAGTCGCGCTTGTGGACCCAGCGCCCCCAGCCCATAAAATCGGTCGGACAAAGAACGGAAACTTCAAGGACGGTGCGTGGCGCATTGAGCCACAAGTCCGTGCGCTCGGTGAAGCGCGTACGCAGTTCTGTGGTTTGGTGTTGAGCCGCGTCCTGCAACTGGACGAGTCGTTCGTGGTTCCCCGAAACGTAAAACGCCGGCGCGAAGCTATCGGTCAAACGGTAGTGCGACTGGTTCCGGTCGATCAGCCACAACGTCATCCCGTGCTGGTTCGGGTAGAGGTCGAGAATCCATCCCTGCCGCAATGTCACAAAGCACCCCCGCGTTCTGCAGAACTTTCTCTACGGCGCTGAGCCGTTTTTCCTGGTCGAGGGCAATGGAAAGCAGAATGGCCTCCATCGGGTTGTCGTGACACAGGTAGGTGGCGGCCTGGGTGTAATAGCGCACACGGACAAAGAGGCGGTCGAAATGCTCGTGGTCTTCGCGCCGCAGAGCGCGCCGGAATTTTTTCCAGCGTTCCGCGGCCTGTTGAATCAATTGAACAAATGTAGGGACGGTTCTGCCCATATTGCACCTCGCACTTTCGTTCAGGCTGATAGAAGCGGTGTATTTTTCTCGCGGCTGAAGGAAAGGGAGCTTTCGGGGCCGGATTCGACTTTCACGATGTGCTCCGCCTGGTTGCGGAGTTTCTTAAAGAAATCGCGCCGTTTTGTTTTGAACGACGTGGCATCGGAAAAAACGGCAACGGAAAGTGGAAACGGCGCGAGATCGCGCAAGCCTTCGAGCGCATGTTCAAACGAAGCGCGCGCAGAGCGGTCTTGCACATCCTCATCGAAATACAAATCCGGCAAGGCCGTGACGATCAGCACGTCAGCGGAGAACTTCACAAGCTCTTTCGGAACACGCCGAACGAGCTCGGTCAGTTGAAAACAGGTAAAGGCGCGCGCGATCCGAATCAGATTGTTGAACGCGGATGGTTCGAGGCCGCGCCCTCTGGCAAAGCGAGCGATGAGCAGCGGACTGATTTGGTTCGCCCCGTCCAGATACAAGACCCTTTTCTGGCGGAGCAGGATCCTCGGAAGGAAGTAATGTGAGAGCCGCTGGATTTCAGGGCAACCGTACAAGACTGTGAGCGAGCGTTCGGGGAGAATCCAAGGGTTCGGCGTTGCCGGTTGTTCCGTTTTCGCTGCTTCAATGGATAAGCTCATGCTGACGTGCCCTCGGCCCTCGATGCTGGTAAGATAGTAGGCGAACAAAAGGCGAAGAGTCAAGAGTACCGCTCCGGTAGGGGTTCCCCGATGGCAGAAAAGCCTTCAATGCCGAAAATCCGAGTCGGTCCCGCAGGATGGTCTTATAAGGACTGGATCGGGATCGTGTATCCGCGGCGTAAGCCGCCACACTTTCACGAGGCGATCCAAGGTAGGTCGCAGTAGCCCTCGCGTATACTTTGTGCGAGACGTGACTATTCAGGCCCAGATTTGCATCAGCAATCCGCTAATGTCTCGGGGTGCGGCTTTGGGTAGGGCCACAGCCCGACCGTCGCGTATTCGACGGGCAGTCCAAAGCATCGCGTAGGCGTCAACTAGGTCTTCCGCGAATCGAGGGCGCTTCTGGACGTCGGATGCAACCCCGGAGAAGTGCTTCGTCAACAGAGCGACTCGCTTTTGACGGCCCTCCCGAGAATGTTTTGATAGGGCAAGAGCGTTTCCATCGTTTAAATAGGCGAAGCTCACCTCGGGGTGGCCTTCCCTAACCCGCGATTGAGATTCGGGCGTGAGCAGTCTGTTCACTTCGATGATTTTCGGCATGATCGCCCACGCTTGCTTCGTTACTGCCTTGCCCTCGATTCGTAGTCGGCATTCACTCGCCGCAATGTAGTCGGCACACAGCAGCGTGGGATGCAGCGGTGCGGTGAAAACGCAGCAGGCTCGCGCTTTCAATAGGCGGCGTGACTCCCGGTCCGCAAATCGCGTACCCGTCTGCAGCAGGCCTATAGGAACATCAACGACGAGTAGGTCATATTCAGCATCGAAGATCTGACTGAAATTAGAGGCCACTTCGATTCGCGTTTGGCTTTCGTGGGTTTCCGAGACGATGACCCACCCATCTTTGGAACCGTCCACTCCAGCGATGAACATTGGGAGACTACTTTGGCCAGTCAGTGAGCATGTGTTTTCCGTCTAAAAACAATCGATCAGCGTCGAGTGCTCTTTGCAGCCAACCCGTGCGCGGGCACTTGACTAGCAAGGCGTTCGCTGCGCTTAGTCTGGCAGGTATGTCGTCAATCGACCATCCCTGCCGATACTTGCTCAGCAAAACCCGGACTCGCTCCCATAATTCAAGTACGGCACTCTTTGTGATGATTCGGATCGCACCGGCGGAGGACTTTGCCGCTCCATCGATCGCGGTCAGGTGGGTAATGATCGTCCCTCGGGTTGAATATCCCAGTTGCCCAAATTCGACGATTGCCCGATTGAGTTGATTGTGTGCCTGCCCCAAGTGGCTTGGAGTAATCTCCGTTCCGGCCGAGTGCTCGATTTTCGCCTCAAACGTGATCAGCTCCTTGGAATTTCCAAAGGTGCCTCTCCATCTGTTGTCGGTTGCCGTCTTATACTTTGGCCGGTCTGCATGGTAGCCAAGCAGGTTGCCAAGCTTCTCCAATCCTTCGCAATACTCGTCGTGGTTCTCACTGCTTAGACAAGCCGTGATTCGCACACAAAGTGAGTCAAATCTTGGTCCTTTTATCCCCACTTTTTCGAGGTGATCGTCGAAACTTCTAATCAAAGCAGTTGCATATTCATTGGGGGGTGGTTGACTCTTACCAGCTGTTGCTGCTCGGGCGCGGTTTACCGAAGCTCGCAATCGATTAAACCACGAGGATATTCCGCCGCGTTTGATGGCTTCTTCGGCAAGTTCAAGTGCTCGGGCAAGTGCTGTAGGATCACCAAGTAGGGATTTGAGATACACCGCCTTCGCCCAGTTCCATTTCCAGAATGCACCGATTTCAACAAGGTTGCCGTCATCGCATGCAGTCCAGCATTCCTCAAATCGGTCCGCGGCCAAATCGTAATTCTGGTTGCCAAACAGCGCCGCCCATCCGACAACTTCATTCGCGGAGCTATCAATAAGTGTTGGCGTTGGCTTCAGCGTCGGAAGCATAGCTTTGTATTTCTGGAGTTCCGCATCGTAATTGGAAAAATCCTCTTTCAAGAAGGCTCGAATTCGCTTACAGAGCTCTTTCTCGGGAATCTCAGCAAGATCTTGAGCCATGTCAATTTCCGCCACCATATTTGCCGGAACACTCTCACGGTTTGCGTCTCGCCCGAAATACGTCGCAAAGCGCTTATCCGCTAGTACATAAACACCGAAATCAGAATCTTCTCTATTACATCTTCCGAGAGCTTGAACAATTCGTTGGTTCAATCGTCGTCGCATGAAACCAGCGTCACGAAGATATGCTGAGATAAACTCCTCCTGCGCATTGATAG
>Ga0182015_10008012_pt1 | contig 10168 bp, 8 predicted proteins | sample 712P3MmetaG_FD_120478 | JGI IMG/M metagenome (GOLD analysis project Ga0182015, IMG submission 120478) | Permafrost microbial communities from Stordalen Mire, Sweden - 712P3M metaG | ecosystem: Environmental > Terrestrial > Soil > Wetlands > Permafrost | place: Sweden: Stordalen | collected... | reverse complement strand
CGCCGTGCGGCGCATGACGCGCGAATTTCTGAAGATCAAAGGTTACACGGTGATCGAGGCTCGCAGTGCGGCCAACGCAATCCAGATCATGGAAGAGCGCAACGAAGAAATCGATCTGGTTCTCACCGATGTGCTCATGCCGGGGATGAAGGGGCGCGAACTGGTAGAACGGCTCACGCAGATTCGGTCGAATATCAAGGTTCTTTATATGTCTGCTTATACGGAAGACGCCGCAATCAATATCGGGGTGCTCAATCCCGGAACCGAGTTCATCGAAAAGCCGTTCGGTCCTGACGACCTGGCCAGCAAGATACGGGAAGTCCTCACTCGAACGTCCAGCCTGCGCGGTTAGTCACCTTTAGTCACCTACCGAGACCTCGCCTTTTTTAGAGTCAAACATTGAGTTTCAGGCGCTTGTTAGGGCTTTGTACTGCGCATCGGTGAGAGGCACCACGGAGAGCCGCCCCTGCCGGACGAGCGGACTATCCGCGAAAAGCTTGCTGGATTTTATTTCGGCCAGTGCCACCGGCTTTGCAAGCGCTTTCCCTGATTGGATCCTAACGGCTGGATTCTTGGGATCCGAGATGTCGACCGATACCACTGTTGCCGTTCCTACGGCGCTTTTGCGCTCTCCTGTTTCGTAGATCACCAGACGGTCACCCGGCTTCATTTCGCGAAGATGCTTCAACGCAACCGGATTGTGAACGCCGTCCCAGACCGTCTCTTTGTCGCGCGTCAGATCATCGAATGAGTAAGCCGAAGGTTCGCTCTTGAGCAAATATTGAGAAGTCACGGGTCCCCTCGCAAGTGTTCGGGGATCATTCTACACTTGCGGCCCGAATTCGAAAGGGCTTCGTGCAAATTGACTCGGCGATTGAAGCATATCGTTTTATTCTTCCCAGGCATGGATCGCGCGAATCTATTTCCGGCGTTTCTGAAGCTTGCGGGCAGACGCTGCCTGGTGGTGGGAGCCGGCCCCGTGGGGGAAGAGAAGATCGGAGGGCTGCTGCGGGCTGGGGCGGATGTATTTGTGGTGGCCCCGCGCGCGACAGAGCAGGTTCGCTCCTGGGCGGACGCGGGAAGCATCCGCTGGGAAACGCGAGCATTTCGCCCAGGCGATCTTCGCGACGCGTTCGTAGTGGTCGCCGCAACATCTTCGGCAGAACTTCACGAAAAGATTTTCCGCCTGGCGAGGAGGCGCGGGGTACTTTGTAATGTAGTGGATGATCCCGGGCGTTGCGATTTTTATTATGGCTCCGTCGTAAAGCGAGGATCGCTTCAGATCGCGATTTCAACGGGAGGGCTCAGCCCCGCGCTCGCGCAGAGGCTCAGAAAGCAGTTCGAGGAGCAGTTTGGCGCGGAGTATGAGTTGTGGATTGAGGAACTCGGGAAGGCGCGCGAGCGGCTATTTGCGAAGAAGCTCGAGCCGGAGCGGCGTAAGAGCCTTCTGCACCGCCTGGCCAGTGAACTATCGTTTGAGGAATTTTTGCGCCGGCGAAAAAGAGCGGCGCTAAAGAGCCAGAAATAGCCGGCCACGCCAGGCTCTCGGAGCATTGAAAATCCCTATAGAACCCATCGAATCTTCGACGAACGCAAATGCCGGACGCCTTGCTACACTTCTGCATGGTTCAGCGGCCAGGCGACATTCCCACCCCACACCTCCACGACGCCTGGCCGCTTTTTCTTCATCTGAATAGATAAATCAGGCGCGTTTCCGCTGGAGCAGTTCCTTGCTGCGCTCTGCCACTTCCTTCACAAGAAATCCCATTTTGGGATGAGTGGGCTCAAGATCCGGCGCGATACCCTGCGCGCGCAATTCGTCGGAGGTCACCGGTCCAATCGACCCTACAAGCACCCGCTTGAATTCCTCGTTAAGGGCGTCACTCAATCCCATGTCCGCAGCGACCTGAGCCAGATGAACGGCCTGGATTGAGGTGGTAAAGAGCGCGACATCCACCTCGCCGCGCGTAACCGCTCCGATGGCTGCGCGGAGCGGAGCAAGGTCTTCGGGCAAGGCCCACTGATATACAGGCACGCGGGTGACCTGGGCTCCTCGATCCCGCAAGCCCTGCAGCAAATCGGGATTTGTCTGCCCGTATTCCTGAAGTGCGACATGCGCACTCTGCAGCGGAAGAGAGACGGCTCTTTCATCGAGACTCGCCAACAGCTCCCGCCAAGTGTTGGGTTCCGGGACGGCGACCGTAACCGGAACGTTCAGTTCCTTGAGTGCTGCGACGGGCTTTGGCCCGCGAGCCACGATCGGGATCTTACGAAGAAGAGCCGAAAACTGCTCGAGTGGGTAAACGGTACTGACGACGCGAGCCAGGGCGCGGGTTCCCACACCGGTGAGGAAAATAGCCATGTCAAAACCGCCGGCCATCAGCGTGCGCGCAAAGGCCAGGGCTTCAACATTAGACTCCAGCGGAACCTCGCGCATGGAGGGTGCGACGATCGGCTGGCCGCCATAGTTGGCAATAAGCTTGGCCATTTCCTGGGCGCGCCGGCTCTCGAGAGAGAGAACGCGAAGCCCAGCGAAACCAGCCAGCCTCATCTGACTTTCCATAGGCAAACATGATGCATTCTTTTGCGATTTTTCGCCATTCCGGTACCCTGCGAAGCAGATAGCGAACCGATCGCCGGGCCGCCCCTGACATTCGAGTAGCGCGCCGGTGGCAGTTTGCTATGCTGACGGTGAACATTCAAGGAACCGGCGAGGCCATGGACGAATCTCCTATACCGACCCGTTTGAACAATCTGCATTTCAAGACATATGTCATGGTCGCGCTCGTTGTATTATTCGGACCACTTGGAAATGTCCTTGTCGGTAAAGGCGTAAAGAGCGTTGGCCCCCTGAACAGCTGGGCTCCAGGCGCGCTGTTTAACTTTTTCTGGAGGGCCTTCACGACGTCAACGATCTGGCTGGGGATCGCATCGCTGCTTACGTTCTTCGTCGCATACATCGTGGTGCTCTCCTGGGCCGATTACAGTTTCGTTCAACCATTTTCGGCTGTTTCTTACAGGGTGGTGGCAGTGCTGAGCTTCTTTCTCTTGCATGAGGTTGTGAAGCCGATGCAGTGGGCCGGAATCGCGACCATATGCTTCGGCGTGCTTATCGTCGGAAATACGTCGCCACGCACCACCCAGCGCAAGTGAGGCCAAAAGTACGGCTTTGTTTCGTGTTATACTTCGCGCGTTTAGGGCAATTCAACTGATTCAAAAGGATTAAGCGGAAATCCGCGCACGCCTAAATCCTGCTCGTTTGGCGACCGGGCGTCGCGAACAATCCCCCATTGCAGCTGGCAAGGTTCATGATGAAAGTCCATGAGGTGCGAGTATCTTGAAGGCCGCCGAAACGATCCTCCTCGGCATTGCCGCCATCCCAGGCATTTACTACGCCCTGGTTCTTTACAGCACCGCGCGTTTTTTTTCGTCTGCAAGAAAAGAGAGCGGCCGCGAGCCTGATTTCACACCCCCCGTCAGCTGTCTCAAGCCAATTCGAGGTCTCGATGTTGAGGCTTACGAAAACTACGCCAGTTTTTGCCGCCAGGAATACCCAGACTACGAAATTCTTTTTTGCGTGGATGAAGACGACCCGGCGGTTCCCGTCCTGAAGAAGCTGGTGGCGGATTTCCCGGAGCGGCGGATCCGCCTCCTGTACGGCTCCGGCCGCGATGCCATCAACGACAAGGTCGCGAGGCTGGTCCGGCTGGTCAGCGAGGCTCAGTACGACATGCTGGTGATTACCGACGGGGATGTCCGGGTGCGGCCGGATTATTTGCGCAGCGTGGTAGGTCCCTTTCGGGATCCGAAGGTCGGTGCGGCCACCTGTTTCTACGTTTCGACCCAGGAGAAGACTTTTATTGAAAAAATGCAATCGATTGGCATGGTGTCGGACTTTTTTGCCGGTGTCATGGTGGCGTGGCAGTTGGATGGCGTGAAGTTCACACTCGGGCAGACGATCGTGGTAACGCGCAGAAGCATCGCGAGCTTTGGGGGGTACCCGATCATCGAAACGCGGCCGGCCGACGATCTGCTCGTCGGGCGCCTGATCGCCGAACAGGGATATGAAGTGAAACTGCTTCCGCACACGGTGGAAGCAGTGGCCGATTTTGAGTCGCTAGGCGACCTTCTCTACAAGCGTGTGCGCTGGATGACCGTGATGCGCGGCATGCGGCCCTGGGGACATCTCGGGCTGATTTTTACGTGGGGGCTACCCTGGGCGCTGCTGGCTGTCGCCATTCATCCGACCGTTCCGGTAGCAATCGCATACCTCGGAAGCTATCTGCTCCTTCGCGTTGCGATGACCTGGCTGATTGGTGTTCGCGGATTGAAAGAGTCCGGCATCTGGAAAAAAATGCCACTCATTCCGCTTTGGGATGCTACCGCTTTTCTGATTTGGCTAGCCAGTTTTGGACGCAAAACGATCCGTTGGAAGGGGATCGACTATCACATCCGCGAAGGAATGCTGGTGCCGGTGATCCCCGGAACCGCGCAGAACGCTTCCGATTAACCGCCGCGAGCTGACCCTCGCATCATCACCCACTTCGCAAACTTCCGGGATGGAACTTGACACGAAGAAGCGTGGACTTTCTCTCTCTGTCTCTAGTCGTCCGAAGCGCGATCGGCAAAGGCGCGCGGGTTAAACGGAGCGATGGAAGGAGAAGCGCTGGCCGCAGCAGCGGACGTAAGGCGGCGGCGCTGATTCGTGGACTTTCTCCAGTCGACTTGTGGCATGAAAAGCGATGTGTCGATGCGTTCGCGGTATTCGATGGCGATATTCACCAGAGAATCAAGCAGTGAATCCGAGAGCAGGTGAGGTTTCAGGCCGAGATCGATCAGCTTCGAGTGTTTGGCGTTGTAATAATGCGCTTCCGCCTCGACGCGCGGATCGGGGAGATGATCGATTTCCACGTTCAGGCCCAGTTTTCCGGCGGCCGCTTGAACCATCTGCGCTAACTCCAGCACCGAAAACTGCTCGGTGAACTGGTTGTAGACGCGACATTCGCCCGGGGCCGCGGGATGCATGCAGGCGAGTTCGACGCAGCGCACCGTGTCTCGAATATCGAGAAAACCGCGCGTCTGGCCGCCCTTTCCGTAGACCGTCAGCGGGTGCCCGGCCGCTGCCTCCACGCAGAAGCGGTTGAGCGCCGTGCCAAAGACCTCGTCATAGTCGAAGCGGTTAATGAGGGCCTCATCGAGCTCGGATTCCTCGGTGACAGTGCCGTAGACCACGCCCTGGTTCAAGTCCGTGGCGCGAAGCTTCCAGGCCTTACAAGCGAACAGAATGTTGTGGCTATCGTGGACCTTGGAAAGGTGATAGAACGAGCCCGGCTGCTTGGGATACGGCAACACGTCCTTCCGGCCGTTATGCTCGATTGTGATGTAGCCTTCTTCGATGTCGATGTTCGGCGTGCCGTACTCGCCCATGGTTCCGAGCTTGATCAAGTGACAGTCAGGCCGGAGTTCGCGGAGCGCGAACAGAAGGTTCAAAGTTCCGACAACATTGTTGACCTGGGTAAAAGAGGCGTGCCGCCGGTCAATCATCGAGTACGGAGCCGAGCGCTGCTCCGCGAAGTGAATGACCGCATCAGGCTCGAAATCCGAGATGGTGGAAGCGAGAAACTCATAGTCGGTGACGTCGCCGACGTAGAGTTCGATGGTCTTGCCCGTGTGCTGATGCCAGGCTCGAAGTCTATCGGGAAGCGGAAGAATCGGCGTGAGCGTCTGAACGCCCAGCTCATAGTCCCACTGTCTGCGGGCAAAACTATCGACGATCGAGATCGAGTGTCCCTGCTTGGACAGATACAGCGCCGTTGCCCAACCGCAATAGCCGTCGCCTCCCAGCACGGCAATCTTCATGTCGCCTCCCTGTGTTTAGATGGCCAGACTTAGCAATGGGTTACGTTCCGTTAAATGATTTAACCCACAGCCCTCAAAAAGTTCCAAAAACTCGGGCCCTCGGCGGCTTTGTGCTACAACTGTCATAGACAAAGCCAATTTAGTCGCATTACCTGGAACGCAAAATGAATTATAACCTCCTTTGTGCTTCGCGAGACGCGGATGTGAGACTTAATTTTGGGAACATCGTACGCCCTACTAGGCGTGCCAAGGTGCCACCAAACCAACTCTTATTCCTTTCCTAGGGGCTCGTTCGTCAACACGGTTTTACCCCCGGTTGAAGCAACCGCCGTAAGCTTTGCGGTCCCCAACAGGTCGCCGAGGTGAGGGACCTGTGCATGATCCGCGACAATATAATACCGGTGCGGCTCATCCCAGAGGTTCTTCAGTTTCAAATCATCAATAAACACGTTAGGAGCGCCAGGAGCGTAGGACCCATATTCGAGGTTGAAGTAGCGTCCATTCAAGAGCAGCGCATCCTGGTTTGTGTAGAACATGATGGACGAGAACGTGTAGTACTGATCGCCCATGATCAGTCCGCCGGGAGGCGACCTGAGGATAGCATCCGCTAGTGGCCGCGAGGAAAGAAAGGGGTCAAAGGTAACCATCGCGAGCCGAGCCGCATGGAAAAACAGTACCATCATCAGGGCAATTGCCACTCCCGTCCACTGCGCTCTTGCTAGAAACGTTCCCAGCGTGCCAATCAGGAAGGCAATGCCGGCGACAACCAAGGGAACTCTCAAATATGCGAAGGAGCCGAGCGTCAGATCCAGCATGTGCCCTAGCGCCAGCGTGTAGACGTCAGGGTGGGAGCTCAGAGCTGATGAGATGTCGCCCGGTGTGGGGTCGTTTCGCACCAGAAAAACCAGAGCAAAGCACGCAATGGCCGCGACACCTGCAATGGCCGACAAGACGCGTGTGCCCCAGTGAACCCAATTACCACCCATTGCTATGGCGCAACCCAACAGTAGCGCAAAAGCCGGGTAAACCGGCATCGAATAGTATTCCTGCGTGGTCGAAAAGGTGAAGAAGACAAGCACGAAGCCCGTCCAGCAAAGGGCCAGCAAACGGGTGCGGCCCGCGCGGTCGACCGGTCTAAAGGAGAGCTTCGCGACCGCTGGGAAATAAACGCTCCAGGGAAAGAGCCAGACAAAATGGAGCACCCAAAAATAAAAGCGGGGAACGGTATTGTAGTCACGCGGGTAGCGCAGATTCAGAAAGCGCAGGAGCTGTTCGTTGATAAAGAAAAGCCACAAAAAGCCATGGTATTGCCCGGGGCCGCTGTGAATCGTGAATGAAAAATACGGCGGATTCCGCAACGCTGCCAGGATGTGCCAAGGTGCCGCAATTAAGAGCACAATCAATGCTCCGCTAAATGGGCGGAGGCGCATCCACGCGCGGCGGGAGAACAGCTGATTCGTAACCGCAAGATAGATCAAGCCCGCACCCACCGGAAACACCACGGAAACCAGGCTTTTCAGCAAGAGGCCCAGCCCGAGGCTCGCGGCCAGAATGAGGGCCCAGGCTCGCGGACGAGGCTCTTCCTCGTCCAAGACCCGAAGAAATGCCCACATTGCCAAGGCAATACTGCAAGTCAGCATCACATCGGGAATCAAGATCCGGGTGAAAAGAAAGAGTCCGATGCACGTGGCAATGCACAAGCCCGCATATAAGCCGGCCCGCTCCCCGAATGCCCATGTTGCGAAGGCCGCCGTGAGGAAGGAGAGTGCCATGGCGGCAAGGGCGATGGGGATGCGCGCAGCCCAATCGTGGACGCCAAAGACCTTGTAGGCCCCCGCCATTGTCCAATAGACAAAAGGGGCCTTTTCGAGATAGGAGACGCCGTCCAGGCGAGCCGTAACCCAGTCACCGGACTGCAGCATGTTCCGCGCAATCTGGGCCTGCACCGCGTCCACATCATCCATGAGCGACGGCGGAGAAACCGTGCACCCAAGATAGATTACGCCGGCAACCAGCAGAACGACTAAGTAGACGTAAGAATGCTTTCCGCCACGGGCTCGTTCGGAGACGAGATCGGTGCCGTTTGAATCCGCCATCGCTTCATCCACAGGAATAGGACCAATAAGCCCCAAAGGTGATACCCCAGATTCGCGCGCCGTTCCAGATGCCGGTTCACGGCGGACTCGATTCCGCTTTGCTTGAAAAATTGTGAGTGCTCGGACCCGACGCTGTGAAGCGTATCGAGCAAAAGAGCCCGGAGCGGCCCCCGAAGCCACTCGTGCGCGGGAATATCGAAGCCGACTTTGCTGCGCTGGATTACCGAAGACGGCAATCGATTCTCCATCAACTTCTTGAGAATGAATTTCTGGCGCGCACCTCGAATCTTGAAGGACGACGGCAAAGTAGCGGCGAATTCTACGATGCGATGATCGAGAAAGGGCGGGCGCACCTCCAACGCGTGAGCCATGCTCATCCGATCCACTTTGCTCAGAATATCATCGGGCAGAAAGTATTTTTGGTCGAACCAGAGATACGGAGCCACTTCATCGCCGCCGGAAGATACTTGCCTCAATTCCCTGAGAATCTGTTGCAGCGAGTCTGGCAGCTTTGTGCTTACCAGGTCGCGCTTCTGCGCTTCCGAAAAAGTGCCGTTCCAATAGACGTGCGCCCGCTCCGGAGCCATGAGCGAGCCTTCCAGAAAGCGCTTCACTTTGTATTCGAGGCTGATTTTCTCGTCGGAAACAGGCCAATGACCCAGGCCTGCAAGAGCCAGACGGAGAGCGAAGGACGGCAGCCGCCGGACTTTCTTTGAAATCACATTCGCACGGTAAGTAAGATAGCCTCCGAAGAGTTCGTCCGCCCCCTCGCCGCTCAGAGTGACGGTGACCTTCGTCTTGCTCATCTTCGAGAGAAACCAAACCGGCAATGCGCCTGCATCGGCATTGGGTTCATCCGCGTAATGCGCGAATTCCTGGATGGCGTCCTGCAGATTTACTTCCGGATTGAGGTCAAACTGTTCGTGGTCGGTGCCGTATTGGGAAGCAACTTCGCGAATGTACCTGCTCTCATCGAAAGTACGGCCGCGGAACGAAATGGAGAGAGTTTTCAGCTTCGAAGGCGATGCGTTGGCCGCGTAATGAAGGATCGTGGAAGAATCGACTCCTCCGCTCAGCCAGACGCCGAGAGGAACATCCGACAGCAAATGCTCGCGCACCGATTGCTGCAGGAGAGAATCGAGTTCCTCCTGGGCGGATTCCAGAGTCCGGGCTTGTGGGTTCGGGAGCGGCAATTTCCAGTAAGATTCGGCGCGCATTTTGCCGTCGCGCCATTCCAGGAAGTGCCCAGGGGGAAGCTTTTCAATGCCCTCCACCATCGTGTATGGACAGGGCACGTAGTTGAGCGAGAGATAGCAATCCAGCGCCGCCGTGCTCAACCGCCGCTCGACTTCGGGGTGAATGAAGATGGTTTTGAGTTCAGAGCCGAAGAGAACGTCTTCGCCGCGGCGGGCGATATAAAGCGGTTTGATTCCCATGCGGTCGCGGGCGAGGACCAACCGCTTTTTCGACGCGGTCCAGATGGCACTTGCGAACATGCCGCGGAGCCGGGAAAAGCAGGCGGTGTCCCACTCAAGAAAGGCGTGCAACACCGTTTCCGTGTCCGTGCGCGAGCGGAAGCGGTGCCCCAAAGCCTCAAGTTCGGCCCGCAACTCCAAATGGTTGTAGATTTCGCCATTGAAAACAATGACGGAATCACCATCCGGAGACGATATGGGCTGGTCTCCCGTATCGAGGTCGATGATCTTCAGGCGTGTGGCGCCGAGGGACACAAGACTCCCTTCGAACACGCCTTGCTGATCGGGACCTCGATGAATGATCGTTGCGACGGCACTCTGGATTCTGCCGGGGCCGGGAGCCCAGTTCTTATGGGTGAAACCGACTATTCCACACACGTTTCCGTTAGCCCTCGAACAAATACCGCGCTTCTGATTCCTCAACTACCACCCGAAACGCCTGCGAATACACGATCGGGAAGGGCCTGTCTACTCGTAACGCAAAGATTCGACAGGCTGAAGGCTGGCGGCCTTCTTCGCCGGGAGGTATCCAAACAGTACGCCTGTGGCGCAGGATACTATAAAGGCCGCGAACACGGACAGCCAAGAAATGGGAATTACAATTCCGCCCGGTACCGGCAGGAACTGCACGAGCGCCTCGATTGCGAATGGGACGGCCACGGCAAAGGCAATCCCGATTAAGGCTCCCACACCGCTGATCAAAACGGCTTCAATCAGAAACTGATAGAGAATTTCCTT
>Ga0182015_10008010_pt1 | contig 10170 bp, 9 predicted proteins | sample 712P3MmetaG_FD_120478 | JGI IMG/M metagenome (GOLD analysis project Ga0182015, IMG submission 120478) | Permafrost microbial communities from Stordalen Mire, Sweden - 712P3M metaG | ecosystem: Environmental > Terrestrial > Soil > Wetlands > Permafrost | place: Sweden: Stordalen | collected... | reverse complement strand
GTCGGGCACCGCTTCCCGCGGGTCAGCGGCCTGGCCGCCAGGCCCGGTCCCGATCACCGCGCCGAGTGCGCGCAGCGCGTCCGCCATCAGCGTGGTGTCCCGCGCGGTCAGCGGGTTCCTGATCGTGGTCGGCCCGTCCGCCAGCGCCGCGAGCACCAGCGCACGGTTAGTCATCGATTTCGAGCCAGGGAGCCGGACCAGCGCCTGCACCCGGCCGGCCGCGGTGGGTGCCTGCCAGTGCGGGGCAGCCGCGCCGCCTTGCTCAGCACCGTGGTTCATGATGCGAGCGTACTGGCGGCAGGTTCCGCGCATGGGGACTGGTGGTCCCGGCAAGGTTTGGCAAACCCGGATCTTGGCTATGAATCGCGACAATCTGTGCTTCCGGTCGGGGGCTTCGACGTCTGTCAAGGTGAGGACATGTGTGGTCGGTACGCGTCTGCGCGCACGCGCATCGAGCTCCTTGAGGAGTTCGAGGTCGAGCGCGACCGGGTTTCCGAGCCGCTGGAGCCCGACTACAACGTCGCGCCGACCAAGGGTGTCTACGCGGTCCTCACCCGCCGCCCCCGCGGCGCCGGCGACCACCAGGACGACGACGGCCAGGCCGCGGGCGGCCGGACCGGGCAGGGACAGCCTGCGGCAGGCCGGGCCGCCGAGGAGCCGGCCGATGGCCTGGCGCGGGAGCTGCGCGTCGTCCGCTGGGGGCTGGTCCCGTTCTGGGCCAAGGATCCGTCCATCGGTAGCCGGATGATCAACGCGCGGGCCGAGACGGTCAGCGTCAAGCCATCCTTCCGCCGGGCGTTCGCGCGCCGCCGGTGCCTGCTGCCCGCCGACGGCTACTACGAGTGGTACCGGCCGGGTGACGACGCGAAGGCCGCGAAGCAGCCGTACTACTTCTGCCGGGCGGACGGCGGCTCGCTCGCCCTGGCCGGCCTGTACGAGCTCTGGCGGAACCGGGAGCTCCCGGACGATCATCCGGACGCCTGGCTGTGGACGTCCACCATCATCACGACCAGCGCGCCGGATGAGATCGGCCGGATTCATGACCGGATGCCGATGGTGATCCGGCCGGAGCTGTGGGCGGACTGGCTCGATCCCGGCAACAGCGACACCGCCGGCCTGCTCGGCCTGATGGCGCCGGCCGGCTCTGGCGGGCTGCTGATACGCCCGGTGTCGACGCAGGTCAATTCGGTGCGCAACAACGGGCCCGCTCTGATTGAGCCCGCCGAGCCCGAACCCGCCGGCCCGGATTCCGCCGGGCGGCCGGGGGAGCCGCCTGGCCGCTCGCCGAGATTACCGAGCGGTGCGTCCCCGGGAGCCCCGGGGAGCGATCCCGACACGTTGTTCTGAGCCCACGGAACCGGGCCGGGCAGCGCGCACCCCGAAAAGCGTGCTGCCAGCCCTGCGCGGAGAAGAGGTGAGGATCGGATGGATGCCGACGCCGCGCGCAAGCGCCTGGAAGAAATCCGCGACGAGCTTGACCATTCCATTTCGGTGCTGGAGCGATCGAGCCCGCAAGTGGAGCTCGGGGCGGAGTATCCGCAGGATCCGGCCGATGCGGGCGCGAACCTCACCGAGACGCAGCGGATGGCGGCGATGCTGGCTGACGCGCGGCGGCAGCGCTCCGCGGTGCTCGGCGGGCTGCATCGCATCGAGCAGGGAAGCTACGGAGTGTGCGCCGACTGCGGTGCCGCGGTGCCGGCCGGGCGGCTCGAGGCCAGACCCGACGCGGCACGCTGCGTGGCCTGCCAGTCCAAGCGGGACCGGCTCCGGCGCTGATGCCGGTGCCGGAATGAAGCGCATCCCCGGCGCGTTGCACACCGCATGTCCCTAGCCGGATGTCAACCACGAGCCGCGTTCGCGCCGATGGCTGCCCGCGCGCCGGCCGGCCCTGGCAAGATATCCTCCGGCTCATACGGCTGGCATCCCAGCCGGCCGGAGGCGAGCATCGCGGAGGAGGTGGGTCCGGTTCCTGAGACACTCCAGGAGCGCACTGAGCGCTTCGAGCGTGATGTCTTGCCCTACCTGGATCAGCTGTACTCCGCGGGGATGCGGATGACGCGCAATGCGGCGGATGCCGAGGACCTGGTGCAGGAGACGTTCGCCAAGGCGTATGCCTCGTTTCACCAGTTCCAGCCTGGTACCAACCTGAAGGCGTGGCTGTTCCGGATCCTGACAAATACCTTCATCAACTCCTATCGCAAGAAGCAGCGCGAGCCGCAGCGGGCAGGCACCGAGGAGGTCGAGGACTGGCAGCTGGCCAGGGCCGCGTCGCATACCTCCTCCGGGCTGAAATCAGCCGAGGCCGAGGCGCTGGAGCGGCTTCCCGACTCCGACGTGAAACGAGCGCTGCAGGCGCTGCCGGAAGAGTTCATGATCGCGGTCTACCTGGCTGATGTCGAAGGCTTCGCCTACAAGGAGATCGCCGACATCATGGGCACTCCGATCGGCACCGTCATGTCCCGCCTGCACCGTGGCCGCCGGCAGCTCCGGGAGATGCTCCAGGACTATGCGGCCGACCGCGGACTAGTCAAGGCGGCAGCCGCCAGCAACGGCGAGGCGTCAGCAACGGGTGAAGAACCCGGGAAGGACGCGAGATGAGCTGCGGCAAGCCGCATGACGTGCCCTGTAGCGAGGTACTCGCGCGCGTTTACAACTACCTGGACGGGGAGATCGAGGAGTCCGGGATCGCGGAGATCCGCGTTCATCTCGACGAATGCGGCCCGTGCCTGCGCGAGTACGGGCTCGAAGAGGCAGTGAAGCGCCTCGTGCACAAGCACTGCGGCTCCGATCCAGTGCCCGATGAGCTGCGGACCAAGGTGCTGAGCAGGATCCAGGCAGTCCAGATTGAGCTTGAGGTTACGGAGTTCCGCGCGGAATAGCCCGTACGCGCTAGCCTTCGGCGGCGCCGGGCCAGCTGATGACATTCGTTTACTCAACGTGTCATACTGCTAACTCATTGTTCACAAAATGTAAGAGTGCACACGAATCAGTTTTCTCCGTTACTCTAAGTGGCTAACTTACGACGCGTAGCGGCAGTCCACTGTGGAGCACGGAGCGTCGGCCAGGCCCCTAGTCCCAGGGCCGGGGAGGCACTGGTTACCCGAACCGAATGCGAGTTTTGTCATGGGCAAAGTGTCCCGGGCTGCGCGGCTCTACATTGCCGCCGTCGTGGTGGCGGCCGTGGTGCTGATCGCCCTGATGCCCCCCGGCGACCGGGACGTCCGCTGGTGGATCAAGCTGGGCGTGCTCCAGCTGCTGTTCCTGATCTGCGACTCCACCCCGACGCCGCTGGCCTCGCGGCAGTCCGCGTGGTCCCCGAGCTCCTCTGCCACGCTCGCGGCGGTGGTGCTGCTCGGGCCGGTCGGCGCCGCGCTGGTAGGCGCCATCTCCGTGCTCAGCCTGCGCCGTCACCTGATCCTGGCCGAGCGGCTCTTCAACGGCGCCATGTATGCCGTGTCCGGCTACGCGGCGGGGCGCGCGTACCTCGCGCTCGGCGGCATAGCCGGCACGCCCGTGCCGCGCTATTTTCCCGGCATCATCTGGCCGTTCGCGGCCGCCGCCGCGGCCCACGTGATCACGAACCACGGGCTGCTCTGGGGCGCGCTCCGGCTGGCCAGGAAAGAGCGCGGGCTGGGGGACCGGAGCCGGCTGGAGTCCAGCCTGACGCTGCTGCTGGCGTCTGACCTCGGCTATGCCGTGCTCGGGCTGCTCATCGCCGCCCTCTGGACAGTCGTCGGAGCCTTTGCCGCGGTCCTCGTGCTCGTTCCCCTTTTCGTGGCCCGGTGGGCGATGGGGCAGTTCGCCGAGCAGCAGCAGGCGTACGCGGCCACCATGGAGGCACTCTGCCAGGCGGTGGAAACCAAGGATTTCTACACCCGCGGGCACAGCGAGCGGGTGTCGCGGGGGTCCGGCATGATCGCTCGCGAGATCGGCATGCGGCCGGACCGGGTGGATGCCATCAGCTACGCCGGCATGCTGCACGACGTGGGGAAACTCGGGGTGCCCACGAAGGTGCTGCAGAAGACCGGGGCGCTGACGGAGGAGGACTACGCGGCGATCCAGCTGCACCCGATGCGCGGCCTGGAGATCGTCAGGGAGATCGGCTTCCTGGACGAGGCACTCACCGGCATCATGCATCACCATGAGCGGATCGACGGCAAGGGCTACCCGATGGGCCTCGCCGCCGACGAGATTCCCGAGTTCGCCCGGGTCATCGCGGTCGCCGACGCCTTCGATTCGATGACCTCGACGCGTTCCTACCGGCAGGCGCGCGGTATCCGCGAGGCGGTCGAGGAACTCCGCAGGGGATCCGGCAGCCAGTTCGACCCCGCGCTGGTGGATGCGTTCATCGCGGTGCTTGACCGGGAAGGCTGGCGGCTGCCCGAGCCTGCCGCCGCTCCGCTTGACCACCAGACCGTGACGGCCCAGGACCACGACGACCCGACCGCGCCGCTCCGGGTCATCGAGAGCCTGTGACGGGAGATGGCGCGATGACAGCCCGGCAGCCAGCGGAGCGCTGGTCGTCCTGGCAGGCCATGGACTCGGGACGGCTGCTGCTTTTCGCCGCCGCCGGGATGCTGACGGTGGCCGCGGTCGCGCACACGGCCACGGTCCACATCGGGCTCGCCGCGGTCCATGTCGCGGTGGCGTTCGGCATCCTGATCGCCCTCGGCGAGCTGCTGCGGCTCGCCCTGCCCGGCGGCCGGGAGGCCGCGCCGATCGCCACCGCCGGGGCGATGGCCTACGCGCTGCTGCTCTACGTAAAGGAACTGCCAGCCCCCGGCTTGTCGCTCCCGTACTCGGCCTCCGCGCTGCAGGTCATCGCGGTGGCCGCGATCGGCATGACCATCGGCGCGCTGCCGCACATGGCGGCGGGCCGGTCGGTCGGCGTGACCGGCATGGCCTCCCGGCTGGTCGCGGTGTCCTGCGTCGCCTTCATCTTCCGTTCCCTGACCGGCTTTCATCTCATCATCGACCAGTGGTGGCTGGCGGCCAGCGTGATGACCGTCCTGCTGGTCTTCGGCTGCCTCATCGACGCGGTGGTCGGAGCGCTGATCAGGGCCGACGACCTCAGGGCACGATTCGGCGTCGCGCTCTGGGATGAGCTGCGGGTGCAGTGGCCGCTTGCCCTGGCGGTAGGCGCCTCCGCGATGATCATCGTTTTCGCGACCGAGTCGATGGGGCTTCCCGGGCTCGCCGTCTTCGTCGCGCCGCTGCTGGTTACCCAGCTCGCGTTCCGCCGCTACGCCGGGATCCGCTCGACCTACCTGCAGACCGTCCGGGCGCTCGCCAGGGTCACCGAGGTAGGCGGCTACGTGGAAAGCGGGCACTCGCACCGGGTCAGCGTGCTGGCCGTGGCCGTCGGCCGGGAACTCGGCATGACCGAGCCCGACCTGCTGGACCTGGAGTACGCGGCCCTCATGCACGACATCGGGCAGCTGGCGCTGCGCGACCCGATACCGGGCGGCGCCACCGTCCTGGTGTCGCGCGGCGACCAGCAGCGCATCGCCGAGCTGGGCGCCGACGTGATCGCGAAGGCCGGCGTGCTTGACCGGGTGGCTGAGCTGGTCCGCTGCCAGAGCCTGCCGGCCCGCGGGTACGATCCGGCGCCGCCGGTCGGCAGCCGGATCATCCGCGCCGCCAACGCCTTCGACGACCTGGTCGGCGGCTCGACCGACCGGGACCGCCGCACCGCCGCGCTGGAACGGCTCCGGCTGGACACCTCGTCGGAATATGACGCCGGCGTCGTCGAGGCGCTGAGCGAGGTCGCCGGCCGGCGGCGGTCCAGCCGCCTGTAGGCTGCCCGGATGCTCGAATCGGTGCTCGTCGCCAACCGCGGCGAGATCGCGCGGCGGGTGATCAGGACCGTCCGCGCGATGGGGATCCGCTCGATCGCGGTCTATTCCGAAGCCGACGCCGGCCTGCCGTTCGTGCGCGAGGCCGACGAGGCCGTGCTGCTCGGGCCGCCGCCGCCCGCCCGCAGCTACCTCGACATCGAGGCCGTGATCGGCGCCGCCCGCCGCGCCGGGGCCAGCGCGATCCACCCCGGCTACGGATTCCTGGCGGAGAACCCGGCCTTCGCGGCCAGGGTCATCGCCGAGGGGCTGACCTGGATCGGGCCGCCGCCGGCCGCGATCGAGCAGATGGGCGACAAGATCAACGCCCGGAACCTGATGGAGCAGGCGGGCGTCCCGGTTGCCGCGGGCAGCCGGGAGCCGGTCACCGACGTGGCCGCGGCGCTCGCCGAGGCCGGGCGGATCGGCTACCCGGTGATGGTCAAGGCAGCGGCCGGCGGCGGCGGCATCGGGATGAGCGCTGCGGCTGACGCCACCGAGCTGCGTTCCAGCTTCGAGACAGCACGCTCCCGGGCAGAGCGGTTCTTCGGCAGCCCCGCCATCCTGCTGGAGCGCTACATCACCCGCGCCCGGCATGTCGAGGTACAGATTCTCGGGCTCAGCGACGGGCGCGTGATCGCCCTCGGCGAGCGGGACTGCTCGGCGCAGCGGCGGCATCAGAAGGTCGCCGAGGAGGCGCCGTCGCCCGGCATCACCCCGGCGCTGCGGGACCGGATGCTGGCCGCGGCGGTGCTGGCCGGCCGTGCGGTCGGCTACCGCGGCGCCGGGACCGTCGAGTGCCTGGTGGACACCGCGGCCCATGACTTCGTGTTCCTGGAGATGAACACGCGGCTCCAGGTCGAGCACCCGGTCACCGAGCTGGTCACCGGGATCGACCTGGTGCAGCAGCAGCTGCTGATCGCCGCCGGGCAGCCGGTCAGCTTCGACCCGCTCGCCGTCGCGGCCCGGGGGCATGCGATCGAGCTGCGGGTCTACGCCGAGGACCCGCGCCGGTTCCTGCCGAGCCCGGGGGTGATCACCGAGTGGGCCGAGCCCGCCGGGCCCGGCATCCGGGTGGACGCGGGCTACGCGGCCGGCAACGAGGTGACCACGTTCTACGACCCGCTGCTGGCCAAGCTGTGCGTGCACGGCGCGAGCCGGGAAGAGGCGCTCGCGCTGGCCGCCGACGCGGTCTCGGCGTTCGTGATCACCGGGCCCAAGACGAACCTCCCGTTCCTCGCCGAGCTGCTGGCCAGCGCCGAGTTCGCGAGCGGCGCCTACGACACGTCGGTGATTGCCCGGCTGCGGCCCGCGCCGGCCCGGCAGCGACAATGATGGTGCGCGAAGCCCGGGCGGCGGCCCGCGCGGCTCGCCTGGCGATGACTGACCCAAGGAGGTGCACGTGAGCGAGATCCGTGCGGAGATGGTCGCGAACGTGTGGCAGGTCGTGGCAGCCCAGGGGCAGCAGGTGCATGACGGGGACACCCTGGTCATCCTCGAGTCGATGAAGATGGAGATCCCCGTCCTCGCGGAGAGCGACGGCACGCTGACGAAGCTGGCGGTGGCCGAAGGCGACGTCATCCAGGAAGGCGACCTGATCGCCGTCATCGAGTGACTCCGGTGACAGGCATGCCCCTGGCCGCCGGCCTGCGCGCCTCGGTCCGCGTCGTCGTGGGTGAGTCCGACACCGCGCCGGCGCTGGGCAGCGGGGACGTGCCGGTGCTCGGCACCCCGCGGCTGCTTGCCCTGGCCGAGGCTGCCACCGTCGCGGCAGTGGCGCCGCAGCTGGCAAGCGGCCAGACGACGGTCGGCACGTCCGTGACGATGGAGCACCGGCGGGCCAGCCCGGTGGGGTCGAGCCTGGTCATCGAGGCGGAACTGACCGAGGTGGACGGCCCCCGGCTGGCGTTCAGCTTCGTCGCGCGCGAGGAGCACCCCCGCATCGCGCGCGAGGAGCACCCCCGCGCCCAGGCACCCGGACCCGAGGTGCCCGTGACCGAGGCACCTGGAGCTCCAGCGCCTGGAGCTCAAGCGCCTGGAGCTCAAGCGCCTGGAGCCGACGCACCCGGCGGAGATGAACGCGTCGTGGGCGCGGGCACCATCGAGCGCGTCGTGGTCAGCCGGGAGCGGTTCCTGGCCCGTGCCGCCGCACATCACCCGGGACCGCGGTAGCAGGCACCGCAGCGGCTGGCGCGCCCGCGAATCCGGGCGCTGGCTGGCGGCGGTGCTCATAGCACGGAAGATCCGCACGCTCAGAGCGTGCGGATCCTCCGTGCGGATGAAGCGGATGAAATGAGCCCCGGATGCGGGCCAGGCCGCGAGGCGGCTGAGACAGGTAGGGCCAGTGTGGCGAGCGAGCACCGGCGGGCTCCGTCCGGGTCCGGCCGCCGCTCGCTAAGCCCTGCCCCCGCTCCGCCGGCCCCCGCAGCCTGTGGGTAACCGTTATCAGTTCGGATTTTGCACGTCCCAGCGTGCAAAATACGAACTGATAATCGATGGGCGGTTAGATGCCGGTGGTGGAACGGGGATAGGCGACCCGGGGGTCGGTGCTGACGTTCACCAGGTAGGGGACGCCTGAATCGAAAGCGCGGCGCAGGGCCGGGCCGATCGCGGCCGGGCTGGTGATGAACTCGCCTGCCCCGCCCAGCGCGGTGACCACCTGGTCGTACCTGCAGTGCGGCTGCAGGTCGGCCGCCACGTCGTAACCGTAGAGCGCCTGCATCGGGTGCTTCTCCAGGCCCCAGATGCCGTTGTTGCCGCAGATCATCACGACCGGCAGCTGGTGCCGGACCAGGGTGTCGGCGTCCATCAGCGAGAACCCGGCCGCGCCGTCCCCGAGCAGCAGCACGACCTGCGCGGACGGGCGGGCGATCCGGGCCGCGATCGCGTATCCCAGACCGGTCCCCAGGCATCCGTACGGTCCGGGGTCCAGCCAGCCGCCCGGGCGCTTCGGCTCGATGTACTTGCCCGCGTAGGAGACGAAGTCCCCGCCGTCGCCGATCACCACGGCATCGTCGTCGAGGATCCTCGCCAGCTCGCCGTAGATCCGCATCGGGTGGACCGGGTCGGCGTCGCTGGCCAGCAGCGGTCCGTCCGCGGCCACGGCCTGGTCGCGTGCGGCCTGCAGCAGCGGCAGCCAGGAACTGCTCCAGCCGCGGGCCGCCTGGCCGGCTGCCGCGGCCAGCCCGGTGCAGAACGCGGCCAGGTCGCCGGATGCCGAGGCAGCCAGCGGGCAGTGCGCCGCGATCTGGCCGGGGGCGTCGGCCACGTGCACGACCTGGGCACGCGGCGCCCCGTCCCGGCCGCCGAACTCGCCGTAGCCGAGCCGGAAGTCGAGCGGCGTGCCCACCACGATGACCAGGTCGGCCTGGCCGAACGCCACCGAGCGAGCACGGGTGACGAGCAGCTCGTGGCCGGCCGGCAGCACGCCGCGGCCCTGTCCGTTGGCGATCACCGGCAGCCGGAGTTCCTCGGCGGCCAGCCGCGCTGCCTGGTCGGCGCGATCCAGCCAGACGTCCGAGCCAAGGACGAGCACTGGCCGGCTGGCCGCCGCGAGGAGCCGGGCGATGGCGCTGATCGAGCCGGGATCGGGCACATCGGGCGGCCCGCCGGCGGCCCCGTCAGCCGCAGTCCCGCCAGCGGCAGCCCCGTCAGCGGCAGCCCCGTCAGCCGCCGGGAGCGTCGCCCCGCCGGTCCCGCCCGGCTCCGCCGGGCTTGCTCCGCTAGCCGCGCCGAAGAGTGCCTCCAGCGTGATGTCAACGAAAACCGGCCCGCGATGCCGGGCGGCGGCCAGCCGGAATGCCTCGTCGACCGACCTGCCGACCCGGCCGGCCTCGTGCTCGGTCCAGGCCCGCTTGGTGACGGGTGCCAGCAGCTGCGGGTGATCGATCTCCTGCAGGCTCCCTGAGCCCCATCGGTAGTCGGGCGCGCGGCCGCCGAGCACCACCACGGGCGAGCCGTTGAAGTGCGCCGTCGTGACCGCACTCACGCCGTTGGTCACCCCCGGGCCGGCGGTGAGGACGGCGAGCCCCGGCACCCGGCCGAGCCGGGCGGTCGCCTCTGCCGCGAACACCGCCGTCTGCTCGTGCCGGACGTCCACGATGCGCATCGGCGGGTCTGCCCTGACCGCGCCGTCGTAGAGCGGGAACACGTGACCGCCGGACAGCGTGAACATGGTCGTCACGCCACGGCGCTGCGCGGCGGCCACGGCCAGCGCGCCCCCGTGCACGGGAGCCTGGCCAGCCCCGTCCGCCGGAGCCTGGCCAGCCCCGTCCGCCGGAGCCTGGCCAACCCCGTCTGCCGGAGCCTGCCCGGCGCCGGCTGCCGGCGCGTGCCC
>Ga0182015_10008008_pt1 | contig 10171 bp, 5 predicted proteins | sample 712P3MmetaG_FD_120478 | JGI IMG/M metagenome (GOLD analysis project Ga0182015, IMG submission 120478) | Permafrost microbial communities from Stordalen Mire, Sweden - 712P3M metaG | ecosystem: Environmental > Terrestrial > Soil > Wetlands > Permafrost | place: Sweden: Stordalen | collected... | reverse complement strand
TGTGGCCGCCCTTCCACTTCGGCGCCCACCGAACCCGTGCAGCTAGCCGAGGCAATCCTTTCCGCATCAGACACGGTAATCGTTCCAGAGTGGGTATCGAGTTCCCGAGTTCAGCAAAGGCAGCGCCCTCTAGAAGAAAAATACGATACCGGAATTCGCATCTCCATACGGACAGTTAAACATACTTCGGCTTATGACAAAGGACGCGGCAGGATAGCTTCACTCCTTTAAAAGCTGATCATTTCTCACAGCTTACGAAAATGAACATTCAACTTGCATGCAAAATCCCGGACTCAGCAAGCCGTCTCCAAGCCCCATCGTTGCTTTTGCGTGAAGTTTGCGTCGGCTGCCCGAACCTTTATTCTGCGTGCAGCGCCATCACTGGATCGACGCGCAAAGGCGGCCAAGGTGAATGGGGCCGGCATTACCGTCCAGCGACGGCAAGCGCCCTCGTTCAGGATTGTGTCGCCGGGACTGCTATAACGACTCTATTGGAGGTTTCCTGGGCGGGCGCTCGTCCTCGAACGCCCGCGGCGCCCTTAGGGCTGTAGAAGCGTCATCACCGGGCAAGGAGCCTCCATCAGGACCTTCGCTGCAGTTCCAGGGGCCAGATGTGTTGCCATCGGGGATCCTGGACGCGCGCCCATCACAATCAGATCGGAACCCCGTTGCTTGGCGAGATCAACGATGCTGACTCCTGGAGCCGTACTGGCAAGACGAGTGCGCAACCACGAGCATTTACCGAGATCTTCCGGAACATACTGATGGAAGGCCTCTTCGAACGACACCCAATCCGCATCTTCCTCACTGTCCGGATTCTTCACATGAAGGAGCACCAACTCTGCCTCATACTGGGCAGCAAGCTTATGCGCGAAGACAGCAACCTCAGCCGCGCGCGGCTGGAGCGTCGTCGCGCAGATGACCTCGCGTATGCGCCACAGCTTGCCCTGGAGATCCGGTACCGCGGGTCCCACCGAAAGCACGGGACAACGCGCGTACCTAAGCATCGCTTCGGCATCCGACCCGATCAAAAGCCGTTCTAAGCCCTTCTTGCCGTGGGTTCCCATGACGATCAAATCCACCTTGTACTGCTTGATAGCGGAAAGGAGCTCATCGTAAAGCGGCCCGGTAAGTGAGATCGCTCGGGCTCGGAACCCCTCGGAACGCAAAGCGGCTCCACTCTGCTCCATTTGTTCCTCCTGTCGCGTCTGCACCTCGGATTCATCGATCCATGCTGCTTCGGGTGGAGTAATGAGGCTGATCGGTGGATTCACATGGACAAGCAGCAACTCCGAATCAGCCTGCTTGGCTATGGTTTTGGCATACTCCAACCCACGCTGCGAAATCTCAGAGAAATCCGTGGGAATGAGTATGTGCTCAAATGTAACGGCGACGGGATTCATGGTGGCCATAATTGCCTCTCTGTTGAGCTGTCGAGTGCCGCCCGGTTTGCTTTGAGCGGCTGTACTACAAACACAAAATAGTCGTCCGGGGGATCGGCTGGCTGTGACAGGAATCACACCGGGTCTATGCGCGTAAGAACATCGACCTTCCGGGGTGCGTGTGGTTTTCCGTCAATCGGATCAAATGCGTGCCTGATTGAGCACTGAATCCGGTTCTACCGGCTTTAACGCCTGCTTTTGCAGAAAGTACATCGTGAGCAGCATCTGAAAACCCATGAATAAGGAATAGCTGGCAACTACGGCCAGGGAGTCTCGATCGTCCTGGCCGGCAAACGCAACCAGAGCGGCACTGAAAGCGAGTGCAACTCCGGCCAGGATGTACATGACCGCTTGTTCCCGCTTGCTGCCGTTCCACCATCTGGCAAGGCCGAATTTTCCTAGACTGAGCGAAAGGGCATAGATCGCCAGACCATAACACAGCAAGCGAACGGTTGAGCCGGGAAAGAGTATCAAGAAAACACTGCAGGCAGCCGCGGCTGTGCTCAAGAACAGAAAGCCTCGGAGTCTGCTTACCTGACGGCGGCCAAGACCGGCAGCGCAGATCCAATCTACGCCTGCGATGAAGAGCAGGGACGCCGCGACAAGCAACAACGCGAAGGCGCCTCCGAAGACGTAAAACAAGAGATTTGTCATCGTCGCACGAATGTAAAAGAGCGTCAGCCCCAGCGCCAACATCGTGAAGCCGTGAATTGTCATCAGTCTTACACGTGTGTTTTCCGTCAGCCGAATCATATGCGTCACCTGCCAGCTTGCAGTGTGGCGGTATTTGCCCAGGCAGGCAGTGACGGCCATCACAGGTGAGGCCCGCTGCCCGGCCCGCTCGGCCCTGAGCCAGGAAGTTGAGCAACCGCCTTGGGGTTAACGTCTTTCAATCAAGGATCGTGAGTGTTGTGATCATCGTCACTGTGGTCCCGCTCATCTTAGCGAATACTCAAGAAACAGGAGATGAATGCGATGAGTAGCCTGGAATTCAAAACGATAGCCGTAGCCATGGACCTGAGCGACACGGCAGCCTCGGCGCTCCGGTATGCGCAGGCCATGGCGCGGATGTATGAATCTACGCTGGTGATTGTGCATGTCATCGACCCGCTTGCCTACGCATTTCCCAATGGAGCGCCGTCTCTTTTGGCTGCCAACGCTGCGGCTGGTGAGGAACTGAAGAGGATAGAAGAAGAGACGAGTGCGCTGGGCATTCCGGTTCATTCCGTCATTGAAAGCGGAATTGTCTGCGAGCGGATTTTGCAGGCGGTGAGTGATCACCATGCAGACCTGCTCGTACTGGGAACACGCGCGAAGACCGAAGCTGGACGCGTTGCGTTGGGTACCGTCGCGCGGCAACTTCTGGCTAAGTCAAGATGCCCCATCCTGACTGTCTCGCCGGATGCAGTTAACTCTTTGCCGTGGGGTGGATGTTGGCGGCGTGTTCTCGCTGCAACCGACTTTTCCCCTGCTTCTGTCCGAGCCTTGCACTGCGCGCATCAGGTTGCCTTGCGGCAATTGATACTTCTGCATGTTTCGGAATGTCAAGCAGGACATGAGTGTTCGCATTGCCAGGAGAGGCTGCGCTTCCTCGCCCCCTTCAATGAATCGCACACGGTTCCTGTAGAGCACATTGTCGTCGCCGGGGCGCCGGCCGAATTAATCGCCGAGTATGCGCGGAAGTTCGGAACGGATTTGGTCGTACTCGGCTCCCCCGAAAACGAGCTTACCGAAGAAGACTTCCATACAAGCACGGTGTTGCAGGTGATCTCAAAGGTAAAATGCCCGGTACTCTGTTTACCCTTCGTAACGAATTCGACTCCCACAAGAATGATCCATGAGACTGTAGTTGTGAACGGCGTCTCTGTGTGACTGTGCTTGTACGATATACCGTACGAGCCCTGGAGTTTCTACATTTTCCCGGGTCGCAGGCGGCTCCGGACACAAAATCATGTTCGATCATTCCATCGGGGTGTAGGATCTGGCTGGAAAAGACATTGGCTTTGTATCAGGGCATGGCCTTTAGCCATGCCGCACATGGCTGAGAGGAATTGGGGCTTTAGCCCCTGAGGCATGACGACCCCTAAGCGCAATGCACGTAAGGATCAAATCCTGAGTCCTTCGCGCACATTTTTTGCCACCGCGCCAGCACGATTCACCCTTACCCGACTTATAATTCCGGCGTTCAATTGCTCGCAACAGAGATGGCAGTAGAGCACTCCCTTACCGGCATCTCAGGAACACTCATACGCACAGCGTCCAAATTAGCGCGCTGAGGTCTTGCTTTCGCATGCGAAAGCCCGAAGCCGCACTTCGCATGCTTCCCTGTGCAGAGTAGAAGTGAAAATGCAAGCCAGTCAGCCAGCAACATGATCATCCTGCGCTTGGGAGGTGTCATGCGCGATTTTGAGCATCTTCGTGAAACAAAGGACTTAGCTGCCAGATCAGCACTGCCGTTGCCGCGAATCCGGCGAATTTCCGCAATTGCCGGAACTCCGACTTTTCTGGAACATACCCTGGGGACACCGTTCTACATCCACACGAGCTCGCCCCGGTCCAGTCTGAATTTCACCGCTACTCCTGGCCAGCTGAGTCGGCGTATGATTCTTGCGTCGTGCGAAAGGAGCCGGAGATGCTAAAACGCGCGTCTACTCTGTTGGTGGTGTGTCTGCTGGTGACCTGCGCATTGGCCAAGGACAAAACGAAAACCATTCTGCCGGCCTATGTCTTGCATGCGCAAACCGTCGCCGTCATTATCGACCCGGGTGCGGGTATGTCGATCGACGATCCACGGGCGAATGAAGTGGCGCAAAAGGATGTCGAGGCGGCCCTCCTGAAATGGGGAAGGTTTGAACCTGTCTTAAGCACGCGGGCCGCGGATTTGATCATTGTGGTGCGCAAGGGGAGCGGACGCCTGATGGATGAGACGATCCCCGATCCTCGGCAGAACAACCGGGTTGGAGTCGTCAACCCGACTGACAATGGAGTGTCGATGGGAGGGCAGCATGGTCCCCAGCCGGGGCTATCCGGTGAGCCTGGCCTCGGATCGAACCCGGGATCTCCTCATCCCCAGACAGAGATCGGGCAGGCGGACGATTCATTTGCTGTTTTCAAAGGCGGCGAAAATCCCCTCGACGCGGCTCCCGCGTGGAGGTATATGGTGAGGGACGGTCTTAGCTCCCCCGGCGTCCCCGCAGTCGCGGCGTTTAAGAAGGCAGTGACGGATGCGGACAAAGCCGCAGCCAAGCAACCTTAAGAACGGCGCCATCCGGACTGCGCCGAGGACGATCCTTTTAGGCAGGCTCCCCGCAGGATGCGTCGCTGAATCAATCCCTGCGTCTTGAGTGAGAAACTCCGGCATGCATTCACCTTACCAGCACGCCGGTTCCCGCTCCTGGCCGCAGGCTCACGGCCCCAGTACCGTGGGAGTGCAAGGATTGTAGCCCAGCGACGTGGATGTGACCGGAGCAGGCGGAGTCGGCGGCGTTGCCCATGGAACGTTGTTGAAATCGAAGAAGTCCAACAAGTTGGGCTGCGCCGCAACGCGGGGAGTAAGGTGCGTTGATCCGCCAATAAACCGGCTCTCGACAAACCCGATCACTGCCGTGTGGTCCATCGGTATGTTGGAAACATAATGCCGCCGGGTGAAAGGCGAGATGACCATGTTCGGCAAGCGGAATCCAAGTTGTGCGGCAAAGCCTTGAACGGCTGGTGCGTCCCCTGCATTGGCCCCGGGGTCACTCGTACTCAGGTCGCAATGGATCGTCGCGACTCCGCCGGCTGGTACGCACGGGAAGTAGCTATCTGGATTCACGGCGATGGTTGAAATATCCGGGATCGTTCCCAGTGAGGCATCGGTGTTGTCGTTTGAGTGGCCGGGCACAGGCGGAACATGGTCGTATGGTCCTCCACCCTCGTCGTAGCTGAGGAAGAAGACGGAGTCATTCCATTCCGGACTGGCCATGAAGGAGTTCAGAATCTTCGCCACCTCCGCCTGGCCGCTCAGAATCGATTGGCCGGATCCAGGATGCTCATCATTGTTGCCGTAACCGGCTTCAATGAAGGCAAAACTAGGAAGCGTGCTGTTGGCGAGATCGCTGTAATACTGAGACAGCGGAGCAATGTGGGCCGTATCGATGCAGAAGGAGTTCGTCGCATCGCCAACCACGCTGGATGCCTGGGTGGCACCGGTACAAGTGGCATGGGTTGGATTTTCGTATATGTACTGGTACGAGTAAGTCAGGTAAGAGAAAGAGGTTGCGGGGTACTCAGAGGTCCCCGAAGTGGAGCAGTCATCCTCGCTCAGGCAATAGCCGTCGGTGACGGTGTAATAAATCTTCCACGATACCTTTGCCTTATCGAGTTCCTGGAAAATGGACGGTATGGCGAGCTGAGAAAGGTGATCATCATCACCCGGATCGTTGACCAGGCCTTGGGTCGTGCCGCCCGTAAATGTCGCAATGCGGTTGGGAATGCTCTTGCTCGACATGGGCGAAAACCAACGATTCGACAACGCAAACTGAGAGGCCATGTAGTAGTAGTAGTTGAGGAATCCCTGATCGTAGTACCCCATAGCGCGTTCGCCGGTCAGATCGGTGAAACTGCCGGAACATGTGCCAGAACTGGCGCAGCTGTTCGCAAAGCCTTCAGCCGTGTGGACGAAGCCATCCATGTTGATCGGGCGTGTAGTGAGAAAATCGTAGCGATTGATGTCGCCATAGCTTGCCAGCCAAGCCGAACTGTCATCATCGATGCAGGTGGTGGCGAACTTGAAGAGCGGGAAAGCTGTGCCTGCATCGTCCTCATTGCTTATCGTGCTCAGCTTGTCGTCGATGCCGTCCACGTTGTAGGTATTGCCATCGTCGCCGACGTTCCAGGGCTGCCCGTTGGTGTTGTTGGCTTGGCGGTAAGGGTTCAGCATGCCGAAATAATCGTCGAACGTATGGTTCTCTTGCAGCATGAAGATGACATGGTTAACGGATTGAACGGTGGCCGACGGGTTCACGGTTACGGTCGCGGTCGCGGTGGCGCTAGCTCCCGCTCCGGTCGCTGTTGCCGTGTAGGTGGTCGTCACGGTCGGGCTGACCGCTTGTGTTCCGCCATTTGCCTGCAGCGTGTACGAGCTGCCATCCGTTCCGGTCACTATCACCTGAGTGGCATTTGTGGCAGTCACGGTTAAAGTGGAAGAATTCCCAGAGAAAATCGAAGCGGGGCTGGCGGTGATGCCGACTGTTGCCGCCGCCGCCGCTGTCACCGTTACGGTCGTGGTAGCGGTCGTCTTCCCTCCCGCTCCGGTCGCGGTTGCCGTGTAAGTAGTCGTCACCGTCGGGTTGACGGCTTGCACTCCGCCATTTGGCTGCAGGGTATACGAGCTGCCATCCGTTCCGGTCACTATCACCTGAGTGGCGTTGGCCGCAGTCACGGTTAAAGTGGACGAATTCCCCGAGGTAATCGAAGTGGGGTTGGCGGTGATGCTGACTGTCAGCGACGCTGCCACTGTCACGGTCGCAGTAGCAGTGGTCGTCTTCCCTCCCGCTCCGGTCGCGGTTGCCGTGTAGGTGGTCGTCACCGCCGGGCTGACGGCTTGTGTTCCGCCAGCCGGCTGCAGGGTATACGTGCTGCCATTCGTTCCGGTCACTATCACCTGAGTGGCGTTGGCTGCAGTCACGGTTAAGGTGGACGAATTTCCCGAGGTAATCGAAGTGGGGTTGGCGGTGATGCTGACTGTCGGCGACGCCGCCACCGTTACAGTCGTCGCAGCAGTGGCCGTCTTCCCGCCTGCTCCGGTCGCGGTTGCCGTGTAGGTAGTCGTCACGGTCGGGCTGACCGCTTGTGTTCCGCCAGTCGCCGGCAGGGTATACGTGCTGCCATTCGTTCCGGTTATCGTTACCTGAGTGGCGTTGGTCGCCGTCACGGTTAAGGTGGACGAATTTCCCGAGGTGATCGAAGTGGGGTTGGCAGTGATGCCGACTGTCGGCGACGCCGCCACGGTTACGGTTGCCGTAGCGGTGGTCTTGCCGCCCGTTCCGGTCGCGGTTGCCGTGTAGGTCGTCGTCACGGTCGGGCTGACGGCTTGTGTTCCACCGGTCGCCGGGAGGGTATACGTGCTGCCGTCCGTTCCGGTTATTGTTACTTGGGTGGCGTTGGCCGCAGTCACGGACAATGTCGACGAATTCCCCGAGGTAATCGAAGTCGGGTTGGCGGTGATGCCGACTGCCGGTGCCGTTAGCGCGGCCACGGTGATGTTTATAGGCGTGTACGAGGCTCCGCCACAATGGTCCCACTCTTCAACGACTGTGTTCTCTGCTCCCGCAGCAAGGCTTAGCTGGGTGTTCATGCTGCTTCCACTCACCACGTAGACCAGCTTGTTGCTCACGTAGATCCCCATGGACGCTACGCCTTTTGAACAGGTGGCCGTGGTGGCCGTCGCGACGTACTGCACCGGGGAGCTGACCGTGCTGTTGTTTACCGGTGAAGTCACCGTCACCCCGGTCTGGGGTGGAACCGTGCTTCCCACCGTGATTCCTATCGTGGTGTAGGATGCCCCGCCGCAATGATCCCACTCTTCCACGACCGTGCTGTAGCTGCCCGGAGCGAGGGAAAGAGTGGTGTTCATGCTGGTTTGATCCACCACGTAAACCAGCTTGTTGCTCACGTAGATCCCCATGGATGCTACGCCCTTTGAACAAGTAGTGGTGGTGGCGGTCGCCACGTATTGCACCGGCGAGCTTACTGTCTCACCATTCGTAGGACTGGTCACAGTTACACTTGCCAAGGCAGGTGCTACGAACATCAAAAGTGCGAGAACAACGGAGTAGAAACTCTTCATGGCCCTACCTTCGGCAATCTATTTCGAGCACGCGCATTCGGGATTGCGAGGTCTCACTGGCTGGTTTTCCTATTCATCTACGCTGCAGCGTGGACGACGACTGGGTCCGAGGGGTGGGAAGCAGCAGCCGCAGTACGAGACTTCAGTGGTCGAAACCTCCCAATGGTGGCGAAGTTTCGCGCTCATTAACCTGGCTACTGGGGGCCGGAACCGGTAGGAACGTTTCCGAGGTTAATCTTGCTGGAACAGGAGGTAATTGTCAATCAGAACCTTCGTTTCGTTACTCCTTTACATTACTCTGCGATAAGCATGACCGTTGCCAGGTACTATACGTATCTCCGTTTGCCTTTTGCTACTTCGCAGGCGGGTAGCTGTGCAGCAGCGGTCCCACCGTATTCGAGTAGCGGAAATCCTCCCGGCGATCTTCATCGATGGTCCAGAACATTGCCCCTTCGAAGGTGGGATAGCCGTTCGGCTGCCGCAGCTTATACTTCGTCGGCGTCTTGGACTTGCCGGTGATCATGTAGCGCATCGTGTCCTGAACAATCCCGGGCGTCGTATCGCTGTTCAGGTAGCCGATTGCGACCCTATCAGCCGGCAATGGGTCGAAATGGTGCTTCGGATCACGGCCCACGTCGAACCCGTGCAACACCAACTCTGTCGCCGCGGCATGGTAATCCACCGAGCCCGGCATGTAGAACTCGCCATCCAACCCTTCGATCGGCGGGCAGTTGTAGTCCTGCGTATCCACAAACGCCAGGATGTCGCGGATACCTTCGACGATCGGAAGGTACGAGCCGAACTGGCCACCGTAGCCCGGATACGCCGCCGGAATCTGCGTTCCTTCCGGCACCAGGCTCACCATGAAGTCTTTGCCGAAGTGATCGTGAATCTCACGCAACGCGGCAATCAGGTTGACCGTCGAGGGTGTCGTCGGGTGCTTGAAGTCCGTATCCCCCGGATCGAGCTCGAGCGATGAAGTCTCGAAGTCGATGTCGATGCCGTTGAAGCCGAACTCCGTGCAGATGTCCTCTACCGTCCTGATGAAGTTCTGCTTACCCTCCTGCGTCATCAGCGCGAAATGCTGGCCGCCGCCCCCGAGCGAGATCATCACCTTCTTGCCCTGGCTTTGTTTCAGCTTGATGTCGGCCTTGAACTGCTCCGGAGTCATGCTTCCGCTTACCTGATAGTGCATGGTTCCTTCGGCAGCGCCCGGCACCGGCGTCGCAAACGCAACGATAATCACGTCCCACTGTGGCGAGACGTCGCTAATCGGTCCTAGCGCGGACCAGTATCCAATCAAGTGGCGCCCGTTCGGATCTCTCGTCAGCGCGATCGGCGCGACGGTGGTCGGAGGCGCATCCGTGATCGCGCCAAATGACCCGTTCCGGTGGCGCTCCGGGCATGGCTTCGCCGGCCCGCTCAACGCGTTGGCATCCGGGAAGCTATACGCTCCGTGGTAAGACTCTGGCGACGTCGACATTGCATACCACCAGAGCAGGGCCACGTTCTGCAGGTGATACGCCATGCCGCCCATATTCGCGATATATGCCTTCGAGGCGGGAACGGTGTTCTTCCAGTTGATGTCCGTCGGATCGTTCAGGAAGAGCGGGACGGCTATTCCTGTTTCGCCGCATCCGCTATTGTCTCTCGGCAACTCGGTTGAGCTTTCGGCCGGCGCCCGCATCCATCCGGGAAATACGTTCCCCGGAGCAATCACGCCGCGCCGTATCCGCAGCGCCGGCTCGTGTAGCGGATCGCGAACCCACTGTGCCAACTGTTGCGTCAGCGGCTGCACGTCGCTGTCCTCCGCCACCGTGTGCGGATCGAGAAAGCTTCCCAGCACAAACGGCTGCCGCAACCCTTGCGTGGTATCAATTCCGTGCGTCCCCCAGGAGCA
>Ga0182015_10008006_pt1 | contig 10172 bp, 18 predicted proteins | sample 712P3MmetaG_FD_120478 | JGI IMG/M metagenome (GOLD analysis project Ga0182015, IMG submission 120478) | Permafrost microbial communities from Stordalen Mire, Sweden - 712P3M metaG | ecosystem: Environmental > Terrestrial > Soil > Wetlands > Permafrost | place: Sweden: Stordalen | collected... | reverse complement strand
CTTTGTTGCCGGCGCCGGCGGTTTTGCCGAGCTTCGAGCCCATACCGCGGCCGACGCGAACCTTCTTGATGCGCGAACCGCGCGGCGGATGCAGGTTCGACAGCGTGAACGAGCGCCGTTTGTTGGCTGCCGGCTTTTCTGCTTTTCGCCCCCTTCTGGGGCCGGTTCTTCTGGATGGTTTTTTCGCCATTTTCTTATTCCACCACGACCACGAGATGCCGAACTTTGTGAATCATGCCGCGAATCGACGGGGTGTCTTCGCGTTCGACCGTGTGATGCAACCGGCGCAGGCCGAGCCCGCGCACCGCTTGCCGAATGTCGTCGGTGGAGCCGATAAAGCTGACGACCTGCTTGATTTTTATGGTGCCGGTGGATTTCTTGCCGGCTGCTTTCTTTTCTGTGGTCATTAGCTGGTGCTCTCGGCCGCGGCAACTTTCGGATACCTGCCGCGGACTTCATCGACCGTCTTCGAGCGCGTTTCCGCGACTTGAGCGATGTCTTTCAAGCTGAGCAACGCCGCAAAGGTGGCTTTCACCACGTTGTGCGGATTGGAGGTGCCCAGAGACTTGGTCAAAACATTGTGAATTCCAGCGACCTGCATCACCTTGCGAACCGGACCTCCCGCGATGACGCCGGTGCCTTCTGCCGCGGGCTTGAGCAAAACTTGCGCCGAGCCGTAGCGTCCCAGAACCTGGTGCGGAATCGAGGTGCCCTTGAGATTCAGCTTGATCAAATTCTTTTTGGCCTGCTCGATGCCCTTCTTGATGGCCATGGGCACTTCGCGCGCTTTGCCCATACCGAAACCCGCGTGGCCGTGATGGTCACCCACAACCACCAGAGCTGAGAAGCTGAGGTTCTTTCCGCCCTTGACGACCTTAGTGACGCGATTGATGGCGATGACGTCGTCTTTCAGCTCAGACAAATTGACATCTAAGATGCGCCGTACCGATAAACTATCCCGCAAAAGTTGCTTCGACATAGGCTTAGAACTGTAACCCCGCTTCCCGCGCCGCATCTGCGAGCGCCTTGACGCGGCCGTGGTACTTGTACCCGCCGCGGTCGAACACTACCTTGGTGACTCCAGCAGCTTTGGCGCGGTCGGCGATCGCTTTGCCGATCACTTTGGCCGCCGCCACGTTGCCGCCGCCCTTGAGACCTTTCTTGGTCTCCTTGTCCACTGAACTGGCCGACGCGAGCGTCTGGCCGGTACGGTCGTCGATCACCTGGGTGTAGATGTGACCCAGCGAGCGATACACGCAGAGGCGTGGACGTTCCGTGGTGCCGATAACCCTGGAGCGCACGCGCTCGTGAATACGACGCCGATGCGAATCTTTCGAGATGTTGCGAACTCTTGCCGATGCCACTGTCGTGTCTCCTTCAAAACTTCGGCCGCTGTTGGCGGCATCCTAACGACGGGTCTAAAGACCCGCCACTACTGACTTCTATGCGCCGCCAGCTTTCGCTCCGGCCTTGCCGGCCTTCTTCTTGAGCCGCTCACCGGTGATGCGCACGCCCTTCTGCTTGTACGGATCGGGCGGACGCAGCTTGCGAATGTTTGCCGCGACCTGACCCACTTGGCCTTTGTCGGCGCCGCTGACGACCAGGTGCGTCTGCTTCTCGACGGCGATCTGGATGCCTTCGGGAATGTGAAACTCAATCGGGTGCGACTTACCGAGCGCGAAGGCGACCATCTTGCCTTTGAGTTCGGCGCGGTAGCCGACGCCCACGATGTCGAGATCTTTCTTGAAGCCGGTGGTGACGCCGGTAACGGCGTTGGCCACCAACGCGCGCGCCAAACCGTGCAGCGCGCGGTGATCTTCGGTCGCACGGAGAGCCGTCAGCACGTTGTCTTTCTGCTCGAAAGTGATGCCGTGCGGGAGCGGGACATTGAGCTTGCCCTTGGGTCCCTGCACGTCGATGCTGCCGCTCTGCATCGCGATTTTTACGCCGCCTGGCAGTGGAATTGGTTTGCGTCCGATACGTGACATCTTTTTTCCTTGTCCTTATCGAGTTGCTTGCTGCCTACTGACGCGGATCCTGCAGCTCCGCGACGACAAAAACTTGTTACCAGACCTCGCAGAGAATTTCGCCGCCGATTTTGTTTTTCTTGGCGTGGCGACCGCTCATCAGGCCTTTCGGCGTGGTCATGATACTGATGCCCAGTCCGCCTACGACCGGGCGAATCTCCGTCGTGCCCAGGTAACGGCGCGCGCCGGGACGCGAGATACGCTTCAGGCCGGTGATAACGCTGCGGCGGTCCGGCGTGTATTTCAGGAAAACGCGCAGCATCTTGCGCGTCTTGTTTTCATCCACGAGCTTGAAGGTCGAGATGTAACCTTCTTCCTTGAGGATGCGCGCAATTTCGGTCTTCAACTTCGACACCGGAACGTCGACACGCTGGTGCTTGGCGGCGGCGGCGTTGCGAATGCGCGTCAAAAAATCGGCGATGGGGTCCGTCTGCATAGGTCTCCTACCAACTCGCTTTCGTGACGCCGGGAATTTCTCCCTTTAGCGCCATACCGCGGAAACAGATTCTGCACATCTGAAACTTGCGGATGTACCCGCGAGCGCGGCCGCATATGCGGCAACGGTTGCGCACGCGAACTTTGAATTTCGGCTTCTTGAGTGACTTAGCGATTTTTGCTGTGCGTGCCATTTATAGAGGTACCCCCGGAGTTCGCAACGGAAAGCCAAGACCCTTGAGGAGTTCGCGGCCTTCTTCGTCGTTGGTGGCGGATGTGGTCAGCGTGATGTTCATGCCTTTGATTTTGTCGACACGCGTGTAATCAATTTCCGGAAACACCAGCTGGTCTTTCAGACCCAGCGTATAGTTTCCACGCCCGTCGAACGCATTCGATGGCAATCCGCGGAAGTCGCGGACGCGCGGCAGAACCACGTTGCACAACCGGTCGATGAATTCGTACATCTTGTCGCCGCGCAGCGTAACCGCGCAGCCGATGGGCATGCCCTTGCGGATTTTAAAGTTCGCAATGGACTTCTTCGCCCGCGTAATGATCGGCTTCTGCCCGGTGATCTGCGCGAGTTCCACGGCGGCGGTGTCCAGCAGCTTGGCGTTCTGGCTGGCTTCACCGAGGCCGATGTTCAGCGTGACCTTTTTGAGTTTCGGCACGGCCATGATGTTTTTCCAGCCGAAATGCTTCATCAGCGCCGGAACCGTCTCGTTTCGATATTTTTCCTGCAATCTACTTTTCATCGCCTTCTTTACCTTATCCTCGCGTTTCGCGTGCTGCCTTTACGTGTTGCGCTTACTCGTCGCCGCTTACTTGTCGAGCGTTGCGTTGCAACGCTTGCAGCTTCGCGTCTTGGTGCCGTCCGGCAAAATCGTGTGGCCGATGCGGGTGTGCTTACCGCAGCTGCCGCAAACGATCAATACGTTGGAAACGTTGATGGCCGCTTCTTTTTCGACGATGCCGCCCTTGATGTTCTTTTGCGGGTTGGGCCTCGTGTGGCGCTTCATGATGGCCACGTGCTCGACCACCACGCGATTTGTCTTGGCGTTGATCGACAGCACGCGCCCGGTCTTGCCCGCGTCGCGTCCGGCGATCACACGCACCTGGTCGCCCTTACGGATTTGGATGGCGTGGCGTACCGTTCGTTCGTGTCTCAGTGTCATTGCTTACCAAACCTCCGGAGCCAGCGAAACGATCTTGGTGAATTTCTTTTCGCGCAGCTCTCTCGCTACCGGGCCGAAAACGCGCGTGCCCACTGGCTCGTTGGCGTCGTTAATCAGCACCGCGGCGTTATCGTCGAAGCGAATGTAGGTGCCGTCTTTACGGCGGCGTTCCTTGCGCATCCGAACGACAACTGCTTTTACCACCGTGCCCTTTTTAACCTGGCTCTCCGGTGTGGCTTCTTTTACCGACGCGGTGATGACGTCGCCGAGGCCCGCTTGCAGCCCCGCGTCGCCACCCACCGGCATGATGCACATAAGCTTGCGCGCGCCGGAATTGTCGGCGACGACCAGCCAAGTTCGCATTTGAATCATTGGTCTGCTCTCCCGTTCCGATTATTCCGCTGACGTGCTACGCGTCAGGATTTCTTTCAACCGCCACCGCTTGAGCTTCGAGAGCGGCCGCGCGGAAACGATGCGCACGGTGTCGCCGGTCTTGGCTTCGCGCTTTTCGTCGTGCGCGTAAAATTTCTTGGAGATGCGCACCACGCGGCGATACTTGGGGTGCTGCACCAGCCGCAAAACTTCCACGACGATGGTCTTTTCCATCTTCGCGCTGGTTACCCGCCCGGTCAGGATCTGCCGTTCGTGGCGCGTTTCTTCCGCGGTTGCTTGTGTCGCTGCTTCTGCTGTTGCCATTACGCCTTCCTCTTTGCTTTCGGCGCTGTTTTGGCTGCCGACGACAATTCTTGCTGGCGGAGCAAAGTCTTTACTCGCGCCAAATCTTTTCGTGATTCACGCAAACTCTTCAGCGCTTCGGCCTGCCCGGTAGTCAGCTGAAAGCGCAACCGGAAAATCTGCTCGGTCAGTTCTTTTTGCTGCGCTTCAAGTTCGTTGACGCCCGCTTCGCGAATTTTTTCTATGCGCCTCGGCATGTTAGAAGCTCCCCTGGCGGCTGACGAATTTTGTGGGAATCGGCAGCTTGTGCGACGCCAGTCCCAGCGCTTCGCGCGCTGTCGCTTCGTCAATTCCCGCCATCTCAAACATGATGCGGCCCGGCTTCACGACCGAGACCCACTTTTCCGGTGCGCCTTTACCCTTACCCATGCGGGTTTCTGCGGGCTTCTTGGTAAATGGCTTGTCCGGAAAAATACGGATCCACAGTTTGCCGCCGCGCTTGATGAAACGGGTGATGGCCACGCGCGACGCTTCGATCTGACGGTCGGTGATCCACGCGCATTCCATGGCTTTCAGGCCGTATTCGCCGAACGCCAATTCTCCGCCGCGCCAGGCTTTTCCGTTGCGCCGGCCGCGCATCTGCTTTCTGTACTTGACCTTCTTCGGCATCAACATCGCTATGTTCTCGCTTCCCCTTTACCCGACGGCTAAAATCTCGCTTGCACCGCTTACATCCTGCCCAACCGGAGCGCAGCTGCTGCTCCCCTACCAAGGCCTTTACGCTACGGCTGGTACGCCTTCGCGCTCTTTTTGAATCTTGCTGACGCGCTTGGGTACGTTTTCGCCCTGATAAACCCAGCACTTCACACCGATTACGCCATACGTGGTGTGCGCTTCCGCAGTGCCGAAATCGATGTCCGCGCGCAACGTTTGCAGCGGCAACCGTCCCTGCAAATACCATTCTTTACGAGCGATTTCCGCGCCGTTCAAACGGCCGGCTACGCGTACCTTGATGCCTTTGCATCCGAAACGCAGCGCCGAATCCACCGCTTTGCGCATCGCGCGGCGAAAAGCCACGCGCTTTTCCAGCTGCAACGCAATCGATTCCGCGACGAGCGTAGCGTCGAGCTCCGGGCGATGGACTTCCTGAATGTCGATGTGTACTTCGCGCTTGGTGCGCTTCTGCACATCCTGCTTCAGCTTGTCGATCTCCGAACCTTTGCGGCCGATGATGATGCCCGGACGCGCGGTGTAAATCCGCACGACGAGTTTGTTGGCCGCGCGTTCGATGTCGATCGAGCTGATGCCTGCGCTCTTGAGCTTTTCCTTCAACTCGCGCCGCAGCTTTACGTCTTCGTGTAGCAGTTCGGCGTAATCGCGGTCGGCATACCAGCGCGACTTCCACGGCTTGTTGTAACCGAGTCGAAATCCGTACGGGTGTGTCTTCTGTCCCATTCCGTCCTCTTTTTTGCAGCTTCCAATTCCCAGCTAATTTCTTGCTGCACCGGCTCTCGCCGCGAGCAGCTTACTTCTTGCCCTTTTTCGGCGGCGCTTGCTTGCCGGTCAACGCCTTGCGCACTCGACGCGCCGTGCCGCGCACGCCCTTTTGCGCTTCCGCTTCCTCTTGAATCGCCGCGACGCGCTGCGCTGCCGCGACATGATGCTCGGCTACGCCCACCCACAGATGCGCGGTGCGCTTCTGGTAGCGAAATGCCCGGCCCATCGGCGCCGGACGCAAACGCTTCCACCGCGCGCCTTCATTCACGTAGCACTTGGCCACGAACAATTCATCGACGTCGAGCGGCGAACCAGCGTCTTCCGCTTTGCGCTCGGCGTTAGCAATCGCGCTGCGCAGAACCTTCTCAATGTGCTTGGCGGCGCGCTTTTCGGTAAACCGCAGCGTCTGCAACGCGTCCTGCACTTTGTGGCCGCGGATCAAATCGATCACCAGCCGCGCTTTTTGCGGAGACATACGCACATGCTTGGCGTGCGCGTGTGCTTCGATCGAACCCTGTGTCTGTACGTCAGCCATGGCTTATGCCTTCGGCGCTGCCGGAGCTGCGCCGCCTCCCGCCCCGCCTGCCGGAGCCGCGCCCGCTGCGCGTTCCATCGCCGCTTTCACGGCGTGGCCCTTGAACGTGCGCGTCGGCGAAAACTCGCCCAGCTTGTGCCCGATCATCTGCTCGGTCACATACACGGGAATAAACTTTTTGCCGTTGTGTACGGCGATGGTGTGACCAATCATGTCCGGCACGATCGTCGATCGCCGCGACCACGTCTTGATTACTTTTTTCTCGTTCCGCGTGTTCAGTCCTTCGACCTTTTCGCGCAGGTGGCCGTCAACAAACGGTCCCTTTTTTAGTGAGCGTCCCATCGATTCCCTATTCCTCCACGCGGCGCAAGCGGACCCATTGCGCTCGCCGCATCTTTTTGAAACCCCGCACTGGACCAGGCACGCGGTGCGACCTGGGGCAGAACGGGCAAACGAAGCGCGTACCTTGCGCGTTCGGAATACGTTCCACAATCACTCCCCAACCGTTCTTGCACAGCTTGTACAACACCGGCTCCAACGGAACCGCGACAACTTTTGCCGGACGCACCGGCTTGGTGCTTTTCGCCGAAGCGCGTTTTGCCGGCGCACGCTTCGTTGCCCGGGCTCGCGTCCGAGCCGACCGCTTCGCGGCTGCTCGTGCCGAAGTTCTCCGGCTGGCGTTACGTCCTGTTCGCGTCGATCTTGTTCTTGTCGCTCGCATCGCTTTTGCTCTCACCAGGCCGCTCTGCCATCGCCACCCGGTTTTGCATTCGCTGCTGTGCTGCTTGTTGCTTTACTTCCTTACTTCCTTACTTCCTTACTTCCTTACTTCATTACTTCATTGCTTCTTTACTTCCGTCTTTGCACGATCTGCCGATCGGTGCGCTTGTTGTTCCGCGTCTTCTTGCCCAGCGTCGGGAAAGCCCAAGGTGTCTGGGGATGATTTCCCTTGACCTTGCCTTCACCACCGCCGTGCGGGTGATCGACCGGGTTCATAGCCACACCGCGAACGGTCGGCTTTTTGCCGTGCCATCGCGTGCGTCCCGCCTTACCGTACGTTACATTTTCATGATCGAGGTTGCCGACCTGGCCAACCGTCGCCATGCAATCCACCGAAAACTTTCGCACTTCACCAGACGGCATCTTCACCAGCGCGAGGTCGCCCTCTTTGCTGAGAAGCTGCGCTGCGCCCCCTGCCGAGCGCACCGCCTGGCCGCCGCGTCCCGGATACAACTCCAGGTTGTGCACCATTGTGCCCGGAGGAATGTGCTTGATCTGCAGCGCATTGCCCGGAAGAATGTCCGCGCCTTCGCCGGTCGAAACCGTTGCGCCAACTTCCAGACCCACCGGGTGCAGGATGTAGCGCTTGTCGCCATCGGCGTAGTGCAACAGCGCGATGTTCGAGCTGCGGTTCGGGTCGTATTCGATCGACGCGACCTTCGCGGGCACGCCGGCTTTGTCGCGCCGGAAATCCACCTGGCGGTATTGCTTTTTGTGACCGCCGCCGCGATGCCAAATGACGATTTCGCCCTGGTTGTTACGGCCGCCAGAGCGCTTTTTCGGCTCAAGCAACGCCTTTTCCGGCGTTTCTTTGGTGATGTGGCTCTTGTCGAGGACGGTGATAAACCGCCTTGACGCCGTGTACGGATTAAAGCTTTTCAGTCCCATCGCAACCTCTTACCTTTTTTGCGCTTTCTGACTTCGACTACTGCGCGCCAGCAGCTTTTCTTTTCGCTTCTCTGGGCCGGGTGTTACAAAATCGCGCTACAAATTCTCCGCGTACTCGATCATCTTTTCGCCTTCGGCAAGTTTGACGTACGCTTTCTTCCAGTCGCGGCGATAGCCCACGCTCTGTCCGCGGCGGCGCATCTTGCCCACGAAGTGCGAAGTGCGCACGTCGTCGACTTTTACGTTAAAAATTTGCTGCACCGCTTCCTTGATTTCCGTCTTGGTCGCGCCAACGGCAACTTCAAACACCACCGTGTGGTGCAACTCTTTTACGGCCAGACCTTTTTCGGTGATGATCGGCCGGCGAATAATTTGATAGTGAGGGGCTGCCATGACTTATTCCTTCCCCTTCTTTCCGGATTTCGCGGGCTTCTTTGCCGCCGCTTTTTTCGTTGCCGGCTTGCTCTTGCTGGCCGCTTTCGGCGCCGCTTCTTTTTTCTCTGCCGGAGCCGGGGCAATCGTCGTGACGTGTGGTGTTGCCGCCGCCGCTTCCGGATCGAGCGTGTGAATCAACCGCGCCACCGCGTCTTTCGACAACAACAGCAAATCGTGATTCAGCAAGTCATACGCCTGCAAAACGTTGGGCGCGACCAGCTTGACGCGATGCAGGTTGCGGCTGGCCAGTTCCAGGTTGCGGTTTTCGCCGTACGCCACGATCAGCGCGGACTTCGTATGGTTCAGCTTGCCCAGAATGATGCTGAACGCCTTCGTCTTGGGCGATTCGAGCGACCATTCGTCCACCACCGTCAACTTTTGCTCCGCAAATTTTGCCGACAGCGCCGAGCGCAACGCGCCCAGCAGCATCTTCTTCGGCAGCGCGTAGCTGTAGTCGCGCGGCTTCGGTCCGTGAACCGTTCCGCCATGGCGCCAGAGCGGCGACCGGATCGACCCGACGCGAGCGCGGCCGGTGCCCTTTTGCCGCCACAGCTTGCGGCCGGCGCCGCTCACTTCGCTCTTGTCCTTGGTCTTGTGCGTGCCGCGGCGAATTTCCCGCATGTACCAGCGCGACGCTTCATGCAGCAAGTGTTGATTCACCTTCGCGCCAAATACCGCGTCGGAGAGCTCCACTTGCCCGACCTTCTTGCCTTCCAGATTCACTACATCCACGACCGGCATAATCTCGTTTCCTTATCGCTGACTGAAACTCACTGCTTAGTTCCGTTCCGGCTTGCCGGAACGCCCCTGCAAACCGAATGCTTACTTCGAGCGCTTCTTGATCGTCTTGCAAATCTTCTTGATGAAAATGTACGTGCCGCTTGGCCCGGGAACCGAACCCTTCACCAGCAGCAGGTTTTCGTCGTTATCGACCTTAATGACTTTCAAATTCCGCGCCGTGACTCGCGCGTTGCCCATGTGACCCGGAAAATGCTGGTTCTTCCACACGCGCGACGGAAACGAGCTGCCGCCGATGCCGCCCGGTGCGCGGTGAAACATCGAACCGTGCGTCGCATCGCCGCCGGCATAGTGCCAGCGCTTCACGCCACCCGCGAAACCTTTGCCCTTGCTGATGCCGCTGACATCCACCAACTCGCCAGCTTTAAAATTGTCGACCAGCACGCGGTCGCCGACTTTGGTTTCATCCGCCGACTCGTCGATGCGGATTTCCTGTAGCACCTTCATCGGCGCCACGCCGGCTTTTTTGTAATGCCCGGTCATCGGCTTATTAACACGCTGCGGTTTGACGAATTCCACGAGTCCGAGTTGCGCGGCTTCATATCCGTCGATCGTTTTCGTCCGGCGCTGCACCACCACGCACGGCCCCGCCTGCAACACAGTGCAACCCACCGCCGAACCGTCGTCGGTGAAAATTTGCGTCATTCCCAGCTTGATTCCGATAATTCCGTTGACCGCCATAGCCTCGTCTCTCTTTTTCGCAGCGTGTCTCGATGAAACCGGATATTGGCTGCGCCCTGCTTTTTCGTTACGTCGTTACGTCATTACTTCATTACTTCCTTACTTCGCTTCTTTATTTTCCCGCGTGACCAAACGCCTTGATTTCCACGTCCACGCCCGGCGGCAAATCCAGCTTCATCAGCGCGTCCACCGTGTCCGGAGTGGGATCGAGAATATCGATCAACCGTTTGTGCGTGCGCATTTCAAATT
>Ga0182015_10008005_pt1 | contig 10176 bp, 9 predicted proteins | sample 712P3MmetaG_FD_120478 | JGI IMG/M metagenome (GOLD analysis project Ga0182015, IMG submission 120478) | Permafrost microbial communities from Stordalen Mire, Sweden - 712P3M metaG | ecosystem: Environmental > Terrestrial > Soil > Wetlands > Permafrost | place: Sweden: Stordalen | collected... | reverse complement strand
CGTGATGCCGCGAAGTTCGATCCTGGCTCCCGTCGGCGGGAGTCCGTATCCGGCGGCGGTATTGGTTCCCCGGAAGGTCCATACCACTGTGACCAGGTCGCCTTCTGCCACCATCAGGTCCGCTGTGATCTTGAGATCGGGAAACGCTTTTTTCTCGGCATGCACGGCCGCTTGATCCGCTTGAAGATCAAAGTTCTTGTGGAGGCCGTGGTTCACGAAGTCGCTGGCGTAGATTTCGTCTGCAACCTGGAATTGTCCCTGATTGAAAATTTCTTCGAACACTCGCGCGGCGACCGCCTTGTTCCTGGCTTGCTGGGAGGTTCCGTCTGGCGGGAGTGTGCTGTCGGATGCAAACGCCATGCCTACGACCGCAAGCGTCACGAACAGCAGCAGTGATGTCTTTGCCATGATCCTCCGCAGCAGGCGCCCATTCAAACCCGGCTTTGGAGTGGGGACGGGCACACTCCACAAGCAAATGACGCTACAAGGCGCGCAATGCTCGCGATTTTCTCATATAATTCGCGAGTCATGAAGAAGTGGATTGCCGTGACGTTGCTCATTACGGCTGCGGCGGTAGGGCAGCAGACCCACAATCAATATGAGCCGGCGAATGCGACGGGGTCCGGTCAGAAGCTGCTCGCGCAGTTTGCGGGCGACTGGGATGTCGTCAAGACGTTCTTTCCGATGAACGGAAAGCCGATCGTGACGAAAGGCACGTGTAAGCAGTACATGATTGAGGACGGCAAGTTTCTGCAGTCGGATTTCACCTTCTTCGAGGCTGACGGGACCAAGAGCACGGGCACCGGAATCTCCGGCTTTGATTCGAAAACGAATCGCTTCACCACCGTGTGGTATGACTCGCGGCAGACGACGATGTCGATTCGCCAGAGCGATGGCACCTTTGACGGGAAGAACATCGTGCTCTGGGCCACGCCCCTCGATCCCGACCGGCCTGGGCACAAGACGGTCGCGCGCGCGCACCTTGAGGAAGACGGCCGCGTTCTGCTGCATCGCCATTTCCTGATCGATGACAAAGGCGAGGAGCGGATGATGATCGAGCTGCGGCTGACCCGCAAGTAGTCTCCCCCAGGCAGCACGGCCAAAGCCGTGCCCTTCCGTCCCAGGACCGATAAATTATCCCCGAGTGGCCAAAATGGGACAGATTTGCACCAGACACTTCTGCAACACTGCAGCCATGCCAACGCAAACGATTGCAGAATACCTTGACGAAGAGCGCCAAAAAGCTGCGGCTAATCAGCTACGAACGGACGAAGAAGCTGCGCGCATCCAGCCGCTGCAGCATGGCCACCATCGCACGGCGAAACAGCCCAAGATGGAATTGCTGCCTCCAGTGAATACCGCAACCAGGAAGAAGAAGAAGAGAAAGGTCGCCGCAGCCCGCAAGAAACCACGCTCGGCGAAAAAAACGCCGGTCAAAACCCGCAAGAGAGCATGACTCGTGTTTGCCGCCACGGCTCTGCCAGAAGGCTGCTGTCCAAATTCAGGCTGTCTACCCGGTTTGCCCGATGGCGTACGCGAGATAGACGCGTAGGATTCAGGGACGGGACGATCTCAACCGCATTCAGAGAATACCGCAACTACAGACAAATAGGAGGAACTCATGAATAAGGATCAGGTGACTGGCAAGATCGATCAAGCAGTAGGCAAAGTGCAACAAAGCGTTGGAGAGAGTGTTGGTGACGACAAACTAGCCAACAAAGGAGTGCTGAATCAAGCCAAGGGTGCGGTAAAGGAAACCTGGGGAGATGCCAAGGATGCCGCGAAGCAGATCCACGAATCGCACAAGGAAGCCGCTTCCGAGCAGGCCGCCCAGAGCCGGCAGAAGGTCAGCGAGTCCGTGGACGACGCGAAGCAGAAGGCAAAAGGCAAGATTGAGGACTTCAAAGAACGCCACTCTGCGTGAGACACCGCGGGTGGGAGCTCTGAACTCGATCGTTAAGTTTCACGCGCTGAGTGGATGGCCTAGGGGACAAACCCCGAGGTCATCCACAGTGAAGACCTGATACCCGGTTTCCGAGGTGAATGTTATGGTTCGCAAATGACAAATTTCAATCCAGTTGTCAACGCCGTTGTCATCGTCTGTAGCGTCGTGGGCCTCGTGGGAATCCTTTTCGGGGCTTACCTCGTCCTGGCGGCGCTACCCGAGCTGCCGCGCTACATACGAATAAAAAGGATGTAACGGCGTCTGCACAACCGCACCCCTTGCCGGAAAGCAACGCTGAAGCCTTCGAGCATTATTGTAGTACGGCTCTTGGCGTCGCCATTGCTGGCCAGTTCGCGCCTTCCCTCGATTACTCCTACACGATCTACAGTATTTAGCACCGTGAACGGTTCGCGCAGCTTCCAGGTGTCCTCCATCAAAATCTGGCCTAGTTGCGGACTTGGGACCTTCGGGGGTAAGAATGGAAAGCTCCACGATCGCTGTCAAAAGCAGACCAACAGCAGTGCGTTACGCAATGGCGATTCTGGCGGCAGTGTTTGTTCCTCTTCCACTGGTCGCGTGTGATGGTCGCATCAGGTCACGCGGCGCCCTGAAATCAAAAACCCGGCTTGATCAGAGCCGGGTTTGTTTATTCGGCTGCCAAAACTGTCAGGCAGTCGCAGACCTCTTTGTGCGACTCTCCGTGGCCACGGGTTGAGCCACTTTGCGCACCAGAAAAGGCTGCAGGTTAATTTCGGAGGCGGCCGACTCGAGACTGACAATCGAATGTCCGGGCTGGCACGTAACGAAATAGCGCTCACCATTGGGGCTGGTTACTTCAAACTTGCCGGTCTCGCCCTGCAGAGCCTCGGCAACGTCATAGGTCGAGATACTGTCGTTCAGTTTCATGGGACTTCCTCCACTTCGTGTTGCAATTGTTTGCTGGTTCCCTACGCCTGCGAGACGCCTCACCTCCATCGTAGGACAGGGCGGGAGGGAGTCAAGACCAAGGCGCCGATTTTTCAGTGGTCGAGTTCATTTTTGGGAAACTAGGTGTCTGGGTTCGTTTCTTGACCCTACTGGCGGCGCACTCTTATGTTGAGGCTGGCCGGTTTGGAACGGCATCCAAGGGGCGCAAGGGTAAGCAGTGTGAGAAAAACGAAAAGCCCGGCTTGATCGGAGCCGGGCTCACTACCTGGGGTCGCCAAAAATGCTAGGCAGGCGCGGGTCTCTTTGTGCGGCCCTCCGTCGTGATCGGTTGAGCTACCTTGCGCACGAGGAAGGGTTGCAGGTTCGGCTCAGAGGTTGTCCCGTGATATGCGCCAGCAGGTTGTTGCAGCCGAAGCCGGCGAATAGTACGCGGTCTTGCGGGAGAGGGCCGTCTGGCCTTCTCCTGCCGCCACCGTATTCGGAAGATGTTACGTTTCCTCGCTCTCTTTCAACCTGGCAATCACACTGAAATCTTCGAGCGTCGTAGTGTCGCCTTTGACATCGCCGTGAGTGGCCAGTTCGCGCAGCAGGCGGCGCATGATTTTCCCGCTGCGAGTCTTGGGCAAGGTGTCGGTGAAGCGGATGTCGTCAGGCTTAGCCAGTGCGCCAATTTCTTTCGCCACCCACTTGCGCAATTCTTCTTTCAACTCGAGGGTGGGCTTGCGGCCCTGATCGAGAGTGACAAAGGCGGAGATGGCCTGCCCCTTGAGATCATCAGGACGTCCAACCACGGCAGCTTCGGCAACCGCTTCGTGCGCCACCAGCGCGGATTCGACTTCCATGGTGCTGAGCCGGTGTCCGCTCACGTTGAGCACGTCATCGACGCGGCCCATAATCCAGAAGTATCCGTCTTTATCCCGGCGCGCGCCGTCTCCGGTGAAATAGACACCAGGAATCTGCGACCAGTAATTCTTCACGTAGCGATCAGGATCGCCGTAGACGGTGCGCAGCATGCCCGGCCAGGGCTTGGTGATGACGAGGAATCCTCCGGAGCCGAGAGGAACGGGCTGACCGTCCATGGTGACGATCTCGGCAGCGACACCAGGAAAAGGCCGAGTAGCAGATCCAGGCTTGGTAGCGATCGCCCCGGGAAGCGGCGCAATCATAATGTTCCCAGTCTCCGTCTGCCACCAGGTGTCGACGATGGGGCAGCGGTTTCCGCCGATAACTTCGCGGTACCACATCCAGGCTTCGGGGTTGATGGGTTCGCCTACGGTGCCGAGGAGTCTGAGGCTGGACATATCATGTTTTTTTGGCCACTGGTCGCCCCACTTGAGGAAGGTACGGATGGCGGTGGGTGCGGTGTAGAAGATGTTGACCTGGTGGCGCTGGATGATGGACCAGAAGCGGTCGGGCTGGGGGTGGTTGGGAGCGCCTTCGTACATGAGGGTGGTGGCGCCGTTTTGCAGCGGGCCGTAGACGATGTAGCTGTGGCCGGTGACCCATCCGATATCGGCAGTACACCAGTAGGTGTCTTCTTCTTTCAGGTCGAAGACCCATTTTGTGGTGATGTAGGTGCCTACGGAATATCCGCCGGTGGTGTGGACAACTCCTTTGGGTTTGCCGGTGGTGCCGGAGGTGTAGAGGATGTAGAGAGGATGTTCGGCGTCCAGGGGTTCGGCGGGGCAAACGTCGGAGGCCTTGGCCATCAGGTCGTGCCACCAGTGATCCCGGCCGGGCTGCAGATTGATGGGCGTTCCGGTGCGTTTGTAGATGACTACGTTTTTCACGGTTGGGCAGGACTTTAGCGCTTCTTCTACAACGGGGAAAAGTTTGACTTCAGCGCCGCGACGGTAGGAGCCGTCTTGGGTGATTACGGCAGTGGCCTGGCAGTCGTGGATGCGGTCGATCAGGGCGTTGGAAGAGAATCCGCCGAAGATTACGGTGTGGGGCGCGCCGATGCGAGCACAGGCCAGCATGGCGATGGGCAGTTCTGGAGTCATGCCCATGTAGATGGCGATGCGATCATTCTTCTTCACCCCAAGGGCTTTTAGGACGTTCGAGAATTTCTGGACTTCGCGATGGAGCTGCTGGTAGGTGAGGGTGCGGATTTCGCCGGGCTCGCTTTCCCAGATGATGGCGGCTTTATTTTTTCGGGCGGTGAGGACGTGGCGGTCGAGGCAGTTGTAGGAAAGATTGATCTGGCCGCCGACGAACCACTTGGCCCAGGGGGAATTCCACTCGAGGACTTTATCCCACGTCTTGAACCAGTGCAGCTCGCTGGCCATGCGGCTCCAGAACTTGTCGGGATCGGCGATCGATTCCTTGTAGAGGTCCTCGTATTCTTCGAGGGTCTGGATGTGGGCGTGGCGGCTGAATTCGGCGGGGGGCTCGAACTTTCGATCCTCATGAAGGATGGAATCGATGCTGCTGGCCTGGAGATCGGCTAGTGCTTTCGTGGACATGGATGAACCGCCTCAGCGGCTAAAGCCGCAATTAAATTAATGGCAATTACGGCGCGGCTTAAAGCCGCGCCCTTTCAAAGCCGCACCCCAGGCGGGATTTTCAGGAGACTGCGCGGGCATATCCTCAGCACCCGCTGGAGCACCGCGACATTTTACTACTAGAACCGGTCGCACGAATGCTAACGGGAGAGAGTAGGGGCCCCTCAGGGGCTGAAGCCCGATCTACACAGGCTCCAGTGACGCAGGCCTGGAAGGCCCTGCTCACCGGCTTTCGCGGGCCCGCAAGCCGGTTCTCATTCCACGACCTTCCTGGAATCCTCGCTGTTGTATCTAGTGGTCGAGGAAAAACCCCATCCTTCTCTCCAATGGAGAGACAAGGATGGGGCACCCCCTCACAAGTTAATGACGAGCGCGAAGCGGTTGCAGATCGGGATGTGGCGGTAGCGTGCGGTTTGAAATATTCAGAGTTTGTGCTCGTGGGTCCTGGAGTGATCGGCGCAAACATGCAGGGCAAACTCTTTGTCGCGCTGCAACTCGAAGTTGCGCATCATTTCACCGAAGGATGCGCCGGCGGGCGGACCAGAAGGCTTGAATTGCCAGCCGCATTCAGAACACCCAAAACCGCGAAACCGCGGTTGATCAATCCACACCAGCCTCCGGCTCATGGCTGCCCATTTCGCTGCGCCCAGGTTTATCTGACTACACGATTACTACCTGCTTGCTGTCGAGAGGCGAAGCGTTCTCCTTTTCACCGCGGCGTACTGAATGGTTGCAGCAGAAAACTGTCACCCTATCGCGGGGTGACGGAAGATAAATGGAATTAGCAAACAGATTTTATATGCGCTCATTTCGGCAGTCTGTCGGGCATGCTACATATCCAGACAAAATTCGTGCGTGGGAGCGTTCGGCGGGTTTGGCTCCTGCGATCTCGCGGCGGTAATGGCAATGTAAGATACCCTACAGAAGGAGCGGGTTCCCACCTTGTACAATCCTCCGCGTAGCGAGAGTTTCTATTTCGCAAATCATGAGGGGTGAGTTCGTCCCCGCGTTGGGAGATTTTTCGGTTCTCGCTTGTGGCACGCAGGGACCTCCAAACCGTGCAGTCTGGCGAGCGGACGAACACCGCAGGGAAGCCAGTCGGCAACCGAATCCTTCTATCGATCTCCGATAGCGAGTACAACTCAGTTCGCCCGCACCTCGAATACGTCCGCTTGCCGAACCATCTAGTGCTTCACGAGGCGGGTGGAAGGCTGGAATTTGCCTATTTCCTAAATCGAGGGTTGATTTCCCTGGTAGTCGTCATGAAAGATGGAAGAACCGCGGAAGCGGGCATAGTTGGCAATGAGGGCTTTACAGGAACACAGTCAATCGTTGGCCTGCGCAAGGGCCCGCTCCGGGGGGTGGTTCAGATTACGGGGGACGGATTTCGGATAAAAGTTGGAGCTTTGCAAGATGTGTTGGAGTTGACCCCACACTTCCGGATGATGTTGAACCGCTATGCCGCAATTCGGGGCATGCAGATTGCGCAAACCGCCGCATGTAATCGGCTGCACGAGATTAGGCAGCGGCTGGCGCGATGGTTGCTGATGACCCAAGACAGGGTGGATACGGGAACGCTGCCCATCACTCATGATTTTCTCGCAACGATGCTAGGGACTGATCGGCCGAGCGTGAGTTTGGCAGCCGGTGTTTTGCAGAAGGAGCGGCTCATCGAGTACACCCGGGGCGCAGTGAAGATCGTGAACCGCAAGAAGCTTGAAGACTCCGCCTGCGAATGCTATCGGGTTATCCGACAGTACGATGGCGATCTGGGTTTGGAATAAGGCCCGGGCGAAGGCTCCCCCGACGTCGCGGGCTCGAAGCCGTTCCGTTCCGGTTTTTCTGCTGGATCGAGGAACGTAAAATCCTAAGGGGGCGGCATTTGTGAAATCCCACCCTTCGGCTTCGCTCAGGACAGGCCTTCTCGCACAGAACGCGAGAAATGGGGCCCCCCCGCTTGTATGGCACGATCGAGTTTAAGAGCGAGGTCGGTAATGACGGAGGGGACAGGAGATTCCTCGCCCTTCTCGCGGCTGCGAAGGGCTGCGGAATGACAACATCAAGAAAGGTGAAAGCTTGATCCCAGAAGCAGGAGTTCAGCTCTTAGGCGGGAGTGGTGGTGGGTTTGGCGGAGGTAGAACATTTCGGTGCTTGCGCTTTTCGCGAGGATGATTTTGATCAGTTGACGTTTTTCGTCAGAGGTCCAGGTTGTCAGGTTGGGGATTTGAGCGAGGACCAGCGACCAGTTTTCGAGGGACTGCTGTTGTGCGGGGGTCCAGCGGGACGGGTTGATTTTTAGCACGCGGCTGACTTGGGCGAGCGAGGCTTGACGGATTTTTTGGCTGTCGCCGTTGAATTCTTGCGCCATGCGTTGGTTGATTCGGAGGCCGACAGTGCGGACGGAGAAAGTGTCCCAGGGGCCGGAGTTATTCTTTCGCCCCTTCGGGGCTCGGTGATCGTTCACCTCCTTACCCAGGGCTTGCGCCCCGGGCTGCAGTCTAGCGCCGCTTCGCGGCTGATTCTTCTTCTGCGCTACGAACGCGGGATCCGTCGGTTCGTACACTTCATAGAACATGTGGGCTTCAGCCAAACGTTTCAGGGTGCGGGGTGGGGTGCGGTATTTTGGGTTGGCGGCGATTCTCTTCTCTTCCCTTTCGCATAATTTCCGCAGATCTGAGCGGCCGGGCCGGAAGCCTAATTTGCGGTAGAACCAGAAGGCGCCGCTTTCGATGGCTTCGTCGTTGTTTTGGCCGATCTGGTACGGGTAAATCGAAATACAGTTTGCGTTGGTCAGGGCGCGGAGGCAGCGCAGGGCCTGGGCGTAGATCCAGGCGGTTTCGCCCTGGCGGTAGGTGTAGAAGGTGTTGAAGCCTACCTCGATCCATTCGCAGAGGCCGATGGCTTCGATGTAGTTGATGTGGACTCCGTTTTTCAGGGTGTAGCCGGCTAAGTAGGCGCGAAGCGGGAGACGGCGAGTGGGCGGGAGTCCCCAGAAGTGCATAATCACGCCGCGGCCCAAGTCGGCTTTGACTACTGTGCCCGGATCGCCCAGGGTGGTGCCGTAGAGTTCGCGGTAGCGGACTACCATGATTTCGCGGATGGATTGCATTACGGATTCGCCGGCTGAGCGGGAAAGCTTTTCCAGTTTTGGTTTGGGTTGAGAGAGTTCCTGGGCCAGATTGACTTCGCTCCGCTGGATTAGCGGGGAGTGGTGGAAGTAGAAGCGGCGGGGACTGCTCCAATTGCGGGTGCGGGAGAGTTTTAAGTTTTCCAGGTTCCAGCGTAGCGGGAGCCGGAGGGAGTCGTAGAGTTCGGACTGCTGACGGGCTGGGAGCGGGAGTTTGGCGAATTGATTCAGGAGCCAGGCGAGTGCGTTCTGGCGGCCCCTGGCGGCGTTGATCCAGGTGTCCCATGGGATGTTGGCTTCCACGTCGGCGTCTTCTTCTAATAGCGGAATGAACCGGGGCCAGGTGTTGCCGCGGGCGCGCTCGGATTGGTAGTCGTCCCAGTAATCGTTCCAGGCGATCTCGACATTTCTGGGAATGCGACGCGCTAGCCATTGGGCAACGTCGAAGGAGAGAGTGTCTTGCATGGTCGTGGCGGCTATGCCGGAGGTGTCGAAGTCGTCGAAAGGGGACATATCGGCGTTGGCGGAGCGGAGTTTTTCGATTCGGTTGTGGAAGGTGTTCAGGAGATGTTCTACCCGCGGGATTAGGGATGGCGATTGAGGGAAGGCCCGGAGGAATAGCAGGGATTCGTGGAAGCGGATTAGCTGGTGGGCGTCCAGTTGGAGTTTGGAGAGTTGGGATAGGAGTTTTTGGATTTTGGCGGGTTGGCCGGGGTTGAATTGGCCTTTGGCGGCTTCCAGTTCGGTGAGCAGGTGGTTGGGATTTTGCGGAGTCGGCGGCATGGCGGCGAGATAGTTTAGCGCAGAGGACACCTCAGGGGCTAAAGCCCGGTTCCCAGTGCTTGGTTTTAGCGCAGGCGTTCAGGCGTAGCCTTTTTTCTTCCAGACATTCCAGTCGTCGCGGGTGGCCTGGAGCATTTGCTCGGCGGCCTGGTGGAGCCACTTTGGCTTTTGTTTGTCGATGTGGCGGAGGATGAGTTTGCGGGCTATCGGAGTGCCGAGGTGGATGTTGGCGGTCTCCCATCCCATGGAGCGCAGCAGCCGGAGTTCGGTATCGGGGGCACGCATGGAGGCAAGCAGGATGCGGGAGCAGTCGGGGGCCAGGCGGCGGACGATCCAGCGTCCGCGCAACTGGACGAAATGATCGGGACAGCGGACGGCGCGGTTGATGACGGTCTGGTAGAGGATCTCGGCGGGGCCGCAGGCCTTTTTGGCTTCGAGACACTGCGCCCAGTAGGACGAAGATGGGACTAGCGCTTTGGCTTCGCGGGCGATGCGGCCGCCATGCCAGTCGGCGATGGCTACGTAGCGGGCGTGGCCGAGGCTGCCGAGTCCAGCGATGCGGTGGGCCAAGCGGTACGGAATGCCGGGCGCGGGCATGAGGTGATCCAGAGCGTCGATGGCGCTGACGGGGCATTCGGATCTTAGGGTGCGGAGTGCATCCATTTTCTCCCAGAAGTGGACGGGATCGCGCAACTCGCCCTGGGCGATGCGGCGGAGCCATTGATGTTTTTCGCCTAAAACGAAGGGGATTCCTTTTTGTAGCATGGCCTCGCGATAGCCTTCGAGCATGGTGCCGCAGATGTCTTCGCGCTTGATGGGGAGATGTCCGGCTTCGGCGGCGAGGTGAGCGCTTACGGCTAGGCGGACTAAATCGATGGCGTAGGACATGG
>Ga0182015_10008004_pt1 | contig 10179 bp, 12 predicted proteins | sample 712P3MmetaG_FD_120478 | JGI IMG/M metagenome (GOLD analysis project Ga0182015, IMG submission 120478) | Permafrost microbial communities from Stordalen Mire, Sweden - 712P3M metaG | ecosystem: Environmental > Terrestrial > Soil > Wetlands > Permafrost | place: Sweden: Stordalen | collected... | reverse complement strand
GGAAGGAACCGATGGCGGTGGTACTGATGACGGGACCTGAGCTACGCTAGGTCCCATGGCGACCACCTCCGCGCCCACGCCCACCAAGGCGCCGGCACCGGCGAAAGCCCCAGGACGCGAGGAGCGCGACCAGCGCGAGTTCGGCTGGAACGTGATGGTCTGGAACGACCCGATCACCCTCATGTCGTATGTGGTGCTCGTCCTGCGCCGTCTCTTCGGCTACGACCACGCGACGGCCACCCGCCTCATGCTCCAGGTCCACAACGAGGGCCGCGCCGTGGTGGCCACGCAGCCGCGCGAGCAGGCCGAGGTGTCCGTGGCGCAGCTCCACTCCTTCGGACTCCAGGCGACCCTGGGTCGTCCCTGAGCCGCCGGAAGGCTCGGCACATGGCCCAGGTGCTCCGTCGCCGCGGGCGGATCCAGGTAAAGGTGGACAAGCGCGAACGCGAGGCGCTGATCGGGATCATCGATTCCCTGAGCCCCCGGCTTGCCGCGCCGCTGGCGTCGGCGCCGCGTGCGTATGACGACGCGAAGCTCCAGGCCGAGTACGACCGCTGGGTCCGGCCGGACATCGAGAAGGGCCGCGAGGTGGACCTGACCATGGTCCGCAACGCGCTCAGCGCCGGCGAGGACACCCTCCCGCTCACCGAGGCGCAGACCATGGCCTGGCTGAGGGCCTTCAATCACCTCCGTGTCGCCGCGGGCGAGATCCTCGGGATCGAGGGTGACGGCTGGGAGGACACGGCGACGGACGCCACCAAGCAGCGCCCGGAGTACGGGGTGCTCCTCGCGCTGGGATATCTCCAGGAGGAGCTGGTCGCCGCGCTGGACTCTTAAGAGAGTCAGGGCCGGGTAGGCGCGGCTGTCCCGGGGGAGCCGGCGGCATTGGGTGAGGTGCTCGCCAGTTACCCGTTTGGGTTCGTGTAGACGTGCACATCGTCACCACCGTCGACTCCGACGCAGAAGCTGGTGTTTGGACAGGAGACGCCGACTATTGCATCCGCGCTTTGCACCGTCACCCGCATCTGCACCCATGCGGACGATCCGCCCAGGGGATCGTGGGACACGAAAACAGCACCCGCCGGACCGCCGACGATGCAGAAGTCCCGAGCGAGGCAGGAGATGCTGTCCAGCGACGTCGTACCGTCGAGCCTCGTGACCCTCCAGGCGCTCGCACGGCCGGTTGGGTCCGTCGACGTGACGACGTCCCCCTGCCGCGTGATAGCGGCGCAGAAGGTCACGGTCGGGCACGAGATGGCCGAGATGGAATTGGCGGCTGGGAGCACCGCGTGGGTGATCGTCCATCCACTCGCAGTCCCGCCGGGAACAGTGGAAGTGAGAACGTCACCAGACCCGTCCGCCGCAACGCAGAACGAATGGCTCGGGCACGAGACGGCGGTGAGTGCAGATGCGCCAGGCAGCTCGGTGCCGCCCACGGAGCCCCCGTTAGCCCCGGTCTCCGTGTACGTCGCCACATAGCCGGCATTCGTCGCGGCGGGAAGGCCCGGAATCTGACCGGTGAATCCCCCAACGATGAAGCAGACTGCTAGATCGCACGAGATCCCAGCGATGCTCAGATGACCCGAGTCAGGGGATCCGAGCCCGTCGATTCGGAGCGTACCGAGCGCACCGTTCGCCTGCGGTAGTGTCGTGGCGACGTCGCCACTCTGACCCACCACCACGCATCGGGTCGGGTCGACGGCGCATGAGACGCCAACTGCTGGCGTCGTGAAGACCTTGATGCCCCCGTCGGATGGCAATGCCGAAGCACCCGATTTCCGACAACACGGTGGCACGACGTCGTTCACCCATGGCACCCATGCATTCGCGCCGCCACCCGGATCGGCAGAGGTGAACAGATCACCGCCCTGATCGAACGCGACGCAGTAACCGGATTTGAGGCACGCGACGCCGCTCAGACCGCCGGCAACGCCCAGGAGGTGAATCGACTTCCAGTCCGCTGCTGGGCGCGCTGCTGGGCGCGCTGGTGCCGGCGGTGCGACCGACGCGCTGCGCAAAGCGATGGAGACGCCGACGATCGCACCGCTGATCACGATCACCGTGGCTGCGAACGCTGTGACCGCTTTCCACGACCCGGTGGTCGTGCGGTCGTTGGGGCGGCGTCGGGGAACGCGCTCGGCGTCCGCAAGCAGGGACTTGGTCAGCGTGCTCGCGCGCTCGTCGAAGGTGGGCACCATCATCGTTCGGCCTCCTGACTGTCGCTCCACTGCATGCGGGTGGCGAGACGCCGCCGAGCTGCACGGAGTTGGATCTCCACGGTTCGGGGCGAGCAGCCGAGCGCGGCTGCGGTCTGTGCGGTGCTGAGGTCCTCGCCGTAGAAAAGCACGACGGTTGCGCGCATGCGGGGCGGAAGGCTCTGCAGCGCGGCGTGCCAGTCGAGCACCCCGACGCTCGGCTCCCAGCTCTCACTCGGCGTGGGCTGCCACGCGCGGGCGAGCCTGCGAAGCTCGCGCGCCCATGCGCGACGTCGTTGCAAGGCGAGCCGGACCACCATCGTCCGCAGAAGCGGCCAGGCCGGCCCGCGCAGGTAGTCCGGCTCGCGCCGGACGCGCTGGACGAGCTGCAGAAAGGCGTCATGAGCGAGGTCCTCTCCGGCAGCGTTATCGCCGGAGAGGACCGTTCCCAGTGCGACGAGCCTCTGGATCTCCGCAGCGTAGACGTCGTTGAGCGATCCACCGTCGTGGGCCGCGTCGCCGGCGGGCTGCCCCGCGGTTGCTTTGCCTTCCCGAGCCAGGGCGAACATCGCCGCGTCGCTGATCACGCCTTATATATGCCGGTCGGGGCGCCTACCCCTTAGTTGCCCTGGCGTGGCCGGGTGCGCATGCCTGGGTTCAGCTTTCGGGAAACCCGTCCTTCGGGGGCCGGTAGTGCGATGCGTCGATGACCTGGTGATGGACGTCTTCCGAGGGATGCGTCTCAACCGGTGGCCAGCGCGCCCAGATATCGGCGGTCTCGTGGTCGAACCCGTCCACCAGCACCGGGATCCAGATCTGATTCAGGAACGCCTCAACCTCGATCGGTTCCGCGAACATGCGCCAGCCCCCGCCACGTGGCGTATTGGTCAGATGCGCCTGCGCCTCCTCGTTCGAGCTCTGCGGACCCGGTGCGGGATCAGCGTGCTCCGCCATCGTCTCGGCCTCCTCAATGGGCAGCGGAATGCCTCATAGTGCACCACTGGGAGGCTCGTATCGGGGGACTATTAACGGAGGCGCCGCTAATGACACGCAACCAATCACGCTGGATTCCCTTGACTGCCGTGGGTTTCGGCGCAATGCTCGCCGCCTGCGGCGGTTCGAGCACGCCGGCGTCATCGTCGTCGGCCGCGGGGGCGCCGACCGCGACGGCCACGGCAGCACCCACCGCGACGATCTCGATTCCCACCACCGTCGCGGCGTCCTCATCCTGCCCGTCAGGGAGCACCGTTACATCCGCGCTTGGAACCTCGGCGCTGCCGAATGCCGTCGGCATCGCCCCGACCGCGGCAACCTCGGAACTTCCGGCCGGAGCAACCGGGATCGTCTGCGAATATCACGCAACGACGGAGAACGTGATCATCGAAGTCATCCAGAACATCCCGTCGTCCTACATCTCCGCATACAGCTCACACTTCCCCGCCGGATTCAAGACCGTGTCCGGCGTGGGTGACCAGGCCCGTTCCTTCGACCAGGCCCTCGGCGGCGGCAAGGACAATGAAGGCGTCGTGGCCACGCAGGGCACGACCCTGGTGGTGGTCGATGCCACCGACACGCCGGCGACCATTTCTCAGATCGAGTCCCTGGTCAGCTCGCTGCTCTAGCCGCCACCCGAGGCGGCACCCGGCGGCGTCCCCGCGGCAGCCTCCGTTCCAGCCGGCTGAACACCCGTGCAACCGGCGGTAGCCCGGTGATCATCCACGTCACCCATCCGGCAAGGACACCAACTCCCGCGCCAACGATCACATCGCTCGGGTAGTGCACTCCCACGTAGACGCACCCAAACCCCACAACGACCAGCCCCATCACAAACACCATCCCCACCCGCCTCCACGCCAGCACCCCAACCACCGCCGCCACCGCCGCAAACGCGGTAAGGCTGGAAGGAAACGAGTTGTTCGGCACATGCGGAAACAACGGCGTGAAATGCAAGGCCACAAAAGGCCTCACCTGATACGTCACCCTCCCCAACAGATGACACACCTCCTGCGTCACCCCCAACCCCAACAAAGCCGCAATCCCCGGCCGCAACCGCCCCTCCCAAAACGACAAGACTAGAAACCCTACGGGACAAAGAATCAGGAACGCCGCGGTCCCCCAAATAACAATGGGTGTAAGCCAGGGATTCGCCAGCGCAAACCCATGCAGCGCAGCCGAAGCCCCATCAATAAACGTAATCATCACGAAGCGATACGAACGCGCAAGAACAATGGTTTCGCCACAGCACACAACGCGGGCCAGAAAGGCCCTGGCCTAGCGAGCCCTAAAGCTGGGCGGGCGGCGGGTGGCACCGCGGGGGGCAGCGCCGACGCGCCCAAAAGCGCGGCGGCGAGGGGTCCCCGCGGTGACAGGACCCGCTAACCACAAGACCAGACTCAGTAGCGAGTAACTTTCATGGAAAAGTCCAGCGCCACCGCCGAATGCGTCAGCGCCCCAACGCTGATGTAATCCGCCCCCGCAAGCGCATAAGCCCGCGCATTGGTCACCTGGACTCCCCCGCTCACCTCAACCGTCGCACGCCCGCGAATCAACTGCATGGCCTCGCGCACCTGGCCGCAGGAGAAGTTGTCAAGCAGGATGTGCGACGCCTTGTCGGCGAGCGCCTGCTCGAGCTCCTGGAGATTGCTGACCTCGACATGGATCTCCATCTCCGGGTACGCCTTTCGGGCTGCCCGCAGCGCCGGGGTGATCCCACCGACGAGCGCGAGATGGGTGTCCTTGATCAGCACCGCGTCGTACAGCCCCATGCGGTGATTGACCGCGCCGCCCATGCGGGTGGCGTACTTCTCGATGGCGCGAAGGCCCGGTGTGGTCTTGCGGGTGTCGAGGATCTTGGCCTTGGTGCCGTCAACCGCCTTGACGTACTTGGCGGTCATGGTCGCGATACCGCTCAGATGCTGGAGGAAGTTGAGCCCAACGCGCTCCGCGGTCATCATGCCGCGCGCGGGTCCGAAGAGCCGCGCAACGATCTGATCGGCCTGGACCTTCTCCCCGTCCTTGGTCTTGGCGTCGAACTGAATGCGCTCGTCGACACGCTGAAACACGCGCTGCGCGATGCTGAGTCCCGCGATCACGCCATCCTGTTTGCAAACGATCTTGCCGCGGCAGGTCATATCCATGGGAATCACGGCCTGGGTCGTGACATCGCCAGCTCCGACGTCCTCGGCGAGCGCAGCCTCGATGAGCAAATCAATGCTCTCCGAAGAAAGCGCCTCGGTGATGGGTCTAAAGGTGACGGTCAAAGCGTGCTCCTCTGTCCTTGTGCATGACGAGATCGCCATACCATTGATCGCTTGCTTGGGGGAGATCAGAACGGAGATGGCACCCGCGGCTCTCTTCGCGAGCCAGGGCGGCCGTGCACACCAGCGACGCCGTGGAGGCCGCCGCGTGCAGCTGCATCGCGGGCAGCGTGTTGGCGCCCGCTGTCGCGGCCGCGACCTGCTCGCACTCGCGAGCCGCCGCCTGCAGGCCGGACTCATCGCGCACCACGCCGGCACCGGTCCAGAGCGTGTCGCGCAGCGTGTCCCATCCTTCACGAGGATCGACACGGGATGCGCGCGAGCTGGTGGCTCGCGTGGTCGCAGCAGCATGGGTCGGCGGCGATTCCGCCGCCCAGCCAAGTGCGGCGTGCACCGCGCGCTGCGAGAAGACGAGCGACTCGAGCAGGCTGTTGCTCGCCAGGCGGTTGGCACCATGGACACCCGTGTACGCGACCTCGCCGCATGCATAGAGACCGGGGACGCTCGTTGCGCCGTCGAGGTCGGTCCTGACCCCACCGATCATGTAATGCGCAGCCGGCGACACGGGAATCGGATGGCGCGCGATGTCGAGGCCGTACCGGGCACACGTGGCAGCGATGGTGGGAAAGCGCACCGCGGCGCGAGCGCCGAGCGGTGAGCAGTCGAGGAACACGCAGGACTCGCCGCTGCGCTGCAGCTCGTCCCAGATGGCCCGGGCGACGACGTCGCGGCCAGCCAGCTCACCGCGTGGATCCGCGTCGAGCACGAATCGCTTGCCATCGCGGTTGACGATCCAGGCACCCTCGCCGCGCACCGCCTCGCTGATCAGGAACCTGGGCGCACCGTCCACCGCGAGCGCGGTCGGATGGAACTGCGCGAACTCCATGCCCGCGACGTCTGCACCGACTTCGTAGCCGAGCGCAACGCCATCACCAGTTGCGGAGTCCGGGTTGGTGCTGTTCCGCCAGAGCCTGCTCGCACCGCCACTCGCGAGCACGACCGCTCCCGACGACAGGGTGGTGGTGTGCGAGTCGGTGGGATTGGTCGTGATCGACACGCCGCAGCCGGCACCGTCTGCCGTGGTGAGGATGCCGGTGACGTCCGCATGTTCGATGACCCGCGCACCACTCGCGCGCAGGCGCCGGATCAGCGCGGTTTCCACCTCGAGCCCGGTTGCGTCGCCGCGCGCATGGAGAATGCGCGGGCGCGAGTGCGCGGCCTCCTGGGCCAGCAGCAGCTCGCCGTTCTGCGTGTCGAATGCGACGCCCCACTCGATCAACTGCCGGATGCGGGCAGGGCCTTCCTCGACGAGCACGCGCACCGCCTCCGGATGGCAAAGCCCGCGGCCGGCGGCGATGGTGTCCTCGTAGTGCAATTCCGATGAATCCCCGTCACCAACGGCAGCGGCGATCCCGCCCTGCGCAAACCGGCTGCACCCATCATCGAGCGCGCCTTTGGTGACCACCGCAACCCGCGCGCGCGGCGCGGCGGTGAGTGCTGCCGAGAGTCCTGCTATGCCGCTACCGACGACGACAACGTCGTAATCCGTCGGTGCGATCCCGTTGATCACGCGATCGCCGCCTGCTCAACAAGGTGATTTGCACCCATGCGCAGCATCGTCAATGTGCAATCGCGCAGTGCTCGATCGACTATCGGCGCGCTGACGCACGACCCCTCGAAGCCGACCGAAGCTCGCGACGTTGTGGCGCGGTGGTTTCTCGACTTCATGATGACCCGCTGCATGATCTCCCCTAGACGCCACGACCAACGGGCGCTGTGTCGACCCCCAGCCGAACGACATCAATCAACCGTGTGTTTCCTATTCTAGCAGCCAGTACGATTTGGTTTGTAGGGGCTGCTTTTTCGACCTCCGTGAAGTCATCCGCCCTTACCACGGCGACGTAGTCCACGTCCAGTCCCGCGTTCGCCAGATGGGACCGAACAGTTGTTGCCAGCGCTGTCGCGTCTCGTTCCCCAGCCTCGTATCTGCCCATCGCCTCGGCCAGGCTCGACGGAATAGCCCTTGCCTGCACTCGTTCTTCCGGGCTGAGATAGACGTTGCGGCTCGAGACGGCGAGACCGTCGGTGTCCCGAACCGTAGGGCACACAACGATTTCGACGCCCGTGTCGAGGTCGCGAGCGAGGTGGCAAACTACTGCACACTGCTGCGCGTCCTTCTGCCCGAAGTAGGCGCGGTCGGGAATCCCGGCGACGAGCAGCTTGGTCACGACCAGCGCGACCCCGTTGAAATGTCCCGGGCGGCTGGCGCCTTCAAGCCTCGCACCCAGCGGCCCGGCGATGTCGAGCCCGGTCACCAGGCCGGCGGGATACATGGTCTCGACGGTCGGGACGAACGCGGCATGCACCCCCGCCGCGGCGAGCATCGCGAGGTCGGCATCCATGTTCCGGGGGTAGCGGGCGAAGTCCTCCGTCGGACCGAACTGTGCCGGGTTCACGAAGATGCTCACCACCACCCGGTCGTTGTCCGCGACCGCGCGGTCGATCAGGGCGCGGTGGCCGGCGTGCAGCGCTCCCATCGTTGGCACCATCCCGACCGAGCGACCCGCGGTGCGGCTGGCCGTCGACCACCGCCGGAGGTCGTCGGGGGTCGAGAGCAGCTCCGGAGTGTCAGTGGAAGGAGTGGGCATCGTCCGGGAAGCGGCCGTCGCGGACGTCATCGGCATACGATCGCGCCGCGCTGACGATGGTGTCGCCGAGGTCTGCGTATGTCTTCACAAATTTTGGTGTGACCCCGCGGACCCGGCCGGTGATACCGAGCAGGTCGTAGATGACCAGCACCTGTGCGTCGCAGTCGGGTCCGGCGCCGATGCCGATGGTCGGTATGGTCAGCTCGCCGGTGACCTGCGCCGCAAGGTCCCGCGGGATCCCCTCGAGCACGAGCGCGAAGGCGCCGGCGTCCTGGAGTGCGTGGGCATCGGCGAGGAGGCGCTCGCGGTCACCGGCACTGCGCGCCTGCACCCTCAGGCCGCCGAATGCGTTGACGGACTGCGGCGTGAGCCCGAGATGGCCCATCACAGGTATCCCGCGCTGCGTGAGGTGCGCAACGGTCTCGACGACCCACCCTCCACCCTCGAGCTTGACGGCGTGCATGCCGGCCTTCAGGTACTGGATAGAGCTGTCGATGGCGTCTCCGCAGGAACGCTGATACGCGCCGAAGGGAAGATCGCCGACCAGGAGTTGGTCCGGTGCGCCGCGCGCCACCGCGCGAGCGTGGTGGAGCATCTCGGTCATGGTCACCGGGATGGTGTTGGGATAGCCCAGGACGTTGTCCGCGAGGGTGTCGCCGACCAGCAGGACCGGGATCTCGGCCTCGGCGAGGAGTCGCGCGGTCGGGAAGTCGTACGCGGTGAGCATGACGAAGCGCTTTCCCGCCGCCTTCCACGCGGCGAGGTCCTTGATGGTGATCCCCACGGTCACGCCACCTGGGAGCCTGCACCGTCCGCGGCCGGTTGGATCGCATCGCCCCGATCGGCAACGAGCGACTCCATCGCCTGTGTGAGGTGCAGGTAGAGATCTCGCGCGTCCGGGTGGCTCTCGAGCGCATCGAGATGGGCGGCGATCGCGTCGGCATCACCGCGAGCGACCGGCCCGGTGAGTGCTGCGGCCGGCCCGGCGCGCCGGGCGTTATGGGCGGCGCCTTCGAGAAGCGCCGCCAACGCGGCGTGGGCGGTCTCGGGGCTCAATCCCGCCGCCTCGAGCAGCCGGGTCGCCTCGGCGAGCAGCGCCAGCGGAGCGTTGCCGGCGAGGACCGCGGCCGCGTGGTACAGCGGCGCGTCGGCTGGGTCGATGTCGAGCGGGGTGGCATGGAGCGCCGCGACCAGTGCAAGCAGCCGCTCGCGCAGGAGTCCGCCCGCGTCGACCCGGAAGTACGCACCTTCCAAGAGGGACGCGCTGTCCGGTCCGGCGAGCGCCATCAGCGGATGGAACACACCAATTTCGGCGCCGGCTGCGCTGAGCGGGGCGATCACCTTTACGCCAAAGCGGGCACCGAGATGGGCCACACCACGCCCCTGGAGCGAGACCCCCGAGGCGCCGATCGACGTCGCCACCGTCGAGATGGCGCCGTCCGGGACCGCCAGCAACGTCAGGTCGGCGACAGTCACGGCAGCGAGCGGCGAGTCCACGGCCGTGGCACCGACGGTATCGGCCAGCCGGGCCGCCATCTCGCCACGGCGGCTCGCGACCGCGGCGATGCGATACCCGGCGTCATGCGCGGCGATCGCCAGCGCGGAGCCGGCCCGGCCGGCACCGATGATGGCCAGCGACGGCGTCGCCACTCCCTCCACGTCTCGGTCCTCCTGTGGATCCAAGCGCTCTGCGATCCAGGTCGCCGACCCGTCAGCGGCAGCGTCCTCGAGGCGCGTGCAGCGTCCCCGGGTCGCATTGGAGCCGTCGACGGCCACGGTGGCCCGTCGGCCAGAGTGTACCCCTACGCTCCGGCGGCTGCCTCGGCGGGGGGAACGAAGTCCGGCGGGGCCGGCGGTGCTGCCTCGGGCGGCGGCCCGCTGCCGTTGACCGGCGCGACGCCGTTGTGCGACTCGGCTTCCTTGATGATTCGCTCCATCTCGGGGGCGTCCATCGTCTCGACCTCGACGAGCCGCGAAGCCAGGGCACGAAGCACGACCTCGCGGTCGCGCAGGACCTTCTTGGCGCGCTGGAAGGCGTCAGCGACGAGCTGGTGCACCTCCTGGTCGATCTCGGACGCG
>Ga0182015_10008003_pt1 | contig 10181 bp, 11 predicted proteins | sample 712P3MmetaG_FD_120478 | JGI IMG/M metagenome (GOLD analysis project Ga0182015, IMG submission 120478) | Permafrost microbial communities from Stordalen Mire, Sweden - 712P3M metaG | ecosystem: Environmental > Terrestrial > Soil > Wetlands > Permafrost | place: Sweden: Stordalen | collected... | reverse complement strand
TTTCCACCTTATGGAATTATTGTTGATGATTGATTCCTTCAAACGCGCGTCCGCTTGGCGAATCACTCCCGTGATTCCCTACTATGCCTATGCCCGCCAGGACCGTAAAGACCGTCCTCGCGTGCCAATTTCCGCCAAGCTCGTTGCCGATTTGCTGGAGACCGCGGGTGCCAACCGCGCCCTAACCCTCGACCTCCATGCCCCCCAGATTCAGGGATATTTTAATGTGCCCGTGGATCACCTTTTCGCCGCACCAGTCATGGTCGATTATTTTCAGCGCAAGCAACTCGGCCCCATTACCGTGGTTTCTCCCGATGCCGGCGGAGTGGAGCGTGCGCGGTATTTTGCCAAAAAAATGGATGCTCCGCTGGCCATCGTGGATAAACGCCGTATTGATGTGAATGTTAGCGAAGTGATGCATTTGATTGGCGATGTCCGCGGCCGTCCCGCGCTGGTAATTGACGACATCATTGACACCGCCGGAACTCTGGTGAAGACCGCCGAGGCTCTCCTGGAGGAAGGCGCAACACGCGTTTTCGCGGCCAGCACTCATGCGGTCCTTTCAGGGCCGGCAGTCCAGCGATTGAGTGATTCGGCTATTGAAGAAGTGGTGGTTACAGACTCGATTCCTCTTTGCTCCGCTGCCCGCTCCGTTGAAAAAATTACCGTCTTGAGCGTGGCGGAATTGCTGGCCAGGGGTATCCGTAATATTCACGAAGAGACTTCGATCAGCGAGCTTTTTATTTAGGCCGCGAAAATTTCGCGGCCTCTGATTGGCCGCGCGGAGACAATGCGATGGAGACTTTAACACTGGAAGGGAATCTGCGCCAGGATCGCGGCAAAAATGCGGCCCGCCGCGCTCGCGCCACGGGCGTCATCCCGGCGGTCATGTACGGCGGAAAGGGCGGAGCGGTCTCCATGACCGTTAATGCGCGTCAGGTAGGCCGCATCCTCCGCTCTGAGACAGGGCACAATACAATTTTTGCGGTCAAGATTAGCGGAAGCAATGACGAGATGGTTATTCTCAAGGCCTGGCAAGTGGATCCCGTTAGCGGCGCACTGCTGCACGCTGATCTTTTGCGCATCGCCATGGACGTTCGCATGGTCGTAAAGGTCGCCGTGCACCCCTTTGGCGAACCTCAGGGCGTGAAACTTCAGGGCGGTATTTTTGAGATTGTCACCCGCGAAGTGGAAATCGAATGTTTGCCCGCTGATATTCCCGAGGAATTCCGCGTGGACGTAACTGGCTTAATGATTGGCAAGCAACTCCGCGCCGCCGATTTGCCCATTGACCCAGAGAAAATTCGGCTGCTGACTGACCCCCAACGCGTTCTGGCTCACGTGGTCCAATTGCGTAAGGAAGAAGAAGTTGTTGCCGAAGCGGTGGCTGCAACAGACGCTACGGCGGCGGAGCCCGAAGTCATCAAGAAGGGCAAGAAGGAAGCTGAAGAGGGCGAGGAAGCCGAAGGCGGCAAGGCCGAGAAGGCCGAAAAGCCCAAGGGCAAGGAGAAGTAATCGCCTGCCTCCGGTCTGGCGACGGTCGCAGGATGCGCGCTCATGTGGCTTGTGGTCGGACTTGGAAACCCCGGCGCGGAGTATTCCTGGACTCCGCACAACATGGGCTTCTTGTCGCTGGATTGCATCGCGGAGCGCAATAGAATCAGTATTACGAGGCCTGAATCGGAATCTTACATCGGGTTGGGGCGTCTTTCTGGTAAGGATGTAGTGCTGGCCAAGCCCCAGACGTACATGAATGCCAGCGGGCGTGCAGTGGAGAAATTGCTGGAGCGTTATGGTTGTGCGCCCGAGGAATTGCTGGTCCTCTCGGACGAAATCGCTCTCCCATGGGGCATGTTGCGGATTAGCGAGTCCGGCAGCGCCGGCGGACACAATGGTCTAAAGTCCGTAATTGGCGGGATAGGCGGCGAGAATTTTCCACGTGTCCGGTTGGGGGTTAAGCCGGAATACGCGGTCGGCGACTTGGCTGCATATGTACTTTCGCGCATGGGCCGGGCCGAACGCGAAACCGCGATACAAGCTGTCACCGAGTCGGCTGAAGCCGTGGAGTTGATTATGGCCGAGGGTTTGGGCAAAGCGATGGCCCGTTTCAACCGGCGAGTTACGCCGGAAAAGGAACCTGAATAGCTGCACTCCGCGAATTGCGGAATCGAGGAGATATGGAAGAACGCATCTACGATTTGATTGTGATTTTGAGGCCCGATACACCGGAAGCCGATATTGACCGAATTGTCGCTACACTTGAGCACACCGCTGGTGAAAAAGGAGCGAAGTTCGACAAGATCGAGAAATGGGGCGTCCGCCGCCTTGCTTATCGCGTGAGTAAGCTTCGTCAGGGATCGTATCTTTACATGTCGTTTCACTCCACCGATGGTGACGTGATTCCTGAACTTGAGCGCCGCTTGAAAGTTTCCGATGCCGTTATTAAATATCAAACCATTCGTCTGGATGAAGAATTCAAGAGGCAGCAAAAGTTTACCCGCCATCGCGAACAGCGCGCCGCCCGCCGTCCGCGCCGTGCCGCGCCCGAATCAGCTACAGGTCTCGGGCAGTCGTCTGGACACGTGTCGGCACATCCCTCGGGGCAGCCCGCTGGACAAATATAAGGAGATTCTAAATGGCTGACGAACCCATACCCCAGGCTCAACCCCCAGTCGAGCCTCCAACTTCAGCGGACCCGCCTCCACCGGCAAACGCTACTCCATCATCCGCGGGCGTCCCGCATTCAGGCGCCCCATCGGCAGGCGCTTCGGCGTCGAGTGGCGGCTCAACTGGAAGCCCCTCAATGCAGGGCCGTCCCTCTGGGCCGCGCCCCCCGGCCGGGGCTGCTCCACGGCGCGGCAAACGAACCTACACGCGTAAGAAGAAAGTCTGCCGCTTCTGCGTCGAAAAGATTGATTTCATTGATTATAAGAAAACTGACATTCTCCAATCGTTCATTCGCGATCGCGGAAAGATTCTCCCGCGCCGCATCACTGGAACGTGTGCCCGCCACCAGCGCTGGGTCACCGTAGCCATTAAGCGCGCAAGAAATATCGCGCTGCTTCCCTTCGCCACTGAAGTATAAGGGTGAAAGTTTAATCCAGTAGTTGGTTCAGCGCATTGCGCGGCAATACTCACAACGCACAGGACGGCAGACCGACAGCCTCCGGTGCCAGGATTGAGGACAGACAAAATGCAAATTATCTTGCAGGAAGATGTCGACAAATTGGGATCTCGCGGGGACTTGGTGGACGTTGCCGATGGCTATGCCCGCAATTACTTGCTCCCCCATAATTTGGCATTGGATGCTTCCCCAGGCAACATGAAACGCCTGGTCAAGATGCGCGACGCCTTCGCCAAGCGCGAGGCTGTGGAGCGTGGCGATGCCGAAACCCTCGCGGGCCTCTTGGCACCCGTTACAGTAACGGTTTCGCGAAAGGCCGGCGAAAATGAGCAACTTTTCGGTTCGGTGAGCGCCGCTGATATCTCCGAAGGCTTAGCCGCGCAGGGCTTCCAGGTGGATAAGCGAAAAATCCTGCTTGCCGATCCGATAAAGCAGATGGGTGAGTTCGAAATCGTGATTAAGTTGCATCGCGATGTGACCGCAACAATCAAACTCGTCGTGCAACGCGAGCAGTAAACCTCTGGCAAATCCTGGACTCTCTAGTTTTGTCAGGATCGAAAATCTGTGGCGATTCTAGCAGGCGGTTTTCCTCATTTTCCTCTGAATCCACAGGGCTCTGGGATTGACCTAAGGGCCATCCCGCCGCAGAATCACTAATTCGCCGTTTGCTTCGCATATTTTCTCAGCGCTGGCTGGCGACCTTGGTCGCCTCCTACGCTTAAGGCGGCAACGACCGGACTCAATGACCACCACTGATATCGCCCTCGAACGTCCCCTGCCCCAGAACCGCGATGCGGAGCGCGCCATCCTGGGCGCCATTCTCCTCGATAGCCACGCGTTAAATTCCGCCGTCGAACGACTGCGTCCCGAGGACTTCTTCTTCGACCAGCATCGCCGCATTTTTGAACGCATGATCGAGTTGGCCGAAGCCCAGCACGCCATTGATTTGGTTACTCTCAGCGAGGAATTATCCCGCCGTGGGGAACTCGAGGCCGCCGGGGGAGTTGGTTATCTTGCGCAGCTTTCCGATGGTGTCGCGCGCGTCACAAATGTTGAGCACTATGCGCGCATCGTCAAAGATAAGTCTATCCTCCGCAATCTGATCTATGCCTCGGCTAACATTCAGCAGCGAGCACTGGATGCGGAATCCGACGCCGATACCATTTTGGACGAAGCCGAGGCTGGCATCTTTCGCCTCGCCGAGGATCGCGCTCATACTGGTTTTGTCGGCGTCAAGCAACTCGTTCGCGACAATTTTGAGCGTCTCGAAAAGATTTTCAGCGAAGGGCGTCACATTACCGGTCTGGCCACCCAATACTCCCAGCTCGACAACGAAATGGCCGGTTTGCAGAATTCCGAACTGATCATCGTGGCCGCCCGCCCTTCCATGGGAAAGACTTCACTGGCTCTTAACATTGCTGAAAACATCGCCCTCAACCAGGGCTTACCCGTCGCCGTTTTCAGTCTTGAGATGCAAAAGGAAGCTTTGCTGCTGCGCCTGCTTGCTTCGCAAGCCCGCGTCAACGCACACCATTTCCGCACCGGACGCCTCAGCAAGGATGAATGGGCTAAGATTTCCGCCGCCCTTAGTCGAGTGGCCGATGCACCCCTGTGGATTGACGATAGCGCTTCCTGCACCGTCCTCGAAATGGCCGCAAAACTCCGCCGGCTCAAGCGCGAGCACAATGTGGCGTTCGTCGTCGTGGATTATCTTCAGCTTATCGCTTCCCGGGGTCGCTTCAGCAATCGCAACGAGGAAGTGTCGAGCATTTCTCGCGCCCTCAAGGGACTTGCAAAGGAACTGCGCGTACCGGTAATGGTGCTTAGCCAGCTTACTCGCGCGCCCGAAAAGGAAGACCGCAAACCGCAACTCGCCGACCTTCGCGAATCCGGAGCCATCGAGCAGGATGCCGACGTTGTGCTGTTCATTCATCGGCCTAATATCTACAAGAAAGACCAGCCGGAAGAGGAGCGCGCCAAGACGGAACTCATCATCGCCAAGCAACGCAACGGGCCCACCGGCATTCTCAAGTTCGTTTTCCTGGAAAAACATACCCGCTTTGAAGAAGCGGCCCCCGATCAGTGGGATGCCTAAGTCCTGTGGGGTGTATAGGTCACGGATCATGTTTGGGCCAGTTGAATGTATAACTCGCCGGCATTCTATCCATGGATTGGCCAATCGCGTGAATAAGAAAGTAAATTTCACAGGACGGCCCGTGTGGGCCGAAATATCGCTGGGTGCAATCACTGCGAATTTGCGTGCGATTCGCCGCCACATTGGGACGGGCCGCAAAGTGCTCGCTGTGGTCAAAGCTAATGCCTACGGATTGGGTGCCATCGAAATCTCCCGAAGTTTGTCCCGTACCGGCATCGATTGGTTCGGCGTTACTTCTCCTAGCGAAGGCGCGGAACTTCGCCGCGCCGGTATCCGTGAGCCTATTTTGGTGCTCACCGGATTCTGGCCGGGCGAGGAGCCTTCGTTGTTTCGATGGCATCTTACCCCAACGATTTCCAATGCCGCTCAACTAGTCCGTTTGGAACGCGCTTTCGTGCAATCCAAGGGCGCGACGGCCCGCAGACGCTATCCGTTCCACTTGAAAATCAATTCAGGGATGAATCGCTTGGGTATTGCTCCCGATTCCGTGGAAAAATTTGCCCTCGTTCTCAATAAATGCCGCCACCTGCGCCTTGAAGGAACCTACACTCACTTCGCATCCGCGGAGGATTTCACCAATCCCCAAACTAGCGAGCAGGAAGTTGTGTTCCAGGAGGCCCTCCAGCGCTTGCGCGGGGCAGGTGTGGATCCCGGCATGATTCACTTGGCCAATAGTGGAGCGATCTGCGCGCGACCCACCACATGGGCCGATATGGTTCGCGCTGGAGCAATTCTTTACGGTTATCACCAGAATTTCCAGCCTCCCGCTCGCAAACGGAGGGTTGCCGCGGAACTGGTGCTTCGCCCTTCACTGGCCTTGCGCGCGCGAATTATTGCTTTGCAATCCGTCCCCGCCGGAGGCCGGGTTGGGTATGGTGCCACTTTCGCCGCTTCGCGCCCCTCGCGTATTGCGGTTCTTCCGGCCGGCTATGCAGATGGTGTTGTGCGTGGCCTCAGCAATCGTGGTTCGGTACTTATCCGTGGCCAGCGGGCTCCGATTGTGGGGATTGTTTCAATGGATTTAAGCGCCGTAGATGTTACCGCGATTCCGCGCATCGCCATTGGCGACATCGCTACCATTTTCGGCCGCGATGGCGATGACGCGATTGAGGTCAGTGACGCGGCTCGTGAAATTGGGACCGTCACGTCTGATTTGTTGTGCGCCCTCGGCCAGCGCGTTCCGCGCATTTATCTTCGATAGTTCCGCTTACTTCGCCGATTTGGTATTTTCCACCATGCTTGCAGCGGTGTGTGGCTATGTTCTGTGATTGTTAGCCACAATTGCCCTTCACCGCGTGGATTTTATGATCCCGTCATTACCGCTCGTGGTACTACTTCAATAGCTGTTATGTTACACTCAACCTGTTTGTTCCTTGCCTCGGGGGGGGGGTCATGGCATTCCACGGAAGTGATGTTGCTCTTGCTGTGGCTCCTTGCACCGGCATTAGTGAAAACGGGAGTTATAGATGAAGCGTGAGTCTACCCGCTTGGCACAGCGACCATTTGGCGCCCCATCCAATTCCCGCGAAACATCGAACCGCCGGTCCCAGCTTTTTGGCGCGACCGCCCATGCCCGGTCAGTGTGGATTATCCGCGCGTTTCTGCTGGCCTCTTGCATCATCGCGGGATTTTTGTTGGCAACCCCTGGTCATTCTGCTTGGCTGGGCGCCGCATGCGGTTTAGTTTTTGCCGCCATGGTCATTTGCGTGGAATCCTGGCTTCGCACCGCTTCCCTTCGCAACTTGTTTGGCGCGCTTATAGGCCTATTAGCGGCTCTCGCCATCGCTTATTTGGTGATATTGGTTCTATCCAGTACCTCTATTTCCATGGCGATGCGCGCCTTGATGAGTCTCTTTGTCTTAGTTGGTGCGATTTATACTGGTCTCGTAGTTGGCGGCATCAAAGGCGATGTGCTTAATCTACAGGCTTTCGGAAGTTTGTTTTCGCCAGAGCAGGAAGGCCGGCTCCCTGGCAAAATCCTGGATACCAGCACAATCATTGATGGGCGCATTGCGGATATCGCCGATGCCCAGTTTATTGATGGTACTTTGCTGGTACCCCGGTTTGTGCTCCGGGAGCTCCAGACCGTGGCCGATTCCGCCGACGGGTTGAAGCGCCAGCGCGGGCGTCGCGGGTTGGAAGTTCTCCAGCGTATCCAGAAAATGCCCCACATCGTAGTGCGCATTATCGAGGATGAAGTCCCTGAATTTGCTGAAGTAGACATGAAACTAATCGAAGTTGCTCGCCGCTACGAAGCTAAAGTAATGACCAATGATTTCAATCTTAATAAGGTTGCCAAGTTACAGGGCGTGGAAGTTCTCAATGTAAACGAGCTCGCCAACGCTTTGCGGCCGGTGGTCCTGCCTGGCGAGACGATGCGAGTTCTGATTCTGCGCGAAGGCAAGGAACTCAATCAGGGAGTCGCCTATCTGGACGATGGCACCATGGTCGTTGTGGATGGCGCACGGAAATTCATTAACCGCACACTGGATATTACGGTGACGTCCGTCCACCAGACTACGGCGGGCAAAATGATTTTTGGCCGTTTTGATGAACACGCGGAATCCGCTTCCCGCGCTGGCGCGCATGCTGCGGAGGAATCTTCTTCAGTCGCCCAAAGCGGTCGCGCGTCAGGTCGCTGACTTTCGTAGTCCGCATCTAGAGGCTCCCGCCTTTTCGTTGGACATTTTCACCGAGCTTGGTAATGCGATAAACTGCTGCTTCCCATGGGTCGCACACTTGCCATTCTTCCCGCCGCCGGATTGGGCACTCGCATGGGTGCCGGTGCCGGAGCTCCCAAGCAGTTTCTGGATTTGGATGGAATGCCGCTCATTATATTTACTTTGCGGCGCTTGGCCGCCTGTCCTTCAATTGATGAATTCATTATTTCCACTCGCTCCGATGAAGTTCCTTCACTTCAGGATCGCGTCGCTCTCGCTCATTTGGGCAAGCCCGCACGTGTGGTCCACGGTGGCGATACGCGGCAGACTTCCGTGTCCAACGCTCTGGCGCAATCCGCGCCGGAGGTTGAAATCGTCGTAGTCCATGACGCCGTGCGTCCCTTTGTCACGGTGGATCTGGCCGAACGCGTAATTGCCGAGGCCCGCTTGCGTGGCGCGGCCATCCTTGGCATTCCCGCAATTGACACGGTAAAGGAAGTGAAACGCGCCAGCCTGCCCCAGGATGTGGCCTTAATCACCGGCACGATTCCTCGTGAGCGCATCGTTCTTGCACAGACACCACAGGCATTTTCCGCCGTGCTTCTGCGTCAGGCATTTGCCCTGGCGCAGGCTGATGATTTCACAGCCTCTGACGAAGCCGCTTTGGTCGAGCGCCTGGGGCATGATGTATTCGTTGTGCTCGGCTCGGACCGAAATCTCAAGATTACCCGTCCGGCAGATATGGACCTCGCTCGCTTTTATCTGCAACAGGAGCGTGCCGTGCGGCACGCCAAAAGTTCGTGACCCGCGCCGGCATCGGTTATGACCTGCACCGGCTTTCTCCCGATCGCAAGTTGATTCTGGGCGGAGTGGAAGTTCCATTCGACAAGGGACCGCTCGGCCATTCCGATGGCGACGTACTCACCCACGCGATCTGCGACGCGCTCCTCGGTGCCGCTGGTCTGGGCGATATCGGTACGCACTTCCCCGATACCGATCCGCAATGGAAGGGTGTTTCCAGTCTTGTTTTCTTGCGGGAGATTAGCGCCCAGATTGCCGCGCGGAATCTCGCCATCGTCCATATTGACGCAATCGTTGTGGCGGAACGCCCTCGCCTGGGACCATACTTTCCCGCGATGCGCGAAGGGTTGGCTCGCGCGCTGTCCATTTCCCCCGAAATGCTTAATCTGAAAGCAAAGACTCATGAAGGTACCGGCGAAATCGGCCGCAGTGAGGCCATCGCGGCCCATGCCATTGCCACTCTTTCCGATGGAAAATGAAAGCGGCACGCCGCAATGGTTGGACGGAAATAATTTTGTCGAACCGCGAATGACTGGTATCTCAAGCACTTCTCTTGTTTCTGGTTTGCCCGAAGATCACGGAGAATGTTCCGGGGTCATCCAAGCAACTCCCTCAAAATTGGAATGGAGCGCCTCCGATGTGGCTGCGATATACCGCGAACGCGGTTGGCTGGGATCCGATGATTCTCCGGAATCGCGCGCATGGCTCGCCGAGGCTGCGCGGCTATTAGGTTCCCAAGCCTCTGATCGCAACGAGTTGGCCGCGCTTCTCGCCATGATTTTTGAATATGATGCCGCCGCGCTTTTCGTTCGCCCCGAAAATTGCGCCCTGCTGGCCCGCTCTGGCGCGCGTGAAGTGCTCCGCGCGTTTGCCACCCGTGTCCTCGAGGGGCCAGCTCTTGATTCAGACCGGTTCAAGCAAATCGTGATTGAAGTGAAAGCAACAATTCCTTGGCGAGGCCAGCGGCTTTTTTACCCTATTCGCCTGGCTCTTGCGGGCCGTGCGGGCGAAGGCGCGCTCGACCGCGTGATTCTATTGTTGGATTCAGCCGCTGCGCTGCCTTTTTCGCCGCCCGTAAAGGGAACACGCCAGCGAATGTTGGAATTTTGCGCGCTCTTGGATTGAGGACTTAACATGCCTCGGAATTTTAAATCCCACTTTAGACATGACCGTGATCGAAATACCAGCGGCAGCCCGGACTGGTTGATAACGGACCGCCTGATTGGCGTTCACGCCGTCGAGGAAGCGCTGCGCGCTGGCCGCGCGATCGATCGGGTATTGATTGCGCGAGGTCGCCATGGCAACCGCCTGGAAGAAGTCGCCCGCCTCGCCCGTTCCCGCGGAGTGCCTGTGCGCTTTGAAGACCGCGTCGTGCTCGACCGTACCGCCGGCACCCACGAGCATCAGGGGGTCATCGCTCTCGGCGGAGCAAAGCCCGTGG
>Ga0182015_10008002_pt1 | contig 10185 bp, 5 predicted proteins | sample 712P3MmetaG_FD_120478 | JGI IMG/M metagenome (GOLD analysis project Ga0182015, IMG submission 120478) | Permafrost microbial communities from Stordalen Mire, Sweden - 712P3M metaG | ecosystem: Environmental > Terrestrial > Soil > Wetlands > Permafrost | place: Sweden: Stordalen | collected... | reverse complement strand
AGCGTCACACTTTTCGAGAAAACGCCCATTTTGTGCGCTCTTCAGGCTCCCGACGCAGACGCAGAATTCGCTAAAAACGTTAACCAATTGATTCTCTTCGACATTTAGCCGGACAGTAGTGATCTCTTCTATGTACCGCGCCGACAACGGCTGCTGCAGTACCAGGAGCTGATAGCGCACGAGGTCGAAAGGCAGCGCAGCCAATCAATAGGATACAGTTCGTATCTTATTGTCGATGGACTAGAATCTACCGCCAATATAGTGGGGCCGAGCAACCGCCGCATTCGGACAAGGGCACCTCGGCTACAGTCCAACGGCGAGGCCGGAAATGATCGGAACCACAAGCTGGTGGCGCCGCTAACTATGGCGCGCCAACCCGCCAACTTGGTCCGGATGCCATTTTCGACCCCCGCAACGCTTGCGCAGGCTTGCCGGAGGCTCACAATTTTGCGAACTCATTGCGTCGTATCGAGTTGTGCGATTTCGTTCGTGGCCTTTGCCTTTGATCCCAAGCCGAAGGCTATTCTGCTGCTGGGGGTGATAAATCAGGCGTCAGCGAAGGAAGTTCTACCGTGGCTTATCGCGAAGGCCAACGATAGACTTGATACGCGTGCCTTTGAAGCGGAAGGAGAGAAGGCAACCATCCGCCGGAACCCTAATGATATCAACAAGCACATAAGCCCAGCTTGCGAAAAATTAGAGGCAGGGGCAGCGCACTTCATTACGGAGGAAATGAAGCTGCGCCCAAGCCGCGCACGTAAGCTGTCGCAGGTAGCATAGCCAAAGAACCAGGCATCGTACAAAAAGGCGTATCGAAGATCGAAAAACGCGCCGACCCGATGATCTCCACGCTTCGCAGAACCGTGGAAGCTATGGGCGACAGCCTGGCTCTTGTAGCACAATCTCCAGACGACCGGGAGAAGCCCACTGGACGGAAACTGACCTGTGTGGGCGCATAGACACTTTTCGAATTCTCGAATAGCACCGTCCGGGGGAGCCCCTTATGTCTTCATTCGCGAGATCGATTTACCTGACCGTAATCGCAATCCTGGTTTGTGGCGGGCTGAGCACCACACAGACTATGTCCACGCTGGAAGACCGGCGCAAGGCCCTGAACGATCTCCTGGCCGAGCAATGGGAATACAAGATGCGCACCAGCCCAATCACTGCCTCTTTCCTAGGAGACAAGCGATGGAACGACAAGCTCGACGACCTATCTCAGGAAGCTGTCGACCAGGATCTTCGGGAGAGGCAGAAATTTCTCACTCGTTTGGCAGCCATCGCCACCACCGGTTTTCCCGAGCAGGAAGCCCTCAACAAAACTCTGATGGTTCGCGACCTCAAGCTGCAACTGGAGGGCGCTCGCTTTAAACCTTGGGAAATGCCCGTGAGCCAGGAGAACGGTATCCACATTTGGTTACCCGACCTGGTCACCGTGCTTTCATTCCAGTCCGTCAGAGACTATGAGGACTATATCTCCCGCCTCCGCCAAGTACCTCGCGCGATGGATCAAACCACCCTCCAGATGCGCAAAGGCATGGCTGACAAATTGATGCCGCCCCGCTTCCTGCTGGACAAAGTCGGGGACCAGTGCCGAAATATCGCGTCCGAGGAAGCGGAAAAGTCTCCCTTCGCCCGGCCCTTTTTAAATTTCCCCAAAGACATTTCCGCTTCCGATCAGCAGCGCCTCCGCGAAGCCGGCCTGGCGGCCGTGAGGGAGTCTGTGTTACCCGCGTATCTGCGATTCGCTGCTTTTGTCCGGGATGAGTATGCTCCGCAGGGCCGCGTCGAACCCGGGCTGTGGTCTCTTCCCGACGGCGGCGACCGCTATCGCCTCGAAATCCGTCGCATGACCACCACCGACATGACGCCCGATCAGGTTCACGCGCTGGGTCTCAAACAGGTGGATGAAATCGAAGCGGAAATGCTGGCTCTCGCGCACAAGCTCGGTTTCAACGACCTCGCCAGCCTGAACGACTCCATCAAGCATGAGCGTCGTTTCTACGCCACTTCGGGCCAGCAATTGCTCGACTTGTATTCAAAATACGTGCGCGAAATGGAGCCCGAACTTCCTAAACTGTTCGGCCGTCTTCCGAAGAGCACGCTCACCGTCATTCCCATGGAAGCTTCCCGCTCCAGGGATGCCGTCCCGGCCGACTACACCAATGGCACCGCGAACGGCTCGCGCCCTGGCCATATCAACGTGAATGAGTGGGATCCTGAGCACCGCGTCCTGCTGAACGTCGAAGCCATCGCCTACCACGAGGGCAACCCCGGCCACCATCTCCAGCTATCACTCGCCCAGGAGCTCTCGGCTGTGCCTGAATTCCGCAGGTATGAAGACTACACGGCCTTCGTTGAGGGCTGGGCGCTCTACTCCGAACGCCTCGGCAAAGAAGTAGGCCGCTATCAGGACCCCTATAGCGACTATGGACGGCTGGAAAACGAAATGTGGCGCGCCATCCGCTTAGTCGTCGATACCGGCGTTCACGAGAAGCACTGGTCCCGCGACCAGATGGTGGCCTACTTCCATCGTTACACGGCCATGGATGAACCCAACATTCAGACCGAAGTTGACCGCTACATCGCCTGGCCCGCGCAGGCTCTCGCTTACAAACTCGGACAACTCGAAATTCTCAAGCTTCGCCAATACGCCAAAGATCAGCTCGGTCCGAAGTTCGATATACGCGCCTTCCACGATGAACTCCTGAGCGGCGGCACGCTTCCGCTTGATGTCCTCGATCAGCGCATTCGCGAATTGGTCGACAAACAGAAGTCAACATCCGCTGTTTCTTCGACAGGCAACGGCTCCCGAAGCGTACGCGCCTTCTCGGCGGAATCCACGCAATAGACCCACCAAGGCGCGTCTCTCAACCCACACGTGGAACTCCAGGGCCACTGGCTAGCCCTGAGCTATCGGGAATGCCCATGCTTGATAGTGATATGCACGCCCAATGAGTTGCTGGGCGCAAACTTGCTATCTCCTTGATAATATGCGACGACAAAGTGCGAACCGACAGCAAGGCCAGTCGTTGTAAACGAGGCTTGGCCGTCACAATTGACCGGGGCTGATCCGATCAGCACACCACTATCGAGAAAGTTTACCCTGCCGATGGACCTCCCCGGACCCGTATGCTGAACCTGGGCAGTAAAGGTGACGGGCTGAAATGCTGAGTACAACGTTGGGGCTGAGGGCGAGATCGTTGTGGCAGTTGCCGCCAGTGTTGCGCCAGTATCCACCAAGACGCTTACGCCTGCGTCGTACTGCAATGAGCCGACCAGGTCGGGCTTGCCGTCATTATTGAAATCACCTACCGCAAGAAATTGCAGCATGATGTATGTCTGATCCAAGGCTGGTTCCCACGGATTTCCATATATCATGACCGAGCCCCAGGGACAGTCGAGACTATCGCCGCACACATTTGCAAGAACGGGAGTCGGTGTGCCTATGCCATAGAAGTCCGCAGCCACAGCTGAAACGGGTGGTCCCCCCTCTGTGGAAATTTGAGGTCCAATCGTGAGGGTGCCCTCGCCGTTACCATACAATATCGTGCCCTGACCTCCACAATCCGAGCAAACCGCGCCATTGGCTACAGCGAGATCCAGGATGCCATCGTTGTTGAAGTCTCCGACGGCAAGGGCCGTAATGCCGTACGCACCGCCCTCGGACACAATCGGCGATTGAAAACTACCGTTTCCATTCCCTAGCAAAATGTTCACGATGCCTGGTTCGAAGAGGGGTGTAATGAAACCGACTGCCAAATCAAGGATACCGTCGTTGTTGAAATCTCCAACCACGATGCTCGATGGGTTGCCGGAGGTTAGGCTTATTGTGTTCAAGAGGGTGAATGTTCCATTCCCGTTGCCAAGGAAAATACTTACCGAACCAGCGCCGGCGGCGCAGGCGCTGTCCGCGCACTGGTTGACGAGGGCGACATCGAGGTTGCCATTGCCAAAGTCGGCGACAGCGAGGGATTCAGCATAAAATCCGCCAGACGGTAGTGCAGTCGGTGTCTGAAACGTGCCGTTTCCGTTTCCCTTCGCGATCAGGAGCTGACCGCCGCTGGAACAACCTGCCGGAGCGCATTCCACTGCGGCTGCGAGATCAGGGTTGCGATCGCGAGTGAAATCGCCCGTGGCTACGGCGACTGCCCCCAGAGGGACGCTTGCTTTGAATCGCAACGTTCCGTCTCCATGGCCAAGGTAGACGCTTCCGTTCGCCAACACCACGTCGGCGTTTCCGTCGTGGTTGAAGTCATTCACAGCAACGCCGCCCGATCCGCCGGAGATATTCAGTATGGCTGCTGGGAATGTGCCCTTTCCTTTGTTTATGAGGACACTGAGCGCAGTCCCAAGGGGATTGAAGTCTGAATTTAGAACGACGATGTCAGGCGCACTGTCGTTGTTCAGGTCTCCAATCGCCATAAATACCGGATAAGTGCAGCCTCCCGAGTCGTAAACTGTGACTGGTTGAAACGTACCGTCGCCCTTTCCCAGAGATACTCCGGTAGTTCCGAAATCACCGTTACCGCACTGATACCCGGTACTAGACGTCACTAAATCGATGATCCCATCTCCATTCACATCAACTGCAGCAACGACGAACGAGTTAGGAGTGGTCGGGAAAGGGATCGGTGCCTGAAGAGTCCCGTTTCCGTTGCCCAGAAATATCTGGCCGTTCGGGAGCGCCACATCTTGAAATCCATCTCGGTTGTAGTCGGCGATGGCTATGGCGTTAAGGTTCTGCAGGTTTGATGTCGAATAATTGCCAGCCACCGTGAACGTTCCGGTCCCGTTACCCAGCATGATGCTGACGCTGTTGTAGCCATTCGTTACCGCCAAGTCCACTTTGCCGTCTCTGTTGAAATCTGCGGCGGACATAAACGCAACCGCGGCGGGAAAAGAAGATAAAGGCGGGGGGGTAGATGAAAATATGGGTGCCTGGAAAGTGCCATTGCCCTTGCCCAGCAGAACGCTGATACCGGCATCGGTATTGAGAATCAGGTCAGGAATTCCATCATTGTTGACGTCTGCCGCAAGAACGCGGGGGTACTCATTTTCGTTCGTGCCACCGGAAGAAATGATAATTCCCGCACCGAAGGTCCCGTTCCCGTGTCCAAGATATACAACCGCGCCACCAGAGATGGCGAAGACCGCATCGAGGTGGCCGTCACGGTTAAAATCCGCCACGGCGACTCCGGTTGGAGCTGATGAAATAGTTCCAATCTGCGTAGCCGCCTGAAATGTCCCATCGCCGTTGCCCAAGAGGAGCACCGGAGGATCGGCGGCAACAATGATGTCCTGCTTGCCATCCGAGGTGAAGTTGCCAAGAGCTAGGTCGAACGGGCTGGAACCTGCGGCGTACATGGGCGGAGTCGTTAGAAATGGTGAAGTCAGGTCCTGTCCTGAAGTTAGGCTCATTGCCGTCGCCTGATGATTGTGCTTCTGCGCCAACAAGCGCTGCATGACCGGGGACTTATAACGCATTACTGGACTCGGAGGAGTGGCAACTCGCTGTACCAACCGTCGAGCAACATTCTGAGCGGACGGAGAGCCAGTTAAGGGCGGATTCCACTGGGACAACGCGAGCGTCGTGGTCAAACACAGAAACAGGCTGGCAACGCAGGCACGTCTCATGACAGGCTTCCTTCCAGTAATGGTGCTGATGAAAACTACGAACAGGCAAGCAGAGCGACGTGGCTTCATGGTTTTACTCCAGCGAGGATGACTTGTGAAGGGGCCCGATGAAACTGCGACGGATCAGCCAGGGGGGATGTTTGGCTCTTCGGTCCACATTTTTATATACCGAGTCACGCACCGTGTCAACTTCAACGGAAGTAGTCCTGCTCTCCGTGCATCCGAACTAGGTCATAATATCAGGGCATGAGCACCCTCTGGGACGACCCCGGCGCGAATCCTCCAGCGTCTTGGATCGGGAGCCCGATCGGGAGACAAGAAGGGGGACGATCACAAAGACCACCCAAAGCAACACACCTTGAGAATGTTTCCCTTCAGCGTCTCTTTTGGGAAGTTCATAAACATTCCGAAGGATAACTTCAGGTAGACGATTGTCCCGTGTGGCTAATCAACTACTAGGTGCCCAATCAATGTAATGAAAAGAAGCGCCGTGCCGACCTACTTGGACTGAAGCGGGACGGGTAACTGGTGGTATACGAGGCAAAGTGAAAGACAACAGATGCGACAGCTCGTTTCAGTAGATATTTGAGGGGCTGGACTATCTTGGGCATCTTCTGGTACCCGATAACATGGAGAAACTGATCAGAGGCTTTGATCGATGGAGGAACAAGCCACGCAATGAAGACCTCTATCGAAGGCTCCACCGCGGTTTCGTGACATAACTGTGAAGCCCGAAGCTCGGCACACTGTCATTGTTCTCGCCCCGAAAGCTGGAAGTAAAATTACAGCTGTCCAGAAGAAACTGATGACGGAGCTAGATTAGGCGCGCGTGTTTTCGTTTCGCCAGCATGCTGGTGTGCTCTTTGACAACTGTGGCGCAGGCCAACCCCGTTGTGGTCGGCGTCGATCCGCCAACCGTAGGCAGGTTAAGCGCCGATGACCAGTCCAATTGCTGAATTTTCTCCATGAGTCCGGAGTTCGTGTCATCCGCAGGTGGATAGCGAACGATACGTCCTATGACTTCGTGAAAAAAGATTACGCCCTGGGTATGAAGGCCGACCTGACCTTGTGCATTAAGTATCGGCCTGACGCGCCGAAGCGGGCTAGTGTCCCAGATATGCCAAACATGTTTTCAAGACCTCCTCTGTCTTTGGCAGATGTGGATCGAACCAAGTCAACATTCCAGGAGCAGCTAAGCAATCTCGAAGAGATTGGGATCGATTTCGTCGCATTCGAACTCGGAAACTAGCAGAACTATCCGAGTGTCAACCGAGCAGGGTCTGGTGCGTAGCCCGACGCTCAGACTTCAGCTCACGAATGGCAGCTGCCTGCGCACCGAGGACAGCTTGTCCATGCTGAATCTCCCGCCGCTAGTTCGATCGAACTTTGGTTCCAGACGCGTCGAACGCCTATGTAAAAAGCCGGGACGGGGATGCGGTTCCGGGCATCGGAGAAAAGGTAGGGTAGATCTGCCCAAAACGTTGCGAAGGGACTATGTTCGGAGGTTGTTGGCCTGTCAAGCCACAAATAGCCGCAGTCGGAAACCGCTCATTTCGTCGGCTGGCCCTACCCGTGGCCGATGCGTTCTCCGATCCGGGAGATAAAGCCCGGAATGTGGTCTTTCAAGACATGTTCAATGCTGGGCCCAAACTCGTCCCACAAGTTCATCCCCGCATCGCTGCCCACGGTAGAACCGAAATCGCCGGCCGCGTCACTCAAATGCCGCCTCCAATATGGAGTCGAGGCACTATCCTTGGCCACACCAATCAGCGTGCGCAGCAAATAAGACGTCTTGATCTTGCCTTTTCCCGAATCATTCCGGGTGACCACGGTGCCCGCAACCGCACGCGTGGCTCGACTCATTATGCTAGGGCTGCTCTCAGAATTCGGTTGCTGCTTCACGGCTGACGGATACAAGTACTTGCGAAAAACGGCGTCAGGATCTTTGTGACGAGCCGCAGTCCCGTCAAAACCCAGGACTTCGTATCGCAGCATCGGCTTTGAGACAACGCCCATCTCGCCAGAATTCAACCGCGAACCAGATTCCTTAACCGGCGCGTTAAACTTCTGGGCCTGGACCACCGCCGAAGGAGCATCGGGAAGCGACTCGCGCCCGCTCTGGCCCACTGCCCAGCAAGCGGCCAGCAGCACGAAACCAACGACCCTGGCAGATGAAATTCGTTTCACCATACCCCAGTCCTACAATCGCCAGGCTCCCGCTCTGCCCGGCGCCGACTTATCTCGAACAAGCACTCCACGGGCCACTATGCTGAACAAGAACACACCCCCAGAAAGTTAGTTGCGCAAGGGTACTTTCGGGTTGAAAAGGTAATTTCGACTACTGCTTACGCCGCGCCCCACGAGGCAGTTTAGCGGGTTTTATGTAGAACTTACGGAGCGACCAAGGCAGCAGGCACTCAAATACAGCATCCACTCGAGATTGCAGGGTGGTCTGCCTGCATGGCAAAAGTGTTCGCCGCGTCGATAGTGAAAATTTTTTCCGCGCTAGGTAAAATCTTTGATGCTCTCCGAAGCTGAGCTTGCTTGATCTATCAGGGTCGTCTCACTGTCCGGGGAGCCCATCTCCACGCTATTGTTCCTCAGTTTTGCACATTCCCAGATTGCGTCCGGACTGGCCTCGTGCGCGGATTTAGCAGAGGAAACGGTGGGAAAAATCAGGCGAGCGAAGGTTCAATCCGCCCAACCATCGAAACGACTGCACAGTTTCCTGTCATAAGGCTGTGGACAGGATTCGCAAGTAGTGGAAAACAAGGCAAATAAGAGTTGGATCGACTTCAAAAGCCAGCAGGTGTACAAGGAACGGTCCCGTCTCTCCGCCCGCGCGTGGAGAAGCATCCGACCCAAGGCTACGCGGCCGTGTCTCGGTCTCGGCGCAAGGAGTATGCCATGGCTTGGCGACAACAAACCCTCCTCTGTATCGACGATAATCAGAACAACCTCAACCTTTGCAAAATGATTCTGGAAGACTCTGGCTACCAGATCCTAACTGTCAGCAGCGCCCGCGAAGGGTTGGAAGTTTTTGCGTCGAATGCGATCGATGCAGTGATTCTCGACTACCAAATGCCAGAAATGAACGCGGAACGGGTTGCGGCGGTAATGAGAGGGACGAAACCGCGCGTCCCCATTCTCATGCTCTCCGACTGGGTGTTACAGCGGGAAAGTGTGCTTCAGATAGTGGACGGATTTGTCCTAAAAGGAGATCCGGTCGAATTCTTGCTCCTGGCGATTCATCAACTATTGAGCTGTCACAAAAAGCGAAAGCCCGTAAGAGGCGTTACTCACACTCGGGAGGCCTTTTTCCACTCTGAAGCGAGATCGTTTGAGAGGAAACTCAGCCTCCTGCGGTCAGGTTAAACACGCTAGTGCGTTTCAGTTCTCGTATGACATTCATGTGTATTTTCTTGGATAGTGCGTCTTCCTCAGGAGCCCCCAAATGAATCCTCGCGGACCGGCCAAGGCGGAGTTCCGCCCCGTCCAACCACATCGGGAACTTCAGCAGTCTAAGCGCGCCTTATTCCCTATTGTCGGTGTTGGTGCCTCCGCCGGGGGGCTAGAGGCATTCACCCAATTCCTCAAGAACTTAGCGCCGTGGACCGGGATGGCGTATGTACTGGTTCAACATCTGGACCCGAGCCACGAGAGCGCACTGACTGAGCTCCTTGCGAAGGCGACCGAGATGCCGGTCAGCCAAGTAACGGATGCCATGCTGGTGGAACCTGATCATGCGTATGTTATTCCGCCCAACGTGGACATGATCCTTTCCAAGGGAACATTGCGGCTAACACCTCGTACAGAAACGCGTGGCCTTCACATGCCCATCGATCGTTTCTTACGCTCGCTCGCCGAGGACCAGCGGAGCAAGGCGATTGGGGTAATTCTTTCAGGAACTGCTTCTGACGGTACCTTGGGGTTAGCAGCGATCAAGGCAGAGGAGGGGATTACCTTTGCCCAGGATGAAAAATCGGCCAAATTCGATGGCATGCCACAGAGCGCCATCGCTGCCGGCTGCGTGGACTTCGTTCTCCCCCCTGACGCGATTGCCAGGGAACTGGCGAGGATTCGTTCCCATCCGTATCTGGCCCCTTCTTCGTCCTCAAGAACGGCTGAATTAGTGCCAGACGGCGATCCCAACCTAAAAAACATTCTTTCTTTGCTACGGACGGCAAACGAAGTTGATTTTTCCGACTACAAGCCCGCCACTGTGAAGCGGCGCATTCTACGCCGCATGGCTTTGCATCAGATCGGAACGTTGGAAGAGTACGTCGAGTTTCTTCGGCACCATCCGACTGAAGTGGAGGTACTGCACGAAGACCTCCTCATCAAGGTCACCAGCTTCTTCCGCGACCCCGCTGCTTTTGAAGCGCTAAGAATCGAAGTGTTCCCTGCCATCCTGAAGCACAGGTCACTTGAGGAACCCCTCAGAATTTGGGTGCCGGGGTGTTCAACGGGGGAAGAGACTTACTCGCAGGCAATTGCGCTGCTCGAGTTTCTGGGAAATAGCCGCGTCGAAACCCCGGTCCAGCTTTT
>Ga0182015_10008001_pt1 | contig 10185 bp, 5 predicted proteins | sample 712P3MmetaG_FD_120478 | JGI IMG/M metagenome (GOLD analysis project Ga0182015, IMG submission 120478) | Permafrost microbial communities from Stordalen Mire, Sweden - 712P3M metaG | ecosystem: Environmental > Terrestrial > Soil > Wetlands > Permafrost | place: Sweden: Stordalen | collected... | reverse complement strand
GCGGTGACGCCGAGGTCGGCGAGGGCGTGGATGTCGCCGACGATGTCGGCGTCGCTGCCGGAAAAGAGGCGGCGCTCGCCGTCCGCGGCGTGGTCGGGCACATCCTTGCCGTAGCGTTTGACGCGATAGGTCAGCGCCACCGCGTCCGGCTCGCGGCCGGCGGCTTCGGTCAGCTGGCGCAGCCGCGCGACCCCGGCGCGGTAGCGCGGCAGGCTGTCGTAGGGGTGCGCGTTGTTGGTGCCGATCGGGTACCAGGCGTCGCCGAGCCGGGCGGCGCGGCGCAGCGACGGGCCGCTTTCGCCGCCGACCCAGATCGGCGGGTGCGGCTTCTGCACCGGCTTCGGCTCCAGCAGCAGACGGTCGTAATGCACGTACTTGCCGGCGATCGTCGGTTTCTTTTCGGTCCACAGCGTCTTGAAGGCGGCGACGTATTCGTCGGTGACCGCGCCGCGCTCGGCGAAGGGCGTCGGCACCACGGCGTCGAACTCGGCCTTGAGCCAGCCGGCGCCGATGCCGACGGTGAGCCGCCCTTCCGACAGCACGTCGATGGTCGACAGCATCTTCGCCGCCAGCACCGCCGGGCGGTGCGGCACGACAAGCACCGCCAGCACTAGCCGCAGCCGCGTGGTGATCGCCGCGAGATAGGCGGCGAGGCTGAGAATTTCGTGGCGATGCGCGCTGTCGGTCGAATAGAACGCGCCGCTCTCCGAATAGGGATAGCCGGGCTCGGCCATGTCGGGCAGCGTCACATGGTCGGTGACGGTCAAATAGTCGTAGCCGAGCGCCTCGCCCTCGCGGGTGATGCGGCGCAGGATCGCCGGCTCCGCGAGCGCGCCGCTGTTCGGCAGGTTGAAGCCGAATTGCATGATGTTCCTCCGCCTTGTTCATCCCAGTTTGCCCGGTTGGGCGAGGGTTGCGCGAGCCTCAAACGCGGGGCGCGGCAAAGCTGTTGCGGCAAACCCCGTGATTGCGGCTAAGATGCGCGCCAAAGCGCGCCGGACGGACGCCGAAACGGCGCAGGCTGCATCCGACAGGGAATATCGCGTAGAGGGCGTTGGTCAACTCAACCGACGGGCGAGGAGTTTCGTCCTCGCCCATAAGAAGCAGCAGGAGGAAACATCGATGAACCTTACCCGCCGCACCGTGTTGTCGCGCGCCTCGGTGGCCGTCGCCGGCGCCGTCGCCTCGCCGGCGATCCTGCACTGGCCGGCCAACGCGGCCGAGTTCGCGTACAAATACGGCACCGCGCTGCCCGACGGGCATCCGATGGTGATCCGCTCGAAGGAGGCGGCGGCCAAGATCAAGGAAGAGAGCGGCGGCAAGCTCGACATCACGCTCTATCCCAACAGCGTGCTCGGCCAGGATACCGCGATGATGTCGCAGGCGATCGCCGGCGCGCTCGAAATCTACGGCATGTCGCTCGACATCCTGGCGCAGAAGACGCCGTCGGCGGCGATCTTCGGCGTCGGTTTCGCCTTTCCCGATTACGCCGCGGCGTGGAAAGCGATGGACGGCGATCTCGGCAGCTATTGTCGCGGGTTGTCCGAGAAAGCCGGTCTCTACTGCTTAGACAAGGCGTTCGACCACGGCTTCCGAGAGATCACCTCGAAGTCGAAGCCGATCAATACGCCGGACGATCTCAAGGGCATGAAGATACGCCTGCCGGTGGCGCCCTTGTTCATCTCGCTGTTCCAGCATCTCGGCGCATCGCCGACACCGATCAATTTCGGCGAGGTTTACAGCGCGTTGCAGACCGGGCTGGTCGACGGCCAGGAGAACCCGCTGATCCTGATCGACACCGCCAAGCTTTACGAGGTGCAGAAATATTGCAGCATGACCAATCATATCTGGGTCGGGCTGCACATCTCGTTCAACCCAGACGCCTGGAAGCGGCTGCCGCCCGATCTGCAGGAGCTGACGCACAAGCATTTCAGCGAGGCGGCGATCGCCGAGCGCGCCGACTGGCAGGTCATGGACAAGACCGAGATCGACAAATTGACCAAGGGCGGGCTCACCTTCGTCACGCCCGACACCAAGCCGTTCCAGGACGCGCTGAAGAAATCCGGCTTCTATCCCGACGTGAAAAAGCAGATGGGCGACGAAGCCTGGGGATTGCTCGAAAAATACACCGGGCCGCTGGCCTGATCGCTGCGGGAGAGAGCGTACATGAGCCAACCGGCCGCGGAGCTCGCCGATATCGGCATGTCGTGGGGCGGCGTGCGCCGCGCCGCCTTCGGTCTCGACGTGCTAATCGGCCGTGTCGCCGAATTTATCGGCGCAGCACTGGTGCTGGCCGAGACCTGCATCCTCTTCGCCGGCGTCGTCTCGCGCTACGTCTTCAACAGCCCGATCATCTGGACCGACGAGCTCGCCACGTTTCTATTCCTGTGGCTGGCGATGTTCGGCGCGGTCGTCGCGCTGCGCCGCGACGGTCACATGCGGCTGACGACCTTCGTCACCTGGTGCTCGCCGCAAATGGGCAACTGGCTCGGCACCGTCGCCGAGCTCGTGATGATCGTCTTCGTGCTCGAAATCATCGTCCCGATCACCGCCTATCTGAAGGTGCAAGCCTCCAGCGAGCTGATTACGCTGCACATCTCGGACTGGTATCGGGTCGTGGCGCTGCTGGTCGGCACCGGGTTGATCTCGGTTGTCGCCCTGTTGCGGCTCCTTGAAACCACCAATTTGCGCGGCTTCCTCTTAGCTCTCGCGGTGGTCGGCGCGATCGCCGGCGGTTTATGGCTGGCGCAGCCGACCCTGGTCGCGATGGGCGTCGGCAGCCTCGTGCTGTTTTTCGTGGTCATCGTCGGGGTGTGCGTCTTTATCGGCGTGCCGATCGCCTTCACCTTCGGCATCGCGACGCTGTCTTATCTGAGCCTCACCACCCACATGCCGGCGACGATCGTCATCAACCGCATGGACGACGGCATCTCCAATTTGTTGCTGCTGGCGGTGCCGATGTTCGTCTTTCTCGGTCTGTTGATGGAGATGACCGGGATCGCGCGGGTGATGGTCAATTTCCTCGCGGCGCTGGTCGGGCACGTTCGGGGCGGGCTGTCCTACGTGCTGCTCGGGGCGATGTATCTGGTGTCGGGCATCTCCGGGTCGAAGGCGGCCGACATGGCCGCGGTGGCGCCGATCTTGTTTCCCGAGATGCAGCGCCGCGGCATGCATCCCGGCGAGTTGTCATCGCTGCTCGCGACCTCGAGCGCGATGTCGGAGACGATCCCGCCGAGTCTCGTCTTGATCACGATCGGCTCGGTTGTGCCGGGGTTGTCGATCGCGGCGCTGTTCACCGGCGGCCTGTTGCCTGCCTTTGTCGCCGCGCTGGCCTTGGTCGTCGTCGCCTGGTGGCGCTCGCGCAGGGACGACAAAGGCGCCGGCAAACGTGCGCCCTTCTCGACGATGGCAAAGGCTTTGCTCATTGCCTTGCCCGGGTTGAGCCTCCCCTTCGTCATCCGTTACACGGTCATCGAGGGCGCCGCGACGGCGACCGAGGTGTCGACCGTCGGCGTCGTCTACACCGCGATCCTGGGTCTCTTGGTCTATCGCCAGTTCGACTGGCGGCGGCTTTATCCGATCCTCGTCGACACGGTGTCGCTGACGGGGGCGGTGATGATGATCATCGGCACCGCGACCGCGATGGCCTGGGCGCTGACCCAATCGGGGTTCTCGCTGTGGCTGGTTTCGATCATGGCGGCGGTGCCCGGCGGGAGTTGGGGGTTTCTCGCGATTACCATCGTCGCCTTCATCATCCTCGGCAGCGTGCTCGAAGGGCTGCCGGCGATCGTGCTGTTCGGGCCGCTGCTGTTCCCGGTCGCCAAGGCGATGGGGGTGCACGAGGTGCACTACGCGATGGTGGTGATCCTCGCGATGGGGATCGGTCTCTTCGCGCCGCCTTTCGGCGTCGGGTTCTTCAGCGCCTGCGCGATTGGCCGCACCAACCCCAACGACTCGATATGGCGGATCTGGCCGTATATCGGCGCGCTGGTCATCTCGCTGCTGATTGTCGCCGCGATCCCCTGGCTGTCGATCGGCTTCCTCTAGGCTAGTTGGGGTTGTAGAGACCACCGATAGAGAGGTTTTAGCCGAGAGGGGTATCAGGGAGGAATTCCCATGTCGGTTGATGCATTTTTGCAGGCCCGCGATTTCCTGTTCGCCCACCGCGCCGACTACGACACCGCGTATCGCGACTTCCGCTGGCCGGTGCTCGACCGCTTCAACTGGGCGCTCGATTATTTCGATCGCATGGCTTACGGCAACGACCGTCCCGCGTTGTGGATCGTCAACGAGGGCGGCCCAGGGGACAACAGCGAGACGAAGATTTCGTTCGCCGAGATAAGCGAGCGGTCGAGCCGGGTGGCGAATTACCTGCGCGGGCTCGGGGTCAAGCGCGGTGACCGCATCCTGTTGATGCTCGGCAATGTCGTGCCGCTGTGGGAGGTGATGCTGGCGGCGATGAAGCTGGGCGCGGTGACGATCCCGGCATCCACCCTGCTCAATCGCGACGATCTGCTCGACCGATTCGGTCGCGGCCGCGCGCGCCATGTCGTCACCAGCCCCGACAACGCGGCCAAATTCGCCGACATCCCGGGCGACTACACGCGCATCGCGATCGGCGAGACGCCGGGCTGGCGCGATTATGCCGAGGCCGCCGTCGCGCCCGCCCGTTTCGCGCCGGACGGGGAGACCAAGGCGAGCGACCCGCTGTTGCTCTATTTCACCTCGGGCACCACCGCGAAGCCAAAGCTCGTGCTGCACAGCCATCAGAGCTATCCCGTCGGGGCGCTGTCGACGATGTACTGGGTCGGCCTCCAGCCCGGCGACATCCACCTCAACGTTTCCTCGCCCGGCTGGGCGAAGCACGCGTGGAGCTGTTTTTTCACGCCGTGGGTCGCCGAAGCCTGCGTCTTCATGCTCAACCAGAAGCGGTTCAACGCGAGGAACCTGCTCGACGCGCTGGCGCGCTACAGGGTCACCACGTTCTGCGCGCCGCCCACCGTGTGGCGCATGCTGATCCAAGAAAATCTGAAAGCGTGGAAAGTGGCGCTGCGCGAGGTCGTCGGCGCCGGCGAGCCGCTCAACCCCGAGATCATCGAGCAGGTGCGCGCCGCCTGGGGTCTGACGATCCGCGATGGCTACGGCCAGACCGAAACGACCCTGCAGATCGCCAATTTTCCGGGACAGACGGTGAAGCCCGGGGCAATGGGCAAGGCCGCGCCGGGCTATCGGGTGCGCCTGCTCGACCCCGAGGGCGCGGAGCAGGACGAGGCGGAAGTCTCGCTGGCCCTCGACCCGCCGCCCTTGGGCCTGATGCAGGGCTATCAGGGCGAGGACGGCGCGGTAGCGCCGGTCTCTGGCGCCGCCTACCGCACCGGCGACGTGGCGATGCGCGACGCCGACGGGTATTTCACCTATGTCGGCCGCGCCGACGACGTGTTCAAAGCCTCGGACTACCGGATCAGTCCGTTCGAGTTGGAAAGCGCGCTGATCGAGCATGTCGCGGTGGCCGAGGCGGCGGTGGTGCCGTCGCCCGATCCGCTGCGCCTCGCGGTGCCAAAGGCGTTTGTCGCGCTGGCCGGCAACCACCTGCCCGACCGCGATACGGCGCTCGAGATTTTCCGCCATGTCCGCGCGACGCTCGCCCCGTTCAAGCGCGTCCGCCGGCTCGAATTCGCCGAACTGCCGAAGACCATCTCTGGCAAGATCCGCCGCGTCGAGCTGCGTGCCGCCGAGGCCGAGCGACGCGCCGCCGGCGGGCGCGGCGCGGCCGAATTCTGGGAAGAGGATTTCCCGGAACTGCGGTAGGAACTCCTGTTATCCGCCATGCGTCTGGCCGTGCGATGTAGCGCATGGGCCGACGGGATCGGAATTGTCGCACGGTTTCGTGGCGCCGCCGCCGCAGCCGGCGAGAACGAAAACCAGTGCGGCGGCCAGTGCCAGCTTGGGGATGGTGCCGGTACATTCGCGATCAACCATAGTCTGTCTCCGCCCTTTCAGCCGCTGCCCCGAGGAACTTGCCGGACCTCAGGCTCGATCAGCGCGGTGATGTACTTATTCTTCGGGAAGGGCGACTTCATGGGTCTCGCCGGATTTTTTTGCGCTGGGAGGACACGGCAATGACAAGACTGCCGTAAAATTGCGCAGGCCGCGGTTGACCCTGGGGCGGGCCGGCGGCATTTAGAGATCATATGTTCCGTTTTTTCGAACGCCTCCTCGAACCGACCCAAAAACCGCCCGAAGCGCCGCCGCCGGAATCCGGCAGCCCGCGTGCGCTGGGGCGCTTTTTTTGGCATTTCATGCGCCAGGTGCCGGGCCTGCTCGCGGCGCTGTTCGTCACCGGCTTTATCGTCGCGCTGTTGGATGCGGCGATCCCGGTGTTCATCGGCCGCATCGTCACGCTGGTGACGACACAATCGCCGGAGACGATCTGGCGGCTGGCCGGAACCCAGCTGGTGCTGATGGCGCTCTTGCTGCTGGTGCTGCGGCCGATCGCGCATTTCGCCGCGGCGCTGGTCACCAACCAGTCGCTGATTCCGGGCCTCACGAACCTGACGCGCTGGCAGAGCCATTGGCATGTGGTGCGCCAGGGCTGGGTGTTTTTCCAGAACGATTTCGCCGGGCGCATCGCCAACCGAGTTATGCAGACCGGGCCCGCGCTCAGGGAGAGCGTCGTCTCCAGCATCAACGCGGTCTGGTACATCCTCGTCTACGGCACCAGCGCCGCCGTGCTGCTGGGGCGGGCCGACTGGCGGCTGGCGATCCCGATTCTCTGTTGGTTCGCGACCTACGCGGCGGTGCTGCGGATGTTCCTGCCGCGTATGCGCGAGCGCTCGCGCCGGATGTCGGAGCTGCGCTCCGAAGTCACCGGGCGCGTCGTCGACAGCTATACCAATATCCTGACCGTCAAGCTCTTTGCCCGGGCGCGCGACGAGGACGCGTTCGTGCGCGACGCCGTCGACGAGCACACCGTCGCCTATCGCCGCCAGCTGCGCATGACCTCGGCGTGGAGCCTCTCGCTGATCCTGATGAACGCGGCGCTGTTGACCGGCACCGGCGCGCTGGCGATCGGGCTCTGGTCAGCGGGGCGCGTCCCGGTCGGCACGGTGGCGATGGCGATCCCAATGGCCTGGCAGATCGGCAACATCGCCGGCTGGGTGGCGCAGCAGATCGCCAACATCTTCGACAATATCGGCCAGGTGCAGGACGGCATGCGCTCGATCGCGGTGGAGCGGCAGATGCCCGACGCGCCGGGCGCGGTCGAGGCGCCGCGCGCGGTCGGCGCGGTGCGCTTCGAGCAGGTGCATTTCGACTACGGTCGCAGCAAGCGGCTCGGCGGGGTGCTGCGCGGGCTCGAGCTCGACGTCGCGCCGGGCGAGCGGATCGGCCTCGTCGGCCGCTCCGGCGCCGGGAAATCGACCCTCGTCCACCTGCTGCTCGGTTTCTACCGGCCGGAAGAGGGTCGCATCCTGATCGATGGACGAAACATCGCCGAGCTGACCCAGGAGAGCCTGCGCGCCCAGATCGGCATGGTGACGCAGGACACCTCGCTGCTACATCGCTCGATCCGCGACAACATCCGCTATGGCAGGCCGGATGCGAGCGAGACGGACATCGTCGACGCCGCGCGCCGGTCGCACTCGACCGAATTCATCGACGGGCTCGAAGACTGGCACGGCCGCAAGGGGTTCGACGCGCATGTCGGCGAGCGCGGCGTCAAATTGTCGGGCGGGCAGCGCCAGCGCATCGCCTTGGCTCGGGTCATCCTCAAGGACGCGCCGATCCTGGTGCTCGACGAGGCGACCTCGGCGCTCGATTCGGAGGTCGAGGCGGCGATCCAGGAGCAATTGGACGCGCTGATGGAAGGGCGCACGGTGATCGCGATCGCCCACCGGCTGTCGACGATCTGCCGGATGGACCGGCTCGTCGTGCTCGACCGCGGGCGGATCATCGAAGAGGGGACGCATGACGCCCTGCTCGCGCGCGGCGGCGCCTATGCGGCGCTGTGGCGCCGCCAGTCGGGCGGGTTCCGCGTCGATCTGCGGGAAGCCGTCAGCGTCTGAAATCAGTCTTGCCGAAAATTAACCAATTTCGGCACTAATACTCTCTGTTGATTGCGCATTGGGGCTTTGACCGTGGAACGTGAACCGCTGATCTTCGTCGGCACCTGCGACCTTGCCGGGCTTGTCCGCGGCAAGGGTTTTCCGCTGTCGGCGCAGGCGCCGCGGCTGCGCCAAGGCGTCGGGCTCGCCCCGAGCAACATCATGATGTCGGCGTTCGGACCGATCTACGACACGCCGTTCGGCACTGCGGGCGATCTGATGCTGGTGCCCGATCCGACGACCTATATCGAGGTCGAGTTCGAGCTGGGCGACAGCGAGCGGTTCTACCTCGGCGACATCCTGCTGCTCTCGGGGCAGCACTGGCAGTGCTGTCCGCGCCACTTTCTGCGCCGCGCCCTGGGAGCGCTGGAGAGCGAGGCCAAGCTCGGCATCGTCGCCGCGTTCGAGCAGGAATTCGTCTACACCGGTGTCGAACATCGCGAAGGGTCGACCTACGCGCTCGACGCGTGGCGCCGCCAGGGCGGCTTCGGCGAGCATCTGATGGCGGCGATCCGCAGCGCCGGGCTCGAACCCGACAGCTTCCTGCCGGAATACGGGCCGCGGCAATACGAGATGACGATCGGCGCGGCGCGCGGCATGCGCGCCGCCGACGAGGCGATCATCGCGCGCGAGATGGCGCGGGCGGTGGCACAGCGCCTCGGCCATCGCGCGATCTTCGCGCCGATCCTCGAGCCGGACGGCATCGGCAACGGTACCCATATCCATTTCAGCCTGCGCGACACGGCCGACCAGCCGGTGATGTTCGATCCCGCGGGGCCGTGGCGGATGGGCGACATCGGCGAGCATTTCTGCGCCGGAATTCTCGAACACTTGCCGCTGTTGACCGCGATCACCGCGCCGTCGGTGGCGTCGTATTATCGGCTGCAGCCCAATCGCTGGGCGCCGACCTGGGCCAATATCGGCCTGCAGGATCGTGGCGCGAGCCTGCGCGTCTGCCCGATCTTCGACCGGCCGGCGATCCATAATTTCAACGTCGAGTATCGCGTCGCCGATGCCGCCGCCAGCCCCTATCTGGCGCTGGGCGCGCTGGTCTGGGCCGGGCTCGACGGCATCAAGCGCCGGCTCGCCCTGCCGGAATTCAGCGAGGCGAATTTCTGGGAGATGAGCGACGACGCGCGCCGCGCCGCGGGCGCCAAGCCCTTGCCGCGCTCGCTCGCCGAGGCGCTCGAGCTGCTGGCCGCCAGCGACACCGCGCGTGAATGGTTCGGCGACGAGTTCTTCGAGGTCTATCTGCGCTTCAAGCGGGCCGAGATGAAGGCGCTCGAAGGGATGACCCCGGCCGAAATCTGCGCCCGCTACGCCGAGGTTTATTGACCGGGCCAATGGCGGAGGAGCTGATCGCCGCCGACGAACCAGGCCCCGTCCGCGTGCTGCGGCCGGACGGCGAGTCGGAATTCGTGCTGGTCGCCGACCATGCCGGAAGGCTCATTCCGCGCGCGCTCGGGACGCTCGGCCTCGACGACAGCGAGCTCGGCCGACACATTGCCTGGGACATCGGCATCGCGGCGGTGACGGAGACGCTGACCGACATGCTCGCCGCGCCTGCGGTGCTGCAGAATTATTCACGGCTCGTCATCGACTGCAACCGGGCCCCCGAACACGCGACCTCGATCCCGACGGTCAGCGAATCAACACCGGTTCCCGGCAATAACGGCCTCAGCGACGGCGAGCGGGCGGCGCGGCGCCACGCGGTCTTCGACCCGTATCACACGGCGATCGCCGGCCTGCTCGATCGGCGCGCGGCGGCTGGAAAGGGCGCCGTCCTGATCGCGATGCACAGTTTCACGCCGATGTTCAAGAACGTCGCGCGGATGGTGCAAGTCGGTGTGCTCTACCACCGCGACGCCCGGCTGGCGCATATCATGCTCGACCTGCTGCGCGCCGAGGGCGACCTCGTCGTCGGCGACAACGAGCCCTACGCGATCACTGACACCAGCGACTACACGATCCCGGTGCACGGGGAGGGTCGCGGCCTCGACCATGTCGAGATCGAGATCCGCCAGGATTTGATCGCCGAGCCTAGGGGCCAGGCGCTCTGGGCGCAGCGCATGGCGCGGCTGCT
>Ga0182015_10008000_pt1 | contig 10185 bp, 12 predicted proteins | sample 712P3MmetaG_FD_120478 | JGI IMG/M metagenome (GOLD analysis project Ga0182015, IMG submission 120478) | Permafrost microbial communities from Stordalen Mire, Sweden - 712P3M metaG | ecosystem: Environmental > Terrestrial > Soil > Wetlands > Permafrost | place: Sweden: Stordalen | collected... | reverse complement strand
GCCGATTTGCGCGGGGAGGACAAGGTTGGGGAAGGCGCTTTGCGGCACGACGGTGAGAACGAAGAAGACCATGAGCGTGCCGTGCATGGTGACGAGGGCGAGGTAGTCCTCGGGGCGGATGATTCCGTGCACCGGTAACGCAAGATCAGGCCACGTCCGGTGCAGCCGCATCAACAGCGAAAGCAGAGTTCCGGTGATAACGGCGACGAGGGAGAGGACGAGGTAGTTGATCGCGAGGGTGCGGGGGTTCGTGGTGAAGAGGCGCGGCTGTTTTGGTTCGGTAGTCATTGTGCGCCTCTTGCTTTGAGTGTGGCCTGCTCGTGTGCGGCGAGCCAGGTTTGGAACTGAGCTGGAGTCACAATGCGGAGGCGGGCCTGCATGCGGTAGTGGCCGAGTCCGCAGACTTGCGAGCAGAGGATGTCGTAGTCGCCGGTTTTTGTCGGGGTAAATTGCAGGTCGCCGTCCATGCCGGGGATCGCGTCCTGCTTGAGGCGCATGCCGGGGACGAAGAAGCCATGGATCACGTCCTGAGAGTGGAGCGTGACGTTGACGGGATGGTTGGCGGGGAGGATGAGGATCGCGGAGACGATGTCGTCGGCGGAGTGCGGGTCGGTGGGATCGAGGCCGAGGGGATTGCCCGTGGGCGCGCTGACGAGGGTGGGTCTTGTTGAGCCGTAGATGCCGTCGGGGCCGGGGTAGCGGAAGTACCACTGGAACTGGACTCCGGTGACTTCGACTTGAATGGGTTGCGCGGTGGACGGTTGTTCGCGGGTCGCGGCCCAGAGGTGGTGGCCGGTGACGTCCATCGCGATGTAGAGGGCGGTTAGGGCGAGGAGGGTCGCGAATTCGAAGAGTAGAAGCGAGCGCAGGCCGGCGCGGGTTTGCGACTCAGCGGGGGATTGGGACTTGCGGGCGCGGCGGAATAGGAAGGCAGCGGCGATGAGGAAGTGGGCGGCGATGCAGAGGCCGAGGATGATGGCGAGGTTCCACGCGAGGAGGCGGTCAAGCGCTACGCCGTGGAGTGCGCCATTGGGTGGGAGCCAGTGCATGAGCAGGTGACAACAGCTTATTTGTTTTTGTCGCAGGGGATGCCGGCGATGTTTGAGTCAGGAGTGCGCGGAGCGCGTTTGCCTGGACGGCCAGTCCCGGACGAGGTCGACGAAGCGCTGGTGGACTCGGCGGTCGGTAGAGAGCTCGGGGTGGAAGGTGGCGGCCATGATGTGGCCTTGTTCGACGAGGACGGGGAAGCCGTCGCGTTCGGCGAGGATGGTGACGCCCGAGCCGGTTTTCGCGATGCGCGGGGCGCGGATGTAGACCATCTCGAGTGGACCGCCGGGGAGCTGCGTTTCGCTGGTCTGGATGGCGGAGTCGATTTGGCGGCCGTAGGCGTTGCGCTCGACCGTGGCGTTGAGGACGCCTAGGCTCTGTTGCGGTGGGTGCGTGACTTCGGTGGCGAGGAGGATGCATCCGGCGCAGGTGCCGAAGGTGGGCTTCGTTTGGACGAAGGTGCGGAGAGAGGCGAGGAAGCCGTCGCGCTCCAAAAATTTCAGAAACGTCGTGGACTCACCGCCGGGGATGATGAGGCCGTCGATGGTGGCGAGTTCTTCGGGTCTGCGAATGAGTACTGCTTCGGCCCCGGCTTCGCGCAGGGCCTGGGCGTGGGCGTCGTAGTCGCCCTGGATGGCGAGCACACCTATGCGCGGTGATGTGGCACGGACCTCTGCCTCGGTGCTGGCCGGCTCGTTCATTGATTTTTGATCTGGTCGAGGATTGCGCGTCGAAAAGCGGGAGATATACGGAAGTTGGTCGCAGTAAGTTTGGAGAAGGCGCTGGCGAAATCGAGAAGGCCGCGATTCGCAGCGCGTTGCAGGATTCCGACTGTGCCAACTACGGTGAAATGCCGGCGCGTTGCCGCGAGACGTCCTTCCTCGTCGTCGATGAGGATGTATTGCGCCGCTACGTGCAGGGCAAGCGAGATTGCTTGCTGTTCACCGACATCCAGGCCATCAGTGGAAAGATCGGCGGATTCAAATGGCGGATGAACTTCGAGCCACGCAGGGGCATTTTCCATCCAGTTCCGTACCAGTGCCGGAGTGCGGTGGTGAGTGAGCTCGTGTTGCACAGCGACCGGAATCAGAACGCGATCGAACAACGGAGGAAGTATGTCAATGTGGCCGATCATCAGAAGATACCGCAGCGGCCCGGAATCAGCGACGACAATCATGCGCTGCGTTTTTCCCGTTCATCCTCGTCCATTTTCCGGATCGCTGCGAGATCCTGCTGAAACTGTTCGAGGCCGTACGATCCAGCCTCAACACGGTGTGCGTATAGAAAGTCGTCCAATTCAAACCGAGTCTCGAAACCAAGCAGGAGGCGAGCCTGCTTCGCGCTGAGAGCGCCGCTTGAATAGCCTTCGATGACGAGCGCCTCCAATGCTTCGCGTCCTGGATTCCCGTGGTCTGTCAGATCGTCGGGCAGCTGCACTGTGATCTGCATGGCATCGATCCTTTCTTTGGTACCTGCGCCGCGAGCCTCGTCCGCCTGAACGGCTAGTTCCCGCGGGTTTGGAGTAGTTGACTCTCTTCTATCGCCGCGGCTGCCAGGCCCTTCATGGTGCCTGTGACCTGCGCAGAAACTTCGGCCAGGATCTTGGGATCGTTGTAGTGCGTGGTGGCGATGACGATTGCCTTCGCGCGCGAAACGGCTTCTTCGCGTTCCTTCGGATTGTTCTCGACGTCCAGCGGAGTGGCGCGCTCCTTCATGAAAATGCCCGAGCCCACGAAAATGGCCTCCGCCCCCAACTGCATCATCAGGGCTGCGTCGGCAGGGGTCGCGATGCCTCCGGCGGAGAAATTCGGAACGGGCAGCTTGCCTGCCTGCGCGACCATGCGGATAAGTTCGTACGGCGCCTGGTGATCCTTGGCCGCGGCGTACAGTTCCTGGTCGGAGAGAACGGTGAGCGCCTTCATTTCGCGTGTGATCTGGCGCATGTGCTGCACCGCATGCACGACGTCGCCCGTACCGGCTTCGCCCTTGGTGCGGATCATGGCCGCGCCTTCGGCGATGCGGCGAAGAGCCTCGCCGAGGTTGCGCGCGCCGCAGACGAAGGGTGTGGTGAAGGCGTGCTTGTCGATGTGGTGCGCCTCGTCGGCCGGGGTCAGCACTTCACTTTCGTCGATGAAGTCGACGCCGAGCTGCTGCAGGACTTGCGCCTCGGCGAAATGACCGATGCGGGCCTTGGCCATCACCGGGATCGAAACGGTGTCGATGATCTGCTTAATGAGCTTCGGGCTGGCCATGCGGGCCACGCCACCCTCGGCGCGGATCATGGCGGGCACGCGCTCCAGAGCCATGACGGAAACAGCACCCGCTTCTTCGGCGATCCGTGCCTGCTCCACGTTCATGACGTCCATGATGACGCCGCCCTTGAGCATTTCGGCGAGGCCGATCTTGAGGCGGAGAGTGGTGCTGGAGTTGGCCGGGTTGTGACCGTTCTTGCCGTTATGGACTTCTGCCATGATGGAGCTCCTGTGATCCGCTGTGCCTCGGTAATTGACTCGGTTCCCACATCTCAGAATCGAGACAGGGAGCACCCAGCGGAATTGGTTCTGAAATTCAAGTTTACCAAGTTTGACTGAGAGCGATGCGGGCAACCTGCCCGGTGATCACTGCTGCGCTTGCCGGAACTTCACCTTTGCGAGCAGATCAGGGGTGATGGTGACGAAGACGGCTTTGGCGGTGGCGAGGATCCGTCCGTTGGCGTCGGCGAGTTGGGCTTCGGTGTGGTTGCGGCGGCCGGTGGTTCCCGTGTGGCGGGCAGTGAGGGTGAGTGGGACGTTAAGGGGGACGGGGCGGAGGTAGTCGACCTCGATGTGGCGGGTCATGGCGAGGATGCCACGGGCGCGATTCGACTTGCTCATCGCCTCGTCGAGGAGGGTGGCAATGATGCCGCCGTGGGCGTGGCCGGGAGGCCCGGCGAAGCGTGCAGCGAGGCGCAGATGGCAGACGACGTTGTTGTCCGCATCGATAAAGAATTTGAGGCGGAGGCCGTTGCGGTTTTCGAGTCCACAGCCGAAGCAGTGGTTGAGGGCTCCGTGGGCGAGAGGGAGAAAGGGTTTTTCCTGGCGAGTTGCGGTCGGCATGGGTGTGGGATCAGGGTAGCGCGGTTGTTCGGGTCAATCGGTCTCTGAGCCTTCGATTTTGTTCGTCCCCGAAGTCTGGCGATCATCGGATAGGAGTCAGAGGCATTTGCATGGCGGGGATCGAGGGCATCGCGCTGAGCGCAGGTGTGGCGGGGACTTTGGACATTGCTGCGACCGGATCGGCGATGCGGGCGCAGGGCGTGCCGTTCACGCGGCTGCTGCAGTTTGTGGCTAGTGGGGCGCTGGGCCCCTCAGCGATGGAGGGCGGCGGACGGACGGCGGGGATGGGGCTGGCGCTGCATTTTCTAATTGCTGTTGTTTGGGCTGGGGTCTATGCCATTGCAGCGGGGGCGTGGCCGGTGACGCTGGTGTGGCCCTTGGTGTGTGGGATAGTTTTTGGCATTGTCGTGCATCCGGTGATGAGCCGCGTTGTGGTGCCCCTGTCGCGGGCGGCGAAGAGACCGTTTACGTGGAAGGCGTGGCTGACGCAGCTGGTGATTCACGTAGTGTGCGTGGGGCTGCCGATCGCGCTGGTCCAAAGCTATTGGGGGAGATAGCTGTGTATGTGGCGTCGGCTCGCTTTAGCGTTCGGCTTTGGAAAGCTGAACGATGGTCATGAGGCCGCCGGCGACGATGGCGCAATAGCCGAGGCTGACGACCCAGAAGCCGATGCTGGCGACGGAGCGGACGCTGGAGGCGAAGACGAGAGCCAGCAGAGTTCCTGGGCCGACCATGGAGCCGATCATGACCTGGATTCCGCTGAGGAGCATCTTGCGAGCGTAGTTCGCCGCGCGTGCGAGGTAGACGAGGGCCGCGGAGGCGAGGGCTCCGAGGAGGATGAAGTAGACGGCTCCGGCGAACTTGGTCAGTCCCAGGAGGGAGAGGCTGGAGGAGGGAATTCCTGAGCCGCCGGTGGGATCGGGCATGGCCATCGCGGCCAGATCGCCGAGGCCGGGGATGGCAATGAACGGGAGGAAGAAGCCGATGAGGGCCACAACGGCACCGGCTCCGATGATTTTTTCGGGGAGGGTGAGGGCGGCGAGGAAGGATGTGGCCATCTTTTGGGCGTTGGCAGCAGCGGATGGGGCCGTGGGACCGGAGGCCTGGATGGGTGCGGTGGGGGCAGCGGCTACTTGCTGCAGTGGCACTCCGCAATAGGTGCAGAACGCGACGGTAGCGGTATTTTCTTTGCCGCAGGCGGGACAGAACATGGAGAGTCTCCTTTGTGAGTGCACTGCTGAGTGACTGCGAAAAGCAATTCAGGAAACCGGGTCAGAAGCTGAGGTTGCCGACCCGCGTCACGTGGGTGACGTTGCTGCAAAGGGGCCCTGGGGACTGCGTGGGGAAAGGTGCCCAACTATAGTCAGGGTCGCCGCGTGGTGTCAAGCAAGTTGTTCTGGGTATTGGGTTGGGGCTTGGGGGATTCAGGGTGTGGTGAGGCTGCTCCAGGAGGCGAGGGGGATTGCGGGGAGGAGTTCGAGGAGGGCTTCGTGTTCAAGGGCGCGCGAGGCGCGGAGGCGGGTGCGGACCTGGTCGAGTGCTGCGTCGGGATAGCCGGGGTGGCAGACGAGCTCCCAGGTTTTGGTGGGGTCAGGCGGTAATGCAGCGAGGAGACTGCGAAGCGTTTCTCTGACGTTGAGGGTTCCGGTGGCGAGGACGCCGATGGTGCCGCTGGTGGTGGCGACTCCTGAGGCGCGGACGGCTCGCTGGAAGGCTCGATGCTGGGACTGGAGGGCGATGACGGCAAGGCGACGGAACCAGGTTGCCGATCCTGAATTTGTTCGGGGAGTGGCGCCCAGGGCCCAGTCCGGTTCGAAGGGATTGCGGATGGCGGGGACCTGGGCTGCCTGGGCGGCGGCGAGGAGAGGGCGGAGGATTCCGGAGAAGAGGTGGGTGTGTTTGTGCGTGTCGATGTGGGAGACGCTCAGGCCGACGGACTGGAGTCGGCGGATTTGGGCGGTGGCCTCGGCGGTGATCTCGGAGGCGCGGATGCGGAAGGTGAAGAGGTCACGGACGAAGGCTGTGAGGGTGGGGCGGAAGGACTGGCCGTTAGGGCAGAGGGTGGGGATTTGTTCTGGCGGGAGAGCGGGCGTGCCGTCGACGAGGAGGATGTGGCAGCCGACTTCGAGGGTGGGGTTGGCGAGGGCGGTGGAGACGGCATCGTTGAAGAAGGTTCCGGTGGCCATGAGGGTGGCGGAGGAGAGGGCGTGGGCGCGGTAGAGCTCGGCGATGGAGCGGTTGACGCCTGGGGTTAGGCCGAAATCGTCGGCGTTGACGAGGAGATTGCTCACTGTGATGAGTTTAGTGGCTTATCAGGGACAACCTACGCTTTGAGTTTGCGCAAAACCCATGTCTCAGAATCGAGACATGGGGCACCCAGATGTTATTCAGTCTCGGATCCGTAGATCGCCGGGTTGAGGGTGGGGTCGTTGTACATCTTGAGTTGGCGGTAGATTTTGAAGCGGCGCTTGGCCCGGAGGACGTCGTGCCAGAGTTGGTCGAGGCAGGCGACGAGGTCGTTGCGCTGCTCCTCGAGAAGGGCAAGGCGCTGGCTGTTGCGGTCGGTGTGGCCGGGGGGCGCGTTGGGGCGGTCGATTTCTTCTTCGGTGTGAAAGATTTTGAGGGCGAGGATGGAGAGGCGGTCGATCATGAGGCCGGGCGATTCGGAAGCGAGGTCAGCGGCTTGGTTGGGGAGTTTAGAAGGCAGGGCTTCGAGGAGCATGGCATCGCATTGTTCTGCGAGATCGTTGCGGGTCTGGTTGTAACGGTCGATGGCGCGCTTGACTTCAGCGATGTCGGCGTCGGTGGCGTGGGGGGCTCGGGCGCGGTCTTCGGTGTGCCACAGGTCGAAGTTGGCTCTGTGCTGGGCCAGAACGGCGTCATAGATGGGATGGCCGGTTGAGACGACGATGTTGAAGGTGTCGTCGTGCCAGAGGCGAGTGGCGCGGTCGTGGAGGCGGGCGATTTCGACCGCGGAGAAGTGGAAGGGTTCGGACATGCTGCGTTCGAGGCTATGGTAGAACACCATTGACCGATGAACACGACCGAACAGCCACGGATTTTTTGCCTTAGCACCTATGAGAAGGGGCAGGCGTTCCTCGAGGAGTGCGCGGCGCTGGGCTGCCGGGTGGTGCTGCTGACGGTGGAAAAGCACAGGAACGGCGACTGGCCGCGGGCGATTCTGGAAGATTTTGTGACGATGCCGGAGGGGCTGTCGCTGGAACAAGTAACCAACACTGTGACGTATATGGCGCGGTCGAAGTGGTTCGATCGGTTGGTGGCGCTGGACGAGTTCGATATGGAGACGGTGGCGCATTTGCGGGAGCATATGCGGATTCCGGGAATGGGCCGGACGCTGACTTCGCATTTTCGCGACAAGCTGGTGATGCGGTTTGAGGCGCAGCAGGCGGGGGCGCTGGTTCCGGAATTTACGCGGGTGCTGGTGCATGAGGAACTGCGGCAGTGGATGGCGAAGGTGCCGGCTCCGTGGGTGCTGAAGCCGCGCAGTGAGGCATCCTCCATTGGGATTAAGAAGATGCATGCGGCGGACGATGTGTGGCGAACGCTGGAGCAGCTGGGGGATCGGCAGAGTTACTACGTACTGGAGCGGTTTGTTCCAGGGGATATTTTCCACGTCGACTCGATCGTGAGCGAGGGCGCGGTGGCATTCACGAGCGTGAGCGGATACGGAAAGCCGCCGATGCAGGTGATGCATGAGGGCGGCGTGTTCACGACGCGGATTCTGGAGCGCGATTCGCCGACGGCGCGCGCACTCGTCGAGATGAATGCGCGGCTGATTCCGGCGCTCGGGATGGTGCGGGGCGTGACCCACGCGGAATACATCCGCGGCCACAAGGATGGGCAGTTTTACTTTTTGGAGGCGGCGGCTCGGGTGGGCGGCGCGTTTATCGCGGACGTTGTGGAGGCGGCGACGGGGGTGAATCTGTGGCGGGAGTGGGCGCGGATTGAGGTCGCTGCGCTGCGCGGGGCAAAGTACGAAGTGCCCGATCCGGCCGCGCTGTATGCGGGGAGCGTGCTGTGTCTGGCGAAGACTGCGGAGCCGGATACGAGGATGTTTGAGGCTCCGGAGATTGTGCTGCGGCTGAAGAAGCATCATCATGCTGGGCTGATTGTGCGGAGTGAGGATCCGGAGCGGGTGCGCAGGCTGCTGGAGGAGTATGGAGAGCGGTTTGCGCGGGAGTATCTGGCGGTGGCTCCGGTGCCGGATCGGCCTACGGCGTGAGGAGCAGGGATTAGAGTTGAGAGAGTGGGCGAGCCCACATCTGGCAACCGCGGCCGGATACAGGGTACCCAGTTATCGCAGGCTAAAGGGAGAGCAATTGACGGAGTCGTTACAGTATCCGCATCGGCGGTTTGATCCGCTGCGCAGGCAGTGGGTTTTAGTGTCGCCGCACCGGACGGATCGGCCTTGGCAGGGCGAGGTCAACAAGACTTCGGGGTTCTCCGATGTGCACTACGATCCCCAGTGCTATTTGTGTCCGGGGAATACGCGCGCCGGGGGGAAAGTCACGCCCCAATATGAAAGCGTTTACGTTTTCGATAACGATTATCCGGCATTGTTGCCCGATACAGCGGAGCCGGGGCGTCAGGGGTCTCCGGAGTTCCATCCAACGACGCCAACTGGGGGCGGGTCGGGGACCTCGGCGGAGTTGCTGCGTGCGGAGCGGGAGCGGGGGCGGTGCCGAGTGGTGTGTTTCCATCCCGACCACAGTTTGACGCTGGCGCGGATGGACGTCGCCGATATTCGGAAAGTCGTGGATGCGTGGACCGAGGAGTACAGAACGCTGGGCGCGGAGCCGAATTTCCGGTACGTGCAGATTTTTGAGAATCGCGGGGCGATGATGGGGGCGAGCAATCCGCACCCGCACGGGCAGATCTGGACGACGGAGCATGTGCCGAATGAGCCGCAGGCGGAGACCGAGGCGCTCGAGGAGTATCGGAAAAGCCACGGGTGTTGTTTGCTGTGCGACTACGCGGAGATTGAGGCACGGGAGGGCATACGGGTGGTCGCGGAGAACGAAGGTTTTTTGGCGGTGGTGCCGTGGTGGGCTGTGTGGCCGTTCGAGACGCTGGTGATTGCGAAGAATCATGTGCGGTCGCTGCTGGATTTCGGTGATCGCAAGAAGGACGCGCTGGCGGATATCCTGAAGCAGGTGACGACGCGCTACGACAATTTGTTTGAGACGAGTTTTCCGTACACCATGGGGTTCCACCAGGCTCCTACGGATGGCAAGGGACATGAGGAGTGGCATTTTCACGGGCACTTTTATCCGCCGCTGTTGCGGTCGGCTACGGTGCGGAAATATATGGTGGGATTCGAATTGCTGGGGATGCCGCAGCGGGATATCACGCCGGAGATTGCGGCGGAGAGACTAAAGGCTTTGCCGGCTGTACACTTCACGGAGCGGTGAGGTTGGGTTCTCCGTGATCGATAGCGCTCTTTTCTATCAATCACAAGAGCGGTTATAATGATCGATAGAGAGGATTCCTATCGCTCATGAAATGGAACTGGCAACGGCTGGATTGGCCGAAGTTCGTGTGGGAGGCCTCGCGCCTTTCCGCCGCTGAGGAGCAATTCCTTCTTGCTGCTGGCGTGGCCATCGGCGCCGCTGGGCATCTTGGAAAAGACGATCACAAGCACCTCATGATCGAACTGATGAGTGGGGAAGCAGTGACCACTTCTGCGATTGAGGGGGAGATTCTCAATCGAGCCAGCGTACAGTCCTCGATTCAGAGGCAGCTCGGTTTGGCGACAGATCAACGGCGCGTGACCCTGGCGGAGCAGGGCGTCGCGGAGATGATGGTGGATCTCTACGAGTCCTTTGCCGAGCCTCTTTCCGACGACATGCTGTTTCAGTGGCACAAGATGTTGACTTTGGGAAGGAGGGACCTGGTCGATATTGGGAGATACCGGACGGGCAAGGAGCCGATGCAGATCATTTCCGGCGCGGTGGGGGCAGAAAGAGTTCACTTTGAAGCGCCGCCTTCGAAACGGGTTCCGGCCGAGATGAAACGGTTCATT
>Ga0182015_10007999_pt1 | contig 10186 bp, 12 predicted proteins | sample 712P3MmetaG_FD_120478 | JGI IMG/M metagenome (GOLD analysis project Ga0182015, IMG submission 120478) | Permafrost microbial communities from Stordalen Mire, Sweden - 712P3M metaG | ecosystem: Environmental > Terrestrial > Soil > Wetlands > Permafrost | place: Sweden: Stordalen | collected... | reverse complement strand
TCGCAAGTCTCGCGAAGAACACCAAGCTCGTGGACCCTGCCAAAAGGATAGGTCGGCAGAACAAGTTTGGTACGGTGATCGCTCTCGCCAAGAACAAACGGAACGAAGTCAAGCTTGAGACCTGCTGTCCAACGACCGAGGAGTTCGTCGACGTCGGCAAGTACGCCATGAGCGGTCTGGTATCGGTGTTCCGCGCCCTTTTGGAGGAGACGCATGATTAAATCGGAGAGTGGTTGTGGAATATGTCGATTTCTGGTGGATGGTGGTTTCGGCTCAACGGCGACGTGAAAGTAGACGAGGTCCATGCTTTCGGCGGTTCGAAAGAGAGGTTTGCCACAAGCCAAGCGATAGAGAAGACATCCCAGACTGTAAAGATCTAAACATTAATGAAGATAAACCAGCATCGAACCAGCTCGGGAATCGATGGCACGGTTCTACTTTGTCAACCATTTCATTTAACTGAGATTACCATGAAGCCAGTACATTCTGGGGCCATGTCCATCAACGCTTCTGAATCATCAATGATATCAACAATTCGACTCTCGTCAAACCCTTCGATCCTTTCCATTAGAGACTTAGCGTAAGCAACATTCCACGGAGACATACAGCTTGACACCAATCGTGAATAACGACGTGAGTGCCGTCCCTGATTTCAAGTCGTTTGGGCGACAAATGACCATCTACAGTTCAGAACCATCAGCAGAAGGGATTCTCACGGAATACTCCCGCCATGTGTGTGGCAGACAAGGTCGTCGCCAAAGACTGCGCAAACTTCAAAATCTCTCCAACGCGTTCATCATGACTTTTCCGAATGACCTCATCCAAATACTCTTGAAAAGTCCTCACTTGCACAGAGGGGTAGACAGCGCAAATGCTACGATCGGGAAAATGCTCGAGTTTTTCGATTTCTGGGATTTGAGGGACGCGGTATTCAGCGAGAATGGCGAGAACGTCGAGTTCATGTCGAAGTCGAAGTCTAGCACGGCCATGACTCCCGGGAGCGAATCGAAGACGATTCTCCTTGCCAGAGGCGTCTGTGCCCTTGAGAGTATAGACATGTTCTTCTGAGGTGCCATAGATGTACGCCAGAGAGCTGAAGCCAGGGATGGAAACGTCGACTCCCTCTGTAAGGTCTTCGTCAACTCTTGGGTTGGGTTCGTCACTAGACCGAGTTAGCGCAGTCAATTGGGAAGTTGTACTCTTGAAGTTCGAGAGGAATTTGAGGTTCAACATCTTCTGAATCAAAGTATATCAACCTTTCGATCCGGGGAGTGGGTGTTGGATCCATGAGGTCTGAGAATGCGGACATTTCTGTCATGTTTGTTGAGTGACGCAGATCACCGCGCGAAATTCCGTTGCGGTTATAATTCGTCATCTCAGGAATCAAGCGTCAGGTGGCGTATCGCCAAAGCATTTCTGGGTCATGTCAATGGTTTATCATGATTGGTGCTATGCAAATTCCATTCTTGTGAATATGGATACTACGACTACAACAAATCAATCTTCAGTCTTGAGTTTCTCTGACGCTCGCTCTTTCAGGAGTTGAACAGGAGGAGTTTCCTCGATCGACTCAGCAATCTCCAGAACCAACTCTGAATCTTCAATCCGAAGAGCATGGGCGGCATCTCTAACTAAGTCTGGATAACTGTAAAAGTCTGCCAAGAGAATCAAGTCTAATGCAAAGGTACTCGAAACGAATACATCTAGCGGCAGTCTCCCCATGTAGACATAATACAGGAATCCGCAAAAGACGGATTCTGTAGCGAATGGTGGTGCCCGCAGAGTTTGAACGCTTGCAGGAAGACGCGCACCGTTCCCGCCAACTCCGTTCTCTTTCGCGGATGGTTGGTAATGACGTTGTCGTGATTCCAAACCTTCCGATAATGAACTCGCAAACAGGACTTTGTAGTAAGGGACCGTGCGGAGTACGATACAATGGGCTGGGATCTCGAATCCATCGCCGTGAATCAATACATCGCAGAGATATCCAGTTTTTGCGGCGGCCCACAATTCCTCACGAAATAGGGATTGCGTCGTTGGCTGATAAGGTGCGTGTTCGGGAAAGAACGCCCATGTCTCTTTGAATACAGGCGTCCAATAGGAGAGATGGTTATGAACGACTACGGTCTGACAGTCCAAGGTGGTTAGGCGAGATTGTTCGTCTTGCAATTGTGGTCGGTTTCCTTCGTAAATGTAGTAATCGTTGGTATAGCGGATAACGTCGGAACGTTCGATGCGTGCGACACTGCCCTCGGTTGGAATCTCTCCGAAACATTGCGATTTGTTGGCGAGCCAGGAAGAGGTGTAGAGAAGGGAGCCCAGGTTAAAGTGATATTCTTTGATGAAAATGAGGGTATCTCCTCGTCGGGCATCTCTGTCGCTACGTTTTCGGACGTAGATCGGACGGATAGTACATGTTCCGGTTTCGAGATAGGCTACTTGGTCACGCAGAATGGGGGCAGCGATGATTTGGTCGAGCGAATTTGCGTAGACCGGAGACGTGGGACACGTATGAGCGAGCGTATGCTTACGAGTTTGGAGGGCCTAAATAATTAAAGAGGTACAAACCAAGTGTTTTTTTGTTTACCGACTTGAGGTTCTCAAAGAAGTAGTTCGGGTCGGCGGATATTATGATGCAGCTATTTTCGAGGGATTCGACGCCATCGTAGAAGAGGGCATGGCCGTTCTTGTGGGAGAGGAGATCCGCGTCAGTGAGGATGGCCAGAGCATCTACGCCGTCGAGATTGTGCAGCCAGGCCTGAGACTTTGCCATTTACATTTCAGTGGGTGGCCATCCGCCAGTTTGTTAAATAATAAGGTTTTTTACCCCTCATAATTTCCTTGGTCTGCGGACTGCACCGGTGATCTCGTGCATGTAGCACAGCATACAATGTCGCACAGAGCCTTTGAAGGTTACCCTTACGGGTAAGCCCTAGGAATATCGTTTCCAGTCATTCTTCCCCCCCCCGTTTTTATCTTGCCTTTGCCAGAGAATGCTGTGCAGCTCTTGTTCGAGCTAAGTGGTTTGTCGCCATGTACGATCCTGCAAGAGACATCTTCACCGAGAACCAGCCATCGTCCTCCCCGCCCGTCGAGTCATATGACCTCTCTGCCCTCGACACCCTCGCAGGCCTCGCGGCCGAGGCGGAAATTGCCTCTCTCCCCGAAAAGCAAGCAAAGGCACCAGGCGAGCCAATCAAGGACAAGTTGAAAAAGGAGCAAGTTGTACAGCAAGTGGATGCCAGGGAGAATGGAGTGGTAGAAAGTGAGCAGAAAGAGCAAGTGGACACGAAAAAAAATACGGAAAATTTTGTCAGCAGGGATGAGGGGATTCCGCATGGCGGGGTTGAGGTTGCCAGGACAAACGAACCCGAACGGTCCCTAAAAGTCACTCTCCACATCAGAAAAGACAGAAACAAGATCAAAACGGAAGAAATGTCCCAACACAACAAGCACAAGTCAGATGAGTCACAACCCACGAAACAACCAGAGCAAACAGTGGCTGGAAACTCACAATCACCAGCATCCCCAATGAAAGTTGATTCCCCCAACGAGCAGACCAAACAACACTCTCCGAAACCACTTCCATCAAAGGAAACTTCACCAAAGAAAGAAGAATCAACTCTAGCAGACGACGCTCGCACCGAAAAAGGAGACCATTCCTACCCGATACCCCTATCACTCAGTCGACTTGCCAAAATCCCCAAACGAAAACAAGAAGACCGTCGCGACAAGCCAGATCGAGAACAAAACCGGAGTCGCAACTCTGACAGAGACCGACGACCACCTCATCGACGACCATCCCGCTCACCTCCTCCTCCTCCTCCCGCTTTTTCCTCACGTTCACCGTCCTTTGACAACAGACTTCCTCTCCCCCGCCGGCTGTCGGACGACCGCTACAGACCAAGTTCACATCCTCTCATCGACTCGTATCGTCCCTCCCGCGACCGAGACGATCACTACTCTCCTCCCAAACGGCCTCGATCTCCCTCACCCCAACGGCAGCTCAAAAGACCTGTTCGGCGAGACGTGTCCGCTGTCGACCGGGAAAGAGAACGTCGTGAACGTCAACTCCGAGATGCCGAACGACAGAAGGCAGAGTTGGAAGCAGCTAGGTCACGGCCGGTTTATGAAACTGTGCGACAACATTACAACGAGCGTGAAGAACGTGGACGAGAAGCTCGACAAGAATCTCGAATATTCAAGTTGCGGAAGTTTAATAATTGGATCAAGAGTGTACTCATTGCAAAATTCATCCCAGAACGGACAGAGGAAGAGATTGATGAGGAGAGAGGGTTATTTGTTCTGGATATCGGATGTGGCAAAGGTGGAGATCTTGGAAAATGGCAGAAACAAGGGGCCGTGCAGGGCTATGTTGGTGTGGATATTGCGGAAATGAGTATCATCCATGCAGAACAACGTGCTGCAGAACTTCGCGGACGAAGATTCTCTACACGTTTCTTCGCTATGGACTGCTTTGTTGTATGAAACCCTTTCTAGTTATGTTCTGACATTAGGATCCGATAAGAGCACGATTATCACCAAACCATCCTCTCTTCGACATCGTCTCAATGCAATTCGTCATGCATTATTCTTTTGAATCAGAAGAGAAGGCACGCACAATGTTAACGAATGTGTCCAAGAATTTGCGACGTGGTGGATACTTTATTGGCACAATTCCATCGTCCGACGCAATTATCGAGGGAATCAAATCATTACCCGAGGATTCTAAAGAATTCGGAAACTCAGTCTATAAAGTCCGCTTCCCCGAAAGACCCACAGAAACAGTCTTTCGTCCACCCTACGGTCATCGTTACAATTTTTACATGGAAGATGCCGTGGAAAACGTCCCTGAATACATTGTACCTTTCGAGGTATTCAGAGGGTATGTGCCCCGAACTGATGCGAGCTAATGACAGTCTTGCGGAGGATGCCAATCTTGAGATGGTATACCGACGGTCCTTCCACGAAATCTACCAGGACGAAAAGGATGACGAGGAATTTGGTCGTCTAATGGATCGAATGGGTGTCAAAGATGAAGATGGCGTTCGGGGTATAAAGGGTGAGGAATGGGAAGCGTCTGGGCTCTATTTAGCGTTCGCTTTTGAAAAGCGCGGAGGGTATTAATCCAAAGGGTCTGTTTATACCAAATTACTATTACTATTAGTCTTCTCTATGATCGCGTATCAATGACTCCACGTTTGATGACCTCCTCGACATCCCATCTCGGTTTATTCCATGATCCACTCAAATTACGTTCTTTGGGTGGTGGTGGGGAGAAACTGGGGATACTCTCTTCATATAGAGTCTCTGAATCGCTGAGGGCTTCGTATTTATTAGAGTTTGTCGAAATTGACGATGTGAGGGATTCGCCTGCGATTCCGGATGAGAACTTGAGTTGGAGGATATCGCCAACTTCGTCGCACGCTCGTAAAAGACGATCCAGATCGTCTTTTGTATGCGCTGCAGAAACACAAAAACGTACACTATAATTAGCGAGGATGTAATAGAGATGTAATACCGTGACTGAACAAGCGGAGTTGCAGGGTATCCAACAATGACAACAGCAATCTTGCGTTTCAGCATCTCGTGCGAAAACGCGGGCATCTTGGCAGGATTGTACAAAAGCAATGGAATGATTGGTGAATCGTCATGTCCGTATACAATGAATCCGAGACGTTTCAGACCGAGACGGAGGTATCGAGAATTGAAAGCCAATCGTTGCAGACGTTCCTCGCCCTCCGTGCCACCTTCATCCCCCATTATACACCTCAGACTGGTCCAGATTTGTTGCAACACCACAGGAGACATACTCTCCTCATAAATACTTCCCGCATTGTGTAAACGCAACTTTGTAATCCATTCCTTGGGACCGGCAACATATCCTCCCGTTGCACCGAATGACTTTGTCAATGTGCCCATAAGGACATCCACGTCCGACGGAGGTATGCTAAAGTAATCGCACACCCCACGACCCGTGGGACCGAGAGCGCCGATCGAATGGGCCTCATCGACGAAGAGGTAGAATTTATAACGTTTCTTGAGTTCGACGAGAGCGGGAAGATTGCACATCGTACCCTCCATGGAGTATAATCCTTCAACAACGACGAGGATCTTCTTCCATGGTCGATGAGTACGAGGTTGACCTTGAGCGATTTCGACACGAAGTAATCGTTCGAGATCCTCCATGTCGTTGTGTTTGAACATTTTGATGACTGCACCGGATAATCGAGAACCGAATCGAATCGAGGTGTGATTTAATTCGTCAGAGATGATTAAACAGCCTTTGGAGACGAGGGAGGAGAAGATCGTGGCGTTCGTGCCGAACCCCATACTGAATACCATGGCACTTTCTTTGCCTACGAATCGGGCGATGAGGTCTTCAACTCGGAGATGTAAGTCCGAAGTTCCCCCCTCAGTCCGAGAAGCAGCCATACTCACTCCATTCTTACGGATCGTTTCTTCGACGGCTTCGGCACAGGGACCGACCGACTGAGCAAAGCCGAGATAGTTGTAAGAAGACATATTCAAACATTGAGTGGTGGTTCCGGTGAGTTTGAATGTGGTGTTGTGATCGAACGAGACACGATTGAGTAAGGTGATGAGACGTCCGGGTACTCCGGTCACAGGACGACGAAAACAATCATTGATGCGCATCTGTAATCGACGAACATAAAAGTTGTCAAAGTCTGAATTGAGAGGTGCATATCCCTATGAAGTCAAAATTATCACGCAACCGGACCATACGTCTTGTTCCCGTAGATGCGCATACTTTGATTGTTGGAATCGCTTTCCGAAAAAGTCTCGAACATGTCCAAAAATGATGAAGATGAGGTAGGAGATGTAGGTTGTTATCAGGTAAAAGTACGGAGGTTCGTCCATGACGGGTTGAGGGACGGTTGTTCCTTTGGGATGTTTACTAACATGTCGATGCGAATGATCTCCGATCCTTCCGAACTGTGCGTTTTTCTTTGCTTCTTCCTGCCAGTTGCGAGGATAATCTGGAGCCGTCGAAGGTCGAGGATGGTCATATTCTGCCCCGGGGGGTGAGACTCGGATTGCTGGGACTGCCAGCGTCGGGGACTGGGCAACGGGAGACACCGAGCGGGTGGACCGGTTAGGAGAGAAGAAGGATGTCAATTTGGAGGAAGTCTTGGAGAAGGATGAGGATCGACCATGAGGAGCCATGGATGTCGATTTACCCGAAGTTGAGAGCGTTTGGGTCGATGCGGATGACTTGGACGCGCTCTTACGAACCATATTATTCCCTTTTTGTCGCAAGGGGTTCCGGAAGGTAAGGCTCTATTTTGCTCTCGGCGAGAGAGCCGAAAAGTCTCGAAATTGGAAAGCGGATTCGGATTTCTTGTTCCGAGTCAATAGATTGAATACTCCGACGATCGAAAAGACACTTTCTTGATGGGGTTGCCCTTGATGTGTTTGTGGTATGGGGGTCTCCCTGTGGCGTTTGATAGATGTAACGAGTGAGGTTGACTGAAAAAAAGTGATTTTAATTTTTGAAATTTGACCTGTCCCGCGATTGGTCGATTTCATCCTTGATGTAACCTTGATCACGTAATCTCGTCATTAATCACGGAATTTACCGGACTTTACCTAAAAAGGAAACAGAGTGCGTCAGGGCAAGCATCATCATTCTTTTTTGATGCTGATAGCCAAACGGCTACCGGTCAAGTCAGTGTCCCGTGCCTGTGGACAATGCATTCGATTCAACTCGTCGGTACCGACCGTACAATCCTCCCGCATCTACTGCCGAAGCCTCCTGCAAAAACGCGATTATCCCTCATATCTTCAAACCCCATTCATCCCTGAATCCGCTCGAGATGCGCACCTCGCAATCTGTGCACTCAATGTCGAGATGGCACTCATACCCGATCAGATATCCAATCAATATGCACGGGGAATGAGGATGCAATTCTGGAAGGATGCGGTAGAAAGCTGCTTTCAGGGGAAACCGAAAGCAGAACCTGTGTCAATCCTTCTCGCTCATGTGTTGCAGTCGGAAACTGTGCAATTGACCAAGTCTTTCTTTCAAACAATCATCACTGAACGAGTACTCCCTTGATATTTTGATTATGGAATTGACACTGCCAGTAGTCGGCAACCCTTTCTCCCCCACCAATTCCTAATCTCGATGCTCTCGAATCGCATTTATCAAAGACAACCACACCAGTCCTTTACCTGCTCCTCGAATCTCTCGGTCTCCGATCTCTTGAGCTCGATCATATTGCGTCTCATCTCGGTCTCTGCGCTGGAATAGTCACCACCCTGCGAGGCATTCCTTTTCGAATAAAGCATAACGAACTGCCTCTCCCCTTGGATTTGTGCGCTAAGCATCATCTCGTCCAGGAAACGGTCTTTCGCCATGGTCCGCAAGCTACAGGCTTGAATGATGTTGTTCTCGAAGTTGCGACTCGTGCGAATGATCAACTCAGTACTGCGAGGATGTACATTGAAGAGGCGCGAAAAAAAGATAAACAGCAGTTCAATTCTGCCATGTGTGTCATTCTCCCAATGGTATGTCAACCTCAAATCGGATCTCATTGTAGGTGGCATCAAGGGAGTACTTGGCGTGGTTGGAAAAAGTAGACTTTGATCCCTTTGTACTACAACCGAAGGATTGGAAGTTGCCGTATCGAATGTGGAGAGCAAACTGGTCGAAAAGTCTATAGAACGAGGTCACAACAGGAATAGCCGAATTGCAAAGTCCGTTGTTTAAACAGCGACTAACCTATGAAAAATACATTTGAAAAGAATAATCCCGTCCCCGTCTTACATGCATCGTCATAAAAGCGTCTAGCTATCATCTCTCGCCAACTTGAATGTGAATTTTAACAATCAACGTATCATCTGAAACCCCTCATCCACTTCCCTGTCCTCCAACTCATTTGCAAACATGTAATCATCCTCATCCGACCTATTCTCATTCTCAAAATCATCCTCTTCCACTTGTGCATTCTCCTTTCCCAAATCTTCAAAGTCGTCATCGAGTTGGGATTCGGTCTTGATGTTGGTAGTGGTGGTTGTCTGTGTGAGGGTTGTGATTTCTTCTTCTGCGTATTGTGTTCGGATCCATTCGCGGACAATGATGCTTGCTTTCATGTACTTTTTGGCAGCGTATTTTTTGAAGAATGCTTCGTGAAGAACTTCACGGCGAGCGAGGTAATCGATCATGAGACGAACGACAGGACGGACTTCAGCAGCTGAGTATCCTGAATAGTGCACCAAATTGGGAGACTATCATTAGATGATGGTTATTAGAGTAGTTACCCATGGTCCACGATCCATCATGTGTCGAGCGAGGTACATCCCTGCAGCAGCCAGAATGCTCGGAGTATACTTCAAAAACCGATCATCAACAAGGCTTATCTCAATGAGATATTTGGCAATTGTCCTCGTATAGATATCATAGTCGTCCGCCTTACTGATCCGTCGCAAGAAATTCATAGGATTCGGATACGATAAATCAAACCCAACGATATGTAATAGATATCGTTCCGCTTTCAGGATTTCCTCCTCGGTGTATCCTCCGTCAGCGACGTAAATGAATGCATCGATCGCTGGAGCCATGACTTCTTCGTATTTACTTGCGACGAGGAGGGCTGTTACACCGACGAGTTGAAGTTTTTCCATCTTGATGGGTCGGGCAGAGAGGAATCGGTCGACGAGATTGACGCAGAGAAAGAGAGTTTCTGGGAGGAGACGGAATTTGGCGTGAACTTCGATGAGCCAGTCTACTAGGATCCCGCGCATTCGCCATTCAAGATTGACTTGACTTTTCATGTACGATGGATTTGGCATCGTTTTCATCTGCCGTTAGAGCCCATCTTATAGAGGAGATTACCTCGAGTTCTCGCAAGTAGTTGAATATCTCCACTACATAATCTGATACCATGAGAGGATCATTGGCATCGGCTGCATCTAGATCATCCCAATCTGGTTTTGGTGCTGCTTCCACTTTCTGCTTCTTACGTGGTACCTCTTGTTCGGCAGAAACTTCGTCCGCGCGACGTCGAGCCGGTGCAACGCGTGCATTACTCTTTTGTGCGAGACTGGAAGTTGAAGTAGATTGAGTGAGAGTACGACGTGGAGGAGGAGCAGCCACTGCCTCTGAAGAGCGTTTTTTCGGAATCACGACCGAGGGATTATTGGCGATAGTTTGTTTTGATGC
>Ga0182015_10007997_pt1 | contig 10187 bp, 9 predicted proteins | sample 712P3MmetaG_FD_120478 | JGI IMG/M metagenome (GOLD analysis project Ga0182015, IMG submission 120478) | Permafrost microbial communities from Stordalen Mire, Sweden - 712P3M metaG | ecosystem: Environmental > Terrestrial > Soil > Wetlands > Permafrost | place: Sweden: Stordalen | collected... | reverse complement strand
TCCTGGCACAAAGCCGTTAAACGTTTCGCCGGGCTGCAATTTGATGCCTGGAATAGCATTGGGGATTAGCCATTTGCCTGGTTCTCCTTGGACCGCAGGGGAATTGAACAAGGCAAGCGCGACCGGATCGATTGCGCCTGGAACCGATCCACTGCCGAAGGAGGTATTGGTGATGGCCGCCAAAGCCTGCGGGCTGCGATCGTCGGTCAGGCCGACAGGCACGTCGAGGAAAGAGTCGCCGATCTCGGCATCGCTGACGTGCAGGTGTTGGTAGGCCAGGAAGCCGAAGAGCTTGTCTTTGATGATGGGGCCGCCGACGGCGCCCCCGAGTACGTAGCGGTGCAACTCCGGATTTTTGTCGTTTTGCGGCACCGCCAGGTCCTGGTTAAAGAAGAAGGGAGCGGCATTGAGCCAGTTGGTCGCGCGATGCAGATAGAGCGATCCGTGGTAGTCGTTGGTGCCGGAAGTAGTGCTCAGATCGATGTGCGCGCCACTGGTTGCGCCCTGTTGCGCGTCATACATCGATGCGTTGACGCGAACCTCCTGGATGGTTTCAGGGGCAGGAGACGGGAGTGAATTGCCGATGGAGAGATAGACCGAGGCGCTGGACTGAATCACGCCGCCGCCGCCGGTGTTCCCCACACCAGTGCTGGGCCCCACGCGGTCCGAGGCCACTTGGCTGGTGCTTTTGCCGTTGAACAGGTTGCTGGCATCGACGCCATTGAGGAGGAAGCTGTTGCTGGTGTCACGTTCACCGTTGGCCCAGATAGGTGCGTTGCCCAGGCCTGAGTTGACGCCGGTGCCCCCAGGCAGTTCGGCATTGACGCCGGGCGTGAGGATGGCCACTCCGGTAAAGCTGCCGGTCGGCAGCGGGATCGCTTCGATCTGCGCCCGGTCGAGAACATAGCCGTTGGTCGTGTCCACGGCGTTGAGCAGGGGATTGACGTCGACCTCGACTGAGTCGGCTACAGTGCCCACTTTCAGCTGGGCCTGGAGCGAGACGGTGCGGTCAGCCTGCACCAGGATGCCAGGGATCTTCTCCGTCGAGAAACCCTGCAGCGTGACCGTCACCGTGTATTTGCCGATCGGGAGATCGTTCAGCGTGTACACGCCCTGCGGGTTGCTCTGCGTGGTGCGCTCGAGCTTGGTGTCTTCCGACGTGGCCTTCACTTCGGCGCCGGGAACAGCGCTTCCCGAGGGGTCAACCACTTGCCCAGTGATTCCACCCAGTGTTTGTTGGGCCTGCGTTGCCTGGGGCTGCAGTACGGAAATTGTAAGCAGCACGACGAACGACGAGAAAAGCCTCTTCAAATTTAGATACATCTCGGATATGCCTCGCGTGAGAGAGAAGCTGGGACCAGACTCTAATTTTTATTTATGCGACTACGAGGTCGGTGCAACCAGAAAGGTCACGACGAGGTGACAGCCCAAAAAACTCAACCGGGGGAATGGATTTCGAGGAACGTTAATTTTGAGCATACCCAAAGTTGATTGTGTAGCCAAGCAAAATGCGCTTAGAACGGTGTCCCAAAACGGGCCGACTGCACCAAAAACGATGCAAGCTTACGGCGCTTGTTTTTCCGGGGGCTTTGGAACATTTGCACCGGGGCGGGAAAGCAATACCTCAGCAGGGAAAATTCCTGGCATCTAGTTCTCACGCAGACTCTAAAGCCCGGGTGGTTCTTATGGGAAGCGGTGCTCATGGAAGTAATGACACGTGGGCAAAGACAATACGCCAACCTTCAGCAAGACGAGCCCAGGTCTGACTCTGGCGGCCCCATGTGACTTTGCCTTCCACTTGCCGCTCGAAGGCTAGAGTGATGCTGGCGAAGTCCTTGCCGAAGGTAACGATGTCGAGCCGCTGGATGGTGCGCGCCAGGTTGGCCGGGGAACGTCCTTTACGGAAGGCCTCAATCTCACTGATCCCGTAGAGGCTTTCTGTGGGGCCGAAGCGCGCGACATAAGGTGAGTCCCAGAACATGCCGATCAGCGTCTCCACATCGTTCGAGACGAGTGCCTGCTCATAAAGCGGGTACAGTGCGCGCAGCTCGGCGACGGTGGCGGGGTCATTGATGATCATTGGAAAAGCCTTCGGCGATCATAATTGGCCTTCGGCGCTGCCGGCAGCATGGTGGTCAAAACATCTTCCTGTTGGGCAGCACGCATTTGGGCATTGCCGCGCTCACCGTGATCATGGGCTCGTTGACCACCTGGCTGATCCTCAGTTTCATGGCCACGCTGCACAGCAGGTAAGCGTGGACCGGCGCAAATGACCACTTGGCGATCAGCAGCTCAACCATGCGCAGGGTGGCGGATCGGGCGGCTCGCATCGCGTCTGTGTCGGACTCGACCACGATCCATGCATCGGCAGGCGCATCCGGCGATCGTGACTCGGCGGACTCGATCAAAGGTCCGGAGAGCGGTTGTTGCCGGTGCACACGGAAGCGCAGGCTCACGTCTGCTGGGCATTCGATGCCGTTAATGCAAACTTCCCCATCGCCCTGGGCGGCGTGCGCATCCCCGGCGGAGAAGAGCGCGCCGGGATTCAGCACCGGCAGGTAAAGTGTGGCTCCCGTACAAAGCTCACGCACATCCATGTTGCCGCCAAAAGGGCCCGGTGGCCGAGTGCGGAACTCGCCGTCTTCGGCCGGCGCAACGCCCATCACTCCGCAGAAGGGGCGAAGTGGGACGACGGCGCCTTCGAGCGATCGGCTTATCTCGCGATCCAGAGCCCAATGAAAGAGAAAAGGTTCGCGAAACTGATCTTTCAGAAAGCCGAGCCCGGGGATCACGCTCGTCCATCCCCAGCCGTGATGCTCGACCTGCAGCACTTGAATCTCGAGTACATCGGCGGGCTCGGCGCCGTCGATCCAGATGGGACCCGTCAATGCATGGATCCGGCCGCGGTCGATGGCTAGAAAATCTTCCACGTTCGATGTTGGTGTTACCTGGGCGCCGCTCGCATCGACGCAGCTCATGTGGACGGTATCCCCGGATGCAATGGTGAGCCGGGGCTGGAGCGCGCGGTTCCAGCGCGAATGAGTTGGCTCAGCGGATAAGCTGTGTTCGGCCATAGTGTCCCTTATATCGCTACGATCATCTGCAACTCAACCAGCGCGTTGCGCGGTAAGGCGCTCACGCCCACGGCAGCGCGCACGTGCCTGCCCGCATCTCCGAACACCGAGATCAGCAAATCCGAGGCGCCGTTGATCACTGCGGGCGAATCCGGAAAGCCGCCAACAGCGTTCACGTAGCCATTCACGCTGACGATCGTGATCACCTTGTCGAGCGAACCTAACGTGTGTTTCAGCACCGCGAGCTGGGTCAAGCCACAAGCACGCGCCGCCGCATAGCCCTCGGCGATGCTTCGATCGGCGCCTACTGTGCCGGTGATGATTCCGGCGACGCCGGTCGAGATCGCGCCAGCCAGGTAGAGCAGACTACCCACCGCCTTCGCGGAAAGGTAATTACCTCCGGGCGCGGGTGGATCGGGCAAAATAATTCCGAGCTCGATCAGTCGGGTCTCAGCACTCATGTGTTCGTAATCTACATCAGGTGAAGAGGAGTTTTGTTGCTGGGTCGAGCCGAACCGCAGATCCCTCCGCTACGGTCGGGATGACAAATTTGAGGGGGCGCCTCCATCAACCATTGGATGCTGGTCGAAAGAACCGCGCGCTTCGGCTCATTTCAAGAGTTCGGCAATGGATGCATTAGTATGGGCCAATGAAACGAGTGGTCGCCGCTCTTATTGTCTCCGGCACGTTGTTGCTCTACGCGCAGACCGCGACCCACAACCCACTCCTGCACCCATCCCGTCAGGCGGCTACCGACCTCGAGGTGAGTGGTGCGATCCCTGGTGTGACTGCTGGCAGCAGCCAATTCATCTCCTATGAAGACCTGCAGGCCTTGCCTCAGGTTACCTATACAGTCTCTGACGAATCGAACTTTCCCGCCCCGGTGCAGATTCGTGGCGTTGCTCTCGACCAGATACGAAAGTCATTGGGGGCGGAGGGCGATATGGTGGTCGCCCAATGCCGCGACGGCTATCGCAGTAACTATCCCTCGACCTACCTTGCGGCCCACCATCCCGTGCTGGTGCTGACAGTGGACGGCAAGCCGCAGGGTGGCTGGCCGAAAGCGCATGACGGCGGCGAACTTGGACCTTACGTGATCTCGAACCCCAACTTTGCTCCATCCTTCCAAGTGCTTTCCCATAGCGACGAGGCGCAGATCCCTTTTGAAGTGGTGCGCCTCAATTTCCGCAACGAAAGCCAGGTGTTCGGCGCCATCGCACCCCACGGCGCCTTTGCCCCCGGCTCGCCGGTCATGGATGGCTACCGGATTGGCCAGCAAAACTGCTATCGCTGTCACAATATGGGCGACGAGGGCGGCCAGATGGCGTCGATTCCGTGGCCGGTTCTAGGGGCGTTGGCTAAGGGAAGTCCGGAATTTTTTGCGAACTATGTACGCAATCCGCAGGTGCTGAACCCCCACAGCAAAATGGCGGGCAGCCCGGGCTACGACGACCAAACCATCGCTGCGTTACGTGCGTACTTTTCTACGTTTGCCACAGGGAAATGAAATCAGGAGAGTGAAATGACGATTCGTGCCTCAAAGGCGCTGCTTCTTTTTGCGCTCGGCTTTTATTACACGCTGGTGGTGTTCAACAACACCAACGATTACCACTCGAATCTGACCTTCGTGCACCACGTGCTGATGATGGATACCACCTATCCGGGAAACCACGGCATGTGGCGCGCGGTCCAATCGCCGGCAATTCATTTTGCGTTCTTTGCCTCTATTGTCATTTGGGAAATTGTGACCGGATTGCTTTGCTACTGGGGAGCCATTCGCCTGCTGCGTAACCTGCGATCCAACGCAGTCGTGTTCAATGCCGCCAAGCGATTGGGAGTTGCGGCACTGACACTCAGCCTGCTGATGTGGCTGACAGCCTTTCTGAGTGTTGGTAACGAGTGGTTTCTCATGTGGCAGTCGAAGGAGTGGAGCGGCGAAATGGGGGCCGATCACATGTTCGCGATCGCCGGCATCATTTTGCTCTACCTGGTTATGCCCGATGCCGAAGGTCAGGCGTAGTGTGGTGAGGCGGAAGTTCGCTGCGGTAGCCTCTAGATTAGATTCGCTGCAAATGGAAGAAACAGCAGGTCCCTCCACTTCGCTTCGCTCCGGTCGGGATGACAAGTCGGAGGGCGGCGCTTTCAAGTCGTATTCGTTAGCGGATGAGAGAAGCGCAGATCCCTCCACTGCGCTGCCCCGGATTTTCTGTTGAACTTAGTGGCGATGGCGAACTTCATGCGGCTTTCCTTAACGAAAGCCGCACACGTGGACGTTCGTGAGTGTCGCGTGGGAGGAAATCCGGGTACGCTCCGCTCCTAATGAACAAACCGTTCATTCCTCGCTAAACTTGCCACCGGCAAGTCGGCTCCTCGGGATGACAAATTTGTGGGGCGAATTGACGACTCACCACACTATAGGAGTTTCGCAATGACTGTGGCTATCCCTCAGTCCTCGAGCAAGGAGAGGCTGGCCAAAGCGCAGGCCAAGACCTTGACGCCATTCTCAATCTCTTGCGGCGCGGAATACTCATCCGGGCGATGACTGACGCCATCGCGGCAAGGGATAAACACCATCCCCACCGGGGCGATCCGGGCCATGAACAGCGAATCATGATAGGCGCGGCTGACCATCTTTTTGTACGTGAGCCCATTCTCGGCGGCAGCCTGAACCACGGCATCGATGATGCGCGGGGAGCAGGTGGCGGGCGCGTCGGCATTGATGCCCGTAACACTCACCTGAACCTTTCGCTTGGCAGCCACGCGCGCGCAGGCCTCTTCGATCTCGCGCAGCACCTGGTTCCTGCGCTGCTCATCGGTATCGCGGATATCGGCATCGAATTCCACCCTGCTGGGAATGCTGTTCACCGCTCCGGGGTAGACGTGGCATTTGCCTACCGTCGCGCAGGTGTCCACCGAGCCGGTCGCAAGGGCGCGCGCTTCAATCGCCAGCACAATCTCAGCGGCGGCACAAAAGGCATCTTTGCGGTCGTGCATCAGCACCCCTCCGGCGTGGCCTCCCTCGCCCTCCACCTGGATGCGCAGAGCCGCAGGCGCGGAGATGCTGGTAACGACGCCCACCGCCAACCCTTCCTTTTCCAGCTGCGGACCCTGCTCGATATGCAACTCGACAAAGGCAGCATAGTAGTCTCGCGGCAGGCGCACCTGGTCGAGCGATCCGTCGAAGCCGGCGGCGGCCCGAAGCTGGGCCAGCGTGTTGCCCTCCGAATCTTTCAGTCGCGCGTCCGCAGTGCCATCGAGGCCGCCGCTCAGCATCCGGCTCCCCAGGCAACCCAGGCCGAAACGGGTAGGTTCCTCGGCGGTAAAAAGCAGGAGCTCGATGGAGCGTAGTGGCTCAAACCCGCTTTGCTGCAAGGCGCGGATCGCCTCCAGCCCGCCCAGAACACCCACAGTGCCGTCATACTTTCCGGAGTGAGGAATGGCGTCGATATGAGAGCCGGTGCCAATAGCCGCCAGCTCCGGCCGGGCGCCAGCCCAGCGGGCGAACATATTGCCCACCGCGTCTTCGCGCACCGTCAGACCGGCTGCGGTGCACTGGGACTTGAGCCACGCGCGCGAACGTTGGTCCGCATCCGCGAACACCAGCCGGGAGATGCCAGGGGGCGTGTCGTCAGAAAACGAGGCCAGCGTCTCGAGGTCAGCCAGCAGCCGATTGCGATCGATAAGCAGTTGGGTAGAGAGCATGCGTTTACCGTCCGGGGAGTGGATGCCGGTTCCAATCTTTGTAGATGAGATATTTTGCCGGGGTCTTGCCCAGAGCGCCAAACCATTGCGGGCAGTAGGGAGCCATCCAGATAAAATCTCCTGTCTGCACCGGATACCAGCAGTTTCCCAACCGGTAGATGCCGCCGCCTTCAAGCATCAACAGTCCGTGCTCCATCACGTGGATCTCGACCTGGGCCAGCGCTGCGCCGGGCTCGTAGGTCATGGTGTTTACGGCATAGTCGAGGCCTGGAGTGGTAGGCAGCAACTGCTTCACCTGGATCGTGCTGTCACCATCCAGAGGCTGCGAGAAGACCGTCTCCTCTCTGCCGAATAAAGCGGGCTCGGGAACCACGTTGAGTAGAGAAATTGCCGGCTTCTCTATCACTGCAACCCGGCTCTTCACCGCGGCCTCGACTGTATGTTGCTGATTAGGAGCCAGGTGAGCATATCCGCCTGGCGCAAGCTGGTGGGTCTTGCCGCCGAGAGCCACGGACACGCTGCCTTCGAGCACATAGAGAAAACGCTGCCCGTGCGCCGGCCCAAGCGATCCACCCGGCTCGAACAGCGCGGTGTACTGGGTGAAGGCCGCGCCGAGGGCGGGCGCCGTGTGAACAATAACCGTTACAGATTCGAAACCGGGCAGCGGGATACCCACAACCGTGTCGGGCGTCTGTAACAGGTGCGTGGACTGGCGATCGCTGCGGGTATGTCCCAGGTTATGCATGCGGCGTGTTTTTCTCCTTACTTCCCAGGGGCGCGCAGTAGCTTGCGAAGCTGCGCAAAAACGCAAGACCGGCGGCCAGCGCATTCTCCACATCCTGCGGCCGAACCGACTCGTCAGGATGATGGCTGATGCCCCCGGGACTACGCAGAAAGATCATCGTGGTGGGCACACGCTCGGCCACAATCATGGCGTCATGACCGGCGCCGCTCACCATGGAGAGCGGGGAAATTCCGGTACTGCGAATCGCTTCCGTAGCCAGCCCGCATAAACGGGCATCCATAACCACTGCGGGTTGGTCCATTTGCATTTTACTGTCTACCGTAAGGCCGCGCCGGTTTGCGATCGCCGCGGCCTGGGCCAACAGCTGGTCCACGGCCTGGTGGCGGATGGAGTCGTCCCCGTGGCGCACATCGAGGCTCGCGCGCAACTGCCCGGCAACTACATTCCATGTTCCGGGGTGGGTACGCAGATCGCCGACGGTGGCGACCAGCCCCGGCGTAGCCAGGGCAAGACGCTCGACCTCGCTGACCCACTCGGCCGCGCCGGCAACAGCATCGTGGCGCAGCCGCATGGGTGTGGTGCCTGCGTGACGGGCCAGGCCGGTGAAGGTGAACTCCGCACGGGTCTGGCCGGCAATCGCGTGTACCACTCCCAGCGACTGCTGTTCGCTTTCCAGCACCACACCTTGTTCAATGTGGAACTCCAGAAACCCGGCAACGTCGCCGCCCAACAGGCACTCACCGATCCTCGAGGGATCCAGACCGAACGACATCATAGCGCTGCCGAGCGAAATTCCCCGAGCATCCTGGACGTCCAGCAACGCCGGATCCAGGCGCCCGACCACCGCCCGGCTGCCGATAAAGGGCAAGCTGTAACGCACCCCCTCTTCTTCTGAGAAGGCGATGAGTTCGATGGCGAAGGGTAGTTTCTCGTTCTTCAGGACCTCGACGAGGGCCAACGCCATCATCACGCCCAGGACGCCGTCAAAGGCGCCACTGTTCGGTACCGTGTCGAGGTGCGAGCCCATCCCCAGGCAGATGCTCGGGGAAGCCGCTGCCGGGTATTGTCCGCGGAGGTTGCCGGCTGCGTCGGTCACGACTCGCATGCCGGCCGCTTCCATCCATCCTTGCACGGTCTGCATGCACTCGCGCATCGCGGGGGAGAGAAAGGTGCGCTTGATCTGGCCCGGCTCTTCGGTGAATTGGGCGAGATAGCGGCAGCGAGCAATGACCTTGTCCGCCTGTTCTCGCATTTCAATTTGCATTCAATCTTGTCCTAACAACGAACCCGGGTGCCCAATATCTCACAACGTTTTTTGTTGGGAGATGTGGGATTTGACTGCTTTACGCCTGCGACCCTTAGGTCTCAATTCGTGGCAGGAAGAATTCCCGGAATCTAGTTCTCACACAACCCTCTGAAGGCCCTGGCATTGCCAGCGCTAAAGCGCATGATCAAAGTCGAAACTCTTTTCCACCACGAATCGCACGGTTTTCCAGTTCTCACGCAGACTCTAAAACCCTGGTAATGCGGGCCGAAATGTTGCCATAGGGTTCATCGACAGGCACGAAGATCTCGTTGGGATTGGTTTGCCCGAAGCGGGAGAGATCCACCAGCAGACAGTGCTTGTTGGGCATTGCGAGCTCAATGTCCAGGATCTCCGGCGCGGTTTCGAGCGCTGCCTCCGCCATGGCGTAGAGGGTATGTTGCACCGACTTGCTGTCGTGCCCGGCGAACGCATCGATGAGCGCCTGACGCAATTTGCCGCGCAACTGGTTGAAGGGCAAAGCCGCGGTCTGATATTTCCATTGCGCGCGCATCGAAGTGCCGAACAGGCGGTCTGGCGTCTCCGGCAATGTGGTGAGCGAGTCACGCAAATATCCCTCGAACCCGGAATTGGCCGTCTTGAGCACTACCAAGCCGTCTAAGCCTGAGGTGATGGAGATCTCTCCCCCCTGGGAACATGTAACTGCCGTTGTTTGTGTTTCGCCAGTGCCGCGCAGAAAAGTCGAGGCATAACGTTTACCCTGGCCTACGGCATTTTCCCAGCCAGTACTGGCAATATTGATAGCAACGCTGCTGACCTGAGGATTGCGGCTAAGAAAAAACTCTGTCAGCTCGCGGGCAAAATCTTCGATACACTCCGCGGCGCTTTCGCGGGCGCGCGAATAGACGGTGTTCTTCATCGTATCGGTAGGCAGAATGTCGCTGTTATCGCCGGCCGTAAAGCAGCTTTCGAAGTCGCCGGCCAACAGCACCTCGACCTTCCATTCCTTTACCGTATGTAACGGCCCATCGCGCTTTACCTTCATCAGGCGGACGCTCGATTTTCCGTAGTTGTTCTCTGCCAGGGCAATCACCAGTTAGCTCCCCCTGTAGGTCGTATAGCCATTTGGACTCAAGAGTAACGGAACATGCAAGTGGGTATCGCCTTCGCGCACGGTCACGATGATCTCGACTGTGAGGTACAGCCCCTTGATCGACTGCGCCGCATGGTAGGTTCCGGTCTCGAAGCGCAGCCGGTATTGTCCAGGCCGCAAAACGGGATCACCGTTTTGCGGGAGAAGATTCGCGCAGCGGCCATCGCCGTCGGTCTCGTGAGCAGCGAGCCGCTCCCATTCACCGGAGGAGCCGGCGATTTCCAGGTGCACCATCATGCCGGCGGCGGG
>Ga0182015_10007996_pt1 | contig 10187 bp, 12 predicted proteins | sample 712P3MmetaG_FD_120478 | JGI IMG/M metagenome (GOLD analysis project Ga0182015, IMG submission 120478) | Permafrost microbial communities from Stordalen Mire, Sweden - 712P3M metaG | ecosystem: Environmental > Terrestrial > Soil > Wetlands > Permafrost | place: Sweden: Stordalen | collected... | reverse complement strand
AGGCTGCCTACAGGCGGCGCGGCGAATGGCACGCCGCGAAAGATGCGGACCGTAGCGGCGGAGTTGAGCGCACCTTCTATGGGGCCGCTCTCGATGGTCACACGTTCGGCGGCTAGGGCGGTCGCAGCTAGGACCGCGGTTATCAATACAATTCTGATCGGTGTCTTGTCTGGCATGACCGTTCAACGTAATACATTGCGGGGCGACACGGAGGCCGGCGTGGACGCCAGCCGCAGGACTGGAGTCCTGCCCCACGGATTATGCTGCGCGCAGCGAGGCTCCGCAATGGACGCAGTGTGTCCAGCCCGGCTCTACCGGACGCCGGCACTGCGGGCAAGCCAGCGCCAGAGAGGCGCCGCACTTCGGACAAAACGCGAAACCGGGCCGCACCTGAGTACCGCACTGGGTGCAATTGATCAGCAGCGGTTCGCGCAAAACGAAATACAGGATGATCCCGATGGCATTGGGGATGAGGGCCGCGAGCCAGGTCCACAGGACGTAACGCATGCCGCGGCGCTTGGCGTCGGAGTACACATAGCCAACCAGCAGGGCCATGGCAAACAACGGCAGCCCAGGCAGCACGGCAACCGCCAGTTTGCCGGCCAACGGCCAGGATCGGCCTTCCGGATCGATGCGGAACGGCACCAACATCATCAACAAGAAGAACCCCAGCCACACGCACACGCCGGCGGCGAACGCCGGGCGCGGCACCAAATTTAGTTCATTTCGAAAGCGACTCATAAAGCCCTCCTCAGTTCACGGCGGCGCCTGCCCAACGCCAGGGCCGCCACCGCCGCGGTCAGCCACACCAGCACAGTCGAGCCTGCCGACCAGGTTCCGAACCGGACCAGGTTGGCGCCCATGACGACCAGTTCGCCGCCGGTGACGATGCGTGCCACCAGCCAGAAGGTCAGTCCCACGGTCCAGGCGAACAACGCCAACGCCCCCAGCGTGAAAGCTTCCCAGCGCCGGTCGGCCGCCGCGACGCTTTCCTGCACTACGCGGGCCCGGGTCCGTTCCATCAACTGCGACGGGACGGACGGCTGGGGGAGCCGCCGCAGGCCCTGCGCATACTGGCTCCAGATCTCCAACTCGCGGCGGCATGCGGGGCACTCACGGGCATGCTTCTCCAGCAACCGCTGCTGCTGGGCATCGAGCGCCCCGGCCGCAGCCAGCGCCAGTAATCCGGCCATCGACTCGTGTTCGCTCATGCTTCCTTCCTTCCCGGAAACCGCTTGTCCATGGCCGCGCGCAATCCATCGAGCGCGCGGCTCAGCCGGCTTTTCACGGTGGAGAGCGGGATACCCGCCACCTCAGCGATCTCCTCAAGCTTCATGTCTTCCTCAAAGCGCAGGGTCAGCACCTCGCGATGGATGGCCGGCAATTCCTGGATCGAAGCCGCCAGCGCGGCGCCGCGCTCGAAATCGAGCAGGCGCTCCAGGGCATCCGGATCGTCAGCACGCAGCGTGTTTCCGATGGCTCCGCCGCCACTGGCGTGTTCGCGCGAGTCAGCGCTTTCGTCGAGGCTTTCGGTGCGCTTTCCGCGCCAGGCGTCGACGGCCAGGTTGTGCGCTACCGAAAACAACCACGCCTCGAAATTGCGGCGCGCGTCATAGCGGCCGATCTTTTCCATCACGCGCAGCCAGGTTTGCTGGAACAGGTCGTCGGCGGCCGCCGGTTCCCGCACCAGGCGCAACAAATAGCGATAGAGGCGATGCTGGTAGCGCGAGATCATGGCCGTCAACGCGTCGGGATCGCCCCGCCGCAGACGGGTAATGGCATCTTGCGCGCCGCTGAACGCCTCCGGATTCATAGCCGCCGCGAGGATCATAGCACTATGCGATATACGGATGGTCACGCCAAAAAGACCCATCCGGCATATACTGGTGGGGACAGCGCAGGATGGCACTCGAAATCACTCCCAAGACCGCGGCGCCCGGCACGACGGTAATCGCACTCGAAGGCAGCGTGATGCGCGGACCGGAAGGCGAGCGCATCGAAGAAGTGCTGAACAGCCTCCTGGCCCAGGGCGTTGAGCGCATCATCTTCGATCTGGGCGCCGTGAAGCGCATCGACAGCACGGGCATCGGGCGGTTCATCTACTGCTTGAATAAAGTGCAGGAGACGGGCGGCAAGCTGTGGATGGCGGGCGCACAGGGCTACGTACGGGAATGCTTCCGGGTGACGCGGCTGGACACCGTATTTCAGTTTTGCGAAACGGTGGAAGATGCGCTGGCCGCGAATCAGCGCGCGTGAGTGACAGAGGTGGATGGGATGAGGCGGGCATTCTTGGTTCTATGTTGTGCAGCCGCGTTGGTGGAAGCCGGCGCGCCGCAAACGAAGAGCGTCACGTGGACAGGCTGGTTCTCTGACCTGGAATGCGCGTCTGGCCGAGCCGCCAGCGGGACGTTCACCGCGACGAATCCGGAGTGTGCCAAGACATGCCTGAAAAAGGGCGTGGCCCCCGCTTTCATTAGCGAGCAGGCCAAAGCCGTGTTCACCGTGAAGGGCTATCCGGGCGTGTTGGAGCAATTGGGATTTCACGTGGAAGTGTAGGCTACAGTGGACGAAGCTGCACGCACGGTGACAATCCAGAAGGTAAAACAACTGGGCTACGACGGAGCCTCCTGCGAACGGCCGAAGCATTGATTCACCGTTGAGCCGGGACCGATAATAGGGGTTCATGAAGCCTCTCATCGCCTTGGCCATCGTCCTGTGTTTTCCGGTACGCTGGCTGGCCGCCGCCGACGGTCCCTATCAGTATCCCTTCCAGAATCCGGATCTACCCATCGAACAGCGGGTAGACAACATCGTGTCGCTGATGACTCTCGACGAAAAGGTCGCTTGCCTGGGCACGCGTCCGAATGTGCCGCGGTTAGGCATCCAGGCGACAGGTCACGTGGAGGGCTTGCACGGCCTCGCGCTGGGCGGTCCAGGCGGATGGGGCCGGCCCACGCCGATACCCACCACGCAGTTCGCACAGGCCATCGGGATGGCCGAAACCTGGGATCCGGACCTGATCCGGCGGGCCGGCGGAGTGGAAGGGACGGAGACACGCTACATCTACCAGAGCAAGCATCGCGGGGGCCTGGTGGTGCGCGCGCCGAATGCGGACTTGGGCCGCGACCCGCGCTGGGGCCGCACCGAAGAGTGTTTCGGCGAAGACCCGTTCTTTAACGGCACTATGGTGACCGCCATGGTGCGCGGCCTGCAGGGAGACGATCCCAAGTATTGGCTGACGGCTTCGCTGATGAAGCACTTCCTGGCCAACAGCAACGAGAACGGGCGCGGCGGATCGTCGTCGGATTTTGACGAGCGGCTGCTGCGCGAATATTACTCGGTACCCTTCCGCATGGGTGTGCTGGAGGGCGGATCGCGGGCATTCATGGCGTCGTACAACGCGTGGAACCACATTCCCATGACGGTGAATCCCATCCTGCGCTCGATCGCGATGAAGGAGTGGGGCGTGGACGGAATCATCTGCACGGATGCCGGCGCGTTGCGCAATATGATCACGCTGCACAAGTATTACACGACGCTGGCGGAGGGGGCGGCGGGCGCGGTGAAGGCGGGGATCAGCCAGTTCCTGGACCGTTTCCAGGCTCCGATCAATGATGCGCTGAAGGAGAAGCGACTGACCGAGGCCGAGATCGACGATGTGATCAAAGGCGAATTCCGGGTGATGATCCGGCTGGGGCTGCTGGATCCGCCGGAGCGGGTGGCATACACGAAGCTCATGGGCGAAGAGGATGCGTGGAAGGCGCCCGGCCACAAGGAGGTGGCGCGGCAGGTGGCGCTCGAATCCGTAGTGCTGTTGAAGAACGCGAATGGGTTCCTGCCGCTGGACCGGTCGAAGGTCAAGTCGATCGCGGTGATTGGTCCGCGCGCGGACCAGGTGCTGCTGGATTGGTATAGCGGCACGCCTCCGTATACGATCACTCCGCTCGAAGGTATTAAGGCGAAGCTCGGTTCCGGTGTCACAGTGAACTACGCGGCGAACAATGATGGCGGCGCCGCGGTGAAGGCGGCGAAGGAGTCGGATGTGGCCGTGGTCTTCGTCGGGAATCATACGACGTGCGATGCGGGTTGGGAGAAGTGCCCGACTCCCAGCGACGGCAAGGAAGCGGTGGACCGGCGCGCCATCAATCTGGAGATGGAAGAACTGGTCGAGCAGGTGTACGCCGCCAATCCCAAGACGGTGATGGTGCTAGTGGCGAGCTTCCCGTTCGCGATCAATTGGAGCCAGGAGAATCTGCTGGCGATTCTGCACATGACCCATAACGCGCAGGAGATGGGCACGGCTGTGGCGGACGTGCTGTTCGGCGACTATAACCCCGGGGGCCGATTGGTCCAGACTTGGCCGAAGTCACTCGACCAGGTTCCACCCATGATGGATTACGATATCCGGCACGGGCGGACTTACATGTATTTCAAGGGCGATCCGCTGTATCCGTTCGGGTATGGCCTTAGTTACACGACATTTAAGTACTCGAAGCTACGGGTGGCTCCGTCGCGCTTGGCCGCGGGCGGGAAAGTGATGGTGGACGTGGATGTGAAGAACACCGGGACACGGGCGGGCGATGACGTCGTCGAGCTTTATGTGAAGCATGTCAATTCCGTGGTGGATCGGCCGGCGAAGGAGCTATGTGGCTTTCGGAGAGTAACTTTGAGTTCGGGAGAGAGTCAGACGGTGGAAATTCCCTTGCCGGCGGATAAGTTGACTTATTGGGATGTTCAACGGAAGGGTTGGGTACTGGAGGGCGATGAAGTGGAGGTTATGGTTGGCGAGTCTTCGGCAGACGTTAAGCTAAGTAAGCTGCTGCATGCCGCCGGCGGCAAATGATAAGAATACGAGGTTACGGAGCCTCTCCATCCCAAAGCTCTTGCCAGTAACTTCGCCAGCGCGCTGTGACACTCTGTTCTGTTTCACCTCGGTCGTAGGCCGGAGAGAGCAGCGGCTGGGCTCGTTTTATATGAATTAGTACGATCGCCTGAATCTCGCTGGTAAGGCCCAGGTCGCGATAGAACCGGCTGCCCCGGTCGAATATCTCGCCAGCGCGATAGACGGCGCCATCTCCTTTGAACCGGTATCCCTTGCGCACGAGAGGATCGACCACATTGATCTCGACAGATGCATTTTGGCCGATATTACGCACGGACTGCGGCGACCGGATATCGGCAAAGACCAGGTGGTCGTCGTCCCACACAGCCATCGTTCCTTTCGGCGACAGGTTCGCTGTGCCGTCCGGACAGACTGTCGCGACGTATCCCAGCCGCTGCTCACGCACGATGCGTTTCATATCGTCCGTGAGGATTCCCATGAAAGCTCCGTGACTTAAGGCTTCTTATAGAGCGGCGAGGACTTCTTCCGCGTGGCCGGCCGGCTTGACTTTTGAGAAGATCTTCTGAATCTTACCGTGCTCGTCGATTATGAACGTGGTGCGCTCCACTCCCATCACTTTCTTGCCGTACATATTCTTCTCCTTCCAGACACCGTAAGCCTCGGCGATCTTCTTATCGACGTCGCACAACAGCGTATACGGCAGGTGCTGGTTCTGTTTAAAGGTAGTCTGCGCTTTGGGCGTATCTTTGGAGATACCCAGCACGACGACATCCTTCTTTTCAAATTTCTTGAACGTGTCGCGGAACTCACACGCTTCCACGGTGCAACCCGGCGTGCTGGCTTTGGGATAGAAGAATAGCACTGCCTTCTTACCCTGCACGCTATCTAAGTCGAACGGTTCGCCGGTATCTGTTTGTAACTTTATTTTGGGGGCTGGATCGCCTTCTTTTAACATAACCTCTCTCTTAGTAAGTCGTTCACTGCCGCCGGGTTTGCCTGGCCGCGGGAGGCTTTCATCACCTGCCCGACCAGGAACGCCAGTACGGTTGTCTTTCCACCTTTGTACTGCTCGACCTGCTTAGCGTTCTGCGCGAGCACCTGATCGACGATCTGCTGCAGCGCGCTGGTATCGCTAATTTGTTTCAGTCCTTCTTTCTCTATGATGGCCGGCGCTGTCTCCCCGCCCGCAAACATTTTGGCAAAGACTACCTTGGCGATCTTACCGGAAATCTCGCCCTTGCGGATTAACGCGACCAGCTCGCCCAGCCGCTCGGGCGCAATCGGCGTATCGGCAATCCCTTTGCCGGCTGCGTTGAGCGCGCCCATGAGATCGCCCATCACCCAGTTGGCGCCAGCTTTCGGATCGCCCGCCGTCCCCGCTACGCGCTCGTAATACTCCGCCACCGGGCGGCTGGCGGTGAGCACGCCGGCGTCGTATGCGCTCAAGCCGTAGCCCTCCATAAAGCGCGCGCGCTTCCGGGCAGGCAGCTCCGGCATGCGCGCGCGGATCTCATCAAGCCAGGCATCCGCGATCCGCAGCGGCGCCAGGTCCGGCTCTGGAAAATATCGGTAGTCGTGGGCGTGTTCCTTGCTGCGCATGCCGGCGGTTTCCCCGGTATCCGGATTGAACAGGCGCGTTTCCTGCTCGACGGCGCCCCCACTCTCGAGAATGCCGACCTGGCGCGCGATTTCGTGGTCCAACGCCAGCTTCAGAAAGCGGAACGAATTCAGGTTCTTCACTTCGGCCTTAACGCCGAATTCCGTCGCGCCCTTCAGGCGGACTGACACATTGGCGTCGCAGCGCAAGTGACCCTTCTCCATATCGCACGTGGAGACGTTCAGAAATTCGAGTGTTTGCTTCAACTCGCTGAGGAAGTCGTAAGCCTCCGCAGAGCCACGCATATCCGGCTCGGTGACAATTTCAATCAAGGGCGTGCCGGAGCGATTTAGATCGACGTATGTGTAGCGGGCAGAATCGCGAAAACCATCATGGATGCTCTTGCCCGCATCGTCTTCCATATGGACGCGAGTGATTCCGATGCGCTTGGGCACCCCGTTCACCGGAATCTCCACCCAGCCGTACTCCGCAAGCGGCTCCTCATATTGGGAGATCTGGTAGCCCTTGGGCAAATCGGGGTAAAAGTAATTCTTGCGGGCAAAGCGGGAAACCGGGCGGACGCGACACTGCAGCGCCAACGCGGCTTGAATCGCCAGTTCGACAGCGGCCGCGTTCAACACGGGCAGAGCGCCCGGCAGACCGAGGCAGATCGGACAAACGTTGCTGTTTGGTTCCGCGCCGAAACTGGTGGGGCAGCCGCAAAAAATCTTCGTCGAGGTGGCCAGTTGCACGTGCACTTCGAGGCCGATCACCGGTTCGTATTTGGCGATCAGCTCGGGGCCCGCGAGATACACGAACGCCGATGACATGATCCTCTATTATAGGCGTGGACGCCTGCCCACGCAGCAGCAGAGCCGCGACCAAAACGATGCTGCAGCGGGGCTGAAGCCGCGCGCCGGCTGAAGCCGCCAATCCAAAATCAGCGCAACGGGATATATCTGTTTCCTGCACCCTTCGTCCACACACCGGGCATCGCAAGCTCCGGTTCCCGCGCTTGCGCCGAATCCACAGGGTCATCTATTTGTGCGGCTCATCGATCTCGTGCTTATAGACCCGATAGCCGGGGAAGCCCAACACCTTCGTCCAATCGTTGTCCATGGTCAGCCGATTAGTTTACCCGAACACCACCCCGCCCCGAAGGCCAAGCAGGTGGCGGTGACCAAACGTCGGCTTCTCGCTGTCCGGCGGGTAGTGAAAGTTGCTTGAAAACCGGGCGTCTTGTCAGATTCTCGCGGAGAGCCCCTTATTTACAGAACCTCATCAATGGAGGTAACCAGAGCGGATCGCTTCCGACCGCGGATTCGCTATAGGTCCGCGATGATCGTCTCTCGCGGGACCCTTGTGCCCGGCGACAGCGCGGAGGATTGAACTGATCGCGATACGGTGGCGAATCGGCACCGAGGTTTCCAGAATGATGTGACTACCAACTTGGTGCACCCTCGCATACTGCCATCGGCGGCACAAGATGTCAGCCAGATGCGCGCCAGAGACGTCGCGAGGAACCTTCATGCCACCATTAGGATCTCGTCGCGAACAAGGTGAAGCCGAATGCGCTCAGGTCGCGGCCGGTCGAAAAAGAACGCCGAGGTCGCCTCAATCACATTCTTGCGCAACTGGGCCCACGTGTCCGCCTCCGTGAAAATGCTTTCCGTAAGGCATTCAGCGCAATAACCGCCGTCCGATTCCTGGACAACTTCGAACATCAGTTCATGCATCGGTCTATGATACGTCATGCTTTCAGCCGCCGGCTATCAGTCTACCCGCGCGCGCCGCCCAGCATGCCTTCGAGCGTATGCAGCTTATCCGGCTGCCCCATCACGATCAGGTAATCGCCGGCGGAAATCGACGTATCGGCTGGAGGGTTGAACACCATTTCGCCGTCGCCTTTGCGGATGGCCAGCACGATCACACCAAATTGCCGGCCGATTTGCAACTCGCGAATGCTCTTCGATACCAGGTCACTCTCTCCGGAGACGCGCACCTGCTCGATCACCACCTTCAGCCCGGCGGCCTGTGTGGTGAAGTCGAGGAACTGCACCACGTGCGGACGCAGCATGGATTGCGCCAGGCGGTGGCCGGTTATAGCATAAGGGGCGAAGACCGCGTCGGCGCCGGCGCGGCGCATCTTGTCCTCGGCGCTCTCTTCGGCCGCGCGGGTAGCCACGTAGATCCGCGGATTGAGAAACTTCGCCGAGAGCAGCACGAAGAGATTGTCGGCATCGGTGGCCAGCGCGCAAACCAGCCCTTTGGCGCGCGTCACTCCCACGGCGCGCAAGGTTTCATCGTGCGTGGAATCGGCGGCCACCGCCAGTATGCCGGCGGCGATGGCCTTCTCCACGCGGTCGTCTTCAATCTCCACCACCACGAAGGGCACGCCGGCCTGTTGTAATTCGGACGCGGCCCCGCGGCCCACGCGCCCATAGCCGCAAATTATAAAGTGATCTTGTAATTTATCGATCATGCGCTTGTTCCGCCGTTTACCTATTAACTCGCCGAATTCCGCTTCGATGACAGTCTGCGTGATCGCGCCGATAGCCACCAGGATGGTAGTCACTCCCACGATCAAAAGGAACGAATTCAGGATGCGCCCCGCGCGGTGCAAATTGTCGCCGTAGCCGACCGTGGTCATGGTCAGCAGGGTCGTATAGAAAGCTTCGAAAACCGAGTAACCTTCGACGAGGATGAAGCCCGCCGTACCGATAGCCAAAACGGCCACCAGCGCCAGGGTGACAAATACGAACCGGCGCGCCAGGCGGTGCCCGCGGTCGATCGATGGAAGCGGCCCGGTCACATCGCGTTCTTTCGGAAGATGAGGATGTGTTGCCGCGGCAGGTTCTCCAAGGTCTTCTCCAGCCGGAAACCCTCCGGCTCGATCTCGGCTTTCACCTCCGCCACGCTCATCTTGTGTGCCGGCAGGATGGGCACGTTGGGATCTTCCTTGCGATATTCGAGCAGCACCATGCGGCCCTCCGGGGCGAGTGCCGCCCGAATTGCGCGCAGCATTTTCTGGGGCTGGGAGAACTCATGGTAAACGTCGGCCAGCAGCGCCATATCGATGCGGCCCGCCGGCAGGTGTGGATCGTCGACGGCGCCCAGGATCGCCTGATAATTCGCCAGCTTGCGCGCGGCCATATTCTGCCGCAATTGGTCCAGCATGCCCTGCTGAATATCGACGGCGTAGACTGTGCCCCGGGGTCCGACGCGAGCGGCCAAACGCCAGGTGAAGTAACCTACGCCGGCGCCGATGTCGGCTACCATCGCGCCCTTGGCGATGCCGATCACATCCAGCGCCCGATCGGGAGCTTCTTCGGCCGCGCGTTCCGGGCGCACCAGCCACGGCGCGCCGCCCATGCCCATCACCGGCGCGATCTCGCGGCCGGTCGCCGGGTGGACTTCCTGGCACCAGGCCAGCGACTGCATGGTGAGCAGGGCAGCCAGCAACTTCTGTGACATTCCTTACAGCATAGCGCGGGAATTTGGGGCGGGAGTAACAATGGAAGTAGAGAGTTAATTACGAGGAAATATGCTGTCGGGAAGGCTGATTCGACTGATCGAGGATCACCAGGAGCAGATCGCTACCAATGTGATTCGAGAGATCCGCCGGCGGCCCGATCTTGCGGCCATGCGCCGATTAGCTGACGCGGAGTTGCGCGAGCGCAGCCAGGAGATTCTGGAAAATCTGGGCCATTGGCTGAGCATAGGTCAGGAAGAAGAAATTGCCCAGGT
>Ga0182015_10007993_pt1 | contig 10189 bp, 8 predicted proteins | sample 712P3MmetaG_FD_120478 | JGI IMG/M metagenome (GOLD analysis project Ga0182015, IMG submission 120478) | Permafrost microbial communities from Stordalen Mire, Sweden - 712P3M metaG | ecosystem: Environmental > Terrestrial > Soil > Wetlands > Permafrost | place: Sweden: Stordalen | collected... | reverse complement strand
GACAACTCTTCAATTTTGCAGCCGGGCTTACCGCGATCAGCGTCAAATACCTGCGCGACCCGCGCTTCCTCGCCGCCGCCGCACGCAGCATCCCCTATCTACTCGGGCGCCGGCGCACAAAGGTCACGCCCCTCGACCCCGACATCGTGCCCATACCGATGAATAGCGAGCTCGTCCGCGCCACCCATACCGGACTATTCCAAGGCCCCTTGCTATACGCCCGCAGCCGCCGCTGGGCCCGCCGACAACACCTCTACGACGTGATCAACATCCCGCCCCAATAGTCGTCGTAGCCGCCTGCCGGGCCTAGGCCCGCAAGCGACTATGCTGGCCGCGGGTGCGGCACACGAGCCAGCACGGTGGTCGCGCGCGCGGACACCGCGGAGGACGCTGATGAGTCAGGGCTCGTGGACTCACGACCGCGCGGCGGACGAAACCCACAAGCGCAGGCGGGTGACTTCTTTACCACCTAGCCCGCGCGCGTCACGCGTTATCGTGCCGAGTGGGACGCGTCAAGCATCAGATGCACGCGCCGCGGCCGATTAACGGGGGCAGAGCCCGGAATATGCTGGTGGATATGTCAACTTCGATTGCCCCGAGCGGGGCTGGAGGTGCCGGTGGCGTGAGCGTGAGCGAGAGGACATCTTGAGCGCACAAGATCACGCCGGCGCTACGGCCGCGGACGCCCTTGCCAGCGAGGAGGCGCAGCGTGCCACAAACACGACGACCTGGGGGGGCGGTGGATTCCTGCGCTGGTATACCCGAAGCAGGCTGCGCCCGGCCGAGGCGGTCCTATTCGAAACACACCGCGAAGCGCTCGCGGGGCGCGTCCTCGAGCTCGGCTGCGGCGGTGGTCGTATCACCGGTCATCTCATCACGAGGGCCGAGGCCGTTCAGGGCATCGACATCGCCGCGGACATGGTCGCCTACTGCCAGCGCCGCTACCCTACCGCGACCTTCGCTCTGGGGGATCTCCGCGACCTCTCGGAGTTCGAGACAGCGGGCTTCGATGCGGTGGTCGCAGGATTCAACGTGATCGATGTTTTGGGCGATAACGAGCGTGCGACGCTACTCGACGAGATCCGCCGGATCCTCAGTCCAAACGGCCTGCTCATCTTCTCCTCACACAACCTCGCATGCGCTCCACTCCTCGCCGCTCCCACACACAACCTCACGAGAAATCCGTTGCGCTTCGCTAACCGCCTCCTTCGCCTGCCGCGCAGCGTCCCGAACCATCGACGATTCGTTGCACTGCAGCACTTTGGCTCCGATTACGCGATCCTCAACGACGAGGCACACGACTATTCACTGCTGCACTACTACATCGGCCGCGACGCCCAAGGGCGACAACTCGAGCGGCACGGCTTCGAATTGCTGCAATGCCTGGCGCTCGACGGCACGACGGTGGCGCCGGGCGAGTCGGCCGTTGGCTGCCACGAGCTGCACTACGCGGCACTACGAACTGAACCTAACGAGGCCTAGATGACAACACTTGCCCCTCGCAACGAGCAATCGCTGCCGGCGGCTATCGCCGTCGGCCTCGACCTCGCGTCGGTCGAAGCCGTAGAGACGTCGATCGGCCGGCACGCGGAGCGCTACCTTCACCGCGTCTACACCCCTCGCGAGCTCAGCGACTGTCGCAATGCCGACGGCACGCCGAACGCCCGCCGTCTCGCCGCGCGCTTTGCGGCGAAGGAGGCGACGATGAAGGCGCTGCGTAGGGCCGACGAGGCGCTGCCGTGGCAATCGATCGGCGTGCGCTCCGACGGCTTCGGTCGCCCGGCGATCGAGCTGAGCGGTTGTGCGCAGGAGCTTGCCAGCGCTCGCGGCGTGAGGACCCTCGAGGTGAGCCTCACACACGAAGGGCGATATGCCGCGGCGGTCGTCGTCGCCGAGCTTGGAGGTGCATGTTGAGCAGCGACACGAGCAGCGCAATCCGTGAGGTCGTGCGCGAGCACGTCCGTCTCCCCGTTGACGTTGACACGCTCAGCGACGACGCCGACCTCTTTGCCGCGGGCATGACCTCGCACGCGAGCGTCAACCTGATGCTGGCGCTCGAAGACGCGTTCGACCTCGAGTTTCCCGATCGCATGCTGACCCGCTCGGTGTTCGAGAGCGTGGGCGCCATTGCCGCGGCGATCGATGAGCTCTCGATGCAGAACAGCGACGTGGCATGAGCATCGCCGTGGATGCCGAGCGGGAGCTGTTGGCCGAGGCCCGGCGCATCGCCGAGCAGGTGGCGGCGCCTGTGGCTGAACAAGTCGACCGCGAATCGCGCTTTCCAGTCGAGGCTGTCGACGCACTACGCGCCATTGGCGCGATGTCCGCAGCCGTGCCGGAGGCCCTCGGTGGCGGCGGCGTGTCACTCGAGACGATCGCCCGTTGTTGCTTGGAACTTGCGCGCGGTTGTAGCTCTACTGCGATGGTCTTTGCAATGCACCAAATCCAGGTCCTGACGATCGCTCGCCACCTCGACGGCGCAGGCTGGTACGAGGGCTATCTGCGCGACCTACACCGCGAGCAGCGCCTCATCGCCTCAGTCACCTCCGAGGTCGGCACGGGCGGGGACATGGCCCGTTCGATCGCCGCGGCGACCCCCAGCGAAGAGGGCGAGCTCGAGTTTGAGAAGCAGGCCCCGACGGTCAGCTATGGCGCCTACGCCGACGACCTGTTCACGACGCTGCGACGCGCCCCGGACGCCGAGCCGGGCGACCAGGTGCTCGCCCTCACGCGTTCCGACCAGGTGACGCTTGAGCCCGCCGGTGTCTGGGACACGCTCGGAATGCGCGGTACCTGCTCACCGGGATTTGTTGTGCGAGCGCGGTTCGCGCCGGAACAGGTTCTGCCGACGCCGTTCGCCGAGGTCATGAACCAGTCGATGGTGCCGCTGTCACACATTCTCTGGTCGCACGTGTGGCTCGGTATCGCCACCGAGGCTTTCGAGCGCGCGCGGGCGTTCGTGCGGGCAAGCGCACGCCAGAAGCCGGGCGAGCCGCCGCCGGCAGCGCGGCGACTCTCGAGCGTGATGGCCGATCTGGCACTGCTGCGCGGCGAGGTCTCACAGGCCCTGGCCGACTTCGTGGCCGCCGACGATGACGCCGGGCGTGAGCGACTGATGACGATGGCAAGCGTGTTGCGCTTCAACAACCTCAAGTTGGCGGCTTCCGAGCAGGCCCCGCTCGTGTGCGGTGGCGCGCTCGAGGCGGTTGGCATCCTCGGCTACAAGAACGACACCCCCTACAGCGTCGGACGGCATCTACGCGACGCGCTGTCGGCGCGCCTGATGGTGGCCAACGAGCGCCTGCTCGCGACCGATGCCGCGTTGCTGCTGATCGCCAAAGAAGCCTGATGACCGAGGTCCTGCGCGCCACCGCAGACCAAGCGGCGTTTCGTGACGAGCTCTTCGCGCGCGGGTTGTTCCTCGAGAGCGGCGTGCCAGGCCTCTACGGCCGCGGGGCAACGTTCGAGGAGATCCGCACGCGCTTTGACGCGCTGATCACCAAGGCCGCGGCGGTCGACGAGCCCGAGACCATGCGCTTCCCTCCGCTCTTGCCGCGCAAGCAGTTGGAATCGAGCGGATACCTGCACTCTTTCCCCCATCTCGCCGGCAGCGTGTTCGCCTTCGAGGGCAGCGAGGAGGACGCGCTGCGCCAGGAGGAACGCGCCGACCGCCACGAGGACTGGAGCGAGCACCAGCGGATGACTGAGCTCTGCCTGGTACCGGCGGCCTGCTACCCGGTCTACCCCGTTGTGGCGGCTCGCGGGCCGCTCCCTTCGCAGGGCATTGTGGTTGATGCAGGTGGCGCGTGGGTGTTTCGCCACGAGCCCTCCGAGGACCCTGCGCGGCTGCAGATGTTCCATCAGCGTGAGATCGTCTGCCTGGGCGCGCCTGACAGCGTGCTCGCCTGGCGCGACAGATGGTCTGAGCGCGGTCTCGCCCTACTATGCGGACTCGGGCTGGACGCCGAGCGCGATCGTGCCGCCGACCCGTTCTTCGGTCGCGGCGGACGGATGCTCGCCGCAAACCAGCGCAAGCAGGAGCTGAAGTTCGAGCTACTCGTCCAAATCGCCGGCGACGAGCCGACGGCGGTCACCTCCTTCAACTATCACCAAGAGCACTTCGCCGGGAAATACGGGCTCAAGCTCGCCGACGGCGACACGGCGCACACGGCGTGTCTGGGGTTCGGTCAAGAGCGGATCGTCCTCGCTCTGCTGCGTACGCACGGACTTGACCCGGCCAGCTGGCCCGATGAGGTGCGACGGCAACTCTGGGACCCATGAGCGCCACGCCGAAAAGCGCGTATCGCGGGTTGTTCGACCTCGACGTGAGCACCTACCGACCCCACCCGGTGCACAGCGCGGGGCGCACCTACCTGGAGACCAACTGCTACACGGACATCATCATCGAGCTGCTCCATGGCCGCGGCGACGAGCCGCTGGCCGTGTTGGGGTCTCTCGTGCGCCTGGACTTCGAGGGCGATCAATGGACGTTCTTCAAGCCAGACCCGACCGATCTCGAGGCGCTGTTCGGCATCGACATCCACGAGATGCAGCCGTATCGGCCGCTGCCGCTACAGATCGCCGAGCAGATCGACGCCGGCCGCACGATCATTGTCGAGCTCGACGCCTGGTATCTGCCAGACACGGCGACGACCAGCTACCGGCGTGAACACGTCAAAACGTCGGTCGCGGCCGAGGCGATCGACCTCGAGCGCGGCTGGATGCGCTATTTCCACGGCCCCAGCCTGTTTGAGCTCGACGGTGAGGACTACCTGCGCATCTTTCACCTTGAAGGTGACACCGCGCCCGAGGTCTTGCCGCCCTACACGGAGCTCGTCCGTTTCGACTCCGGGCCGAGACTGCGCGGGCCTGAGCTACGCGCCGCAGCCGTTGACGCGTTGCGCCACCACTTTGCCCACCGGCCCGAGCCCAACCCCTTTGAGCGCTTTGGTGAGAGCCTGGACCGCGAGCTCCCGATCCTGCTAGAGGCCGGTCAGGAGGCCTACCACGCCTACGCGTTTGCAACGGTGCGGATGGTTGGCGCCGCTTACGAGCTCGCTGCCGCCCAGGCGGATTGGATGTTCGGCGAGCGCGCAGCGCGCGCGGCGACGGCCATGAACACGATCGTCGACGGCTGCAAGGTGCTGGGCTTCCGTTTGGCGCGGCGGCGCGCCTTTGATACCGGGCCGGTGCTCGCGAGCCTCGGCGACGCCTGGGTGGAGACGGTCGCAGCGCTCGAGGAGGTGCTCGCATAGTTGCGCAGCAGGGCGAGGGCCTCGCGGTCGAGCTACCGTCGCGTGTCACGATCAGCGGACATGAGTCCCTCGTTCTCAATGACGGCTGGCAGGCGGCGGCGTCCGCGCCCCGTGACTACGCCGACGCGCGTGGGCTGAGCGGCCTCGCTTGGGCCGACGTTCACGTCCCCGGCCGCGAGAACGACGCGCAGCGCGCCGACGCGAGCCCGGACGACCGTGACTGGTGGTTTCGCGTGGGCTTCGAGCTCGCCGCGCGTAGCGCCACGGAGCAGATTGTGCTCGTCTTCGAAGGTCTCGCGACCGTCGCCGAGGTCTACCTCAACGGCGAGCTGATCCTGCAAAGCGACTCCATGTTCGCTGTGTCGGCGCTAGACGTTGGCGCCCGCGTCGAGCGCGACAACGAGCTGGTGATCTGCTGCCGCGCACTTACGCCTCTGCTCGCGGCGCGACGCAAGCCACGCGCTCGCTGGCGGACGCGACTCGTCGCCAACGGAACGCTGCGCTTCTTTCGAACGATGCTGATCGGGCGCGCTCCGGGATTTGCTCCCGGTCCCGCGGTTGTCGGTCCCTGGCGCCCGGTTCGGCTCGAGCGTCGCCGCGGCCTTGGGCTCAGCGAGCTTGAGCTACGCCCGCGCGTCATCGAGGATCGCGGCGTGCTCGAGGTTCACGCGCGCTTGCAAACGCTCGGCGCGCCGCTTCCGGAGGCGGTCACGATCGAGCTCGCAGGTCCGGACGGCACCCAGCGCGGCGTCCTCGAGGTGACGCTCGACGGCGAGAGCGTGGTCGCCCAAGGCGAGCTCGTTGTCCCCGCTGTAGCGCTGTGGTGGCCGCACACCCACGGCAAGCCGGCGCTCTACGGCGTAACGCTGATCGCCTCGGGACCACAGGAGAGCGTCAGCATCGACTGCGGTCGCGTCGGCTTTCGCACGCTCACCGCCAACAAGAACCTCGAGGCTGACGGCCTTGCGCTGCGCATCAACGGCGTCGCCGTGTTCGCTCGCGGGGCACTTTGGACGCCGCTCGAAGCGAGCGGCCTCGACCCCTCGCCGCGCCGTCTGCGGGCGCTGCTCGAAGCGATGTGCACAGCCGGCATGAACATGGTGCGCATACCGGGAACCGGCGCCTACGAATCGAGCGTTTTCCACGATCTTTGCGACGAGCTCGGCTTGCTCGTCTGGCAGGATTTTATGTTTGCAAACATGGACTATCCGGACAGCGATCCCGAATTCTTGGACGTCGTGCGGCGCGAGGTCTCCCAGGTACTCGCCGAGCTTGGCGGGCGACCGAGCCTTGCAGTGTTGTGCGGCTCGAGCGAGATTTCCCAGCAGGTTGCGATGCTCGGACTCGATCCGGCTCTGGTTGACGGTCCGCTCTTCGGTGAGCTGCTGCCCGAGCTAGTGCGTGAGGCCTCGCTTGACGCGGTCTACGTGCCATCGGCGCCGTGGGGAGGAGGCCTTCCCTTTCGCCCGGACCGGGGCGTCGCCAACTATTACGGTGTCGGCGGCTATCGGCGTCCAATCGAGGACGTGCGACGAGCCGGGGTACGCTTCGCCGCGGAGTGCCTGGCCTTTGCCAACGTCTCCGACCAGGCGGCGCTCGATGACATGTCGGATGGGCTTCCCGGCGGTATTACGGTTCACCATCCGCGCTGGAAGGCCGGCGTGCCGCGCGATTCGGGTACCGGGTGGGACTTCGATGACGTACGCGACCACTACCTAGCGTCGGAGTTCGGGCTCGACCCGGGCGAATTGCGCCGCAGCGAGCATGAGCGCTACCTCGAGCTTTCCCGCGCGGTCACCGGCGAGGTGATGGCCGAGGTGTTCGGCGAATGGCGCCGCGGCGGCTCAACATGCGCGGGTGGCCTAGTGCTTTGGCTACGTGACCTGCAGGCTGGCGCCGGCTGGGGCGTGCTCGATCACCGCGGGCGGCCGAAGGTCGCCTACCACCATCTGCGACGTGCGTTGGCGCCGCTGGCGGTATGGAGCACGGACGAAGGGCTCTCGGGAATCGCCGTGCACGTTGCCAACGACCGCCCGAGCGCGCTCATCGCGCGATTGCGCGTGGCGCTCTACCGCGATTTCGAAACTCCGGTTGAGCAGATCACTCAGGCGCTGGAGCTTGCTCCACATACGACCGGCGAGTACAACGTCGAGGATCTGCTTGGCCATTTCGTCGACGTCTCCTGGGCCTACCGGTTCGGACCGCCAGGACAGGACGTCGTGGTGTGTAGCCTCGAGCGTGATGGCGACGATAGCCGCGAGCTCCTCTCACAATCATTTCGATTTCCGGTCGGTCGGCCGCTGGCGCGCGAGTCCTCGGCACGTCTGGGCCTCGAAGCGACGCTCAGCGAGGTTGATCACGACAACGCCCGACTGTCGCTGCGCACGCGACGCTTGGCCTATGGCGTACGGATTGCCGTGCCGGGATTTGAGCCAACCGACGACGCTTTCTGCCTCGAGCCGGGTGGTGAACGGCACATCACGCTAAGGCGTACGAGCGATGAGCACGCCGCACCGGAGGCGGGAACGCTGACCGCGCTGAACCTCACCGGGCGCGTGGCGGTCATGAGCGAGGTAGGGCTATGAGCAGCGGCGCCGCGGAGACTCTGCTCATGCGATCGACCCGGGCGCGACGTTCGCTCTATCTCACGCTCAGCCCAGACCCCGTCTTCGCTGTGCTGCACACGCCCGCCGCCGATCAGCGCTCAGGTATCGGGGTCGTGCTCTGTCCGCCCTTTGGCTGGGACGAGCTCTGTACGCACCGCAGCCTGCGCGCGTGGGCTGACGCACTGGCGCAAGCGGGTCATACGGCGCTGCGGATCGACTTGCCGGGCAGCGGCGACAGCGGCGGTAATCCTCGCGATCCGGGTCGCTTGGACGCGTGGACCAAGGCGATCGCCGCTGGCGGCGCATGGCTCGGCGCGACGCAGGAGTGCGGGCGCATAGTGGCGGTCGGCGTCGGCCTCGGCGGGATGCTCGCTGTGCGCGCGGTCGCGCAGGGAGAGGAAATCGACGACCTTGTGCTGTGGTCGGTTCCGGCGCGAGGGCGGCTGCTGCTGCGAGAGCTGCGTGCGTTCGCACAAATGGCGGCGAGCACCGTCGGCGATACGGACAGTCCGGAGCAGTCGCCGCCTGTTGACGACGGGGCGCTCGAGGTGGCCGGATTCGTCGTCTCGGCGGAGACGACCGCCGACCTCGAGGCGCTCGATTTGACCAAGCTCGAAATCCCCGATGGGCCTGCACGGCGGGTATTGCTGCTTGGCCGTGACACGCTGGCGCCAGATCGACGTCTCGCGGAGCATTTCGAGCAGAGCGGCGCCACCGTCGAGGTCGCCGACGGGCCTGGGTTTTCCAAGATGGTGACCCACCCGCAGTTTGCCGAGCGGCCCGGTGTTGTCATTACGCAGTCCATAGCCTGGCTGGCGGGTGACCTGCCAGCGACGCCGCGAGACGGAGCGCCAGCAGCGAGGGCGGCCGCCTCCGTTGGGAGTGCCGACCACGCCGACCTGCAGGTCGGCAACGTGCAGATCCGCGAGACGCCGTTCGAGTTCGAGCATGACGGCAGCGTCATCGCCGGGGTATACACGACGCCCCTATCGAGGCCGATAGCCGATGGCTCGCCCTGCGTCATCCTCCTCAACGCTGGAGCCGTCCGTCGCATCGGTCCGAACCGCATGTGGGTTGAGAGTGCGCGGCGCTGGGCTACATGGGGGGTAGCAAGCCTGCGCTTGGACATGATCGGGCTGGGCGACTCCGACGGCGACGAGGTCCGCTTCTACCAGACGCCCCAGTTCTACCGCGACGATCTAGCCGATCAGGTGCGCTCGGCCCTCGATGAGGTTGCGGCGCGCGGGATATCTGAGCGCTTTCTCATCGGTGGCCTGTGCTCGGGCGCATACTGGGGCTTCCACGTAGCGCTGAGCGACGAGCGTGTGCGAGCGCTGATGCTGGTCAACCTGTGGTCGTTCTATTGGACCGAGGAGCTCGCGGCGGCGCGCGACGCTCGGCGCGCGAAGGAGCTGTTGCGCTCCGGGGCATGGCGCGACGTGGTCCGGATCGCAGTGCTCGAAGGGCGGATCGGCAGGATGGTTCGCACCAAGCTGCGCAACGCGGTCAGCGGTGGGAGGCGGGACGCCGAGCACCTCGCTGAGATGGGCGTTGCGATCGATGATGCGCTGGCGCAGTTGCGCGAGCGTGACGTGCAGGTGTTGCTGCTGCTCTCGCGCGGCGAGCCGCTCGCTGAGGACTTCGTGGCTGACGCGCGCGTCGATCGTCTTGCGGAGTGGCCCAACCTCCAATTCGGGCGTATTCCGTTGGAGGACCACATCTTTCGTCCTGTGTGGGCGCAGCAGTACGTTCATCGCGCGCTCGACGACGCGTTGCTTAGGGCGCTGGGAACGAGCACGGCGGGCGCACCGGACGCCTGAGCGCGTTCGCTGGAGCGGCTGACAACCCTCAGCGGCAGGCCGGGCGACGGGATCGAACCGGCTCGTCTTGGGCGCGTGTTGCGCTCCGCGGGGTGTCGTCGGCCAGACGAGTGCTGCCTTGAGGTAGCACGAGAGCGCCGTTGGCGTGAAGCGATCCTCTGTGACAGATATAGGACCTCGATGCCGAGCTTTCGAGCAAACGGACGGCTCCCACGCTGCCGTGGTGGATTGGGCAAGAGCCGACCCTCGGCAGATGGGCCGTTCGAGTCCTCGGTGCCGGGGCTCTATTTCACCGGCCTTGCCGGTGCTTCCACGTTTGGGCCCCCGATGCGCTCGTTGCTGGATCGCAGTTCGCGGCGCGGCGGATTACTCGTGCGTTGACCGGCTGACGTCTTGGTTTGGCGCGTTTGGCGCTTTGTGTGGCGTTTTAGTGTTGCCAGACGCGGACGTAGTCGACGCGGAGGCTGGTTGGGGCGGTTTCTGCGTTGATGTTGCTGCCGAGGGCCAT